>OGME01000623.1_pt1 | contig 30790 bp, 25 predicted proteins | sample 1572981 | NCBI WGS metagenome assembly OGME01 (sample SAMEA2581902, study PRJEB24529) | metagenome | biome: Human gut stool | place: China | collected 2011
AATAATTCCGATATTCAATTAATAAAGCGAAGCTGCAATTAACTGGTCTTATTTCAAGTGATGAAAGATAATTATCTGACGAATAGCTTTCACCGCCGTTATTATCATCTTCTCCCTGATTGCCACCGTTATCGTCACTGCCGGAATTGCCACCATTATCATCATTGCCTGAATTACCGCCTGTCTTTCCTGAAACAGTTCCGGAAGAGCCTATTACCTGAATCTTTTCATCCGAATATTCATCAAGTCCAACAACATAAGATGAACCTATTACACTCACTGAAGAAGAACCGGAAGCTATAATCTTAAAATTAATAGTTTTACTAACAGGATTATCACCTGTATCCAGCCAATTGACGCTTCCTGCACCACCGGCATCAGCACCGCTTACATATTCAAGCATATCGGCATCATAACTCAAGTACATTCTTGATGCACCAAGCTTAAAATCAGCATATATATTTACTGTAACGCTTACTACATCGCCGACATTTCCGCTTGCTGAACTGACACTTGTGCCTACAGCAGGTGCTGCATTAACTTTCTGGTTAAATGCAAGAAGCTGTGTCATTATAACAATCATAACGACAGCCAGACTTGTATATTTTTTAATCTTATTCATTAACATTCTCCAATCTCTCAGAAAAATCACTGTGTAATCTCTTTCATTCCAAGAATATGCCTCTTTACAGCAACGATATCTATAAGGTCAATCTCACCATCCCTGTTAATATCAGCAGCACGCAGGAATTCTCCCTTAAGCTGTGATAATTCAAGAATATGTCTCTTAATCTTAACAATATCTATAAGGTCAATCTCACCATCGCCATTGATATCTCCATAGACAACAAATGTGTAAGAAGCATATTCATTACCTGAATTATCATTTATGACAAGACGGTCGCCGGTTGCAATTATATCGCCATCGCCTTTTCTGTCTCCATTTCTGTTACAGATATAAGCTGTGGCATTTTGTGTCCTCACATTACCAAGAACAGTTCCGGCATTGTCACCAGCTTTTACGCCCGAAATATACATATTGTCACTGTCAAGATTATATCCTGTATCAAATGACGGATTTTCCGGTGCCGGATCAGGTGATGGAGGATTTGGATTTTCTGACGGCTCTTTTCTTACTACTGTAAGATAATATGTCCTGTCAGAACCATTTTCTGCATGTACCGTAACTTCTATATTATTTTCACCGACATTAAGCCTGTGTTCACCTGCTCCGTCAATCCATGATGAACCTGATATTGCAGATGCATTAATATTTATTCTGTCAACATTATTGTCAACGATAAGGCTGTAATCCTGAGTATACTTCTTGAATGACGGTGTAATTGAATGTCCGTCAACATACATATCTGATAAAAGATTACCAGGATCTCCGTCGCCATCAGGTGCTGTACATGTCTCCTGCGGCATATTATCGTATACAGGAATTGTAAATACAAGACCTGTATTATATTTTGTGCTGTCTGAATAGGCATTTGCTGCTTTCTGCGACTCACTTCTAGGTGCCATAACATTAGTCATATACTGATGCCAGTATGGTGACGATGAAACGACATCAAATTTTTCATAATAAATCGTGCTCTGTCCGCGGTTTATGTAACTGCTGCCAATCATCTTTGCACCGCCGACAATTGATTTCATTCGTGTGTTCCACGGACGAAGCGAATCAGAATCCGAGCGGCTTGCATATTTCATGCCATTTACAACAGCTGAAATATTTCCGCTCTTTACAGCTCCCTGATTATAATAATTATAATATCCTCTGTATCCTGCAACATTACCGGAAATGCATGAACCGTACCCCGTATTTCCCTGTTCCTGTAAAATACGTGTTGCAAGATGATAAGGACTAACACCTGACTGTCTGCCCGCAAGCATAAGTCCTGATGCGTATGTATAATTATTTTCCTCAAAATTCAAATCATGATCTGAATTTTCCATAAATGTTCCTGATATAATCTGCTCTACACCGGATTCGTTCTGCAAAGAAGAATCATATGCAAGACTTTCAAACATAAATATATATGGATTTGAAAGGAAATTCCGTGGATCCATTGTGTACTCGATAAGTTCTCTTGAAGCCTGAACCCAGCCACCGCTGTCCATCTCTGTCCACTCGCCCGAATTCCAGTTATAACATCCTGATTCAACAGACTTCCATGAACTCTTTGCACTGCCATATATAAGGCTTCGTCCTATAACATTCTCATTGTCAATAACTTCATTCCAGTCTTTTCCGACATGATCTGCAACAAAAACCCATTTAGGATAATATGCATGAAGCTGACGCAGCCCATCCTTATATGAATCCGGAAATCCCTGCTCATTAAGATAGCTTTCAAAATCCATATCTTCCGAATAAGAATTATCTTTTGAAGTATATTCACCACTTATATAACCATAAGTATATGAACCATTGTAGTCAAAGCCTATTTTGTACCAATAATAAGTATCGCTTGTATATACTGTTTCATAAATGTCAAATGTAAAAGAATCATCGACAACCGTTATAATCTGTCCTGTTTGCGTATCAGGCTGTGTACGCACACGCAGCCCGGAAACACCTGAATTCACATGTCCCGTGGCGACTGCATTTTCGGCCCTTACAGCAACAGGTCCGAAATACTGCGACACTCCGGCAATTGATGCTGCAAGCATTGTAAACAGCATAAATACCGCAATTATTCTTTTCCATGAAAATAGTATCTTTTTATCTTTATTCATTAAACCACCTTAATTCATATATCTTACGGTAAAAACTAATTATTTTTACCGAACTCAGAAAGTTTAAGTCCTTCATTACGCTCTAATACCATATTAACACTCCAGCTGTTTACAAACAAGAGAAGTGGGTTATCTTTGAGGTCTTTAATCTTCTTCATATCTGAAGTACCAACAATTCTTGACATATTGATTTCTTCAGGATTTTCAATCCAGCGGATATGCTCATATGGAAGCGGTTCAAGCTTAATATCAACATTGTACTCGTTCTTTAATCTGTACTCTAATACTTCAAACTGAAGAACACCGACAACGCCAACAATAATCTCTTCCATTCCTGTATTGAACTCCTGGAAAATCTGAATTGCTCCTTCCTGTGCAATCTGGCTGATACCTTTTATAAACTGTTTACGCTTCATTGTATCAATCTGGCGTACTCTCGCAAAATGTTCAGGTGCAAATGTCGGAATTCCTTCAAATGCAAACTTTTTATTGGAATTGCAGATTGTATCACCTATTGAGAAAATGCCCGGGTCAAATACACCGATAATATCACCGGCATATGCTTCCTCGACAATATGTCTTTCCTGTGCCATCATCTGCTGTGGCTGTGAAAGTCTTATCTTCTTGCCTCCCTGCACATGGAATGACTCCATGCCAGCCGTAAATTTGCCGGAACAGATTCTCATAAAAGCAATTCTGTCACGATGTGCTTTATTCATATTAGCCTGTATTTTGAATACAAATGCCGAAAAATCTTCCTTTACCGGATCAATAATTCCCTCAGAAGAATTTCTTGGAAGTGGAGGAGTTGTCATTTTAAGGAAATGCTGTAAAAATGTCTCAACACCGAAATTAGTAAGTGCTGAACCAAAAAATACAGGTGTAAGATCACCGGCCTGCACTTTTTCGAGGTCAAATTCTGCACTTGCACCATCAAGAAGCTCTACATCTTCATTCAGCTTATCAAAAAAAGCTTGTCCAATTTCATCCTTTAAAGCAGCATCGTCTATGCTTATATTCTTAGTATCTACTTCTTTCTGACCATTCATTGCCGCCTTAAAAAGAGAAACTTCTCTCTCATTGCGGTCATAAACGCCCTTAAATTCCTTGCCGCATCCGATAGGCCAGTTGACAGGGCATGTGCTTATGCCGAGCACGCTCTCAATCTCATCAAGAAGTTCAAATGGGTCGTTTGCCTCTCTATCCATCTTATTAATAAATGTAAAAATAGGAATATGTCTCATTACACATACCTTGAAAAGCTTAATTGTCTGTTTCTCAACACCCTTTGATGCATCAATAACCATTACTGCTGAATCGGCAGCCATAAGTGTACGATAAGTATCTTCCGAGAAATCCTCATGTCCCGGAGTATCAAGAATATTAATGCAATATCCGCCATAATTAAACTGAAGAACAGAAGAAGTTACAGAAATACCTCTTTCTTTTTCTATCTCCATCCAGTCAGAAACTGCATGTTTTGCCGTCTTCTTGCCCTTTACAGAACCAGCAAGATTGATAGCACCACCATAGAGAAGAAACTTCTCTGTAAGTGTTGTCTTACCGGCATCCGGGTGGGATATGATTGCAAATGTACGTCTTTTTTCTATTTCACTTTTAATATCAGGCATTAAATTTTCCTCACTATAAATCTTTATAATAAAATATATTTTTACAAAGCATTCTATACTTTGATTATTTTCGTGCAGACACAGGCTTTGACCTGTCATCATAATAATCAGCAAGAAGCCTATGATGCGGCTGCATCACAGGCTTCTCACAACCGTCTTAAAAAGACTATCTGTTCATATTAAGTGCAAACTTATATGAAACCTCTGACTTATCATCAATTTTTCTGAATACATTAACTACGGTATTCATAACTTCAGTGAATTCATCTTCCTCAGCTTCAATACTTACAATCTGTCCATCATCCTTGATCTCAACAGACTTTGCTGCTGTTTCATCTAAAATAGCTTTCTTTGCTGCTTCAACCTTTTCTGCATCTGTAAGCATTTTGCTCTTGCTCTTATACTTAACACTATAAGTTCTAACCATGATTCTATTCCTCCATGTAACTGATTTACGCACGAATACATATTGTATTATATATCAATATTATCAACAGGGCAACAATTATTTAACTAAAAATCATACATCTATTGCATATCCAAGCGTAAATGAATATATAATTTTTTCTTTTACATTTAATCCTGTAAGACGACTTAATGCTTTTGCGTAATAATCAAGCTGTATACTGTAGCGGCTTCTGAGTTCCTCTTCACCCTTTTTGCCTTTTAAAACTCTGTCTGTCTTATAATCGACTATTGTAATCTCATCATTTTCAACTATATACAAATCAATTACGCCCTGTATAAGCTGCCCAAATGCCTGGTCATTTTCATCAGTCATCTCGAACACAAAAGGCTGCTCACGCCAGACTTTGCCTGCCATTGACGCATTTTTTACACGTTTTCCTATCTGTGAAGTGCAAAATGCTGCGATATCCCGCACTTTTACGCATTGTTTCTGTGATTTGTCAATTTTTTCATCAGAAAGCATGTCTGCGATTTCACTTTTTATGGCATCAATCATTTCATCTTCATTATCAGGAAGTTTACCATAATCAATGCATTCCATAATCCTGTGATATGCACTTCCCCTCCTGCTTCCTTTAAGAACCGCTTCTTCATCACTCATAAATGACGGAACAGGCTCATCATCTTCCTCTGTATCCGTAATACCTGCAATAGATTCATGCATCTGTGATTTTTCATCAAAATCCGAATCGTGCTGCATCTGTTTAAGTTCGGATACCGTAACTTTTGCTTTTCTTTCAGTATCATTTTCATACGGATATTCTGGAAGTTCCACAATTTCCTGATTTTGTGTTTCAAAATCCTCCTGTGGGTTTTCATCATAATCATTTTCTATCGATTCATCCGCCACAACAGCAGCATCTGTCTGTGTGACATCATCTGTCTGCACAAAGTCATCCATATATGAAGCCCCGCTTGTATCAAAAAAGTCCTGCGGTTTACCAAATGTGACAAAAAATCTTCCATTATTAACACTCTCATCCATGAGTGCCTGCGGCATTACCATATCAAAATAATTCTGGCATGACGCATCATCAGCATAGTCAAATATCCCTTTTTCAGCAAGAAATATGGATTTGCTATGCCATGTCTCTTCTGCCTTTCCTTCATCTTTTATAGTTCCTGTGATAAACAGTTTCTCTCTTGCTCTCGTCATCGCAACATAGAGAATTCTCATTTCTTCGCTTATATTATCACGGATAATCTTTTTAGAAACTGCACTCTTTATAATTGTCTGGCTCTTTGTTCTTTCTTTAACACGCACAACATTAGTACCTATTCCAAGTTCCCTGTCGATTACAACATCTCCGGCAGCATCTTTATTATTTATCTTTTTACCCATTCCTGTAAGAATAACAACAGGAAACTCAAGGCCTTTGCTCTTATGGATACTCATTACACGCACAAGATTATCATTTTCGCCAAGCAGCGACGCTTCACCTATCTCGACTTCAAATTTTTTCATACGCTCTATGTATCTTAAAAAGTTAAATAATCCACTGTAACTTGTCTTTTCAAACTGTGCAGCCCTGTAAAGAAGCATATCAAGATTTGCCTGCCTTCTCTCCCCGGCTGGCATTGTCTTTACATAATCATAGTATCCTGTGTTGTAAATAACATCCCACAAAAGGTCATACACAGACATAATCTCACTTTTTACCCTGTATGAGTTAAGAAGTTTAAGGAATTTCGCAACCTTTTCATTATTTTCCAATGATGTAAGCTGATTATAAAGTCTTGTCTTTTTATCAGTCTGCCTTATAGTGGCAAGTTCTGTCGTATCAAATCTTCCAAAATACGAAAGCATAACAGCCGACAGTGGTATATCCTGAAGCGGATTATCAATTACTGTAAGAAAACTTACTAAAATCTGTATTTCCCTTACACTGAAATATCCCTGTGATGTGTCAGAATATGCCGGAATATCCCTGCTCATAAGCGTATTGACAAAACTTTGTGCCCATCCGGAAACAGTTCTTGTAAGAATAACAATATCACTGTATCTTAAAGGTCTGTATCCACCATCAGCATTTTTATCATACACCATATACACTCTGCCATTTTTGCGGTTCATAAGATTTTCTATAATATCAGCAACAGCTCCCGCCTCAGTCTCATGGCTGCCCGAATCCGTATCATCATCAGATTCAAAAGCATATATTTCTGTCTTATCATCCATGCCAAAATTCATTGTCTTATATTTTTTTGCATTAATAATAACATCAGGCGGACACTCGGGATATACAAGTCCTGTATTAAGCCTTACTTCATCATTGTATGCCATGCCGCAGTATGATTCATTCATAAGCCTGTAAAATACATCATTCGTACACTCGAGTACATTCCTGCGGCTTCTGAAATTAGTCTGAAGCTCTATTTTTACTGCATCTTTAGATTCCGCAGAATCAGTCTGTGAATCGCTGTTATATACATCATACGAATTATATTTTTCAATAAAAAGTTCCGGACATGCCATTCTGAACTTATAGATACTCTGCTTGACATCACCTACCATATAAATGTTTTGTCCATCTTTTGAAACAGCTGTAAGAATCACTTCCTGCAAAAGATTACTGTCCTGATATTCATCAATAAGTATTTCCTCATAAAAGCCGGCAAGCGTCTTAGCCGCATCAGTTCGGATTTTCTGTCCGTTTTCACGTTTTATAAGAATATTTAGAGCCATGTGTTCCATATCATTAAAATCAATAACATTTCTTCTCTTCTTTTCCCCGCTCATCCTCTGCGAAAATTCAAGAGCAAGATGAACCATCATTCTCACTGCCGGAGTATTATCCACAATATCCTTATAAATCTTATTAATATCCCCCGTTATCAGCTTTCCTTTAACATCTTTTGTCAGGAAATTCTTGAAATTATCCCTTTCCTGTTTCACATAATTCTTCTTTTCTTCATCAACACCTTTACTGCATCTTCCGATATTTCCAAATGAAGAAAGATTTATCCTTTTTACAAGCATCTCAAAATTTTCAGAATTGATAAGCATCTTTATAAGCTGATGGTCTTCGCTTACTGTCGTAAGATAGCCTGCAGGTCCATCCGGACTCTGACATATCTTTTCAAGTTTATCAAATATACAGTCAAAATCTTCAAGACTTTTCTTTAAATCATTAAATAAATATTGTATACAAGGATTGGAGTCCATTGATTTTTCTGTCACAAGATAATTTTCAAGACATTCCTCATACCACTCATCTTCCCACGGACAGCTTCTTGCCGCATTATATATTTTCATTATAATGTCAACAATTTTAGAATCATCCCTGCCTGTTCCGTAAGCATCGACAAACTGAAGAAAATCTTCATTTCCAGAAGAATAGTATTCTTCAAGCATATCATCCATGACATCATTTTCAAGGAGCTTGATTTCGCCATCATCCGCAGTACGAAATCCCGGGTCAACATCAATATCCGAGAAATAATTTCTCACAATATTAAGACAGAAACTGTCAATAGTCGTTATCTTTGCATTATGTATAAGTGACTGCTGCCTTATGATATTTTCATTTCCCGGGCTGCTCTCAAGGATATTATCAAGTGCTTCACGGATTCTCTGCCTCATCTCGGCTGCTGCCGCTTTTGTAAATGTAACAACAACAAGCCTGTCTATATCGACAGGATGATTTTCATCTGTAATTTTTTTTATTATACGTTCAACTAATACAGCTGTTTTTCCTGAGCCTGCGGCGGCAGCCACAAGTGAACTTCTGCCCGAAACGTAAATGGCCTGTTTTTGTTTATCAGTCCAGTTTGCTGCCATCCTCGTCAACTCCTTCCTTTATATTTTCCCAAAGCTGTGCATCATCAAATTTCTGAATCTGCCTGAACTTTATATTACCAAGATTTTGTGAAAATCCGCACACCTCATTATACGGACAATATGAACATGAGCTGTAATTGCCATCTTTATACGGATTTATCTTATCAGCTCCCGAATATATTTTTTTACCCACATCAGAAGTTTTCTTTGCAATATAATTATCAAGTGAAATAAACTGATCCGTATTTAAAATATGGCTTCGTGAATCAATTGTGCCATCCTTTTTGTAACTTACAGGAATAACATCAGATTTTTTCACATCAGAACTATCCATATTTTTAATTATGTTACCGTCACAATTGACAACACCTTTCATTGCAAGTGCTTCAAATATCATCTTTTCAACTGATGTACCATCATCCGGCAAATCACTTGCCGTGCTGTCCAGTTCCACAATCGGATTGTCAATATTATAATACAAAAGTCCTGCCGGAATAATATTCTTGTCAGGGTGGCGTTTTTTCTCTATCTGCATTGCCGCACGCATATATACAACAAGCTGCATCTTTATTCCGTAATATGCTTTAAGCAGATCAAAATCAGATTTTCCTGACTTGTAATCGACAATTCTTACATAGACATTGTCATCATCCTCACAGATGTCAATTCTGTCTATCTTTCCTTTTATCACCATTCTTCCGGTATTTTCGCCGGACCTTATCTCATGTTCATCTATGATAAACGGTATCTCAAATACGTCAGGTGCAAATACACCTTTTTCAAGCTGCTTTCCGACAGCCCACAAAGTTCTGTCAGCGAGGTCTTCCATCCTTCTTATAAGAAATTCATTTCTTCCCGAATCTTTAAGGATTGTATCAGCATAATCCGCACTGATATTTCCAAGTGTCTCCGATACAAGCTTTCTTCTCTCCTCATCAGAAAGACTTGCTATCGGCTTTTTCTCATGCTTTAAATGTGAACTGATTCTTTCCAGCACACTGTGAAGCACAGTACCAAAATCTGCAACTTCAAATGTATACTTTTCACGTTCCTCAAGTCCTAGTCCATATCTTAGAAAATATGCGAACTGGCATGATGCAAATGTCTCAAATGATGAAACGCTTCCTGTAATTTCACCGCCAAACAGTGACGCTGCAATATTTTCACCAAGCACTTTTATATAATTTTCATCACTGTATACAATTTCCGCTTTCGGAATCTTTATATATGACATCTGCGATGTAAATTGTGATGCAGGATAAATACCTATCGACGGATACAGCTTTCTTATATTTCTTATAAGATATGACGGCAGTCTGCCCTTTCCGTCATCACCCTTTGATGAATATGTTATATAAAGCCTGTCCGAAGCCTTTGTCAGTATCATATAAAGGTAGAATCGCTGAACAAAAGCCTTCTGCCTTGCACCGGGTGACAATGTCACATCTGCATTTTCAAGTACATCTCTGTCAGTCTCTGACAAAATCCCGGCTTTGTCATTTGATTTTGGTATAAGCCCATCATTTACACCGACAAAAAACATGACTTTTACATCATCAAGACGCGTTCTTTCTATATCACCGATAAGGACACAGTCTGATGACGGCGGTATAAGTCCGACTTTTATCTCAGCAAAGCCAGAATCAACAATCCTGTTAAATTCAGCTATTGCAATCTTTTCGGTACCAAGCAGTTCGACTATTTTATCAAGAAAATCGATAACTTTTTTATATAACTGCTCATACTCGGCTCCCGTATCTTCCATATCTGCGTATTCATTAATCTTTTTGTAACAATCGGACGCTTTTATAAACTCGTACAGCCCTCTTGCATAATCTTTTACAAGTGAATCTTTGTCTTTTAATGCTTTCTCAAGTATCTCAAGCGGCTTCATAATCTTTCCACGCAGTTCATTGAGATAATCAAGCGGATATGCACTTCTGCCTCTGCCTTTTTTTACCCATGTGCCATGCCACTGCTTTGAACCACGTATACCGACTGCAAGGCAGTAATTGTCAAGCAAATCAACATCTTCACGGCTTATTCCCGACATTCCCGAACGCAGATACCTGAACATCGAATCGTATGTAAAGCTCTTTTCAATTATTTCAAGTGCACTTCTTATATACTCGACAAATGGATTGTCGGTTACAGGCTTCTTGTTATCGACAAAACACGGAATCCTGTTCTGTCTGCATATATTTCCGGCAAGAATTCCATATGAAGCCATATCAGCCGAAACTATCGCTATATCTCGATATCTGTATCCTTCGTATCTTGTAAGCCTTAAAATCTCACTGATACAGTAATTCAGTTCCTCCTTTGGTGTCTGTGCAGTAATAATTTTTATATCTTCACATTTTTTGTTATATGACTGATTATTATTTCTGAAAATATTTTTTTCAAGAAAAGCTATCTCATCCGAAACAAATCTCGGATTTTTTTCATTGTCAAGTATTATAGGATTTAACACGTCAACATGTATTACATCACAGATTCTATAAAGCTTTGATACCATCTCTTTACTCATAAAGAAAAGCTGCTGTATCCCCTCATTGACATTAAGCTTTTCTCTTGAATCTGCCGTCACTGAAACTATAACTTTACCTGAATATATAAGAAGAAGTTCAATAAGCCTGTACTGTATCGGTGTAAATCCTGTAAATCCGTCAAGTATAATTTCGCTTCTTTTTATGTTTTCCGAACGGTCAATAACACTGCAAAGAACAGATAATATCTCTTCTGAAGTTATATAATTATCAGCCAGATATTCTTTAAATGCAGAATATACAACCGAAATGTCATCAAGCTTGGCTGAAAGCTGTCTGCTGTCTTCCACTCTTTCCCGAATCTCACCGAGTCTTTTTACGTCTATATCATATTGAAGAAATTCCGATATAACCGACTTTAATTCTGAGACAAATCCCGTCTTGTTGATATTGCTGCCAAAATATCTCAGCTTATCCCTGTTATCGCCAAGAACTTTACGGACAATAAGATTTTTACCTGTATCGTCAAGAACCGGATGATTCTGTCCGCCTATTTCTTCAAACACCTTATAAGAAAGACGCTCAAAACTCACAACATCTATATTAAGAATTCCTTTTCGCGGATGGCTCTCAACAAGCTTCTTCTGTGTTGCCATCGTATACTGTTCAGGAACTACAACAATATAGTTTTTTTCAGGATATTTCATGGATTTCTCAATTACATCCGAGTATATATATGTTGATTTTCCTGCCCCCGAACCACCTGCTACAATCTGAAGTGACATTTTATTTCCTCCATTCATATTTCGTACTGATTCCGCATATCTTTATAATAACAAAAAACGAGGTAAATGACTATGAATTCTCAGACAAAAATTGTTGTAATCCGTATGAAATGGCTTATCATTGCCGTTATTGCCGCAATTGTCCTTATCGCCGGCATTGTTTTATATTTTAACATGGGAAAAAATGATTCCGGCTCATCATCCGGCAATGCCAGGATGACATCTACCGATGTAAAATCCGCTGCGGATACTGATTCCTCAGATGTCAGGAATTCTACATACAAAAATTCACCGGTAACCTACACGCCCGGTGTATACACTGCTTCTATTATGCTTGATGGAAATCCTGTAGATATAAAAATAACTCTTGATAAAAATAATATTAATAATATAGAGCTTGTCAATCTGTCTGACAGCGTAACAACAATGTATCCTATGTTAAATGATAATTTTGAAGAAATCGCTTCTGCCGTAAAAATAAACGGAAGCACGCAGAATATAACTTACAGTGCCGAAAGCAAATACACTTCAAGCATGATTCTCTCCGGCATAAAAGCTGCCCTTGACAAAGCTGTTGTAACAGGGGCGAAATAAATATTGTGCAAGTTCGGAAAAGACAGAACAGCAAAAAAAGGTTTGGAACTTTATTTTTACTAAAGTTCCAAACCATATTAATCCATCTTTATCCCGTCCCAATCAGAAAAATCTGTGTATTTTATGCAGAAATAATATTCATTTTTTGAATTTTTATATATTGTTATGTATGACATAACATCTTTTCCCTTATACAATGTATACTTTCCCAATCTTTGCGGATGACTTTTATAGATTTCCAATATCTGTGCGTCATCTTCTATCATCCACTCTTCAGGATATAACTTCGTTCCGTCAACATATTCTCTTTTTTCCCACTCATGCTTTTCATAATTTATTTTTAACATAAGCGTACATATATATGTACAGTTAAGAATATTCGGACTCAGGCTTTCTAAATTCTCTTCATTTACTATAGAATTCTTTTCATGTGCTTTTAATCCTCTTTCCTGACAATAATCTAATTTTTCTATTATCTTTTGGGACTGATGTTCACTGATTTTAAACTTCCCCGTATAATTTCCTGTTTTTCCGTCATATTCAAACCTTACTTTTTTACAAAATACAGGTATTGTAAAATCTCTTTCGTACCACATTACCGTCCGCTTTATTATATATCTCGGACTGTTGATATATGATACTCCTCCGATAACAAAAACTATCAAAATAAGGCTGAATATCTTTTTCATACTTATTTTCTTCATATATTATATCCTTTAATCAAAAAAAGCTAAAAGCTGATATATTCTAAACTTTTTAACGGCTTCCGCCATATATTCATATTTTATTTTACGCTCATTCCAATCATATTTATATATAAACCATCCGTTACTTTCCTCTTTTACATAATATCTCATATATGTTCCCTTATCTATAGATGTAAAATTATCTTCATCCGGAAATTGCCACATATCAGTATATTCAATGATATTGTTATTTACTTCCGCATCTCCTGCCAAAACTCGTCCACTTACAACTCTTGCAAATGAAGATGCTATATTCTTTCCTGCTGAACTTATTTTACCGACCGAACATTGTAACAAAACCAATCTTTGCACCGGTTTCTTTTTTAATGATTCAATATCACTTGTATTTAACTTAAAACTGTAACCTTTCCCGACACCATTTGATATCTCACTTTCATTACCATGCATATTCATTATAACCGTATATATGCAACAATCTTTTTCATCATATATGCCTAACGAATTCCATGCGTTAATAAATTGTTCATTACTGTTTGTTTCATACTTTACCACAGCATATATTTTATTTGAATCATTATATGGATTATTCTCATCATTTCCTATTTTTTCTAAATCTGATACATCACTATTCATTTGGTCATATCTGCTCTCAATATAGAAATAATATGCTATATTCTTATACTCACGTCCAACTATATGACAACAATTCATGTACCAGTCATTACATATATTACACATCATTTTGTCTGTGGGAATACATTCTTTATCTCCATAAATTCTACCCGTCTCATGTTCACACTCGCATTGTCCGCAGATATTGCATATTGTCACCTTATTATACTGGCACAAAATCCCTCCATATCTGTTCCCTTTCCAATGCGAACATGCACCTCCTGCATCATAATAATTATTTCCACAAATATTACATATTGTTGTTGTCGTACATTCTACCTGTCCATACCTCTCACCTTCCCAATGTGAGCATGCACCGTTGGGGTCATAATAATTATTTCCGCAGATATTACATATTGTTAATTTATCAAGTTCACAATACCCCTCATCATACCAAGCTCCTTCATGATGCGGACAATTACCTCCCCAATAATTTTCTCCACATATATTACATACATATATTTCATATGTAGAACATTCCTCTCCCCCATAATACTCACCTTTCCAATGTGAACATGCACCATAAGGGTCGAAATAATTATTTCCGCAGATATTGCATTTTTCCCATGGGTCACACTCCACTGTGTCATAAACAACCCCCTCTTTATGTTCACAATAAATTATATTCTCACTACATATATTGCAATACTTTTCCTCATTTGGTTTACATTCTTTTCCGCCATAAGATAATCCCTTTGTATGTGAACATAATGAACTATTAAAATCATGCTAACATATGTTACATATTTCAATTTTATGTAAGACACATTCCACCTGAAGCTCTCCCGCACAAACTCTTTCCCTGCTTTTAAAAAGACATGTAACAAAAATCAATCCTACAAGTAACATTTCAAATAATAATTTAGTATTTTTCATAACCCTCCTGCTTGTCTTTTGCATCAATATACGCAGCAATCAAAAAAGCAAATCACGCTCCGCAATATCTTTTGCAAATTTCACATATTTTTGTATTTATACAAATACAAGTATAACTGATATTTTATCATATGTCTATTAATTTTTATATAAAAATAATTACATTTTACTTTTTGTGACATTGTCCGCACAAATTAACAAACAGTGCTGCCGCATATCTAAAGACTAACGTCCTTTAATATGTGGCAGCACTGTTTTACTTATCTTAAAATTTTCTTATCTTAAAAATGTGGCACTATTTAAGCCTGTATTCATATTCGTCCCCGGTAATATACTCTTCTGTTTCAACGCCGACAAAACATCTGATATAAAACTTATTCTTTTTCTTATCTATAGTCATGCTGTTCACGTTATATTTCACAGTCTGATTTTTATACCGCGAATTCACTTTTTCATCTATAAATTTCTCTATGTCAGACCTATCTGCATTGACTGTAAGATTATCAAATATCCCCTGACGACTGCCTGTGTATGATTTTATCTTTCCGTCTCTGTCAATCGCAATACTTAACGTATCATTAGTATTAAATCCGTTAATACTCTTCACAAACGAGAATTGGCACACCCCATATGAAGTAAATGTTTCGGAAGTAATTAACTCATATTGTGAAATTCTGCTCTTATCGATAATCAATTCTTCAAAAACAGTTTTCGCTTTCTGTCCCAAAGAATATATCAATGCTTCATCACTGTCATCAGACGGATTTATTTCAGCCGCATCATAACCCGGAAAATCAGCTCCTCCGCCGACATCGTAATATCCCGTCAATTTCCCGTTTCTGTCAAATATATAATCATTCCCCGCAGAATCTTTATACACAACAGATATAATTCCATTATTACGTTTTTTTCTTTCGTACTTTAATGACACTTCATTGTTTAAAAAATATATTTTCTTCTTAGGCGGTACAATCCCCCATATCAGAAAGTTAATTAAAAAATATACAATGACTATGCTCAATACACATATTATAATAATTATATTTTTCTTTTTTCTGCCCATTTAACCCTCCATAATATTTCATCTTTTGTTCTTTACTTCTCAAGCTCACCTGTTTTCATGTCTTACATGCTATTTATGCCCTGCTTACTTCTCAAACATGCTCACTTCTTCGCTCACGCCGACATTAAGAAATCCGTCGTAACCGCGTTCTTCAAGTTTGTTAAGGAACTTGCCAAGCTTTTTAGGCTTGATGTATAATGACGCGATTTTCCCCTGTGCTCTTAAAGCATCAGCCGCCTTGACAGCATCTTTTAACTGTCCGTCCTCATATACAACCGCAATCTTGTCGGCTCTCTGTTCAATACTGATTCCGTTATTCATAAGAATTCCGAATATTCTCTCAAAACCGATTGAGAAACCTACAGCAGGAATATCTTCATTGAGGAATTTGCCGATAAGGTGGTCGTATCTTCCGCCGCCTGCAACAGCTCCCTTGAAATCAATACTTTCAACTTCAAATACAGTTCCTGTATAATATCCCTGTCCTCTTACAAGCGACAAATCAAATACAAGTTCAAACGCATTGCCTGTAAGTTCATTTACAGTATCAATGATATGTTCAAGGCTTTCTGCCGGAGTTTTGTCCTCAAGACGTGATTTTAAGCTTTCAAGAGTAAAATCACCCTCTGATAAGAACTTTTCAAAGTTATCGACAGCATCCTTTGCAAATCCCTTTTCTGTAAGTTCTTCAACAACTCCCGTAAGACCGATTTTGTCCATTTTATCGAATGTGATACATACACTGTCCAAATCATTTTCAGCAAATCCAAATGACTGAAGAACAGCACGTAAAAGTCTTCTGTCGTTTAACTTAACCTTATAATTTTTAAGACCGATTGCATCAAGAGCCTTTGTTGTTGTAAGAATAAGTTCAATCTCTGAATCCGTAGACTCTGAACCGATAATATCAATATCGCACTGGATAAACTCACGAAGTCTTCCCTTCTGAGGTCTCTCGGCTCTGTATACACGGTCAATCTGTATACACTTCATTGGAAGTGTAAGCTTATCTTTGTTGTTGGCATAATAACGGCTCAACGGAAGTGTAAGGTCATACCTTAAGCCCATATCCGCAAGTTCATTTTCATTTGCAGCAGTAACTCCTGAAGCAAGTGCTTTGTCAAGCTTATCTCCTCGCTTCATAATCTTAAATATAAGATTAAGATTCTCACCGCCGTCGCTCTTATCAAGATTTTCAATATCTTCTATTGCAGGTGTAATGATATGTTCAAAACCGTTTTCCTTATATACACTGAGAATTCTTTCCTGAAGATAATCACGAATCTCCACTTCGTTAGGAAGATAATCGTTAGTTCCCTTTACTGATGTTATTTTCATTTTTAAACTTTCCTTTTACTTAATAATATTACTTAATAATAATTTAAATATTGCGGCATTTACTGCCAAAAAACGGTGTTACGATAACACAGCCTCTTATTTATACAATATGAGAAGCACACACATATGGGCATGCTTCTCATAATATCTTAAACGTCTGCTTCGTCTATAGCTTTTCCTATATCGTGACGCATATATTTGTTTGCAAAATCAACCCATTCCGTAGCACGGTACGCATTTGCACGGGCTTCTTTTAAATCCTTGCCCAATGCGGTAACACCGAGTACACGTCCGCCATTAGTTACAACTTTGCCCTCTTCATTAAACTTTGTTCCTGCATGGAAAAGGAAATATCCTTCATCATCATGGAATTTATCCATACCTGTAATCTCAAATCCTTTTTCATAAGAAAGAGGGTATCCGTCAGAAGCAAGAACAACACATACGCATGCATTGTCTTCAAACTGAAGGTCAATCTTATCAAGTGTTCCGTCGATGCAGGCCTCAAATACATCAATTATATCATTCTTCATTCTCGGAAGAACAACCTGTGCTTCAGGGTCACCGAAACGTGCATTGTACTCAAGGACTCTTGGTCCCTTAGGTGTAAGCATAAGTCCGAAGAAAATAACACCCTTGAATGGTCTTCCTTCTGCTTTCATGGCATCAACCGTAGGCTGGTATACATATTTCTGACAGAAATCATCAACTTCCTTTGTATAGAAAGGACTCGGTGAAAAGTTACCCATACCGCCTGTGTTAAGCCCCTGATCACCATCTTTTGCTCTCTTGTGATCCTGTGCAGATGACATAATCCTGATTGTGTTACCGTCAACAAATGATAATACAGATACCTCACGTCCTGTCATAAACTCTTCTATAACAATTGTATTTCCAGCAGATCCGAATTTCTTATCAAGCATAAGCTCATCAACTCCAGCAAGTGCTTCTTCCTTTGTAGGGCAGATAAGAACACCCTTACCAAGTGCAAGTCCGTCTGCTTTTAATACGATAGGATACTCTGCATTTTCAAGATATGCTTTTGCATCATCGGCAGATGTGAATGTCTCATATGCTGCGGTAGGAATGTTATATTTTTTCATCAAATCTTTTGAAAATGCTTTTGAGCCTTCAAGGATAGCCGCATTCTTTCTCGGTCCGAATACTCTTAATCCTTCTGCCTCAAACACATCAACAATACCGCCGACAAGCGGGTCATCCATACCAATTACTGTTAAATCAATATTTTTTTCTTTAGCAAATGCAACAAGCTTATCGAATTCCATCGCCTTGATGTCAACACATTCAGCGATCTGTGAAATTCCTGCATTACCCGGAGCACAATATATCTTATCAACCTTAGGACTCTGTGAAATCTTCCAGCAGATAGCATGTTCACGTCCGCCGCTTCCAACTACAAGTACTTTCATATCTAATTCCTTTCTTTATTGGCAATCATATTAATGGCAGCCGGAAGAAGCTTCCACTCAGCTTCTTCCATAACTCTTTTCTGAAGAATCTCAGGCGTATCGTCCTCTTTAACTTCAACTGCTTTCTGGAATATAATCTCGCCCGTATCCATTCCCTCATCAACATAGTGAACAGTAGCACCTGTCACCTTTACGCCTTTTGCAAGTGCAGCCTCATGAACATGAAGTCCATAAAAACCAACTCCGCAAAATGATGGTATAAGTGATGGATGTATATTAATAATTCTGTGTGAATACTGATGTACCATTTCTTCAGGAATCTTAACAAGAAATCCTGCAAGAACAACAAGGTCAACATTAAGTGAATTAACCTTCTCAAGAAGAGCCTTGTTAAACTCGTCTCTTGTCTCGTATGACTTAGGAGAAACGCATATTGCTTCTATTCCATTATCTTTTGCTCTTGTAAGTGCGTAAGCATCTGCATTATTGCTTATTACAGCAGCAATCTCCGTATTGGTAATTGTCTTATCCTTAATACCATCAATAATTGCCTGGAGATTAGTTCCGCCTCCGGATACCATCACCGCAATTCTTAGCATACTGTAACTCCCTTCTCGCCAGCCTTTACTTCACCGATTACATAACCTGTCTCACCGGCTGCTTTTACTGCTGCAAGAACCTTATCAACATCTGCACTGTCAACTGCAAGTACCATACCGATACCCATGTTGAATGTGTTATACATCATCTTTTCTTCAATCTCACCGTCATTCTGAAGCATCTTGAAGATTGGTGGTACTTCATAGCTGTCTTTCTTAATTACAGCATGTGCACCTTCTGGTAACATTCTAGGAACATTTTCATAGAAACCGCCGCCTGTGATATGGCTGCATCCCTTGATACGAACACCTGCATTCTTGATTTCCTTTAATGTCTTAACATAAATCTTTGTCGGAGCAAGTAATGCTTCACCGAGAGTCTTTCCAAGTGAATCATAATATGTATTAAGTGATTCTTCTGTTATAGTAAATACACTTCTTACAAGTGAAAATCCATTACTGTGGACACCGCTTGACGCAATACCGATAAGAGTGTCTCCTGCTTTGATATCTTTGCCTGTGATAAGATCTTTCTCATCAACAACGCCTACTGCAAAACCGGCAAGGTCATATTCCTCAACAGGATAAAAACCAGGCATCTCTGCTGTCTCGCCACCTATTAACGCACATTCTGACTGAATACATCCGTCAGCAACACCCTTAACAATCTGAGCAATTTTCTCAGGCTCATTCTTGCCACAGGCAATATAGTCAAGGAAGAATAAAGGTTCGCCACCGGCACATGCAATATCATTTACACACATGGCAACACAGTCTATACCTACTGTATCATGCTTGTCCATTGTAAATGCAATCTTTAACTTTGTACCAACACCATCAGTACCTGAAACAAGTGTAGGCTTTTCCATGCCTTTGAACTTTTCCATAGAAAACGCACCTGAAAATCCACCAAGATTTGTAAGCACCTCAGGTCTCATTGTCTTTGCAACATGTTCCTTCATTAACTCTACCGATTTGTAACCTGCCTCAATATCTACACCAGCTTTTTTGTAATCCATTTTTTCCTCCATATTATGCATTTCATGCAAAAATTTATTTTATTTTTAATTAAAATTAATTAACACATAAAGAAATTAATAATTCTTATATCCTACTTCCTGAAGACGAGCGTCCTTCTTCTGTACGCTCTCTTTTAAGCCCTTGCTGTAATCCTTTAACTTAACAAGGAGTTCCGGGTCTGATGTTGCAAGAATCTTTGCTGCTAAAAGTCCTGCATTGGCACCACCGTTAATTGCAACTGTTGCAACAGGAATACCTGATGGCATCTGTACTATTGAATAAAGTGAATCCCTGCCTCCGAGAGATGTTGTATGCATCGGGATACCGATAACCGGCATAGGGAATATTGCTGCACACATACCCGGAAGATGTGCTGCCATACCTGCACCTGCAATAATAACCTTAAATCCCTTTTCTTCTGCTGTCTTTGCATACTCAAAGAACACATCCGGTTCTCTGTGTGCAGAGATAATAGTCATCTCATAAGAAATACCCAACTGTTCAAGGATGTCTGCTGCTTTTGCCATAACAGGCATATCAGAGTCACTTCCCATAACAATACCAACTTTAGCCATAATTTCCTCCATTCCTGTTTTGATTCAATGCCGCCTTAATGGTGCAAAGAAAAAAAAGCTAAAAATTCTTCTTTCTATTTTACTTTATCTTGTTAAACTCGTCAACCTCAAGCCGCTTTTTTTCTTTTTTGCTTTCTATTACATGTTTTATTGCAAGATATGGATGGTAAAAAATCATTCTCGGACCGGAAAAACGCATAACTTCACGTATTTTTTCTCTCATTTCCGGCTTGTAACAATGAACTTTACAGTTAGAACAAAATGTCTTTGTCTCCATAAACGGGCATTTGTCACTTCTTAACTTTGCATAATCGTCTAGTTTTTTACACTCATCACAAAGCACGCCTTTTGTTTTATGTTTCTTTTTACAGTACAAACCAATCATAAGGGAGACAACCTCTTTTTCCTGCTCCCTTTTTGACTGTATTTTTTCTGCTGACATTTTACTTTCTTTATCTTTCATCAGCTCATCCTTCCGTTTTCCACGCTGTATACACGGTCAACCATACGCATGCTTGATTTTCTGTGCGATACAAGCACAATTGTCTTTCCATTTCTCTCTTCATGAAGAGATTTAAGAATTACAGCTTCATTAAGGCTGTCAAGATTACTTGTCGGTTCATCAAGAAGCATCATATCCGCATTATGTAAAAATGCTCTTGCAAGCCCGATTCGCTGTTTTTCGCCACCTGAAAGCGTTCCGCCAAGTTCTCCTACAGGTGTGTCATATCCTTTTGGAAGTCCCATTATAAAATCATGCACAGACGCTTTTTTACATGCCTCATAAACTTCCACATCTGTTGCATCAAGTTTTGCTATTTTAATATTATTTTTAATGCTGTCCGCAAAAAGATGTGTCTCCTGTGTAACAAAGCTCTCCATATCTCGAAGATTTGAAGTATTTACATCATTAATATTTTTCCCGGAAATATTGATGCTTCCGTTATCCACATTCCAGAAACGCATAAAAAGCTTCAAAAATGTCGATTTTCCGCTTCCGCTTCGTCCTGCAATTCCTATAACAGAATTTTTCGGTATATCAACTGACACATTATCAAGAATTGTCTCATCTCCATATGCAAATGTAACATTTTCTGATGATGCCCCATTGAATTCTATATTCTGCTTTCCGCTGACCTCTTCTACAACCGGCTTTTCCTCAAGAATATCAAGGACTCTGTTTCCTGCTGCAAATGTGTTCTGTAATGTGCTTCCAAGTGCTGCAAGTGCAACAACAGGCCCAAAAGAACTCATAAGTGCAATAACAGGAATCAGCACACCATCAAATTCAACCGCTCCGTTTACAAATAACATTCCGCTTGCAAAAAGTATTAATACGTCAAAAAACAAAATCACTGTATTAGTAATTGCTGTATTCCTTCCCGAAAAGCACTTCATCTTTGCTTCATTTTCGCTGAGTTCTTCCATTTTTTCATTCATCTGTGCAAGACGTTTTCTGCCTGTTCCAAACTGCTGTATCTGCGGCAGTCCTCTGAGACTGTCAAGCACAAATGCTGATAATTCACCTGATTTTGTACGAAAAACCAGTCCCATGTCACCGCTTAACTTTGAAACTGCAAGTGGAATTATAACACCTACTGTAATATAAGCTGCAAGTGCAATAACACCGAGCAGAGGATTATAGCTTCCGATAAAAATACACATTATCACCGTAAAAAGTGCTGCTATCGCAACAGGTGAAATCGTATGTGCATAGAATACTTCAAGAAGTTCTATATCAGATGTAATTACAGAAATCAAATCACCTTTGTCTCGTCCTTCAAGCTTCGCCGGACAGAGCTTTCTCAATGCTCCAAATACCTTATCTCTTATTAATGCAAGAAGCTTAAATGCAATAAAATGATTGCATGACTGTTCCGCATATCTTAACACAGCTCTGAGTACCGCCATTCCTGCCATTGCTGCAAATATAACAGCCAGATGCAGACTATTTTTTCCTAAGACACTTAATATTGCAAATCCGCCCGAAATCGTTATAAATGATGCACAAAGATGTCCCATAAGTCCCATCAGAATTGCAAGAATCATATATCCTGTCATCGGTTTAACAAGTCCGATAAGATTTGTCATGACTTTAAATCCGCTTCTTTTTTTATGTGTATTCATGCTGTCTCCTTTCCAAAACTTTCAAGTTCCTGCTGTGCATTCCAGAGTTTCTCATAAACTCCGTGTCTGTCAAGGAGTTCTTCATGTGTTCCGCACTCTGCCACATTGCCGCTTTCAAGAACATAAATATTATCTGCTCCTGTTACGTTTGCAAGTCTGTGTGAAATAAGAATTACTGTCTTTGTCTTTGCAAGTTCGTATATTCTTTCCATTATTTCATTTTCACTTTCAACATCAATATTAGACGTTGCCTCATCAAAAATGTATACAGGACTGTCATGCAGCAATGCTCTTGCAAGTGCAAGTCTCTGACACTGCCCGCCGGAAAAATTAGATGCTTTTTCAAGAAGCTTAGTATCAAGTCCATCCTCGCCTTTAAGGAAATCTGCAAGATTAACTTCTTTAAGCATTTCCCATAGTTTGTCATCTTTGGCATCCGGACTTCCCATAAGAAGATTCTGCCTTACTGTTCCTTTGAAAAGATAGCTGTTATGCCCTACATATGTAATATGCTTCATAAGGCTTGCTTCGCTTATCTGCGAGAGTGAATTGCCGTCTATTGTCACATTTCCCGTATAATTTTTCATATGTCCCATAATAATTCCCGCAGTTGTTGACTTTCCGCAGCCGCTCTCACCGACAACAGCTGTAAAGCTGCCACTTTTAAATACCATGTCAATTCCATGCAATATTTCCCTGTCATCATCATATGAAAATGCGAGATTTTTGCACACTATATCTCCATCCTGCGGACACTCTTTTCCGTTTTCATTATTATCTTCCGGCAAATCAAGAAGTTTAAATATCTTATCGCTTGATGCCATACCATTCATTGCAATATGAAAGAAGCTTCCGAGCTGTCTCATCGGTATGAAAAAGTCAGCCGAAAGAAGTATTATAAAAATCGCCCCGGCAAGACCGATATGCCCTGCCTTAAACTGAGTAACAGACATTACAATTCCAAGTGCCGCACCGCCATATGCGATTAAATCCATTATCGTAATCGAATTAAGCTGCATTGTGAGCACTTTCATAGTAATTTTACGGAATTCTTCAGATGCCTCATTCATCTGTTTGTGTTTGAATTCATCTGCCTGATAGATTTTTAATGTTGTAAGTCCCTGAAGATTTTCAAGGAAAGTATCGCCGAGTGCCGTATATCTGCCCCAGTATTTACTGAGAAGTTTTTTTGCCCATGTCTGCACAGCCGCTATCGCAACAGGTATAAGCGGAACGCATATAAGAAGCACAACCGCAGACGGAACATTTATAAAACATAAAATCACAAATAAAGTAAGCGGTGCAATCATTGCATAGAAAAACTGCGGCAGATACGCACCAAAATATGTCTCAAGCTGGTCAACACCCTCTACCGCAACCTGTACAACTTCTGATGTCTGAACCTTTTCCTGATAAGAAGTTCCAAGCTTTAATAACTTTTCATATATCTTTTCACGCAGTGTTTTCTTTACTGCCTTTGATGAAAGATAACTCATCTTGGACATCCCGACCGAACACAGAAATCTTATGACAACCGCTGCCGCCGCTATTATTATAGTTGTATAGATTCTTGTCCTTGTGACATTTTTTTCTGCCATAGATGCAAGAAGCACGGATATTGCCGCCATCATGACAACATTGGCAGCAAGCGAGCACCACTGTATCGCAACATTGAGTGCTATATACTTTTTACTTTCTTTGACTGTACCAATCAGCCTTTTATTAATCATCATAAATGTAAGTTTCCTTTCTTCTTTTGCAGCGAACTTTTGTTAGTTTGCACTAATAAACATATCATATAACTTACATCTGTTCAAATTAATATTTTATAAAAATGGGTGGGAATTTTAGGGAAAAACTAACGGGATATTCACAGCCGTGAATATCCCGCATATCTTATTATATCGTTTTACAATATCTTTAAATATTTAGTTTTAAATTAATTTACAAACGGAGTAAACTGAAGTTTTTCGTATGTATATTTTCCCCTGATTTCTTTTGCCTGTTCTTCGCTTATAGGCTTTTCTGTTTTTAAAGCAACATCAGTAGCATAATAATACTTCTGTCCGGGCACCTTGTCATCTGTATACACAGTTTCTTTCATATCCAGCTTTGCATTGGAATACTTAAAATATGTCCAATTGGAATATGCGGCACCGCTAATCGTAACCTGCTTATCAATATTTTTTATAAGCAGGGCATATGAATAATCGTAAGACGGCGACTTGCGTAGCATCTGCTGCATTGTGCATTTTTTGCCATCAACAAATGTAAAATTCCTCAAATATTTTGCCATAACTGTTGGCAATGGAAACGTATCTGAAATTCTTTCAGGTAAATATTCTGCCAGAGGATTACCGCTACTGTCAAACCATGCTCCCGATAGCAGTTCGTCAAGTACATCTCCATCATATTCCATAAATGATTGTTAAGTCCGCTGAAAATACTTTCCTGTGCAATGCGTAATATTCCTGTCAGAAAACCATATGACAGATTTTTATTATCCTTGAATACACCCGAAAAAAAATTTCTCATAAAGCCAATTATCTCATCATAGAAATCTTTTGAATATCCTTCCTGAATCGGGGTATCGTATTCGTCAATAATTATAATTGGAGCTTTCCCATAATGCACTGCAAGCATTTTTGATAATCTCTCAAGTGCAGAAGTAAGTTCAACCTCATTTGCAGAAGAATCCAAAATCTTTGTAAAATAAATTTTTTCATATTGCGAAAGCTTATCACTATCAATCAGTTCCTGATGAAAAGCAGTGTGCATACACCCATATGGCATATACACACTGCAATTAAAATAAATATATTTTTACAGCATATTAAAATCTGTATTATCTTTGTTTATAAGTCTTTAAAAAGTCTTCCATCTTCTCTACTGCATCTTTAAGAACTTCAATTCTAGGAAGATATACAACTCTGAAATGATCCGGCTCGCCCCAGTTAAATCCAGCACCATGAATTATGAGAATCTTCTTCTCACGCAGAAGGTCAAGTGCAAATTTCTCATCATCATATATATTAAACTTCTTTGTATCAATCTTAGGAAAAATATAAAATGCTGCCTTGGGTTTAACTGCACTGATTCCCGGAATGTCATTAAGTGCTTTGTAAATATATTCTCTCTGCTCGTAAATTCTTCCACCCGGAACTATATATCCATTGACACTCTGATGTCCGCCAAGTGCTGTCTGTACTATTGACTGTGCCGGAACATTTGAACAAAGTCTCATATTAGAAAGCATGTTAAGACCTTCCATATAATCTTTTGCAATGCTCTTGTTGCCGCTTAAAATCATCCAGCCGATTCTGTAGCCCGCAATCATATGCGACTTTGAAAGCCCGCTAAATGTAACGCAGAACAAATCTGGTGCAAGCGATGCAATTGAAATATGTTCTTCGCCATCCATGACGAGTCTGTCATATATTTCATCTGAAAATATTATAAGCTGATGTTCTCTTGCAACTTCAACAATCTGATCAAGAACTTCTTTTGGATATAACGCACCTGTCGGATTATTTGGATTGATTATTACAATAGCCTTTGTCCTGTCAGTAACTTTCTTCTTAATATCATCAATATCAGGATACCACTCTGACTGCTCATCACAGATGTAGTGAACAGCCTTGCCACCGGCCAGTGTTACACATGCTGTCCATAGCGGATAATCAGGAGCTGGAACCAGCACTTCATCTCCATTGTCAAGCAATGCTGACATACTAAGATTTATAAGCTCACTTACACCATTTCCTGTATATATATCTTCTATTGAAACGTTAGGTATATTTTTAAGCTGTGCATACTGCATAATTGCTTTTCTCGCAGAAAAAAGTCCTTTTGAAGTTGAATATCCCTCACAATCTGTGAGCTGTCTCTGCATATCATATATAACTTCATCAGGTGTCCTGAATCCGAATGGTGCAGGATTGCCTATATTTAACTTGAGTACATGTGTACCATTTTCTTCCATCCTGTTTGCCTCATCAACAACAGGACCTCTCACATCATATAAGACATTATCTAACTTTGATGATTTCTTGAATTCACGCATATTAATATTTCCTTTCTCAGCTATTTTTTCTCCATAAAGCCAGTCAGCATCAACGCCAAATGTCATCGCAATAAATTCGCCAATATTTCTTCTCGGCACTGCTCTACCGCTTACATACTGGCTTATCTGGCTTTTCGACAACTTAACTCCTTCATTTGCCGCCGCAGTAAGCAAATCCACCTGCTTCATGTTTTTTTGCTTTAAAAGTTCATTAAAGCGTTCTGTAAATTGTGTTCCATCAGCCATAATGCCCTCCAAAAGTTTATTTTCATATCAGAAAGTTTATTTTTAATTCTTTTCATTTCCTTTAAAATAAACTTTACCACCTTTTTATGCGTTATTCAAGCAAAAAGTTTAATTTTCATGTTTTTTATATTTATCAAGTACAAATTCTACCGCAACACTTGTAAATCTATACTCAGCCGGCGGTTTTGAGCAGAATACAAGGTCATACTTCTTTTGTTCAAGCTCGCTAAGCAGCTTTCTGGTCGCTCCGCTGTGAAATGTAAAATCTATCTCATTATCTTTATTTTCTTTTAAAAACTGTGACGCAAGCTGCGGAACAAACTGTGTCCCAAATGCACGTAGAAACCCTACCCTTATAACACCAACACCTCTCGCTTCTCTCTGTATGGAATCCACACCTCCGTCAATTGTCGAAATAGTCTGTTTTGTACATGCCAGAAATTCCTCCCCAAATCTTGTAAGTGTTGTGTGAAAAAGATTCACGAAGTTACCCTCCTGTTTATTTCCATAAAATGACAAATAAATAGTATCATTTTATCTATAATTTTATAAAAACTATTTATTTGAAAAAATGTTCATTTAAAAAAGCCGCACAGCAGATTATTCAATCATACCGTGCGGCTCTTGTTATTTATTATTTTATTAATTATGTCCTTTTTCTGCTTTTTTTCTTAATATAACAGTTGCTATTATCAAGCCCGCTGATACAAGTATAAAAAATACTGATACAGCCATAAATGAGTAGAGACTCTTATTAATAACATCAACAAACATATTATAGAAATAAACAGGTTTGATATTAAGATGCTTATATCTGCCCTGAATAAACAAAAACAACGGAAGCACACCTGTCATTATAGCTGCTGCAAGCGTAGCATAAGTTACATATCTAAGACCTCTGTGAACATAATGATGGTCTTTTATTGTAATTACTATATCTACAACAGCAAGCATTAACAGAATTACAATAAGTATGATAAAGAACTTGTTATACATATTTCTGAAGCTGACATAATAATTAATATATGTTATATCAACATCTGTCTTATACTCTTTTTCAATAGATGTAACAAATTCTTCAATAGCAGACTTCTGTTCGTCGCCTATTGCAATATCATTATCCTGTGCATATTTATATATGTTATCTGTAAGTTTCTTTTTGACACTGCTTGTGTCAACAGATATATCTTTTTTATCTATTCTTGAATTATACACCTGCTTTATATCAGATGTCATCTTGTCAACATCCACTATATCTTCAAATACTTCATCAGGAAGCATCATCGGCTTACCTAAATCCATTGCGTTTTCAATGAATTTTTCATGGACACTCTCATAATATCCTGTCTTTGCAGCACTTTCAAGGAAGATATTGCTTCTGAATATTCCAAAGCTTGCTCCGACAAGATAACCGGCAATCGCAAGAAGACCAGCTAATATAAAAGATAATATAATGCTCAAAGGATAAAACTTTCTCTTTGAGTTAGATTTCTTTTCTGACTTTCTCTTCATATGCTACCTCCTCCTAATATACCAGCTTAGGTCCGGATGTTTTTCTTGCATATACATACAATCTCTGGGTATATGAAGTAAGCGGAGTAAATGGATAACATGTATACATCGTTATAATCTCTTCATTACTATCAAAACCAAATGCTGACCTGTCATTCTGGTCTGCAATTCTTGTATCATATACCTCATATGTATACTTTCCATAAGAAGTAACTACTGTAAAAACATCGCCTATTTCAACATATTCCAAAGGAGCAAACGAAGTGGCATGATGACCGCCAAGAAGAATAGGTGCACCAAAACCAAATATAGGTGTACCGGCATACTGACCGACACCATTCCTTAATTCTGTTCTGCTGTCTCCAAAATAGATATTCTCTTTAATTCCAAGTCTCTCACATGTAATCTGTGCATACAGTTCACCGAGAGCCGGATACATATCAGATGAATAAGGTATCTCCTCTTCCTGATTCTGTGCATTCTCTAATTTAAAATCAGGAACACCTGACACATCAACAGTCGTTTCAGTTGTCTCTCCTGAAAGAATCGACATAACTGAATATACCGCACTGATATATGGTGACAAGCAAATGAAAACTAATAAAAAACCAATTAAAGAAAGAAAAACTGGCATATAGATATATGCCAGTATTCTTTTAACGTTTTTACGTTTATGCATAATTATTCAATTAAGCAACTTTCTTCTTGCTAACGAATGCACAAACAACTAATCCCATTGCTAATACAGCAACAACACCAACTGTAGCAGCTGTTGTGAAACCTGTATCCTTAACTACTTTAGCAGAAGGAGCAGCAACATATGACTTGCCATCCTTAACAGCTGTGATTGTGTTAGTTGATGCATCAAATGAAACTGTAGCACCAAGCTTAGCAGCTGCATCTTTGATATCTGCCATGATAGCTGACTTCTGGTCTGCTGTAAGAGAAGCGATATCCTTTACACCATTAGCTGTAGCTGTTGCAGCATCAATCTTAGCGATAACGTAAGCAGCATCTTCATCACTTACTGTGTTGTCTGCTAAGAACTGCTTTGCAGCGTTAACATACTCTGTAGCAACGCCTGCACTCTGAAGTTTGCTGATAATATCATCCTTAGAAGCTGCGAATGCTGAAATTGACATAGCAAATACGAGCATTAAAGATAATACTAAAGCTGAAATCTTTTTAATCTTCATGATAAAATCTCCCTTTCTTATGGTATTTTTTAGTTCTCTACTAAGATACCACCTTTAGAAAAATGTGTCAATAAAATCGTGAAAATATATCAAAATTGTTTTGATTTTTGTGCACTTCTGCCATATTCAGCACGTAAATAAGTGCTAATTTTACTAAACCTGTTAAGTAAAAAGTACCTAATATCTTCTGAAATTTCTGTGCGAATGTACGCTGTACATATTTCCCATCAATATTCTTATTACTCTTTTTATCATATATATAATTCCTGCAATCAAAGCCCACACAATCCAGCCTGCCAGTGCACCGGCCGTATTAGTAACAACATCATCGAGCTGGCTGTATCCTCTCTGTGTTATATATTGCACAACTTCAATCATAACCGAGAATATAAATCCTCCCATAACGCATACCGGCATCTTCCTGAACATTCTGAAAATGCATGGCATCATAAAGCCAAATGGAACAAATAATATTATATTTTCTATAAAAAAAGCATGTTCCTGAGCCGTATATCCCCATGTATACAGAAATGTCATATCAATTGCCCTTCTGCTTCCGGGTTCCCTTGAAAAGAATGTAATCCATAATAATGCTTCAATATAAAATATAAACAGACACCACAATACGAATTTTAATTTTTTATGCCATCTGAATATCGTATATATAAAACATGTAATAAGAACTGCTGCAATTATAAAATAAGGAAACATATCCGTCAGTTTCAATATATCTTTACATATATCCGTAATAATCTTCGAATAATCAACTGCCATATGCACCACCAATTCAATGTTATTTTTTAATATTTCCCATCCCGGTGATAAAAAAGTGTCTCCGACACTTCAACTCCCCTTCCCCTCACTCTTGAGGGGTTA
>OGME01000643.1_pt1 | contig 29699 bp, 20 predicted proteins | sample 1572981 | NCBI WGS metagenome assembly OGME01 (sample SAMEA2581902, study PRJEB24529) | metagenome | biome: Human gut stool | place: China | collected 2011
AGATCAGCTCCCGGGTCATGGTGTGGTCGCTGATGACGCCGTCCTTCAGCGGGAAAATGGCGGAAATATAGTTGGGGGTGCGGCCTACCATGGCCAGGGCCTTGTCGCCCACCTCCAGCACGGAGTTCTTGCGGGTATCCATTGCCACCACGCTGGGCTGGTTGAGCACGACCCCCTGCCCTGCCTGTGCAATGATAATGGTCGTTGTGCCCAGATCGATGCCGATGTCATTCTGTGCCATAATGAAATGTTCCTTTCTCTGCTCCCCTGTTTTCTATCGTAAATGCCCGTTCGGGCGGGAAATCAAATCAATTTATATTGTAGCATAAGCCAGTAAAAAAGTATAGACCAAACCTCTCCTAGTAGGAAAGGCAAGTCAGCAGCCTGGCTCCCCTATTAGGAGAGCTGGCGCAAAGCGCCTGAGAGGTTATTCTGCCGCCATCTGTTCCGGCGGCAGATTCTCTTTCAGCAATTCGCACAGGCCGCTGTACCGCAGGTTCTGCCGGACATTGGACATCATCCGGTTCACCACATCCCGCCGCCCGGCCACGATGCACAATTTACGGGCGCGGGTCACGCCGGTGTAGAAGAGGTTGCGGTAGCAGAGTCTTGGCGGCACCTGCGCCACCGGCAGCACCACTGCCGGGAACTCACTGCCCTGGCTCTTGTGCACCGTGATGGCGTAGGCGATCTCCAGCTCGTTCAGATTTTCCGCCGGGTAGAGCAGGCGGCGGTCATCCATCCGCACCACCATGGAGCGGTCGCGCATGTTGATGGATTCCACAATGCCGATATCGCCGTTATAGGCTCCCACGCCCTGCTCCCCGCCAATGCGGTTCCAGACGATCTCGTAGTTGTTCCGCACCTGCATCACCTTATCGCCCACCCGGAACACCCGGGAGGCGCTCTGGAGCTGGGGTTTGCCCTTCTGCTCCGGGTTGAGCAGGTTCTGCAATTCCACATTCAGCGCCTGGGTGCCGGTGGGTCCCAGCTTGGTGGGGCAGAGCACCTGAATGTCCCTGACAGGGTCAAAGCCATAGCTCCGGGGCAGACGAGTGGTGACAAGATCGCACACCAGTTTCTGCGCCGCATCGCCGTCCGATTCCAGAAAGAAGAAATCGTCTGTCTTACCGCCCTTCTGCAGCGGCTCACTGCTGATGATGTGGTGGGCGTTCTCTACAATGAGGCTGCGTCTGGCCTGCCGGAAGATCTCGTTCAGGCAGACGGTGGGCACCAGTCCGGAGCGGATGACCTCCCCCAGAATGTTGCCGGGCCCCACGCTGGGCAGCTGGTCGGCATCACCCACCATGATAATGCGGCAGCTGTACCGCAGGGCTGCAATGAGCGCCTGAAACAGCTTCACATCCACCATACTCATCTCATCCAGAATGACCACATCGCACTTGAGCAGGTTCTTGTCATTGTGGATAAAGCTGACCACGCCGCCGGAGTAGTCCACCTCCAGCAGGCGGTGGATGGTAGAGGCCTTGCGGCCGGTCAGTTCACTCAGCCGTTTGGCCGCACGGCCCGTGGGAGCACAAAGTGCCACCCGGTCTGCCTGATGCTCCAGCAGCTGCAGGATGGCATTGACTGTGGTGGTCTTGCCGGTGCCGGGGCCGCCGGTCAGCACAAGGCAGTTTTCGGTCATGGCCTTGCGGATGGCTTCCCGCTGCAGGGGTGCATAGGCAAAGCCCTGGGTCAGCTCCAGCACCTGGATGTTTTTATCAAGGTCCCGCACCGTCTGCTTTTCCCGCTTTGCCAGCAGGGCCAGCCGGTCGGCAATGGCCTGTTCTGCTTCCAGCAGGTCAGGCAGATAGATATACGGCACCGCCTCCAGCATCTTTACGCCCAACTGCCCGGTCTCAATGCAGTGGTCCAGCGCGCGGGCCAACTTCTCGGGCGGCTGCTGGATGAAGTGGGATGCCGTGTCCAGCAGCTGCGCACGGGGCAGACAGGTGTGGCCGTTGCCCGCGTTGTGGCGCAGGGTGCGCAGAAGCGCTGCTTCCAGCCGCTGGGTGCAGTCCCCTTCCATGTGGTAATACTGTGCAATGCTGTCGGCATGGCGGAAATCCAGCTGCAGGGGTTCCCCACAGAGCAGATAAGGGTTCTGGGAGATGGCCTGCATGGCACTGGGGCCAAAGACGCGGAACACCTCCATGGCGCGGCGGGGGCTGATCTCGAACTGGGCCAGATAGGCAATCAGCTCCCGCATTCCGAACATCCGCTTGAACTCCTGCTGGATGCGGTCGGCCTTGTCTGCCGAGATGCCGGGGATCAGGGTGAGCTGGGCGGGATCGTTGGCGATCACCTCCAGCGCCGCCGCGCCGAATTTATCGATGATCTTATTGGCCGTGCGCGCCCCAATGTAAGGCAGGGAGCCGCTGGCAAGAAAGGCATACACTGCCTCCAGATCCTTCGGCATATCGGTCTCGCATTCCTGGGCGTGGAACTGGCGGCCATAGGTGGCGTGGTTCTCATATTTACCGCGGCAGACCACGCTCTCGCCCGCATGGAGCTCGCCCACGATCCCGCACACCACGGTCACCGTGCCGCCGCCGGAAATTTCAAACACCGTGTAGCCGTTATCCGGGTTCTCGTAGATAATGTCCTCCACCGTTCCCTCGATCTGTTCCAGCTCCATGCTCCTCACCCCCTTGTGACATAATTATTTATAGTATAATCGTTTTCGTGTTATTTGTAAAGGAATTGGGCAGCCCGAAGGGATGACGGAGAAGCTGGACGGAGAAGAGCGCAGCAAAAAAGCCGCCCTTCTGCGGTTTCGCAAAAGAGCGGCTCAATTTTTACAAGTTTGCGTGCGGTCTTGCTTTTTCCTGTTTCAGCTTCCGGAACACAACGATATACGCCGGGATCAGGAAGAAGCAGGCAAAGAACCAGGCCACCGGATTTGCAATGCAGGCGGCAAAATAGCCCCACAGCGGCACGAACAGGAAACCCACCAGAGCACGGGCGATCATCTCCGCCACACCGGCAAACATGGCCAGGCTGGAATAACCCAGACCCTGAATGGTGTAGCGGTAAATGATAAGGACCGCCAGCGGGATATAGAACACGCTGTTCCAGAAGATGAAGCTCTGGGCGTTGGCCATGATCTCGGTCTGGCTGCTCTCAAGGAACAGGCCGATCAAAGCCTTATCCAGCACGCGCAGGATCAGGAAGGATGCCACACTGTACACACAGCCGATGCCCAGGGCGGTGTTCACGCCCTTGTTCACACGGTTCAGGTCGTTGGCACCCATGTTCTGGCTGGCGTAGGTGGTCATGGCCGTGCCAATGCTCTCCAGCGGGACGGACAGGAACTGTGCCGCCTTGCCGCCTGCAGTCTGCGCTGCCACGATGTCGCTGCCCAGACCATTGACTGCACCCTGCAGCACAACGGAACCGATGGCCGTGATGCTGCACTGCAGGCCCATGGGGATGCCCATGCCGCACAGCTTGACACAGTGCTGTCTGCTCAGGCGGCTTTCTTCTTTGTTCCAGCGCAGCTCATTATAATGCTTGAGGATATACCACAGGCTGCCCAGACCGGCCACTGCCTGGCTGAACACGGTGGCGAACGCCGCACCGAACACGCCCATCTTGAAGACGATGATACAGAGCAGATCCAGCCCGATGTTCAGAAAGCTTGCCACCAGCAGGAAGTACAGGGGCCGCTTGCTGTCGCCCAGAGCGCGCATCAGGGCGCTGGTCATGTTATACAGCAGAGTGAACGGGATGCCGATAAAGATGGTGCGGATGTAGATGTCTGCCAGATCAATGATGTTGTCCGGGGTATTGGTCCAGACCAGAATGGAACGGGTCATGGCCACCGTGACCACGGTGAGCACTGCGGCAAAAAAGACGCTCAGCCAGACGGCATTGGCGGTGTAGCGGCGCATCTCCACATAGTCTTTCGCCCCGAATGTCCATGAGATGGGGATGGAGAAGCCGCAGGCAATGCCATTGACAAAGCCCAGCACCAGATAGTTCAGACCGCCCACACTGCCGACCGCCGCCAGGGCTTCCACACCCACAAAGCGGCCCACGATGATGGTATCCGCCAGATTATAGAACTGCTGGAACAGGCTGCCCAGCATCAGCGGCACCGCAAAGGCAAGGATCAGCTTGAGCGGGCTGCCCTGCGTCATATCTTTCGTCATACACACGTTCCTCCTTGGGAAAGCATCACAGACCTTATCACACGAATTTTTTCCGACAAAAACGCCCTGCCGCGCAATGGGCAGGACGTTTTTGTTCATGTGGGTATTATATCAGGTTGCGATGAATTTTCAAGAGGTTTTTTCAAATTTTTCAGTGCTTCCCGGCCAGATGCTTCAGCAGCTGGAACAGAATGCTCCAGAACCCCGTTCCGGCATTGCCCGAAGGCGGGGTGTCCTCATCCGGAATGCTCAGCGGCGGGTCATTCTGAATAGTGTGCGAGGAACTGTCTGGTACGCTCTTCCCGGGGATAGTCGATGAGCTGTTTGGCAGGGCCCTCCTCCACGACCACGCCGCCGTCCATGAACAGGATGCGGTCGGCCACATCGCGGGCAAAGTGCATCTCATGGGTAACAATGATCATCGTGGTCTTGCGGTCAGCAAGATCGCGCAGGACCTTCAGCACCTCGCCGGTCAGCTCCGGGTCGAGGGCGCTGGTGGGCTCATCAAAGCAGAGGATATCCGGGTGAAGCGCCAGCGCGCGGGCAATGGCTACACGCTGCTGCTGGCCGCCGGAGAGCTGATGCGGGTAGTGGCCGGCCCGCTCCGAAAGGCCCATCTGCGCCAGCAATTCTCTCGCCTGCTGTTCCAGCTCCGCGTGGATGGCCTTTTTGTTTGCCTGATATTCCGGACGTTCCTTTGCCAGCAGCTCCCCTGCCAGCATCACGTTCTGCAAGGCCGTGTACTGCGGGAACAGGTTGAAGTTCTGGAACACCAGACCAAAGTGGAGCCGCTTTTTGCGGATCTCGCTTTCCTTCTGGGTGGCAGGGTCGGCGGCATCCCACATGGTCTCGCCGTTCACCTTGATCACACCCGTGTCAGGCCGTTCCAGAAAGTTCAGGCAGCGCAGCAGAGTTGTTTTGCCGGAACCGGACGAGCCGATGATCGCCAGCGCTTCCCCTTGCTCCAGATCCAGGGAGATGTCCTTCAACACATGGGTCTCGCCAAAATTTTTCCCGATACCGGAAGCTTCGAGCAACGCCATAATCTATCTGCCTCCTTAGCAGCGGAAATAATCGAGCTTTTTTTCAGCCCAGTTGAACAGGATGGTCAGTGCGCCCACAAACACCAGGAAGAAGAGCGCGGTGGAGAACAGCGGCCAGATCAGGCCCTTTGCGCTGTACTCCTTGGCCATCATAATGATCTCCTTGTTGGCAATGGTGTTTGCCAGCGAGGTATCCTTGACCAGCGTGATGATCTCGTTGCCCATGGGGGGCAGGATGCGCTTGACGACCTGAAGCAAGGTCACCTTGAAAAAGATCTGTGTTTTGGTCATGCCAAGCACCTGCCCGGCCTCAGTCTGCCCCTTGGGCACTGCTTCAATGCCGCCGCGGTAGATCTCAGAAAAATAGCAGGCATAGTTGATGGCAAAAGCCACCACCGCCGCCACCATCCGTCCGCCGGAGCCGGAGGGCCAGGGGTTGTTCATGCCCAGCAGGCCGGGGCCCAGATAGATCACGATGATCTGCAGCATCAGCGGGGTGCCGCGGATGATCCAGACAAAGGTCTTGACCAGCCCGGCCAGCGGCTTGCAGCGGCTCATGGAGCCAAACGAGACCACCAGCCCCAGCGGCAGTGCAAACAGCAGTGTCAGGGCAAAGAGCTCACAATTGAGCAGGAACGCGCCGGACAGGCGCATAAGAATCACAGACACAAAAACACACCTTTTTTATTCAGAATCCATATTCCCCTTCCATCACAGCCGGTGAAAGTTCCCTCTGCTTGGGAGCCTTTCACGCATCGGCAACAAAAAGCCTCCCTCACCGAGGGAGGTTGCATCGCATAGCGATGACGGAAGGAGTTGTTCAACAAATTCAGTCAGCCAGTGCCAGATCGTACTTGTCGGCCAGTGCCTGCATGGTACCATCGGCCTTCAGGGCATCAAAGGCCTCATCCACAGCGGCGGCAGCATCACTGTCCTTGCGGAATGCCACGCCGTACTCCTCGGCGTTCAGCTCGTCCACGATCTTCAGGTCAGCATAGTCAGTGCCCTCACCGATCATAGCGTTGGCCAGGGTCAGATCAAGTACAGCGGCATCGGCAGTGCCTGCGGCAACTTCCATCAGGCAGTCGGTCTGAACGCTCTTGGAAACGTAATCAGCCTGTGCCAGGTTCTCGTCTCCCTCAATGGCAGCCTCACCAGCGGAACCAGCCTCGGCGACCACGGTCTTACCCACCAGGTCAGCGGTAGAGGTATAATCGGTGCCATCTTTCACAACGACCACCTGTGCGTTCTTGGCATAGGCCTTGGTGGCAGCGGTGTTCTGCATGATGTCATCGGTCAGGGTCATACCGTTCCAGATGCAGTCGATGCTCTTGGCATCCAGCTCCACGACCTTGGTATCCCAGTTGATCTCCACAAACTCCGGTTCCACACCCAGCTTTTCGCAGACAGCAGTGGCCAGCTCGGTATCAAAACCGGTGAAGTTGCCATCAGCATCGGTGTAGTTCATGGGCTCGTAAACGGTGTAGCCGATGACCAGCTTTCCCTTGCCCTTGATGTAATCCAGGTCGCTGCCTGCGGTCTGGGAAACGGCAGCACTGCCGGAAGCAGAGGCCGAAGCAGATGCGGCAGTGGAAGTGGAAGCGGCACCGCCGCAGGCGGCAAGGCTCAGTGCCATGGCACCGGCCAGGAATGCAGATACAAGACGTTTCATATACGGTTCCTCCCTCAGTGGCAAGCAGCTTCGTTTTATTGCTTTACCATGCTAAATTGCTAAACTGTGGTTATAGAATAGCGCGTTTTCTGCCATTTGGCAAGGGGGAAAACTGATTTTTCGCAGTTTGCTCAAATCCTTACCGCTTTATCACGGCAAAGCGGTCATTTTGACAAAACAAAAACGCCGCGTCGGCAGCTGCCAGACGCGGCGAGATGTTTTTCTCTGAAAACGCAGCGGAATGCCACCGCCCCCCTATCCGGGAGAGCCGGTGCGCGATTGCGAGACCGAAAAGTGCTTTCCTCCTCAGTTCAGGGCATTCAGCGCCGCCTTTTGCAGATCGGTGATGTCAATGGTACACAGAGCCTTCAGGTCGGCATCGCCGCCGGAAAGCCCGGCGATCTCGGTGCGGGTCTTGCCCTTGAGGGCATCACAGAAGCCCTCGCTGTGCTCGTACCACTCCTTGCCCAGCGCCGACGCACCGCGCATCCCGTAGTCCTCACCCAGCTCCAGCTTGGTCTTGACGAGATCCGGGGCTGTCACACCGCCGTCCGACACCACCGTCAGGGCCGGCTCGGCCATATCCGCAATGGCGCTGGTCACGCGGCGGTTTGTATCGGTGGTCAGTGCCACGATGCTTACATCCACCTGCGCATTCACATCCTTGTCATCGGTAGCGGTAATGTCCGAAGTCCCGTTCACCGCTTCGATGCCCAACGCGGCCCTGTCGCCCTTGGCGGCACCCAGTGCCCTGGCATTGGCGCAGGCCCGGGTCACGGCATCCCGGTAGCGGTCCACTGCAATGGTGCACCCGCTCAGCAGGTCGGCATCCGTGGCCTTGCCATCCTCATCCACTTTGAGCATGGAGACCTGTTCCGGGGTCATGCCGATCAGGTAACTGGCAAAGGCATCCACCTGTTCCGCCCAGCCCTTTTTCAGAGAGGACACTGCCGCCAGCGGGTAATCGCCCCCCTTCTGCCGCTTGGTGCGCCAGTCGGTGGGCAGGGTCACATGGCCGGTGCTGTCCGCCGAAACAGACACTTCCAGCTCGTCCAGCAGAACACTCTCCAGTTTGCCCTCGCCATCCAGCAGGACAGCGGCCGCTGCCAGCTCAATTTTCCCTGCCCTGTCCTGATCGGTGGCCTCTGTCACCACACCCAGACCGGTTTTCCATGCCGCTGTCTGGGTCTGTGCGGAGGATGTGCCGCTGCTTCCGCTCATGCTGCCGGGGCTGCCCGACCCGGCGTTCGTTTTGCCGCAGGCGGTCAGCAGCAGCGCTGCCGCCATGGCACAGCTCCAAAGAGCCCGATGGTTCTGATTCATAGATACGCTCCCTTTCCACACGGCCCGTTGGGCCTTTGCCCCATAGTATGTCCAGAAGAACGTAAAATTACGCAGCCGACGGGAGTTTTCCAAAGCAAGTGTCCGCTGGGGTGGGACCCTGTTGCCGCAGGCAATAGGGCGGGCGATGGAATGGCCCGTTTCACTTGCGTGGAAAAGCTCCCCGAGTGCTGCGCGCAGCCGCTTACATCAACGGACTCAGCAGCCGCAGCACGCTGTCCAGTGCTGTGCCCGGCAGATTGGTGCGGCAGTCGGAGCGCTGGACCTCCCGGCACTGCGGCAGGGTGCGCTCCACATCCTTCCGCAGGGCGGCGATCTGGCTGTTATGGAAGAGCAGTGTTCCGCATTCAAAGTGGAGGAACAAGCTCCGATAATCCATATTGATGCTGCCCACCACGGCGACACGGTCATCACTGACATAGCACTTGGCGTGGAGGAAACCGGGCGTGAATTCATAAATGCGCACACCCGCCCTGAGCAGGGGCAGATAGTAGGAACGGCTGAGCCGGAACACCAGCTTCTTATCCGGGATCCCGGGCAGGATGAGCCGCACGTCCACCCCGCGCTTGGCCGCATTTTTCAGAGCATCCAGCATCTCCTCGCCCACGGCCAGGTAGGGCGTATAGATATAAACATATCTCTGGGCCTGAGAGAGGATGTCCAGATAGACCGTCTCGGCCAGCGGTTCCTCGTCCAGCGGGCTGTCCGCGTAGGGCTGCACCACGCCATCCTGCACTGCGGGCAGGCGGGTGGGCGCAAAGGCGGTGTAATCGGTCTCCTGCGGGCGGAAGGCGTTCCATGCATTGAGGAACATCACGGTAAAGTTCCAGACAGCGGCACCCTCCAGACGGATGGCCGCATCCTTCCAGTAACCAAAGCGCTGCTCGGCATTGATATACTCATCCGCCAGATTCACGCCGCCGGTGTAGGCCACATTGCCGTCAACCACCACGATCTTGCGGTGGTCGCGGTGGTTCATCACCAGCGAGACCAGCGGCACCACCGGGTTGAAGGGGATGCAGCGGATATGCGCCTTCTCCATGCGGATGACAAAATCACTGGGCAAACCCAGCAGGCTGCCAAAATCATCGTAGATCAGCCGCACATCCACACCCTGAGCGGCCTTGCGGCGGAGGATCTGCTCCACGCCGTCCCACATTTTGCCGGAACGGAGGATAAAAAATTCCAGAAAGATAAATTTTTCCGCCTTGTCCAGATCCGCCAGCAGCTGGGGATACATCTCCTCCCCGCAGGAAAAGTAGTGAGCAGCGGTATCCCTCCAGGCCGGATACGGCCCGAACTTTGCCACATAGCGGCTCAGGTTCCGGCTGGAGATATCCAGCGCATCGGTCTGGCCCTCGGGCTGGGCAAGCTCGGTCTGATGGGCCTGTTCCACCTTCTGCATCCGCTCCCGCAGATACTTGGCGGGGGCCTTGTTGCCAAAAGCCAGATAAAGCGCGCCGCCCAGCAGGGGCAGAAGGCCGATCAGAACGATCCAGCCGATCTTATAAGCACTGTTTTCATCCTTGCGCACCAGATACAGCACGATCATGATGCTCAGCGCCTTCAGGGCACCGTTCAGCCAGACCCGCCCCGCCGTGAACGACCAGAACGCCCAGAGCAGCCAGAGCACCTGTAGAGCCACCAGCACCACTGTGATCGTGACACGGTTGAAGATGCGGTTGAAAAACTTGACGATGGGCAATCTGAACATGTGGTATCCCTCCCCTGCCGCCCACGGCGATTTTTGATGCTGTTAGTATAGCGCAGAGCGGAAGATTTTGCAAACAAAAAAACGCCCACAACGGCTTTCCCCGCTATGAGCGCCTATTCAATCGTGGGCAGAATTTTTCCGAGGGCCGTTCGCTTATGCTTCCGCGTCCTCATAACCAACCAGCAGGCCGCCCAGCTCTGCATAATAGCTGCACAGACCGCCGCATTCGCTGATGTCCACCTTTGCTCCATCAAACACAGCCTTTACCATGTGCTTCAGGCGCTCGGCGGCGGCGGGATTGCCGCAGTGAGAGATATGGAGCCTGCCGTTGGTATAGCCGTGCTCCTTGAGTTCCAGCACGATGCGTTCCAGCGCACCATGCTCACCACGGGTCTTGCAGAGAACATCCAGCTCCCCGGCCTCACTTGCCTGTCCGATGACCCGGATGCCCAGCATCCGCGCCACAGCAGCAACGGCAGGCTTCACGCGGCCATTGCGGGCCAGATTGGCCAACGATTCCAGCGAGAAGAGCAGATGGGTGTGCTTGTGGTAGCGGAGCATCTCTTCACAGACCTCGTCAAACTCCTTGCCCTCAGCCAGCAGATCCCGCAGATGCTCGGCCAGCAGGCGCTGCTCCGGGCCGGTGGAAAGGCTGTCCAGCACGAACACCCGCTTGCCGGGGTTCTCCTGCTGGTATTCCTCGGCGGCCAGCTGGGCGGCATTGTAGCTGCCGGACAGAGTGCCCGTGATGGTGATGGCATACACCTCGTCGGCTCCCTCGTAGGCGGCCAGCCAGTCGCTGACGTTGGGGCAGGAGGTCGAGGTCTTGCCCTTATAGGTACGCAGGGTCTGGGCCATGCCCACGGCATCCATCGTGCCGTTGTCCAGATATTCGGCATCGTCGGTGATGATCTTCAGGGGAACGCATTCAAAATCCACGCCCTGCAAGGTGTACAGGCTGGCGGAGGAATCCACAACAATCTTGGTGTTCATAAGCATTTATCTCCATTCCGGCGGCAGCGGATGCCGCAGTTTTTCCTGTTGTCTGAATCACTATATCAGCTTTTCAAAACCCTGTCAACTGTTTTATTGAATTATTTCAAAAGTTTTCAATTTCCTGTTGACCGCATTTCCAAAACATGGTATACTGTCCGCATGAAATTAGAATCAAACCGCCGCGTTGCGGCCTGCGCCGCAGGGTTTGCCCTGCCCCGGTATGCAGAACTCCCCACCGTAGGGCTTTATCTGGATCAGAGTGTACAGTTTGTCAACGGGTGTTTCCGCACATTTCAGGGGGTGGAGCTCACCGCTTCCATGGTGAGCAACTACGTTAAGAAAGGGATCATCAGCCACCCCATCAAAAAGAAGTATACCCGGGATCAGCTGGCCTGCCTGATCTACATCGTAGTTTCTAAAAATGTCCTGTCCATGGAAAACATCGACAGTCTGTTCAAGATGCAGCGGGCGCATTATACCTCCGCGCAGGCGTATGATACCTTTTGCGATGAGCTGGAGAACTACCTGCCCTATGTGTTCGGCCTGACCAAAAGCTTTTCCGAGCTGGAGCCGGATGTTGATGATGCACGCAAGCTCCTGCGCAGCACCATCATCTCGGCTGTGAACAAGATCTATCTGGACTGCGTTTTCACCGACCTGCGGCAGGAGCAGGCCCTCTGGCCCGATATCCTGCCGGATCTGGCGTAATAACAAAAAACGACCCTCTCTGTCACGCTTTGCGAAGCATTGACGGAGAGGGCCTTTTTCTTAAAATGTAAGTGCAGGGCTGATCTCATTGCGGCGCTGGGCCTGCACGATGCAGTCCTTTTCCGGCACGACACCTGCCGCACCCAGGGTGTTGAACATGGTCTGCAAAGCAAGCGCCGGGGTGTTATTCTCCTGCGAGAGATGGCAGAGGGCAAACTTCTTGCATCCCTCCTGGATCAGCTCCAGCAGCTTTGCCGAGCACTCATCGTTGGAAAGGTGGCCCCGGTTGGACTCGATGCGGGAGCGCAGGTAGTAGGGATACCGCCCGCTGCGGAGCATGTGGAGGTCGTAGTTGCTTTCCAGCGCCACCAGGTCACAGCCGCTCAGGGCCTGATGCACCGGCGGGGTCAGGACTCCCAGGTCGGTGGCAATGGTCATGGTCTTGTTGTCCGGGGTGTGGATGCGGTAGCCCACACAGGGCACGTCGTGGCTGGTGGGGAACATCGTCACGCCGAAATCTCCCACATCCTCTTCCCCGCCGGACAGGGTGCGCAGCGCACAGCTGGCGGGCACGATGCCGTTTGCATCCAGAAAATCCAGCGTATCGTCTGCGCCGTATACCGGCAGCGGATTCTTTTTGAGGAAGGTGGCCAGCCCCTTGACGTGGTCAGAGTGCTCATGGGTGACCAGAATGCCCGCACAATCGCTGATGTTCAGGCCCAGCTCCTTGAGTGCCGCCGAGGTGGTGCGCACGCCCTTTCCCATATCGATGATGATGTACTTTTCCCCCGTGCGCACCACGCTGCAGTTGCCGGAGGAACCAGAGTATAACGAGATGAATTCAGACATTTCAAACCTCAAGAAACGAACCTCTCCGTCATGGCTTCACAAAAGCTCCCTGTCAGGGGAACTTCTGCAAAACAGACTGAGAGGTTCTGAATGATCACATTGCTGATTCCAGTGCGGCGGGCATCCGCTCCACCTTGCTGATCTCAGCGCCCAGGCCGCGCAGCTTTTCCACGATGTTCTCGTAGCCGCGCTCAATGTGGCCGATCTCCTCGATCTCGCTGGTGCCGTCTGCCATCAGGGCAGCCACGACCATGGCCGCACCGGCACGCAGGTCAGAAGCGCGCAGGGGGGCGGGGTTCAGCTTGTCCACACCCTCAAACACGGCCACCTGACCGTCCACCTGCACCACTGCGCCCATCTTGCGCAGCTCGTCCACATAGCGGAAGCGGTTGTCCCACACGCTCTCGGTGATGGTGGAGGTGCCCTTTGCCACGCTGAGCAGCACCCCCATCAGGGGCTGCATATCGGTAGGGAAGCCCGGGTGGGGCATGGTGTTGATCTTCAGCGGCAGGATATCGCCCTTGCGGGAGACGCGGACGGAATCATCGAATTCCTCCACATCCACACCGGCACGGCGGAGCTTTGCCGTGATGGGTTCCAGATGCTTGGGGGTGACATTTTTGATCAGAACGTCGCCGCCGGTGGCAGCAGCGGCAACCATATAGCTGCCCGCCTCGATCTGGTCAGGGATGATGCTGTAAGTGCAGCCGTGCATCTTTTCCACGCCGCGCACCTTGATCACATCGGTGCCGGCACCGCGCACATCCGCGCCGCACATATTCAGGAAGTTTGCCAGATCAACAACATGGGGCTCCTTGGCGCAGTTTTCCAGAATGGTCTGGCCCTGTGCCATCACAGCGGAGAGCATACCGTTCATGGTAGCGCCCACGCTGACCTTATCAAAGAAGATATGGGCACCGTTCAGTTCCTTGGCACGCACGGTGATCATGCCGTAGTCCACGCTGTCCTCTGCACCCAGCGCGCTGAACACCTTGAGGTGCTGGTCAATGGGGCGGGGGCCCAGATTGCAGCCGCCGGGCATGGCCACCTGTGCCTTGCCAAAGCGGGAGAGCAGTGCACCCAGGAAGTAGTAGCTGGCACGCATCTGGCGGGACAGATCGTCCGGGACGTTGGTGCAGTTCAGGTGGGTGGTGTCGATCTCGTAGGTATTGCGGTTCAGCATCTTGATGCCGGCACCCAGGGTGCTCAGGATCTTCAGACTGACTGCCACATCACTGATGTCCGGCAGATTTTCGATCACACAGACATCTGCCGCCAGAATGGTGGCAGGCAGAATGCCCACAGCCGCATTTTTTGCACCGGAAATGGTGACTTCGCCATGCAGGGGCTTGCCGCCCGTAATAACAAACTTTTCCAATTTTATAATCTCCTTGTCGCAGGCCCGCCAGCGGCAGGGCCACTCAGGGTTCTTACTTGATCTCTCCGCGCACCGCTGGGTACACACCCTCACGATACAACTATCTTATTATACACAACTTCGGGCAAAAAGCAAAGCCCCCTTTTCCCCTGCCGGATTATTTTCTGTTTTGCCCAGAATCTGCGGAAATATTCGATATTTTTGTTTCTTATTTCAAAAATTTTACAATCAGCGCCCCTTACCAGACGCAATCCTCGCTGCAGGTCTCCTTGATCCAGCCCAGCTGATAGGCCTTGACCAGCTGTTTCAGGTCATGCACCCGCTCCCGCAGGATCTCTCCCTCGTCCGTCTCTTCCACCAGAATGCGGTGGTTCTCCGTTTCCAGAATGTTCTTCTGCGACACGATGTCGATGTTTTCGTTCACGGCCTTTTCGGCACTGACAAAGGGCTGATGGGTCCGCAGGGACATGGTGCGGCTGGAGTACACCAGCGTATACCCTGCAATGCCGGTCTTTTCATGGTAGGCGCGGCAGAACCCGCCGTCAATGACGACCAGACGGCCCCCGCCCTTGATGGGACTCTCGCCGCTCTTCTCCCGCACCGGCACATGGCCGTTGACGATGTGGCTGGTGCCGGGCAGACCGAATTCCGCCAGGATGCGGCGGCAGGCGGCCTCTTCATTGTACCATGTATAATAGGGGTCCTTGACTTCCTCGTGGGTTGCGGGGTCGGCAATATACAGCCGCTCAAAGGTGGTCATGGCGCTGCGGCCGAACAACGGCGACAGCTTGCCGCACCACAGATACCACAAAAAGTCCTGACCGCTCCGCCGGGCAGCGCTTCCCTCGGGAGCAAAGTAGCCGCAGCGTGCCCGCTCGTCACAGTAGTCCATCAAGCCGCGGCCCGAGTAGTTGTGTCCCTCGAACCGCTCCACGGCAAAGCTGCCGTTTTTGGTCATGGGCACCACGCCGTGGTAGAGCAGGTTGCCGTTCTCGATGTGGTAAACGCTGCCCTTGGCATACAAAAATTCCACATGCTGCTGCAAACGCTCACTCTGCCGGAAGGATTCCACCAGCTTGCGAAGCACCAGCCGCTCATCCTCATTCAGGGCGGCTGGGTCTGCCGGGTCCACGGTGGGAAAGCTGGTGTCCCGCAGGGGGTATGCCTGCCCGTTCAGGGTCACTGTTCCCTTTTTCCAATCGATGTGCCGCAGGAAATCCCGACCCTGCATCTTGAAATCCGGGTTGCGGTCGATGACCTTGCACTCCATCTTGAACATCAGAATGGTCACGGCCTTGTGCATCACGGCACAGCGGTGGAGCATTCCCTCGGTGTAAGGGCCGCGCGCCGCGTCGGTGTGGGGCATCCAGAGGGTCAGGTCGTCATTTCCGTAGAACTGCTCGGCCATCCGCTGCAGGTGCCGCAGGTTGATGCCATAGCAGTCCTCAAGCATGGCATGGTTGTGGTAGGCCAGTGTCGTTTTGAGCACAGTGCAGACGCAGATGGGACTTCCGGCGGCGGCACCCATCCAGACCACGTCATGGTTGCCCCACTGGATATCCACATGGTGGTGGCGCATGAGCTGGTCCAGAATGATATCAGGCCGGGGGCCGCGGTCAAACAGATCACCCACGATGTGCAGCTTGTCCACAGCCAGCCGCTTGATGAGCTCACACAGCCGGACGATGAACCGGTCGGCGCGGCCATTTTCGATGATGCTGCCCACGATCTGCCCGTAATAAAGGTCCTTGTCGTGGTCCTCAAAGTGGGCATGGAGCAGCTCATCCAGAATATACCCGCAGCTGGACGGCAGGCAAGAGCGCACATGCTGCCGGGTATGCTTGGAGGACACCAACCGGCAGATATCAATGAGCTGAAGCAGGGTCTCCGTATACCAGTGGTCAAGCGCTTCCTCATCCGTGCACTCGGCTTTGAGCCGGGGCAGCTTCTCGTTGGGGTAATAGATGAGCGTTGCCAGCTCTGCACGGGTCTGTTCCGGCACGCTCTCCCCCAGCACGATGTCCACCTTTTCCCGGATGACACCCGAAGCCGAGTTCAGGATGTGGACAAAGGCCTCGTTTTCACCGTGCAGGTCGCTCATAAAATGTTCGGTGCCCTTGGGCAGCTTGAGCAGAGCCTGGGTGCTGATGATCTCACTGGCGGCGGCCGCCTGCGAGGGATAATCCCGTGCCAGCAGGGAGAGATATTTCAAATGATCCCGGATCTCCTCGTTTTCGGTGCGCATGACATCCTCCGTCTGATATGTAGTATTTTTGCATGATATATAATATTCTATCATAGTATACCACATTCCATGTCATAAATGGTATAATAAACAAGAGTAATTCTGTCAAATCTTTTGCAAAGGACTTGGATATTATGCCCAAAACCATTTCTGTTGCCGTGCCGGAAGCCTGCACTCTCTGCCCCCGGCAGTGCAAAGCCGACCGGGCCGCCGGGCAGACGGGCTTCTGTGGGGCGGGCCGCACCCTGAAAGCGGCCCGCGCGGCCCTGCACTTCTGGGAGGAACCCTGCATCAGCGGCACCCGGGGCAGCGGCACGGTGTTCTTCTCCGGCTGCACCCTCAAGTGCTGCTTCTGCCAGAACTACCCCATCAGCGCCGAGGGACTGGGCAAGGAGATCACCGTAGAGCGCCTGGCCGAGATCTTTCTGGACCTGCAGGCGCAGGGAGCCCACAACATCAATCTTGTCACGCCTGGGCAGTGGCGGCCCTGGATCATCGCTGCCCTCGACCTGGCCCGGGCGCAGGGGCTGCATCTGCCCATCGTCTGCAACACCGGCGGCTACGAGACCGTGGAGAGCGTGCACGCCTGGCGCGGTTTCATCGACATCTGGCTGGCCGACCTGAAATATGTTTCCCCTGCCCTTTCGGCAGAACTTTCCGCTGCGCCGGACTATTTTGCGCAGGCCAGGCCCGCCATTGAAGCCATGATGGCTCAGGCCGGGCACCCTGTTTTTGACAGCGAGGGCATCCTGCAGCGGGGCGTGATCCTGCGCCACCTTGCCCTGCCTGGCCATGTGGATGACAGCTTTGCCGTGCTCGAGCAGATGGCGGCCTGGAATAAGGCCGACCCCGGGTGCTTCCTGCCCAGCGTGATGAGCCAGTACACCCCCTTCTATCAGGCGGCAGACCACGGCATCGGGCGGCGCATCACCACCTACGAATACCGCCGGGTGGTCAACTACGCCATGGATCTGGGCCTCAGTTCTGGCTATATGCAGCAGAAGAGCAGTGCAAAGGAAGAGTATACGCCCAGCTTTGACCTGACGGGGGTGTGAACCCCACCGTCATCCCTGCGGGATGCCACCGCCCCTAGTAGGGGCGGCCTTGGCAAAACCATAAGGCTTTACGCAATGCCAAAGGCCCCACTATTAGGGGGGCTGTCACCGCAGGTGACTGAGGGGTTCTTTCGTCAAAACAACCAAAATTTCTTTTTCTTTTTCTCTCGGCCGAAACAGCATTTGCTTGCTATCCGGTGCGCAGTGCGGTATAATGGATACAACAATGTGTTCTCACATGAAATGGATCCCGGAAACGACTTTTTAGGAGGAGCGTTATGGAACACTACAATCCCATCCTCGGCAGCGAACCCAACGGCCAGAAATTTATCACCTGCGGCGAGATCATGCTCCGTCTGACCCCGCCGAACTACGAAAAGATCCGCATGGCATCCAGCTTTGAAGCCAGCTACGGCGGCAGCGAGGCCAACATTGCACTGGCCCTGGCCAACCTGGGTGTGGACAGCACCTTCTTCAGCGTAGTGCCCAACAACAGCCTGGGCAAGAGCGCGGTGCGCTGGCTGCGCTCCAACGATGTGCATTGCACCCCCATGATCCTGACCGAGCCCAACGAGACCCCCTCCAACCGGCTGGGTACTTATTATCTGGAGACCGGATACGGCATCCGCGCCTCCAAGGTCATTTATGACCGCAAGCACAGTGCCATTACCGAGTATGACTTCTCCCAGGTCGATCTGGACGCTCTGCTGGACGGCTACGACTGGCTGCACCTGAGCGGCATTACCCCGGCACTGGGCCCCAACTGCCGCGGCCTCATCATCGATATGCTCAAGGTGGCCAAGAAGAAGGGCCTGACTGTCAGCTTTGATGGCAACTTCCGCTCTACCCTGTGGAGCTGGGAGGAAGCCCGCGATTTCTGCACCGAGTGCCTGCCTTATGTTGACGTTCTGCTGGGCATTGAGCCCTACCACCTGTGGAAGGACGACAACGATCACAGCAAGGGCGACTGGAAGGACGGCGTGCCCCTGCAGCCCAGCTATGAGCAGCAGGACGAGATCTTCCAGCATTTCATTGCCCGCTATCCCAACCTCAAGTGCATTGCCCGCCATGTACGCTATGCCCACAGCGGCAGCGAGAACAGCCTCAAGGCCTTTATGTGGTACGACGGCCACACCTTTGAGAGCAAGCTCTACACCTTTAATATTCTGGATCGCGTGGGCGGCGGCGATGCCTTTGCCAGCGGCCTGATCTACGCCATGCTGCACAACTATAAGGCTATGGACATGATCAACTTTGCCGTGGCAAGCAGCGCCATCAAGCACACCATCCACGGCGATGCCAACATCACCGACGATGTCAGCTCCATCCGCAACCTGATGAACATGAACTACGACATCAAGCGGTAAGCTTTCCGTACTCAACCCGTTCCCGGATTTTCCCCGGGGACGGGTTCTTTTTTATTGCCCACGATGCTGGAAAAGCCTTTTCTTGTACATTCCTCCAAACTTTTTTGTGAGTTCCTACAATTCCATTGACAGAGAATTCCACGCATGGTATTCTTCAAATTGGTATTATTACCTTTTTTTGCCATACATTCTATGTCGTTTTTCTGCGGCACTCATCCATGAAAGCGAGGAAATCCATGAAAAAACGGTTTGTCAGTCTATTAGTGGCACTCAGCATAACGTTAACATTCCTACCCATGGGAGCAGTAGCAGCAACTAGGATTACTAAAGAAAACCTCAAATATACAGTCAACGCCGATGGACAATCGGTTACAGTTTCCGGTACATCAGGAAAGCCTACACAACTTACCATTGAGAGCTCAATTTCAGACAAGGACAAGAACTATACTGTAACCAAAATTGCAACGTGGGCTTTTAATGCATGTAACACGCTTACGGAAGTTACATTGCCTAACACGGTGGACGAAATTGGATACCAGGCATTCTTTAAGTGTTCCAATCTAACTAAGGTTATAATTCCTGAAGGTGTTACAAAAATCGGCCAAGCTGCTTTTTATGGTTGTTCTCAGTTAACAAGCATTACGATTCCGAGTACCATCACAAATATGGATACGGCTTTTTCAGGAAATACTGCGCTATCTCATGTCACCTTAACAAATGGCATATCCAAAATCAGTAGTAACGCTTTTGAGCGTTGTACAGGGTTAACAGAAGTAGAAATACCCGCAAGTGTGGATCAAATCTGCCCATTTGCATTTAATGGATGCACCAATCTTAAGAGAGTACTCCTTGAAAAGAATATTAAAACTATAAATGTCAACGCATTCAAAGATTGTACGAATCTAAGTGATGTAAAATATAATGGATATAAAACAGACTGGGACAAAGTCACAGTTAATACAACAGGCAATGATACACTAACCAGCAAAGTTCAGTATCTGTGTGATATCAACTTTGATTTGGACGGTGGCACTGTAAATGGCAGTAACACTGTGGACAAGCAGACTGTTTACAGCAATGAGAAGCTAGGGACTGCAAAATGCTACCCGAATGACCAGCCGTTTGTAGTTCCCACCGACCCTGTAAGAGAAGGTTATACATTTCTTGGCTGGTATACACAGGCAGAAGGCGGCACAAAATATACATTTACAGAAGCCGTCAGCAGCAACATCACCTTGTATGCCCATTGGAACGCACATAGCCATACTGTAACACTGGAGAACGACGAAAACAAGAAAACGAACTCGTACGACTATGGTTCGTCCGTTTCTGTTCCTACACCCACAAAGAAAACCGGCTATAACTTTAATCATTGGGAAGTTACTGTTCCTGATGGAGAAACCGCCCCATCCTTGAACGGCCCAGATGAGAACGGCAATTATAGTTTCTCCATGCCGGACTATGATATAACCTTGACTGCAAAATGGACACAAAAAGATGTGATTGACCCGGATGTTGACCTCAAGTTTGACGCGGTAACCGGAGAAGTGACATCGAACAATACTCAAGTCAATGCTGATGATATCATCAATAGGAAGTTTTATGATGATAAGGGAAAGGAAGTTCCCGGTGAGAAATTGAATGACCGCGGGCTCCCTACGGAACCGGGCGATTATATCGTCAAAGTTGATGTCAAAGAGACCGAAAATACCGCTCCCGCGAATCAAATCACTGGCAATCAGATTAAGTGGAGTTACAATGTTCCCCAGAAAGAAGAAAAGGTCACCTACACTCTATCCCTTCTTGGCGGTATTGCAAAAGTAAACGGCAAGGATGCTACTATCAATGACAATGGTGACATTACCATTGAAAAAGGTGCAACAGTGGAAGTAACCTTTGATAAGAGCATTCTTTCCGATGCTCAGACTTTTGACCAGTGGACAATTAAGCCTGCCAGCGTGCTGAACGCTGTTGAACCCAAGGCTGAAACCATTACCTTTACCATGCCGGGTGAAAATGTTATTATCGAAGCCATGACAAAGGATGCAAGCATTGAGGAAGAGCCCAACATTCTGGGCACTACCCTCATCATTGGTACTGCCGCCGCGGGTACCGCGGTGCTGGCCTACCAGACCTATCAGTTGGGTACTGAGTTCTATCTGATTTGCGCCCTGCCAACCGGTACAGCTATTCCAACAAACCGAGGTGAGCTGGCTGCACTGGTGTGGAACAATGCAGGAAAGCCTGAACCCGCCGCCGTGCTGAACGCCAATGCCACTGAGACTGACAAGGCCATTGCATGGGCCGTGGAGAACGACCTGCTCAAGGCCGCGAAGAGCAACGGCGAAACCTATGAAGCAACTGATCCTGTAAGCCGCACAGAGGTTATCAAGGCATGGAATCAGGTGCAGGCGTTCAAAAAGTAATTCGTACCGTAACGAGAAGAACAAATAACACCGCAAACCCAATACTCTAATAGAGAACCCCCCTGCCGGTGATCTCCCGGCAGGGGGGTTCTCTATGCTTTAAGAAGCAACTACTTTATTGCCGCTTCATCTTTTTTAAGAAAGGATCATACGGTCGTTGGCGAACTCGCCGCCGGACGCGATCTGGAACTTGGCCAGCAGGTCGGAGACGTGCAGGTTCCTCTTCTCTTCCCCGGAGACATCATAGATGATGTGGCCCTCGTGCATCATGATCAGGCGGTTGCCGTACTTGATGGCATCCTTCATGTTGTGGGTGATCATCATGGTGGTCAGGTGGTTCTCCTCCACGATCTTGGCCGAGAGGGTCAGCACCTTGAGCGCCGTCTTGGGGTCCAGAGCGGCGGTGTGCTCATCCAGCAGCAGGAGCTTGGGCTTGTTCATGGTAGCCATAAGCAGGGTCAGTGCCTGACGCTGACCGCCGGACAGCAGGCCCACGCGGGCGGTCAGACGATCCTCCAGGCCCAGATCCAGGCTCTTGAGCAGTTCACGGTAACGCTCCCGTTCGCTCTTGGTGATGCCGATTCTCAGGCCGCGCCGCTTGCCGCGCCGGGCGGCCAGGGCAAGGTTCTCCTCGATCTGCATGGTGGCGGCGGTGCCGGTCATGGGGTCCTGGAACACGCGGCCGATGTAGGCGGCGCGCTGGTGCTCCCCCAGTTTGGTCACGTCGGTGCCGTCAATGATGATCTTGCCGCTGTCCACAGGCCACACACCAGCCACAGCGTTCAGCATGGTGGATTTGCCTGCACCGTTGCCGCCAATGACGGTGACAAAATCACCTTCATTCAATTTCAGGTTCAGACCGTTCAGGGCCGTTTTCTCGTTGACGGTACCAGCGTTGAAGGTCTTGGAAACATTCTGGATCTCAAGCATTTTTTGCATCCTCCTTCTGTGCCTTCTTTGCCGCAGGCTTTGCGAAGTACTTGCTCTTCCAATAGGGCACGGCCAGGAACACCGCCACCACGGAGGCGCTCAGCAGCTTGAGCAGGTTTGCATCAAAGCCGAGGGTCAGCACCAGCTGAATGACGATGTAGTAGACAATGGCACCCAGCGAGACGGACACCAGCTTGAGGGCAAAGTTGTGGAAGATGCGGCTGAACAGGGCCTCGCCGATGATGACAGCGGCCAGACCGATGACGATGGCACCACGGCCCATACTGACATCGGCAAAACCCTGATACTGGCTCAACAGTGCGCCGGACAGGGCCACCAGACCGTTGGAGACCGCCAGACCCAGCACCACGTTGAAGCTGGTGTTGATGCCCTGGGCGCGGCTCATGGCGGGGTTGGAACCGGTGGCGCGGATGCCGCAGCCCAGCTCGGTGCCAAAGAACCAATACAGCACGCCGATGACCACGGCGCTGACCAGAATGACCATGATGATGGGGTTGTGCAGGGCAAGCTCCTTGACCCAGCGCAGGGAGATGAGCAGGCCGTACTTGTCCACATTGATGGACTGGTTGGCCTTGCCCATGATCTTCAGGTTGATGGAATAGAGGGCCAGCTGGGTCAGAATACCAGCCAGAATGGCCGGGATGCCCATAAAGGTGTGGAGCAGGCCGGTGACAAGGCCGGTGGCCAGACCGGCCAGCAGGGCGATGAAAAGCGCTGCCCAGACATTCATGCCGGAGAGCAGGCACATAACGCAGACCGCGCCGCCGGTGCCAAAGGAACCGTCCACGGTCAGGTCAGCCACATCCAGGATGCGGTAGGTCAGGTACACGCCAATGGCCATGATGCCCCAGATGAGGCCCTGCGCACAGGCACCGGGCAAGGCACCGGGCAGGTTGGCAAGTCTTGCAAGAATATCCAAAACGTTTTCCTCCTGTAACTACACTTTTTTCTGATACGGGAAAGCGGAGAAGAACCAAAATTCGCTCTTCTCCGCTGATTTTATTGTAAAGCCTCTCCGTCACCGCAGCGTGGCCCCGGCTTCCCTGTCAGGGGAGCTGTCTGCGAAACAGACAGAGCACTTGTTATTCCTCAATGGCCTCATAACCCTCGGGAACGGTCATGCCCAGATCATCGCAGATGGTCTTGTTGTACTTCTTGGTCACGTTGGTGTACTCGACGGGCATAGTGGAGATATCGGCCTCACCGGTCAGAACCTTGGCAGCCATCTCACCGGTGGTGTAGCCCAGATCGTAGTAGCTGATGGACAGGGTCGCCACGCCGCAGCCGGAGCAGATGCCCTCCTCACCGGCGAACACGGGCTTCTTGGCCGGGCGGCAGATGCCATCGATGATGCCGGTGTTGGCGGCGCAGGTGTTATCGGTGGGGACATACACTGCGTCGTTCTCGTCGGCAGCCTTCTGGCAGACAGAGGCCAGATCGTTGGAATCAGAGAAAGCGTACTGGGTAGCGGTAACGCCCTTGGCCTCCAGGTACTTCTGGACCTCGTCCACCTGATACTGGCTGTTTGCCTCGGCAGAGCAGTAGAGCAGGCCCACCTTGGTGGCCTCGGGCAGCCACTCGGTGATCATATCCGCCTGCTGATCCAGCGGAGCCAGATCAGAGGTTCCGGAGACATTGCCGCCCACGGTGCCATCGAAATCGGTCAGACCCAGAGCAACACCGTACTCGGTGACGGAGGTGCCCAGAATGGGGATGCTGTCGGTGGCAGCCTGTGCGGCCTGCAGGGCGGGGGTAGCGTTTGCCATGATCAGGTCAACGCCTGCGGAAACAAAGCCGTTGGCGATGGTGGCGCAGGTTGCGGAATCGTTCTGGGCGTTCTGGAAGTCAAAGGTGACATTCTCGCCGAACTGTGCGGTCAGGGCATCCTCAAAGCCCTGGGTTGCAGCGTCCAGAGCGGCGTGCTCCACCAGCTGGCAGATGCCAACGGTATACTTCTGGCCGTCAGCCGCTGCGGAAGAGGCCGCAGCAGAGGAAGCGGTGGAAGAAGCAGCCGTGGAGCCGGAGGAACCGCCGCAGGCAGTCAGGGCAGCAGCTGCGCCGCAGACAGCGGCGGCAGACAGGAACGAACGACGAGAAATTTTACGCATGATATTACTCCCTCAATTCTACTTTCGCGGCAACAGGACACCGCATGAAAGTCAGTATTCAAGCGGGCAATCGCATCGCGCTGCCGCTTTACACTCGTGAAGTATATCACACTTTCCGCTCCAAAACAACCGGGAAACAGCCCGAATTATCAATCAAAGTAATTTTATCTATCACTTTTTTCGATTGTTCTGTGCCGCATCTGCATTCCTTCGAGCTTTTTCAGCTCACCGTCCAGCCAGAGCAGATTTTCTTCCAGCTGGGGGCGGTACTCTTTTGCAAAGTCGTACCGGTAATACAGCGCCTGCCACAGCTTTTCCTGCATCCGCCGGGCAAACACCGGCTCAAACAGAGCGTCCAGCCGCTCCACGGTATCCTCCAGCTCCATGCACACCTGCGCCCAGCGCACATCGGTGGCCTCCCGGGCGGGCACATCGTAACGGGCCAGATAATCCCCTACCCTTGCCGCAATGACCTGCCCGCCGCACTGGGTGGGCTGCAAAAAGTAGGACACCTGCCCCTCCTTCGTGATCTCCTGCGCCAGCGGGTAGAGGGCGCAGACCAGCGGCTCGGCATCGTGGATGGCGCAGTGGTTCCCGGTGAGAAAGGGGCAGTTGCTGCGTTCCTCCTTCAGCGGAGCCAGCCGCAGCACCGGCAAGCGGCTGACCTGCCCGATGCTTCCCCGGCAGAATGCCCGGGCCACGGTGCGGGGCGGCAGGCGCAGGCGGGCCGCAATGCGCCACAGGTCAAAGCCCGACAGCACGATATCTTCCCGCCCCCGGCAGCAGCCGCCGCAGCCCGCGCAGGCAAATGAAAACGCCTCGTCCCGGGCAAGCAGGGGCGCGGTGCGGCTAAAATCGGTGCGGCCGCAGAGATCGACCTGTGAATCCTTGAGCATGATGGTTCTCCTGTTCTGTGAATGGTTTTGTTCCATTGTACCACAAAGCCGGGCACAGAAAAAGGGAGCGCATCCGCTCCCCTGTTCAGGATCCCCGGCTCACACGGCGGTAGACCGTTACGGCATCCTCGATGTGGTAGGGCGCGGTGCTGTGGTCTCCCCCTGCCCCGGCCGTGACCAGAATGTATTCCCTGCCCTTCACCTCGGCCAGACTGGCAAGGCAGAGCCCTGCTTCCCCGGTGTAGCCGGTCTTACCGCCCAGGATCCGGCCACTGTGCAGCTCTGTGCCGTCCAGCTGGCTCAGCAGGGTGCTGTGCATCGTGAACCCCTGCGGGTGGCAGTTGGTGGCCGGAACGGTATACCGCTCCGTGGTAAACAGCTTGCGGAAGGTCTCGTTCTGCAGAGCTGCTTCCGTCAGCCGGGCCATGTCCCGCACGGTGGAAACATGTTCCGGGTCGTGCAGGCCCGTGGGGTTGCAGAAATGCGTGGCGGTCATCCCCAGCTCTGCCGCTTTCTGGTTCATCCGGGCCACAAAGGCTTCCTCGCTGCCGCTCACCTCCCGGGCCAGCGTCTCGCAGCATTCGGCCCCCGAGGGCAGCATGGCCCCGTACAGCAGATCCCGCACCGTGGCCGTTTCCTCGGCCTGAAATCCTGCCAGCGAGGCATTCTGGGCCTGCAGAGCCGGAAAGATCTCCTCGGGCAGGGTCACAGGCGTGTCGAGGTCCGGGTTTGCTTCTATGGCCAGCAGCGCCGTCATCATCTTGGTCATGGAAGCCGGATAGATCGTGCTGTCGGCATTCTTTTCGGCCAGCACCTCTCCGCTGTCGGCCCGCAGTAAAATGGCATGGGGACTGTTCAGCCCATCCAGCGTGACCCGCCGGGGCCACAGCAGCAGAAGCAGGGTCGCCAGCACCAGCAGCCAGAACAGCCGCCGGAAGGCTCTGCGCCGGTGCTTCCGGCGATGCGGTGAAGTTTTCATTCTTGTTCTCATCCCTTTTTGCAAAATCAAAAGCGCTTTCATCCCCTAATACGAGACGAGAGCGCATTTTTCTGCAAAAAGTGGGGCCGCCCCACAAAAATTTGTGCAGCGGCCCCAAGCCAGTTTAATATTTTTACCTTTTTACGTCATCTACAAGAACGTGTTCAGTGCTGTGCCTTATGGAACATGCCCTTGCGCTTACGCTCCAGCAGATAACCGGCAGCCAGCAGGACACCGCCTGCACGCACCAGAACATCTGCCATCCAGTTGGTGGTACCGGTCTGGATCAGCTTGCCGCTCTCCGGGCGGGCATCCTGTACCGGCGGGTTCACGGGGGTCTCCGGGGCGGGCGTGGTCTTAGCGACTGCCTGCTCCACGGCGAGAGTGGTGGGCCGTTCATCCTGCACTGCCGGGGTAGTCGGCGTAGTGGGAGCCGGAGGAGTAGGATCGGAGTCCTCGGGCGTTTCCGGTTCCGGGTTCGTGGGGATCACAGGGTCGGTCACTTCCCGCAGAGCGCCGTAAATGGTCACGGTGTACTGTGCGGAGTCGGGGCCGTCGATGGTATCACCGGTGACCTTCACGTTGGAATCCGGGCCAAAGGCATCCAGCACACCCGCTGCTGCGGTGGTGTTGGGGTTGTTCTGGCTCTCATAGCCCCAGACGATGGTATAGGTCTTGCCCTCATACTCGTACTCGGTGCCATAGACCATATCATAGGCGCTGGGAGCACCCTCTGCCTGCTTTTCGTAGTTGCCCCAGATGAGCTTGGTGTTGCCCTCTGCATCGGTGGTCTTGGTGAAGTTCAGGCTCTTGCCGTTCACCACCATATCCCGCAGAATAACGACCTGATCGCCATTCTCAGCGGTCTGGTAGGCAGTGTCGAAATTGTATCCGGCCTGCTTCAGCTCTTCCAGCGCCTTGCCGATGATCTCCGGGTCATGGGAACCGTCCACATCCAGCATATAGTTCAGTGCGGCGGCGGGCACCCACACGGAGAGATACTGCTTCCCGGTCTCCTTGTTCAGGTCAGAGAGGTAGGTATAGGTCTGGCCTTTATAGGAAAGAGCATCGAAGTTTGCGTGGGTATCATCCTTGGTCAGCAGGAAATTGGTCAGCTTGTCGCCCTGCTCGTTCACCGGCCACAGGGTGTTGTCGGCGCTATAATCATAGGTCAGCGTGCCGCCGGTCACGATGAGGTTCTGGTTTTTATGCTCAGCGTCATACGTAATCGATTCAACATCTACATGCGAATTGTCCTTGAAACGGATATTGATATCATTACCATAGGCATTGATGCCACCATACAGATACTTACCGTTTGTGGTTATAACGCCGTTATCAGCAATCAAAGAGACCCCATCGTCCATCATAATACCCGCAGAAGCAACATATGGTGAACCGGCCGTATCACTGATGTTCATTGCACCATTATCGTTGACCAGAATCGTATGAGTCGGCTTTCCTTGGTATGCACCATCTGCTACACATGCCCATACGCCATAATGAAAAGCGGTCGTCAAATTATACAAACTGTTTGAAACATTCAGTTTAGTCGCATTCCCTTCACTACCGGTCAGGATGATGCCTGCTGCACTCGAGTTGGAATTCACAACGCTTCCATCTCGAATATTCACATTCTTATATCCCGCCCTAATACCATAACCATAAAATGCGCTGGCATCAATATCGAGCTTACTGTGAGCGATATTCAAATCGCCCTTACCGCCTTTTTCCGGGCCATAAATTGCAGTGCCTCCTGCGCCTACGGTTATTTTAGCTTCTGTATCGTCAAGTTTAATGGAAGAAGTACCGTTGTTTCCGGTCATAATACCGATATTGCCAGCATCAATATTAACCTTTGCCTTTTCAAACGTAATATCACCGGCAGATTTGAGTGCCTTTCCCTCCTTGTCTACACCTGCACCCTCGTACTCAATGGCTTTTTTAACATCGCTGATATTCAGCGTACTATCCTCCACAGTCAGGTTTGCATCCGAGCCTTGATGTCCGTAAATACCGGTCGCAGCACCACTGATATCCAGCGTACTGCCATCCTCGACTGTGATATCATCCCAGCTGGCAATGCCAATACCGATATGCGGCACTTTATTGTCCTTCCCACCGTCTATCGTTAGGGAAGAGCCGCCGGAGAGGGTCAGATCACCGTGCTGGGTAACAGCGCGGCCTGCCTGAGTGGAACTGGAGGTCTTAGTATCCTCAATGGTCACATCAGCGCCGTCCGTGATTTCCACGTCCGAGCCATCTGCCATTACCAGACCGCCTGTGGTCTTACTGATGGTCAGTGAGCCGCCAGCGGGGCTTTCCGTTTCTTCTGTGTCTGCTTCCGCAGTTTCGGTCTTTTCTACACCGCCGCTGATAGTCAGGTGCGTTTTTGCACCCTCATTGGCATCCGAACTATCGCTTGCGCCTTCGCCGCCCACACGGATACCCTCGACATTGACGTTATCCTTAGAGATATCGTGCCCTCCGCCCTCGGTCACTTTGTCGATTGCTTCAGAACCATCAATAGTATTATCCCCTTTAAGGGTGATGTCCACGTCGGAATTATCCCGTGCGTTGATGCCCGCTGTGGCATTTTCCGTCAGATTGATTTTGGTATTATCCAGCGTCAGGTCAACGTTGGTTTCTTTGTTATCATCACCATCTTTCAGATTCACACCGATATCAATACCGTTGCCGCCGGTGGTCAGGTTGGACTCCCTGACTGTCAGGTCAACATCTGCACCCTCGCCCACCTTGATGATGGTTTTATCCCCTGTGCTCCCGGTATCTGGGAGTGCTTCAGTCTGGGTGCTGGTATCCACATTCACACCGTCAAGAATGATATCCACATCACGTTTGCCCTTCTCGTTCGTGACATCTTCTTCCACAGTGACGGTATTATCCGTTTTTGTACCTTCTGCCTGCGTGATGATGATTTGGCCATTGTTTTGGGTATCCTGATCCACATAGACATTATCCGTTTTACCATCAGTCTGGTTCTGATAACTGTACGCACCAGTACCATCTTGACCAACAGTCACATCACCTTTTTCCAGTTGATACGTCACCGCAGAAGCACTGGGGCCAACCGCGCTCACTGCAACCGCAGTGGCCAGCGACATTGCTGCCAACTTGAATTTCTTGTTTGTCATTTTTCTTCTGCTCCTTTCCAGTTCATGCTCACATGATTGAAAAGTGGTGGTCAAACAGCAGGCCGATCCTTTGTCAACTGTTTTTTGCATGGGAACGCGTTTCTCCCAAAAGCGTTTCCAGCCTTATGATAGCACACCGTACGAAAAAATCAGGCAGAAATAGAAACCTTTGGCAATTTCTTTGCTAGTGAAAGAAAATGCCGCACAAAAACAACAAACCCCCAAGGAATTTCTTCCTCAGGGGTTTTATGTAAGTCGGCGACTACCTATTTTCACGCGCCGTTTCCAGCGAACTATCTTGGGCACGAGTGAGCTTAACTTCTGTGTTCGGAATGGGAACAGGTGGAACCTCACCGTCATCGTCACCGACCAATATGACTGGTTCAGTATAACATTTCTGTTCTACTTTGTCCAGTATTTTTTGAAGGACGTGCCTTCAAAACTGAATAATTACTGCTCACATTTTGTCATTGACTTGAGAATTCAAGCGAATTGTGGTCAAGCCCTCGATCTATTAGTACACACTTGCTGAATGGATCACTCCACTTACACATCGTGCCTATCAACCTCGTAGTCTACAAGGGATCTTACCTGATTGAATCAGTGGGATATCTTATCTTTGGGTCGGCTTCACGCTTAGATGCTTTCAGCGTTTATCC
>OGME01000650.1_pt1 | contig 29372 bp, 27 predicted proteins | sample 1572981 | NCBI WGS metagenome assembly OGME01 (sample SAMEA2581902, study PRJEB24529) | metagenome | biome: Human gut stool | place: China | collected 2011
CCGCACTTTTATTCGGGTGGCAGCTGCCCGGGGAGCGGCGGGTGTGATCTATGAGGCCGAAACGAGCCAGCGTCCTGAACACTATCCGCTGCCCGCTAAGCCTGTGGAGCACCTGCGCGAGCGGCTCGGCGAAATCGCCGCGCGCTTTTACGATGATCCCTCGGCCCACATGACAGGCGTGGCCGTGACTGGCACAAACGGCAAGACGACCACGACGTTCTGGACGGCGTCGCTTTTGACCGCGCTGGGTTCTCCGTCCGGCATCATCGGCACCGTCGGCGTCTTCTTCGCCGGACGGCAAATCCCTGCTCCGCATCTGACAACGCCCGATGCCGCCTCTTTGCAGGGGATCCTTAAGGATCTTGAAGAGACCGGCGCCAAGAGTTTTGTGATGGAAGCGAGTTCCGTTGGGCTCGATCAGGGGCGCATGAAGGGAACGCACTTCAAAGTGGGCGTATTCACCAATTTGTCTCGTGATCATCTGGATTACCACCAGACGATGGAAGCGTACGGCGAGGCCAAAGGACTTCTTTTTGCTTGGCCGGGTCTGAAGGCTGCCGTGCTGAATGCCTCGGATGCCTGGAGCCGGAAGTACGCTGATGCTGCTCAAAAGAACGGCTCCGAGATCTGGGTGACTGGATTGGAGGGTGAGGCAGCCTCTTTCGGGCAGGCGTTCGGCGCAGCTCACGTGCTTGAAGCTAAGCACATTGAGCCGTCGCACCGCGGCATGCGTTTCACGCTGGTCTGCGATAAGCGCGAATTTCCCGTTGAGCTGCATGCGCTTGGCACTTTCAATGTTGAAAATGCGCTTGAAGCGGCTGCGGCAGCAGCCGCTTGCGGCCATTCCATCGAAAAAGTCGTGCGGGCTTTGGAAGCACTCACTCCGCCCCCTGGCCGCATGCAGATATTTGAGTCCGACGGCATGCCGCTCGGAGTTGTGGATTTCGGCCACACGCCGGATGCGTTGGAAAAGGCCATTGAGTGCCTCATTCCCAATGCGCGTGCCCGGGGCGGACGGCTATGGACGGTTTTCGGCTGCGGCGGAGACCGCGATGCCGGCAAGCGGCCGATCATGGGCGAAATTGCCGCACGGCTTTCCGATCAAGTCATCGTTACGAGTGACAATCCTCGGACGGAAAATCCTCAGGCGATTGTTGATGCGATCATGCAGGGCGTACAGGCTGTACCGGGTGCTGATCAGCGGACAATGGCCGTTGTTGACCGCCGCGAGGCGATTCATCGTGCCGTTTTTGCCGCTGACGCTAAAGACATCATCCTCGTTGCCGGCAAAGGACATGAATGCGAACAGATTCTCAATGACGGGCCGCACCACTTCGTTGACGGAGAGGTTCTTCGTGAGGCTTTTAATGAGTGTCGCGCAGTCCGCAGCCGGAAGTAAAAAAAGAAATACCCAATTGATCGCAAAGGCGTGCTGTCCTGAAGGTCAGTCAGACACTTTGCTTCTTGATGACAAACAATAGAAACCATGCAGGCAGAAACCGAAGTAATCCCGTCCGAACACGAATCCTTTAAGTGGCTTCTTGAAGCCCTGAGCGACGAATTGGTTGAAGTTCACGGAGATCCCGCGGATGAAGACGCATCGTGGATCCGTGTCGTCACCGACAGCCGCATCGTACGAGCGGGTGATGTTTTTGTCGCGCTCTCGGGAGAGCGCACCGACGGGCACCGTTATCTTTCACAGGCTGCCGAGTCAGGCGCATTCTGCTTGGTGGTTGAACACGCGCAGACCGGGCTGAACGTTCCGCAGCTTGTGGTGGAAAACAGCCGCCGGGCTTACGGACTGATTGCGCGGGCTTGGCGCCGCCGCTTTGGCATTTCGCTCACAGCGGTGGGCGGCAGCAACGGCAAAACAACGACCACGCAGATGATGAAGGCGATTCTCGCAGCTCATTGGGGTGCGCAAAACATCCATGCTACGGAAGGCAATTTCAACAACGACGTCGGCGTGCCGCATACGCTGCTCGGTCTTCATGGCGGCTGTCGGGCTGCCGTTGTGGAAGCCGGGATGAATCACCGCGGTGAAATGGCCCGGCTGGCCGATTGGATTCGCCCGACGGTCGTGCTGATGACTAATGCTCAGCGCGAGCATCAGGCGTATTTGGAAACAGTGGCTGAAGCGGCTTTTGAAAACGGCCTTTTAATTGCTGCGCTCCCGAACGACGGGGTTGCCGTGTATCCCGCTGACGATCCCTGTGCCGACGTCTGGGCTTCCTATGCGCTTGCCCGCGGTGTGCGTACGCTTACCTACGCTACCGCTGAAGGGGTGGCGGCCGATGTCCGCGGCGAACTGGTGCCGGGCAAGGGGCTGCGGCTTCTGGCCTACGGTATTGACCGCGTCATTGGGCTGCAGGTTCAAGGCGCGCACAACATTCACAACGCCGTAGGCGCAGCTGCCGCTGCACTGGCGCAGCAAATTGACGTCGACGCCATCGCCGAAGGTTGGGCCGCCTTTAAGGCGCTTCCCGGACGAGGAGCCCGCATGGTTTCTCCTGCGGGTTTCACGCTGATTGATGATGCTTATAACTGCAATCCCGACAGTGCTATCGCGTCGATCGCGATGCTCGCAGAGGAAAAGCCCGCACGCATTTTCCTTTTTGGCGACATGGGTGAACTCGGCCGTGATGCTGAGCTTTGGCATGCTGAAGTGGGCGGTGCCGCGAAGACGCTGGGCATCGACTATTTCTGGGCGGCAGGACCGCTCTCCAAGCACGCGGCAGAAGCGTTCGGCATTGACGGCGTCAGAGGACGGTGGTTTGCCGATCGGGATGAATTGATTGCGCATCTGCCGGAACTGCCGCTCAAAGGCGCAACGGTGGCCGTCAAAGCAAGCCACTCGTCAGGCTTTGGGAAGGTTGTTGAGACGCTGAAGCATTTCCCAGCGTTCTGATTTTTCTTTTTTTCTTTTTTCTTTTTTTCACGAGCTTCTGCCCGACTTTTCGCATCATGCTCAACTTCCTTTTTTCTTCTCCTGCCGATTCGCTGGCGCTGCGCGCACTTTTGGCGTTTTTGACAGCACTCGTGATTGGACTGGCCTGCGGTCCAGCCCTCATTAGAGAACTAAAGAAGCTTCATTTCGGTCAGGCCGTTCGCACGGACGGTCCTAAAACGCATCTGGCCAAGGACGGTACGCCGACAATGGGCGGGGCGCTGATTCTTGCTGCCATTACGCTTTCAACGCTTTGCTGGGCAGATCTTGGGAATCGCTTTATTTGGGTGGTGCTTTTCGTTACGTTGGGCTACGGTGCCATTGGCTGGATCGATGATTACCGCAAGATCGTGCATCACGATCCGCACGGTATGAGCGCTCGTGAAAAGTTCTCCTGGCAGTCCGTGATTGGTTTGGCAGCAGCCTTTTATCTTGCCTTGGCGCTTGCCGTTGTACCAGGCGGAACATTTGCTGAAGCGATTGGCGCTTGGTACGACGCTCGCTTTCCGCTGGACGTAACGGCCAATATTCACCTCTACTTGCCGCTGTGGACTGACTGGGCTTTCCCGCTGGGACTGATCGGCTTCATTGTCTTCGTCTACATCGTGATCGTCGGATCGAGCAATGCGGTGAACCTCACTGATGGGTTGGATGGCTTGGCCATTCTGCCCACTGTGCTGGTCGGCTCCGCGCTCGGGCTCTATGCCTATGCGGCGGGAAATCCCGATTTTGCCGGCGCTGCCTATGCAGCGGCTGCGCCTCATATTCCTGGCGCTGAAGAGCTTGCAGTTCTTGCGGCGGCTTTGGCTGGCGCGGGACTGGCCTTTCTGTGGTTCAACGCTCATCCGGCACAAGTTTTTATGGGCGACGTAGGCGCTCTTGCGCTTGGCGGCTGTTTGGGCACGATGGCGGTTGTCGCGCGTGTGGAGCTTATCCTCGCCGTTATGGGCGGTATTTTCGTGGTGGAGACGCTTTCCGTCATGATTCAGACGACCTATTTCCGTTTTTCTCACGGCAAACGAGTTTTCCTGATGGCGCCCATTCATCATCACTTTGAACTCAAGGGGTGGCAGGAAACTCAGGTCGTGGTTCGATTCTGGATCATTACTTTCATTCTGACAGCGCTTGGTCTTTCGGTGCTTGCGCTTCACTGAGTGAGACGTTCGCTGAAAAACAGCGGTTTTCGCAGGTTAGTCAAAAAAATGCTTGAAGCTGAAGACAAATCCTTCATTACATTGAATGCCGCCGAAGGGCTGGCCGCCGCGCCTGGGTACTCGGGCTTGGCGCTTCTGGGCGCGCTGCCGCTCAATACCTCAATGACCATGGCTGGCGCGTTCATGCTTTTGATACGCGTGAGGCGCCTGCTGGCCTTGACGCTTTTTGCAAGGCGGTTCCGGGCTGCGAGATGACGCTGGGCGGCTTTCCTGATACGACGGTGCCCGGCGTAGAACTGGTGGTGATGTCGCCGGGCGTTTCGCCTTACTTTGGTGCGGCAGCCTCCGTGTGTGCTTCAGCGCGCAAAGCGGGCATTCCTATCGTCGGCGAGATTGAGCTTTTTGCGCAGGAGCTCGCCTATCTGAAGCGTACGCAGGGATATGCCCCCAAAGTTATCGGCATTACCGGCACAAACGGCAAAACAACGACGACAACGCTTACCACCAAAATGGCTGCGGCAGCGGGACTGTATGCAGTTGCTGCGGGCAATATCGGTCCTAATGCCGTCGCGGAGCTCAGTAAAGCCGAAGCAGCCGGAGCGCTCCCCGACGTTTGGGTGCTTGAGCTCTCGAGCTTTCAGCTGGAGACAACGCATACGCTCAACTGCACGTCAGCTGCCCTTTTGAACATCACCGAGGATCACCTTGACTGGCACGGTTCTATAGAGGCCTATGCGCATGCCAAAGGGCGTATTTTTGCGCCCGACACCGTACGCGTCGTAAATCGTGAAGATCCGCTCGTCATGGCTGAACTTGAAAAAGCGGACGATCGCGAACAGTCAGCGGCTCGATGCTTCACATTCGGAGCGACGAAGCCGCAGAAAGAGGGTGAACTTGGTCTGATGATGGCGGCCCATGCCTCACAGGGCTACTGGCTGGGACTTCGCGATCAGATGGAGGTCGATGTGCTGTTCCTGCCGGAATTCGAGCTCCTCATCCGCGGCCGGCACAATGCCATGAACGCACTCGCGGCTTTGGGACTTATTACGGGCGCCGGCATTGAAACTCGGCCTGCGATTGGCGTGCTCCGCACTTATCGAGGGGAGCCGCATCGTGTGGAACTCGTACGCACGATCGAAGGCCGCGATTTCATTGAAGATTCCAAGGGGACCAATGTCGGCGCAGTGGCTGCCGCCGTTCGCGGACTGGCTGCTCAGGGACGCCGAATTCTGATTTTGATGGGCGGCGACGGCAAAGGGCAGGACTTCACGCCGCTTGCCCAAGAGCTTAAAGGGCGAGTGGCGTTTGCGGCCTTGATTGGACGTGATGCGGCCAAAATCCGCGAAGCCGTTTCGCTCGCCGGTGTTGCAACAGAAACCTTTAAGACGCTTGAGGCTGCGGAGGACTGGCTGTGGGAAAAGAGCCGTCCGGGTGATCAGATACTTTTGTCACCGGCCTGTGCCTCATGGGACATGTTCCGTGACTATGCCGAACGCAGCGAACGGTTCAAGGCTGAGGCTGCCAAAATCGCGGATCATGTCGTGCCGAAGGCCGATGAAGCTGTACAGGGCTGATGGCCGAAGAGAGGTTTTCTGTGAGGCGCTTAGATTCCGACTGGGGTGCAGATCAACGTTCATCGCCCGGCCTTAACTGGGAAGTGATCATCTGTACCGCCGCGCTCGTCTGTTTTGGGACGGTCATGGTCTTTTCGGCCACGTCCTCCATGGGAGCGGGCGGGTTGGGAGATTCTGCCAATTTCGGCGAAGTCAAGCGCCACTTGATGAGCATTCTCCTTGCGCTATGCGCCGCAGCGGTGGTTTACCGCGTGCCGATGAACTTTTGGTATCGTCACTCCACCTGGCTGCTGCCGGTCGGCTTGCTGCTCCTTGCCAGTGTGTTTCTTCCCGTTATCGGCAAGAGCGTCAACGGCGCTCGCCGATGGCTGCAGCTCGGGCCCCTTTCGATTCAGGCTTCGGAAATGGTAAAGCTCTGCGCTCTGATTTATGCCGCAGCCTTTACTGTGAAGCGTCAGGAGTACATGCACTCCTTTTCAAAGGGGTTCTTCCCCATGGCAATTGTCATGGTGATCATCGCCTTTATGCTGATGCAACAGCCCGACCTGGGGGCGACGGCGGTGATATCGGTAGTCATCATGGGCGTGCTCTTTCTGGGCGGTCTGTCGATGAAGATCTTTCTGGCCGTCGGCACGGTGATCGTCGCTTTCGTAGCACTGATGATTTTTATGACGCCGTGGCGCCTCTCGCGCGTATTGGCGTATTTGGATCCATGGTCCGATGAGTATGTTCTGGGGCAGGCTTACCAGCTTTCACATTCGCTCATTGCTTTCGGCCGCGGCGAACTCTTCGGCGTAGGGCTCGGCGGTTCCGTCGAGAAGCTCAACTACCTGCCCGAGGCGCATACCGACTTCATCATGGCTGTAGTGGCGGAGGAAACCGGACTGGTCGGTGTTATCCTCATCCTCTTTATTTTTTACTGGCTCATTCGCCGCACATTCGAAATCGGTCGGCAGGCGATCAAGCTGGAGCGCTTTTTCCCGGGCTTGCTGGCGCAAGGTGTGGGACTTTGGTTCGGCGTTCAGGCGATTATCAATATTGGCGTAGCTTCCGGAGCATTTCCGACGAAGGGGCTCACGCTTCCGTTTGTGAGCTTTGGGGGATCCTCCATGCTCTCATCCATGATCGCCATTGGACTGCTTTTAAGAGTAGACCGAGAAAACAAAATTTTGATGCGAGGAGGTCAGGTGTGACCGCTGACAATAAACAACAAACTGCGGCCGACGTCCGCACGCTCGTCATCGCCGCTGCTGGGACTGGCGGACATGTAATGCCTGGTCTGGCCGTCGCTCGCGTAATGGCCGATCGAGGCTGGAAGATCGTTTGGATTGGCACGACCACCGGCATGGAAAAGGGGCTTGTAGAGCGTCAGGGGATTGAATTCCATCCGCTTAACTTCCAAGGCATGCGCGGGCGCGGCATTACCGGGATGATTACGGGCGGCATCAAGATGCTCAAGGCTATCTGGGATGCCCGCAAGCTGCTTAAAAAACTTCGTCCGACGGCAGTGTTTTCCACGGGCGGCTACATCGCTGTGCCGGTATGCTTTGCGGCGCAGAATCTCAAGCGTCCCATTGTGCTGATGAATTGCGACGCTGACCTCTTGATGTCCACCAATACTGTGCTGCCTTTTTGCGACGCGCTGGCCTGCGGGTTTGCGGGCGGTGCCCGCACGTTTGCAGGCATCAAAGGCCATACGACAGGGAATCCCGTGCGCGCCGAAATTGCGGCGCTGCCGGCGCCCGCAGAGCGTTTTGCCGGGCGTACGGGGCCGCTGAAACTCTTTATTTTCGGCGGTTCGCTGGGCGCTCAGGTACTTAACGACGTGCTGCCGCAGGCTTTGGCAATGATTCCTGAGGGAGAGCGTCCGATTGTCCTTCATCAGACTGGGCGCGATCGTGATGCGGCTGTGCGCGAAGCGTATGCCAAGGCAGGCGTTGCGGCTGAAGTCGTGCCTTTCATTGACGATATGGCAGCGCGCTACCGCGAAAGTGACCTGGTGCTGTGCCGCTCGGGCGCAACGAGCTGTTCGGAATTGTGTGCGGCGGGCGCCGCAGCAGTGTTGGTGCCTTTTATTGCCAAAACCACTAAGCACCAGCTCGGCAATGCCAAATATCTTGCGGATCGGGGTGCGGCCTGGCTGGTGAATCAAGCGGACTTTACCCCGCAGGCCGTGGCTAAGCTCATTTCAGGCATGACGCGTGAGTCGCTGCTCGAGCATGCTCAGGCAGCACGCGCCATTGCCGCGCCGGATGCGGCGGCTAAAGTCGCTGATTTGATTGAAGAAGTCGTCGCTCGTCGGGCACCGAAGATCCCGAAGGCCTGACGCTCGTACGCGAATATTTGCCCCTTTTACGGAGAACCACCTTGAAGTTTCTGGTCAATCATCTGCATTTCGTCGGGATCGGCGGCGCCGGCATGAGCGGCATCGCCGAAGTGCTCCTCAATTTAGGTTATGTCGTCAGCGGCTCGGATATCGCTGCGTCGCCCGTGACTGAACGTCTGCAGTCGTTAGGGGCGCGCATTTCGCTCGGACACGACAAGAAGAACATCCGCGGCGCGGATGCAGTGATCGTTTCTTCGGCCGTAAAGGCTGACAACCCAGAAGTTACCGCTGCTCGTGAACTCGATATTCCAGTCGTTCCGCGCGCGGTGATGCTTGCTGAATTAATGCGGCTGCGCCGCGGCATTGCTATTGCAGGCGCTCATGGGAAAACGACGACCACCTCGCTTACCGCATCACTGCTCGCCGCAGGCGGACTGGATCCGACTTTTGTCATCGGCGGAAAACTCAACAGCGCAGGCGCGAATGCTCGCTTGGGAACGGGCGAATTTCTGGTGGCCGAAGCCGATGAATCCGATGCGTCGTTTCTGAACCTCACGCCGGTTATTGCTGCCGTCACCAATATTGACGAAGACCACATGGATACCTATGGGCACGACTTTGAAAAATTAAAGAGTGCCTTTGTGGACTTTCTCGGGCGTCTGCCTTTTTACGGCGTAGCCGTGCTCTGCATGGACGACGATAACGTTCGCTCGATTCGTCCGCGCGTAACGAAACCCGTGATTGGGTACGGTCTTTCTCATGACGCTACCGTTCGCGCAATTGATGTGACGGCCGATGGCACGCGCATGCGTTTTACGGTTCTTCGCCCCGATCATCCGCCGCTGCCCGTCGTACTGAATCTGCCGGGCGTACATAATGTGCGCAATGCCTTGGCGGCGGTTGCGATCGCGACCTTGGCGGGCGTTAAGGACGAAGACATCAAGCGCGGCTTGGCAGAATTTAAGGGCGTAGGCCGGCGCTTTGCACAGTGGGGTGATATTCCTATTCAGGATGCGGATGGCCGCATCACCGGAACCTTCACGCTGATTGATGACTATGGTCATCATCCGCACGAAATGGCGGCAACTCTCGCGGCAGTACGCGGTGCGTGGCCTGGCCGCCGCATTGTCGTTGCTTTCCAGCCGCACCGCTACACTCGTACGCGCGACTGCTTCAATGATTTTGTGAAGGTCCTTGAGGATGTCGACGGCGTCGTGCTGGCCAATGTTTATCCTGCGGGGGAAGCCCCCATTCCCGGTGCAGACAGTCACCATCTTGCCGAGGCTATCAAAGCCTCTGGCCGCAGTGAACCCGTTGTGGTGGATGTTGATCAAGTGCCCGATGCCGTGCGCTCGCTCGTAGAGCCCGGTGACGTTGTCGTAACGATGGGTGCGGGTTCAATTGGCCGTGCGGCGCCGAAACTCGCCGGTCGTCTCTGATGGAATAAAAAATAGGAGTCTGCAAATGACCCAAGCAGAAGAACCGCGTCTTGAACGCGTTGTAGTGCTCGAGGGAGGCATTTCCTCTGAGCGTGAGGTTTCGCTTCTATCGGGGCGCGGCGTAAAGGAAGCGCTGGCTTCAAAGGGCCTGGAGGTTGAAAGCTGGGATCCGGCTGTTGACAGCGTGGGCGGTCTGGAAGAGGGCGCATATGATGCCGCCTTTATTGCGCTTCACGGGGCCTTGGGCGAGGACGGCTCCGTACAGGGACTCCTCAATTGCATAGGTCTACCCTATACCGGTCCTGGCGTGACGGCTTCGGCGATTGCGATGGATAAGGAGCTTACGAAGAACATTTGGCGTGCCAACGGCATTTCCGTGCCTGCGGGCGTGCGTTTGACGGCAGCCGCTTCGGATGCTGAGCTCGAGCGTGCCATTGCCGAGTTTGGTGCTGACGGCGTTGTCGTGAAGCCCGGCCATGACGGCTCCTCGATTGGCGTTACCAAGCTCGATCGCGATGCGCTTTCCCTTCATTCGCTGCGAGCTGCGCTCAATGCCGCTGCGGAGCGTGATGCCGCAGAGGTGTTGGTGGAGGAGTACATCCACGGGCGCGAGTTTACGGTGGCCATTCTGGATGGCAAGGCGCTCCCCGTGATTGAGATCTGTGCTCCTGAAGGCAGTTACGATTTTCAGAATAAGTACTACACGGATGTTGTGCGCTACGAGTGTCCGGCAAAGCTTCCAGAGGCTTCGGCCAAAGCGCTTGCAGCTGCCTGCGAAAAAGCCTTCGCAGTGCTCGGCTGCCGCGGATGGTCGAGAATCGATGCGCTGGAACGCGCTGACGGAACATTTGCTCTGCTCGAAATCAATACGTCGCCGGGCATGACTCCGCACTCGCTCGTGCCGATGGCGGCTCGTGCCGTAGGACTGTCCTATGCCGACCTCTGCCTCCGAGTGCTCGGACTCGCCCGCACGGACATTGCTTGATCTGATCTGCGCTTTGACCGAAGATGGACGCACCGCAAACTGAACGGACCGACGCTGCCGGCAATCCTTTGCGGCAGATCCCGCTGCCTCAGGACAGTCTGGGGCGGCAGGAGCCGACGCTTGCTGCCGGAGGGAAGCGGGCCGCGGCGGACTCCCTGCATGCAGGGAGCCGCACGCCTGAACTTGCGGATGAACTTCCTCCTGTGCCGCGCGAACGTCTCGGCGCGGCCGAACGCATGCGTTACAGTCTTCGGCGATGGGGGCTTCCTGCGGCGCGATTGGCGGGACTCCTGGCAGTGCTCGTACTGGGCGCGCTTGTCGTGCGAGAGGCCGCTGATGGGCGGATCTTCATGCTTCAGCGGCTGGAGATGACCGGGGATGTCCAGAAGGTGCCGTTGGCGAGGTTAAAGGAAGCAGTGGAGCCCGCCGCTGCAGGCAAAACCTTTTTTACGGTTGATTTGAAGGCCGTCAGAGATGCCGCCGAAACGGTGCCCTGGGTGCAGTACGCCGCAGTGCGCCGTGTTTGGCCCGACGCGCTGATGATTGATGTGACGGTATACGAAGCCGCGGCTGTCTATGAAGACGGCCGGCTCGTCAGCGGTGAAGGTCAGCTTTTTTCGGCCAATCCTGATGAAGGATCGGAAACGGCCGGGGCTCCAACGTTTCGCGGGGAGGCTCAGGCCGTACCGGAAATGCTTCGCCGCTGGCGCCGATTCAGCGGACTGACGGAACATATTCCCGCCAAGATTACCGAACTGGAGCTTTCAGACCGAGGCAGCTGGACGCTTACGATAGAAAGTCCGACGATTCCCCCCACAAAGATTGAACTCGGACGCGATGCTAACGGCGCAGCCGTTGAGGAGCGTCTGCGTCAGGTGGTGGAAGCGTATCCGCGAATTGTGGAAATTATGGGCGGACCGCCGGCTTCGCTCGATGCCCGCTATCGTCGGGCGATTGCAGCCGGCAAGGTCAATCGCGAACAGGTGGCGGAATATCTGGCATCCGTGCAGGCCGCGTCCGCTCAGAGCAGTGCTCGTCCATCGCTTGGGGATGCCGATGGCGCGGCGGATGCGGCGGCAGAAGCGGAAGCGTCATCAAGCAAAGACTCAGTGGACGATATTGAGGCAGCATCGGCTGCGGATGATGCCGCGGATGCGGCATCGAGCGAGTCGCATGAGACTGAAGGCGGTGCAGCTGCCCGCTAAATGCTCACTGCGTCATATGACGTCCTACAATATCCTTCTTTCGAATCCTTCCTTTCCCATCCATTGCTCTCATGAAGTCTCAGGATCACGGCCGCGAGTTCTTTGCCGCCCTCGACATCGGCACGGATAAAGTGCTTTGCATCGTCGCGCGACCTGGCGCAGAACCGGGTTCCATGCGGGTGATCGGCATGGGGAATGCACGCTCTTCGGGCGTACAGGAAGGGTGCGTCGTTGATGTACAAGAAGCTGTTCAATCGATTCGCAAGGCTGTGCAGGAAGCGCAGTACACGGCTGAAGTTCAGCTTTCCGGTGTGTGGGCGGCCATCGGCGGCAAGTACCTGCAGAGCGCCAACTGTGTTGGACAAACGGTGCTTCGCGGGCAAGAAGTTTCTCGGGAAGACGTTGAACAGGCCGAATCAAATGCTCGGCTCGCCGCCATGCGAGAAGGCAAAGGCAGCACTGTCATCAAACTGATTCCGCAGGGGTTCCGCTGCGGCGACGTGATGACTGCCCGTCCCATCGGATTGGTGGGGCCTAAGCTTGAGGCTTATGTGCATGCACTTTACGGCTCCAAAACCAATGCCGACAATCTGAAGCGCTGTATTCAGCGCGCCGGAGTGGAGGTCATCAACTATGAGCCGCATCCCTGGGCAGCGGCTCAGGCCGTTCTCTCCGAAACCGAAAAAACATGCGGCGCAGCGGTAATCGATATCGGTGCGCAGACGACATCGATCATTGTGATGGCTGAGGGACGCGTACAGTTCACTGACGTGCGTCCTTGGGGCGCTGAAATTTTCACCCGCGATTTGGCTATGGTTCTCGGCATCAGTCTTGAGGAAGCCGAGGAACTAAAGCGCAATTCGGGGGAGTGCCGTCTGTCGCAGGTTATTGCCGGTGAAGTTGTACAGTTTGAATCTCACGGTGCGCTTTCACGCCTTTATTCCCGGGATCTGCTCGTGAAGACCCTTGCGGCGCGCGCACAAGAATATTTCCATCTCTACCGACAGCTGCTTATTGATGCAAGAGCTTTTGACCATGTCGAACTCGTGGTGCTCACCGGCGGCGGAGCCATGCTCCCGGGCATCGCTGATGCGGCTGCGGCGGAAATGGGCAAACGTGTGCGTATTGGACTGCCCCGGCGCGCAGAAGGCGAGTCGGCGCTGCTGCAGCGGCCTGATTCGGTAGTGGCTGCTGGCTTAGTGCAGTGTGCTATCGACGCCGGTGCGCTCGGTGTAGAGAATGCATGGGGCGTCAGGCGTCGGCAGGGATTCCGTGAGCGCCTGAAGACATTCTTCATTGGCGACTATTGACGTGTCCAACGCTTTCTCTGTCCGCAGAATGGCCAAAAAGAACGGATAATTCACCAATTCCATTAACGAGGTTGACATGCCTTTTGAAGTTCTTCCTGAATTTGACCCGCTCAAAACCGTGATCAAGGTGATCGGCGTGGGCGGCGGCGGCGGAAATGCCGTCGAGCACATGATTACCCACGGCGCCAAGAGCATTGAGTTTATCGCTGCCAATACGGACCATCAGGCACTGCAGCGCTCCAAGGCTCACGTCAACATCCAGCTCGGCAGCACCGGACTGGGTGCGGGAGCGCGTCCGGAAATCGGTGCGGCTGCCGCACAGGAAAAGCGCGAACAGGTGGCGGAAGCGATCCGCGGAGCCAATCTGCTCTTTATTACGGCCGGCATGGGCGGCGGTACGGGAACGGGCGCTGCGCCGGTGATTGCTGAGATTGCGAAGGAATTGGGCATTCTCACGGTGGCCGTGGTGACGAAGCCCTTCAGTTTTGAAGGCGCTCGCCGTATGCGTACGGCCGAACAAGGCATTGAAAATCTCAAGAGCAAAGTCGATTCGATGATCGTCATTCTGAACGAGAAGCTCGAAGAAGAATGCCCGCCGAACGCCACGATGAAAGAATGCTTTGAAACCTCCAACGAAGTGCTCTACAAAGCCTGCGTCGGCATCGCGGAAATCATTCATACGCCCGGCACGATCAATGTCGACTTTGAAGATTTGAAGACCGTCATGAGCGAGCGCGGCAGCGCCATCATCGGCCTGGCGACGGCATCCGGTCCCGATCGTGCCCGCAAAGCTGCGGAAGCGGCCATCGCTTGTCCGCTGCTCGAAGGAGCCAACCTTCAGGGGGCGCGCGGCATGCTTGTTTACTTCACTGGCAATGAAAGTCTCACGCTCGCGGAAATTCGCGAGGCGATGGGCGTGCTCAATACCTTTGTCACCAAACAGGCCAACGTCATCTTCGGCTCGGCTATGTCTGAGGAAATGGGCGACGAAGTGCGTGTTACGGTAGTCGCAACCGGTCTCGATCGCCCGATTGATCCGACGACGACCGTTGACACAACGTCACCCGCCGCTGCGCCGGCAATTGGACAGCCCGCATCTGTTGCTGAAGCTTCGCAGCCTTCGTCTGACGAACCGCCGACGATCTTTGGCACGCCGAAGACGGAGAAGAAGGCCGATCAGGAAGCCGCGCAGACAGGGGCGCCGAAATTCAGCATTCCGAAGTATTTGAGCTGAGGCGTATTGAGTCATGTTCTGCCAGTGCACGCTCGCCGAGTCTGTAGCCGCTGTCGGCATCGGTCTGCACAGCGGCCGCAAAATCCGTCTGGTGCTTCATCCGGCACCAGAAGATTCCGGTATTGTCTTTCGCCGCGTTGACCTTAATCCGCCTGTCGATATTCCTGCTGCGCCCATGAATGTGAACGACACGCGCATGGCAACGACCGTGAACGTCGGGCGTGCAGCAGTGGCGACGATTGAACATTTGATGAGTGCTTTCTCGGGACTTGGCGTGGACAATTGTCTCGTTGAAGTCAATGCGCCGGAAATCCCCGTCATGGATGGATCCGGAGCAGCCTTCGTCTATCTCATTCACAGCGCCGGGCTTGTTGAGCAGAAGGCGCCGCGGCGCTTCGTGCGTATTCTGAAGCCCGTTGAGGTGCGCGAAGGCAGCAAACTGGCTCGGCTGGAACCTCACGAAGGCTTCCGGCTATCGTTTCGCATTGCCTTCGGTCATCCGGCGATTGACGCAACGGATCAATATGCCGACATTGACTTTTCCAAAGTCAACTATGAACAGGCCGTATCGCGGTGCCGGACATTCGGGTTCGTTCAGGATGTGGAAATGCTTCGCAAGATTGGTCTTGCGCAAGGCGGCTCACTGTCCAATGCCATCGTCATGGATGAATTCCGGGTGCTCAATCCCGGAGGGCTGCGCGAACAAGGTGAATTTGTGAAGCATAAGATTCTGGACGCAATGGGGGATCTTTATGTGCTCGGCGCGCCGCTGCTTGCGCATTACATTGCGGAAAAATCGGGTCATGGCCTCAACAACCAGCTGCTGCGTGCACTTTTAGCGGATCCTTCAGCCTTTGAAACCGTAACGTTCGAACATGCCAAGGACTGTCCGGTTGATTTTTGGCCTCAGCCTGCCGCGGTTCGTCCTGAAGCGCCCGATGACGGGAAGCTGCCGTTCTAATCGTGCATTTTCCGACGGAAAACGCAAAGCCGCGGGCTGTATGACGCTGCCTGCGGCTTTTTATTTGCCAAGGTCTGCCGAAAAACGGTCGGCGTCACGCATCAGTGCGGCAGCATAACGGCCCGTTTCGGCGGCGTCGGCGAGAGGATTGCCCAGGCGTTCGCGCAGCTTAAGCGCGGCTTCGTGCAGACTGCTGAGGCGTGCCTGCAGATCTTCACGGCGACTGCGCCGGCTGAGCATGCGGCTTCGCAGTTCAGAGAGCTGCGGATTGCCGGCGCACTCTGCTTCATTCGGGATGAGTTTGGGGTCCGGCATGCGCGGCAGACGGTCGGCCCATATTGGAATAATGGTTAGCAGCTCCTCGAGCTTGGTGCGAAGTTCCTGCTGTTGGGCCTCCTCTGCCTCGGCCGCTGCCTGTACGGCATCTTCCGTTGCTTGAGCGGTTTGACTGGCGTGCGGGGCGGCAGACTCCGATTTGTCGTCGGCCGGTATAGGCGCACCGAAAAGATCGGGCAGCTCAAGGGGCTTGGCGTCGGGGTCTATGGCAGCACGAGCTGCTTCGAAACGTTCGACCACTTCTGCGGCCGCCCGCTCGAGCATAGCGGCGAGTTCAGGGGACAATCCCTCTCCGCGCGGCGCGGTGAGCACTCGATCAACAGCGGCTGCCGACTGCTCGGCGGCGGCAAGGAGTGCGGCGCGGTTATCCCATGTTTTAAGCCGTGCGAGTTGACGCGCGCGGATGGCGGCGAGCTGTGGGTCTGCTTCGGCCTCTGCTTCCGAGGGAATGATGGATTCATTGAGACGTCCGCCAAGGACAGCTTCCAGACTGCGCAGACGGGCAAAAACGATTTTGAGCGATTCAAGAAGCGCACCTTCCAAGGGGTTGATGCCGCTCAGGGCGTCGTCAGGGAGATCCCCGCGGAGAATTTCGACTTTTTCTGCCAATGTCTCAATCTCTGCGGACATGCTTGAGAGCGCCTCTTCTTCATTGATCAGCCGTCGATCGATTTTCCGCAGCGTTTCCATTGTCTCAGGACGCTCGTCGGCGTATTTGGATCGAGGCGCGAGCAGCCATGGCCGGTCGGCCTGAAAACGCTTGGACATGGCTGCCAGCGTTTGCTCGAGCGTGTCGAGTCGGCTTTTCACTTCCAGACGCGACTCCCACGAGAGGAGTTTGCGGGAGCTTTCTGCCGAGAGCGCAGCAGCCAAAGCCTGCGAGTCGCCTTTTTCGCGTGCTCGTGCGAGATCTGCGGCTTCCTGCGCCAGCCGACTGTCGGCGGAGAGAATATCGGGCAGCTCGGGCATGCGAACGCCGATATGTCTTATCTGCGAAAGCGTTTCGGAGAGTTTGCTTTGCAGGACTTTTATTTTTCGCTTGAGCTCGCTGCGAAGCACTGCCGGCGAAAGCTCCTCAGGCGTTCCGGCGTTCGGAAGTGAGGGGCTGGCGGCGGCTGGCGGTGTTCCCTTGGCGGCAAGCGTTTGTACGGCTTCTTCCAGAGGCAGCGTGAGGCGATCCTCCACTTGGTTGAGTCTTGCCGTCCATCCTGCGATCTTAAGTGCGGCGCTGACGGCGCTTTGGCCGGCATCGTCGAGTACTTTGGAAGAAAGTTCGAACGGCAGCTCCGCTGCGGCCTCCTCTGCTGCGGGCGGCATCAATTTTTCACGTGCAGTCTTCAGCAGCGTCAGCGCTTGCCGGGCTTCTTCGGCGATCTGATTCGTTTCGGTTTCTGCGAGCGTACGCCGAGCGAGCCGTGCGCGCTGACGTGAGCGAACGGCGGCCAGTACGGGGTTCGCCTTGGCAGAGGCTTCATCGGGAATCAGTTTGGCGTCCGGAGCACTCGGCAGCAGTGTTTTGATTCGATCGGTACGCCCGATCAGTCGATCAATGCGTTCAATCGTGCCTTCCAGAGCCGTTTCAACGGCCAGCGGCATTTCTTCGGGCCGAGGGCGAAGCACTGCTGCGAGTGCGAGTATCTGGTGTTTGAGGTCAGGATTGATCAGTCGGGCTGCAGAGGATTCAAGTTCTGCAGCGGCAATGAGTGAAGGGGTTCGGATCGGCTCAGGTTTTTCAACTTCATTGAGTGTGGAGCGGCGTCCGCGGTTACGGAAGTCAACCGCAACAACAGGGACGCCTGCCGTAATGAGATTTTCAAGAATTCGTTTAGAAAGATTTCTTAACCGACTTTGCTGAGCAGCGCTGTCGGTGATGAAGGTAATGGTGCCTTGAGTGTTTATCCGGACACCGCGTCCGGATGAAAAGTCGAGCGGCAGCCGCAGCTGGTCAATAAGCGGCATGATGGCTTTGCCGGCGCGGCAGGCCAGTTCGTATTCGGCAAGAAGCTTTCCGCTGGCACTCGATTCGGCGAGTGACTTTTCCGGAGAGCGGAAGCCGCGGTTTCTGAGCGTAAAGCCGGCAGGTAGCGAGCGAAGCCTAGGCACGAAAAGGGTCTCCGGACAATCTGCTGCGGAAAGCATTATTCCGCAATGAATTCGGGCTCAGTGGCGGCATTGCAGGATCGCAAAAATGCGATAATCCTTCAATTGTGCTCGGCTCTCTGGGGAATATGGCCGTCTTGGACGGTTTTTCCATCAGCATGCCGGAGCGCCTAGCCCTTCTTGGAGAAGTCTACTCGAGATGGTGCCCGATGCTTTATGGGTTGAGGCGCATGGATGCGTTTTCTACCTTAAGCAGGATGTAATGCAGCAGTCTTATTGATAAGACTTCCGCTTTTTTTGACGGCTCTATTCTCGAGGCAGACCTAAAACCCAAGCAGACGCCTGCCGTGACAGCAGACGCCGCGACGCAGAATTCCAGCGAAAACATGTTTGACGAACTTTTAACCAAGATTTTTGGCAGCCGCAACGAGCGGCTCATTAAGCAGTACCGCCGCCAAGTGGCTGCGATCAACAAGCTCGAACCCGCCATGGAGGCGCTTTCGGACGCCGAACTGCAGGCCAAGACTCAGGAATTCCGCGACCGTATTGCCAAGGGTGCGACCACGGACGAATTGCTGACGGAAGCCTTCGCGGTTGTGCGCGAAGCCTCTAAGCGCGTGCTCGGTATGCGCCACTTCGATGTGCAGCTGATTGGCGGCATGGTGCTCAATGACGGCAAGATTGCTGAAATGCGCACTGGTGAAGGCAAAACCCTTACCGCTACGCTTGCTGTCTATTTAAATGCTTTGGCCGGCAAAGGCGTGCATGTCGTGACCGTCAACGACTATCTGGCTTCGCGCGATGCGGACTGGATGGGACGGCTTTATAACTGGCTCGGGCTTTCCGTCGGCAAGATTCTTTCGCAGCAGGACACTGCGGTTAAGAAAGAAGCCTATGCGGCCGACATTACGTACGGCACGAATAATGAGTTCGGCTTTGACTATCTGCGCGACAACATGGAGTACGACGTCTCCGCGCGCCGTCAGCGCGGTCTTTACTTTGCGATTGTCGACGAAGTGGACTCCATTCTGATTGACGAGGCGCGTACGCCGCTCATCATTTCGGGGCCGGCCGATGACAATACGGATCTTTACCTCCGAATCAACGAAATTCCGCCGCTCCTCACGCGCCAGCAGGAGGAAAAGGGCGAAGGCGACTATTGGGTAGATGAAAAAGCCCATCAGGTCTATATCTCCGAGTCCGGCCATGTGAAGCTCGAAAAGATCCTCGCAGAACGCGGTCTTGTCGGTCCCGGCGAATCGCTTTACTCGCCGAAGAACATCATTTTGATGCATCACCTGATGGCCTCCCTGAAGGCTCATACGCTCTTCAAGCGCGATCAGCAGTATGTGGTGCAGGACGGTGAAATCGTCATCGTGGACGAATTTACGGGCCGTTTGATGCCGGGACGTCGCTGGAGCGAAGGTATTCACCAGGCCGTCGAAGCTAAGGAAGGCGTGCGCATTCAGCATGAAAATCAGACGATGGCGTCGATTACCTTCCAGAACTACTTCCGCATGTACGAGAAGCTCTCCGGCATGACGGGTACGGCGGATACTGAAGCGTACGAGTTCCAGGACATTTATGGCCTTGAAACTGTCGTTATTCCGACACATCGCAAGATGATCCGAATCGACGAGCAAGACAAGGTCTACCGTACGGTGGCGGAGAAATATCAGGCCATCGTTGAGGACGTCAAGGCATGTCACGCGAAGGGACAGCCGGTTCTGCTCGGCACGACCTCGATTGAAAACTCCGAACTGCTCTCGCAACTGCTCACGAAAGAGGGTATTGAGCACAATGTGCTCAACGCCAAGCAGCATGAACGCGAAGCGCAGATCGTGCTTGATGCCGGTCGTCCCGGCATGGTGACGATCGCTACCAATATGGCTGGCCGCGGTACCGACATTGTGCTCGGCGGCGGCATCAACAAGGCTGTAGGTGCGATTGAAGCTGACGAAACGCTTTCCGCAGAAGAAAAAGCGCAGCGCATCGCTGAGGTGAAGTCGCAGTGGCAAAAGCTCCATGACGAGGTCGTGGCAGCCGGCGGCCTGCGCATCATCGGCAGCGAACGTCATGAATCCCGCCGTATCGATAATCAGCTGCGCGGCCGCGCAGGACGTCAGGGTGACCCGGGTTCATCGTGCTTTTATCTGTCGATGGAAGATCAGCTGCTGCGCATTTTCGGCGGCGACCGTATGCGCGCCATCGCCGATCGGCTCAAGCTTGAGCCGGGCGTTGCGATTGAGTCGAAGATGCTGACTCGCATGATCGAATCCGCACAGCGCAAAGTGGAAGGCCGCAACTACGACATCCGCAAGCAGCTTCTGGAGTTTGACGATGTCCAGAACGATCAGCGCCATGAGATCTACGGCTTACGCAATGAGATTCTTGAAGCGACCGACTGCAGTGAGCTCATCAAGAATCTGCGTGAGGGGTATTTCACCGATTTGTTCCGCAGCTTTGTGCCGGCGGATACCGTTGAAGAGCAGTGGGATCTCGATGCGCTCAACGACAAACTCAAGAGCGGTTTTGGCATTGAAATCGACTTCAAGAAGATGCTCGACGCGGACACTGCGACGACGGATGAAGATCTTCTGAAGGCGCTTATTGACCGTGCCAACGAGATCTATGAAGCTAAGGAAACGCTGGTTGGCCATGACGCTTTCGCTGCTTTTGGCCGTTCGGTGCTCCTGCAGGTGATCGACCAGCTCTGGCGCCAGCACATTGCCGCTTTGGACGCCTTGCGTCAGGGCATCTACCTGCGCGGTTACGCTCAGAAGCAGCCTAAGCAGGAATATAAGCGCGAGGCCTTCACGATGTTTGAGCAGCTGCTCGACTCGATCCGTGAAACGACGACCACGGTACTCATGCGCGTTGAGATCAAACAGCCTGAAGAAGCGCAGGCTGCTGCGGAAGACAATCTTGCCCGCGGCGAGGCTCGTGCCGATGCATCGCATCTCGCTGACGCCGGCGCTTCACAGGGACTCAATGCGCCGAATGATCAGGGCAGTTCTCTGGATCAGCTGAGCGCGGACGAGAACGCTCGCTTGCAGGCGGCTTTCCGTCATTGCGGCCGCAACGATCCGTGCCCCTGCGGTTCCGGGAAGAAGTTCAAGGACTGCCACGGCCGTTTGCGTTGATTGCTTTCTGAACCTTGATGACCGCGGCCTTCTCTTGAGGGGGCGGCGGAGTTCACCGCCCGGAATGGTTTTTCGATAGAAAAGCTGCCGGGCGGTATGCTTTGGGTGAACGTTTCTTTTTCCAAATTGGCATGAACTCTGCTGCATCCCATCATCAACTGCCGCGCTTTGCGCTTCCCGGAGCGGTCTGGCGAAGTGCCGGAAATTTTTGGTGCGCAGAATTTACGCCGCCGGCACGATGGACAGTCGCGACTGGCGCAATGCTCGGCTCTGCCTATCCGGATGACGGCGCCGCAGAAAGACTTGTACAAGCCGCTCAAAAAGTTTGGACTGGTGCAGGGTCCAGACTGCTGATTACGGCGGGCTCGGGTTGCGCAGGCCGCGGAGATCTTTCAACAGCAGCCGCGCAGGGGTTTGCACATGCGGCTGCGGAGCGGCTGGGCATTGCCGAATCTAATCTCCTATTTGCGTCGGCAGGCCCCGTCTTTATGCATTTCCCTGTGGGAGAAGAGCTCCGTCGGCTTGAACGAGCAATGTCCGCGCAAAAAACGAGCTCGCCGGAGGGCCCGGGTGCTGATTCCGTCTCCATCCCGTTTCGTTTGACGGACGGGGCGGTTGCAGTCTCTGCGGCACGCTTTTTTGCGCCGAACCCAGGATTTGGCAGCATGGTGTGGATGGCCGGCATTGACGCGGATGTTGGCCGCCCCGTACTCGAAGATATGGCCAGACCGCTTTGGCTCGCGGGACCTGAAGCACTTCGCGCTCGTACGGGACCAGTACCAGGTGACGTGCTGCTGCTTTTTTCGACGGCTGTCCATCATGACAATCCTGTCATGCGCTGGGAGGACCCGCGGCGAGCGCCCTTAGAGGCGGCTCTCTCAGCTGCATTAGGGGTTCTGGCCCGTCGAGCCGGTGCCGCGATAGGAGCGCTGCCCTGCGTGCTCGAAGGTGCTGATTCTGCTCAGGAGGCGGTGCATGCTGCGCGACGGCTTGCTCCGGCATTGGTTGTTTTTCGTTGTGAATTGTTGGAGCTTGCCGAAAGTGATCGGCCGAGAGTCCTGAGCGAATTTCTTCGTTCGGTGCTCCTCACAACAGGCATAGCGGGTTTTGAACGTACGCCTGTTTCGGTGCGGATTGCCAATGCACTGCTTTATGAGGGTCTGCGTCAGCCCGAGCAGTCAGGCGCCAATATTGAAGCGGTTCACGCTTGGCTGGAGGGTTCAGAAGAGCTCTCCATCCATTTAGGGCGCGGTCGTTTGGGATTTCGCTTTTGGGCATGAAATTGCCGGACGCAGTGAGAGCGGCTTCATCTGATTTTTAGGCAGAATCAGCAGATACGCGGATCCGTGGCGTTGTCAGAATGTATGCATTGCATTTGATGCTTCATTCAAACATCCCAATGGAGGCGGAAATGACGAACTTTTCCCGCAGGCAAGTGCTTTCGCTGCCGATGGCGGCTTCTGTCGTCGGAGCCGGCGCTGCCGGTGCGGCATATGCAGCGGATTCAAATTCAAAGGTAAACGCGCCCGACTTTGATGCGATTGAAGACCGTATGACGCTTCTGACGAAGCGCGGTGCTTCACTTTCAATTCGACAGAAGCATTTGGCTGTGTTGTCCGTCGCCGCCGGTTTGGGGTTTGAGGATCTTGGCGAGCGCACTGCGGCAGCCGCACTCGCCGATGGATTGGCGCCCGGCGACATTGAGGAGGCGGTCTTTCATGCTTCTCCCTATGCCGGCATGGCGCGAACTCGAGCAGTGTTGGCCGGCGTTCATACTGCCATGACGGCGGCGGGTATTGCGCTGCCGCTTGAAAGTCGGACTGTCGTCAGTGATGAGAATCGTCTGCAAAAGGGGATTGCAGTACAGACAGAAATTTTTGGTGAGCAAATTACCCGCATGCATCAGACGACGCCGGCAGAGCGCCGCAGTCTGATGATTGATGATCTTTCCGGTTGGTGTTTCGGCGATTTCTATACCCGCAAAGGTCTTTCGATTGCCGAACGCGAACTGGCTACTTTTTGCACGATTGCGGCGCTCGGAGGCTGTGAGGCACAGCTTAGTGCTCATGCTGCGGCAAATCTTCGCTGCGGGAACACGAAGGACAATCTGATCGATGCACTTCAGTGCGCTGTTGTCTACCTTGGCTTCCCGCGAACACTCAATGCCTGTGCAGTGGTTGATAAGGTGAACCCATAAAAAAAATATCGCTGTCTACGGATTTTCGCTGAGACAGGCGCGATCTGCTCAGCGATCCTGTTCGGCAGTCAAGCATAAATCGGCGTGATGGAGGACAATTAACAAGTTGCGTGCGCGGGAACCGCGCGCGAACTATTGGAGATTTTCTGTGAGCGACAACATTGTTGAAGTGGCCGTCGGCGTGCTTATTCGTGAAGACGGCAGGATGCTGTTGAGTTCCCGCCCCGAAGGCAAGCCCTATGCGGGTTACTGGGAATTCCCGGGCGGCAAGCTTGAAAAGGGTGAAACCGTTCATCAGGCGCTCGCGCGCGAACTCAATGAAGAACTCGGTCTGGCGGTTTCTTACTCGACGCCGTGGTTTGTGAAGGAGCACCGCTATCCTCATGCGCATGTGCGTCTGCACTTTCGCCGCTCGCATGACTTTGCCGGCACGCCGGTACCTAAGGAAGGTCAGCAGTGCGGGTTCTATGCGGCTGACGAACGCACGCCGGGTTTAATGCTCCCGGTGGACCAGGTTATTGTGAATCGTGTCGAACTGCCGGAAGTGTTTGAGGAGTCTGATAATCTCTTAACACTGACGCGTGAGGCATTGGCCGCAACAGTCGTTCGTGACCGCCGCTATCGTTGGGTAGGTGCCCGCGCGGAAACCATGGATGAGGTGCTTAAGTGTGTCGCCATGGACTACGACTTCGTGATCGTGCCGCCCGAGAAGTTTGAGAGTCTCCTGCTTAACGGAGAACCGCGTCTGCCGATGTATGTCGACGGCGCTGCCGCGGCCGATCTTGAGACGTGGCAGGCCAAGGGGGCTCACGGCGTTAAACCGTTGATTTAAAAAACGGTGAAGCTGGAACCGCTTTGCATGCGGATCCAGCGTACTGCGTATCTCAACGGCGCCTGCGGGCGCCGTTGGTTTTGGCGGAGCGCTGACGCTCCTCGAGTTCGCGCGCACGATCGGCGGCGGCGTCGAGTTCTTCTGGGCTCATGCGGTCAGCAGAACCCGGTTCTCCCTCAATTCGGTAGCCGTCATTAGCCCATTCGCCCAGGTCAATCATTTTGCAGCGCTCGCTGCAAAACGGCCGCCAGGGATTGGCTGAGGAATATTCAGTAAGCGTGTGGCAGACCGGACAGGGAACTTTCATGATGCGCAATGCCGGCGACGGCAAAGTGCCGGCCGGCCGAATATAGAGATGGGGGGCGGTGTGAAGCTGCTCTTAAATACAGAGCCCAAGACGGAAGGATAGCGTTTCATGCACCGCATGGAGGCGGTGTTTGGCGTCAGGCGTTGAAAAACGCAGCCAGAGCGTATGACGGTTTGCACTCATGTCAGGAATGCATTGACTTTCCTGAGGCATCCAGATGCGTGCGAGTTGATAGGGACTGCCTGATGTGGGAATCTGCATTGTCCCGTGCTCGGCAACAGCATCAGAAATGATGGTCTGCGCCCGCAAATGGTCGAGAATGAGCTGAGCCGCGTTGGTAATTGGCAAAAGGGTCTGCGCGAGTGACTGAAGTTCTTGGCGACGAATTTCAGCCGGCTGAGAGAGCCAATAGTGAAGCTGAGGAAGGTCAAATTCACAGGTGCCGCCGGGCAGGCGCTGGCGGTTTCGAATGAGCTGCAGCCATTCGTTGTCACGCAGGATTTGGCTGGTGCGGCCCACAGCTGCCGAGACGGAATTAGTGGCTTCAGATACAAGGGCCAGTACCGTTTTAGCCGGCTGACCATCCACCGTTGCATTGGCGGGAAGCGCTTCAATGTCGCGGCGCTGCTGCAAGAGCGCTTTAAGGAGTTCGTTTTTCAGGTCCGATCGGGCGGCAACGTCCGAAAGATCGAAAAGTGCGTTGATTGCCGCTTGGTGAGCAGCTTTGCCATCGAGCGCCAGGAACCAGTCCAGACGCTGCTTGAGCGCTTCCAGCCGCAGGTAAAAGCGAATCTTCTCGCTGCAGGGGAACTCATAGAGAATCAGTCCAGTGTCAGGCATGCTCGAGTTGGCGAATTAGACGTTCCTGAAAAGACGCAGCCTCGAAAGACTGCGCACACCTTCTGATCTTATCCGACGCAGTTCTTTACGAAAAGAGGTAAAAGCGACAAGAGGTTTCAGAGATGGTGTTTCTCAGCGGCTTCCAAGAGACGCAAGGCGTAATGACGGACACGGCGGGCGAAATCCTCGCGTGTTCCGGCATTGACAAGCACATCGTCCGCCGCTTGCAGACGATTGCGGCGGGAAGTCTGCGCACGAATGAGGCGAAGCGCTGCATCAGGCGCTAGTCCGGAGCGGGTTCCAAGACGCTCAACTTGCAGGTATTCAGGCACATCAATGACCAAGATGCGGTCAACGCGGGCTCGTGCTTGAGGACTTTCGATTAAAAGCGGGCAGTCATAAACCGCGAATGGGGCGCCGGAGCGTTTGGCGCAAGCAAACTCATCATCGAGTACCTGCTTCATGGCGCTATGGACAATGGCCTCGAGTTTTTTGCGGGCTTCAGGGTCTCGAAAGACGAGTTCACGCATGCGGGCCCTGTTCATGGCGCCGGAGATTTCAATCATCTCTGGGCCGAAGGCTTGGCGTATGGCGGGCCCAGCAGCGCCCCCGGCGGCAGTTACAGCACGCGAAATGCGGTCCGCATCAATGATGGGGAGCCCTAGTTCACGAAAGATGTCTGCAGCGGTGCTCTTTCCGGAGCCAGCTCCGCCCGTTAAGCCCAAAATCCAGCACATTTGCATCTCTAAGGTTTGATTGCCTGTTGGCCGAAAGGATAAAGAAAAAGGCGCCGTCCTTGATGGAACAGCGCCTTTCAAAATCCTGGTCGGTGAGAGGATTCAAGATAACCTCTCTCACACCGATTTCAAAATGCACCTGTCACGGTGGTGTACTTCTTGGTGTACTTAGGACAGTTGCTAGGACTGTTTCGGCAGGAAACATCCGCCCAAAAAAGTATAGAGCTACTTCACCCCTATTGCGGCGTCGTGAACTCCGGTTGACTCTTGAAGTAGCTCTCGACCCTCTGCGAGAAGCTCGACACTTTCGCGGAGAAGTCCTTCGCACGCTGAGACTGCGGCGCGCTCAGCACTGCAGGCAGAGGCGCTGGCTCTTCGCTCACGTACCTCGGCTGCGCGGCGCACCCGCTCAGCATCAGCGCGAGCGTTAGACAGCTCGCTACGTAGATCGGCAAGAGCGTCCAGTGCCTCAACCAATTTCGCATACTGCTTCCTCCCAAGATCCGCGCGAGCGACAGCCTCGGCTTCCCGAAGCTCCGCCGCGTCCTTTTCGTAAAGCGCCGCCGCATACTGGTACCCGCCACCGAATGCGATAGCCAGTAAAGCCACGCCAGCCGCCACACGCCTCATCACTCCTCTCCCGAGAAGAGCTTGCTTTCGGCCTGACGCCGACGAGTCAAGCCAGGCACACGCTTGCCGCCGGCACGATCACAATCCAAGAACTCGAGAGCGGCCCCCTCGATGTCGCCCGAATTGAGCTTGTAAAGAAGCTTCGGACACCCGGTGATGACGCCATAGCTTCCCAAGTTGAAGGCCAATGAGATCAATGCAATGTACTGTCCTTTCGTCACGTCGTGATTGATGTACCGAGACAAGTCATCTGCGACTTTCCTGATGTCTGACGCAAGCCACTCGTCCGCCTGAGCATCGGAAATCGTCAGACCTTCATGAACCTCAGGGCCGGTATGGCCCACGCCGATCGTCCACACGCCGGCGGAACACCGATAAGCAACCAGACGCCGGCCTTCGAAATCTTCGATGAACTGCGTCGCACACGACGCCGGCCAATCACGAAAAGCACGCTTCTCATCAATCATGGTCTTTTTCCTTTTCTACGGTTAATCCGCGTTTCGACAGCTCTTCTTCGGCGCGAGCTTCAATGCGCTCATTGAGCGTTTTGACGAGCCTACGCAGCACCGGAGGGACCGCGCCACCAAGGCCTCCGCGCTCCAGTGTCTCAATGATTGAGCCGAACTCACCTGCGGCATAGGCGCAGATGGTGATGCTTTGAAAGATTTGAAAATGGATGACGGGCGCAAAGACTTCATCAAGCCCGTGGGCAAGTGCCACGATGGCGAACATCAATGCCTTCTTCAGTACGCCCAAATAGTTTTTGTGGCTTGACCACTTGCCTTGCAGTAAAGCAACTCCGGTGCCTAGGAAAAAGTCCGCCGTTGTGAAGATGACAAGCCACCAAAGCAACGGTCCGACATCACCGAAGGCGAATGACAAGGCGCCGCCCAGCACACCGCCTGCGGTCATCATGACTCTCTCCGCTCCTTGAGGGATGAAATTTTGCAGGGTCGTCAGCATGAAAAAAGAAGAGGGGACGAGCGGATCGTCCCCTGCGTGGTTAACGATCCATTGCGAGAACCGTTCGGATGTGCTTGATGCACTCCCACGCTTCGCAGAGGTCATTGATGTCGGTGGATGTCAGGTCGTAGTGCCCGTCGCGAGCATCGTCAAGGATCTTATCGATCCTTGCCAGAAGCTCCTCTTCGGTTCGCTCGCCCTGCATCTTGCGCATATCCTTCACGTCCATGGCAATCTCCTTAATCGACCGCAAATTTCTTTGCGATTTCAAGGAGCGCGTCGATGTCCGCCTTGTCCATGATGTAGCCGCTAAGCTCCACCTTGCCGCCGGCTTTCTCAAGCGCAGCGGAGGCGGCCGCGGTTGCACGGTCCAGATCCACCTTGCCTTCTTCCGTCACGATGCCGAGCATCTTGAGCGTCGGCATGTACTGATCGACGCGAGCCGCTACGGCATCACGAATATAAGGCGAGACAAATCCGATGCCGAACTTCATGAGTCCCGTAGGCGCCTTGGGCATGACCACGGTGGTGACAAACTCCGCAACGATCGTCGGGATATGGCTGACTTCAACGAACATCTAGCGCTCCTACTGGTTACTGAGCCGTGGCCGTGCGAGCCGGATTGGATACCGTTACCTGCGTCGCACCTGCGGGACTCACCCACTCGTTATAACGCGGCATCGGCTGCGGGCAGATTGCACTGAACGGCACAACTTCCTTCGTGATGGCGTTAACGCGAGCCTTGATGGAACCGACTTCAGCCGAAAGGTTGCTGAGACCGCAGGCGCAATCGGATGCCACGCGATCAATCTTCTGCGTGATGATCTGTTCGCGCAGCTGAGCCTTTTCAGCTTCGCACTTCTGCTGTGCTTCGAGCACCGCCACGCGTTCGCGATTGGCCGCGGACTCCTGCGCAATCGGCGTGATGTAGGCGTACATCTCGTCTCGAAGCGTCTTGTTGTCAGCAAGCGTCTGCTTGTAGACTGCCGCGTCCTGATTGTCGCTGTAGCGCATGGCCGTCAGTTCCGCGATCTTTGCGTCCTTTTCGGCGAGAGCGTTAAGCGCCTGGCCAAGCTGAGCGTTCTGACAACCGCCGCCCAACAGACCGCCGAGAAGGCCGCCACCGTTCCCGTTGGCGTTGAGAAGCCCCAAAGCAGTACCGGCGATACCGAGTCCAAGGCCGCTTCCTGCGACACCCTTGCTTGCGAATTCACCCATGGCAAATCCTCCATTCAAATTGCACGAAGCGTCGGCTCGAAAAGAGCTTCCTCCCCTCGTGCAAACCCAGTATCTCGCACATCAGAACTCACACGCGCACACAAAAAACTCCCCCGAGGGATATCCTCAGGGGAGTCGATGTTGGTTTAGGGGGCGTACCGAAAAAACCGCCAGAAGGCGGTGTGATAAAGTTACGGGTACGTACCCTGCTCACGGCTGATTCGGCAACCGTGAGCCTTTTTCGCATTCATATCAAATATGTTTCAAGATGTTACCCCCCCACCGGTTACTGAAACCCCAAAAGTAGCAATCGTTGTTCCTGTCTACAACGTCGCTCCGTATCTGCGCGAATGCCTTGATTCGCTTTTGGCGCAGACCTATAACAACTTCACCGTCTTTGCTGTTGACGACGGCTCCACCGATGAGTCTGGCGCAGTCCTTGATGAGTATGCTGTGAAAGATCCGCGATTTATCGTGATCCGACAAAAAAACGGTGGTCCCTCTGCAGCCAGAAACGCCGCGCTCGATCGCATTGAACGAGATGGAACCTTTGAATATGTAGCGTTCGTTGACAGCGATGACAAGGTGTTACCGGATTTCTTAGCCCACCTCACTCAAAACGCTTTTCGAACTCATGCTGACATCACTGTTTGTGGCTTCTTCAAATTTAACGACGAAGGGCGGACGAAAATAGAAGGCGTCATCCAGCCAGCGAGAACCGTCGACAGAGATGAATTCGTCGAGCTTATTTTCTCTATGTTGCGATGGGAAAAAACCTGTGGCGCAGGCGGAATGGTTTGGAAGAAACTTTTTACAGCCTCTTCTATAAAAGGCATTCGATTCCCATCAAACCGAGACACGCTTGAGGATGAAATCTTTTGCCTACAGGCTACTCTTTAAGCCAATTATTTATACACTGGCATATGTTCTTTCC
>OGME01000658.1_pt1 | contig 28839 bp, 24 predicted proteins | sample 1572981 | NCBI WGS metagenome assembly OGME01 (sample SAMEA2581902, study PRJEB24529) | metagenome | biome: Human gut stool | place: China | collected 2011
TGCGCGTTGGGGCTGAAACGGAATCTAACGAGCTGTTTGACAAAAGCCACGGCTTCTATATTGCAGTAATCCAAGGTTTTTTCCGAGATTATTATTACACCAGAGGTAGTGCCTTTTCGTTCCTGGTGGAACAAAAGCCAGAATATGCGCGGTACTTCACCTCATGGGAACAAATCACTCCTGTTTCCTTTCCAAACCCCATGCAGAACCGAATCATCGAAAACTATTGCTCCGGTGTATATCTGTCTCCAGATCAAGTTATACAACTTCTCAAAGACATGGAGCAGGACCCAAAAGTCCTTGAAGATCTGGAGGGGCTTTGGAGCAATGGACAGATTGCTGTGCTGAAAAAAGCACTTTCTGCTGCTGCAAAGTCAGGAGTCGGTCTGTTGGAGGCCACTGAAGTGGTAGAGCCCAACCCCATCAGCCCGAATGAGAGCACAAGCTACTCTAACCTGTACCACTGTGATCGGGACGGGGTATATCTCTACATAGATGCCGTCAGTGGTCAATTAGCGGATGCGATTGGGAAAAACGAAGGATAGATTCTCTCTATGAAAATGTGTGGGCATCTGTGGGAAGAACCAAAATAGGCAGCTACCCACAATATTGATTATCGCAGAAAAGCTCACCGTTTCGGTGAGCTTTTCTGCAATATTTCATAATTTTTTTATTGCTACCACTGGTTGCCGAATTGACATAGGTGGGGTGGTAGAGTGGCTACCACAGAAAAAATAGAATGAAAGTGAGGAGGTTCACTATGAAGTTACCCGAAAAGATTCAAAGGGAACGAAAAAAGATGGGACTGTCCCAGGAGAAACTCGCAGAAAAAATAGGAGTATCAAGGCAGGCCATCACAAAATGGGAGAACGGCTTGGCATCCCCTGAACTGGAAAAAATCGTCTCATTAAGTGAATGTTTTAAGGTATCTACTGACTATTTGTTAAAGGACAATATTACCGAGCCGACCCCACCACAAGAATCTGCATTGAAAGGAAACAAGCGAATGTCATGGAGAACGTGGCTTGGAGGAAGTTTGTTTGGAATATCGGCGCTGATTATATTTGTATTATGGCGACTTTCTGTTCGTTTTCCTATTTCGGGAATGACCGGAAACGGTGTCCATTTAACCGGATTTAGTGGCTTTCTTGGCTTTCATGGAATTTTACATGAAAGCTATGTAATAGTTGCGATTGGAATAATCGGTTTGATACTTCTGATTACTGACTTTATCCGCATAAAAAAGAATAATCGCTGATGACCGGACAATGCAGAGTTGATCTTAAACTGAATAGGTTTATTTCGGCTCGGCAGCATTGACCTGTCGGTAGAAATACATATATTTGAATTAAGAAAGGGAGTGATGCTGCCGGTGTGCCGTCCGTTTGTATGGACAGGAGTCTGATGCACTATGCAATACCTCAAGAAGCGCATTATGCTGTTCCGCTGTCTTTACGCACCACGACACACGGCTTACAAGACAAAGAAAATCATCTTTATATGGAAGTATGGTGGCCGGGAGTATTGTTCTAAAAGCGAAAAGCCTCCACCTGCCAAAAGATGCTTTTTCTGCGGACTTTTTAATAAACGACTTGGAGCGGTCGAATTTGTACTGAGTTACAGATTCGGCCGCTTTTTGATTTGTTCTCGACTACTTGGTCACTGGTGTCGAGCACCACCACTTCCGATTTGTTTTCCACAAAAAACAAATCGGAGGTAACAGAGGTGCAAAATTATCGCAAAAGCGACTATGCGATAAACAAAAACAGCCCAAATATCGTTTATCGCTTTCATAACGAAATCATAGAAATCACACTGGAGGATTATCTGAAGGAGAATCCTGACAAAACGGAACATGACTTTGCAGAGCTGAAAGCCCTGTCCGATCAAATTTACTATGAGCAGGATCGGGCAGAGAGCGCCCAGACCCGCAAGGATGTTTCGATCCACGGTTTGGAGGAAACGGAGCATTGTGCCACTCGCGCTCTGGATGAAGAATGGGAAGAACGAGTTGTTGACATACAGAACCGCAAGTATGCCTGGAAAGCCCTGGAGCAGCTTTTTACAGTGGGCGCTTTGACCGAGGTTCAGAAACGGCGATTCCGGCTTCATGTTTTTCAGGGACTCTCTACCCGGCAGATCGGTCGCATGGAAGGGACAAGCCATCAAGCCGTTGCCAAGTCCATAAACCTGGCGATTGCCAAACTTAAAAAATATTTTGCGGCACAGGGTTGACACCCCTGCGGTTTCAGGACGATAGGTGAAAGGCATTCTTTCGAGTGTTCTTCTTTCACCTGTACCTTGACAACCGCATACTCATTCATCAGTAACATCCCCCCTTTCCAGCTCGAAGAGCTAAAGCCGATTCAGGGGCCGCGCCATGATATACGGACATGATGAGCAGATCCCACCTGATTATCATAATTGGTCTTGCATACAATCCTGTCCTGTATGAGCGAGTAACGGCAGCCTGTAAAAACCGGGCAGCACCCGGCGCGGCCATGACCGGAAAGGGGCATAATGGTACTCCTGTCCAGCCACAGCCCTGCTTAAGATCAGAGTAGTCCATAACATTTGGAAACCATCTGGTTGCAGGATCACGCAATGGGGGCAGCTCGGAGAGATCCTCGGAGGGGTGAGATTCCCGTGGGCCGGTTCGCTGCCGGTCACTGATGACTTCCCAATATGTGCGGGGTGTCAAGGACAAATGGCACATAACAAGAAAACAAATCGGATTTTGTATTTCGCCGGAAATGGGGCAGGTCTTATGGCCTGCCCCGTTTTCCGGCTTACTTAATATTCAGGAGGTCAGTTTATGCGAAAGGCTATCCGGCGTGGCGATCTGTTCTATGCAGACCTGAACCCGGTGGTCGGCTCCGAGCAAGGCGGCATCCGCCCTGTCCTTGTTATCCAAAATGATGTGGGGAATCACTTTAGTCCTACCGTTGTTGCAGCAGCCATCACCAGCAGAAAAGCGAAGAACAGTCTGCCTACCCATATCCTACTTGAGAATGTGCCGGGGCTTGCGCCTACCTCTCTGCTTCTGTTGGAACAACTGCGGACAATAGACCGGAAGCGGCTCCGTGGTTACATTGGGCGTATCAGTAAAGAAAAAATGCTGGAGGTAGATGCAGCCCTGGCAATCAGCATCGGCATAGGATACCCCAACGAAAGGAGGACTCACAATGTATGAAAATGACGGCGGCCTACTCTCTCCCAGAGATGCCTACCGATTGATGTTAAAAGACTACCCGGATGTGATGGACATTGGTCAAATGTGTGAGGCGCTTGGCGTCAGTACAAAAACCGGGTACAAGTTACTTAAAGATGGGAAAATTGAGTACCTTAAAATTGGACGGGCTTACCGCATCCCCAAAGCCCACATTCTTCGTTATTTGAAAATCACCTGCTCCACTTTTGCGGAGTAGCAGGCTATGGTGTCGATCTTCACCGGATAGACGCAGAAAGTTAACAATTCTGACGCGGATTTACCTGGAGTTTTGTTCTGTCCGATGATACAATAAAGGTGTCATTGGTAGGTGAACTCAATACCGCAAAAGGAGGAACAGATCAGTATGCCAGCGGTACACCTGCAAGAAAACAGCAAACTAATCTCCGGCCATGTGGCCGAGAAAAAAGGGTATCTCTATTGGGTTCTAAACCTTACCGATGAGAACGGTAAGAGAAAGCCCAAATGGATTCCCACCCATAAGAAAGTCAAGGGCAATAAGACCTGGGCAAACAATATGCTTCCCACCATCCGAAAAGAATGGACGGAAAAGCTGCTTCAGGAGGCTACGGCCTCACAGCAGTCGGCTTCTCCGTCTGGCCCGTCATCCGCAGCGATTTCCTTTGTGGATTTCCTGTACCAGTGGCTTGAGTACAAGTACAAGTCTGCTACCGGACGGGTGATGGACAGCAAGCCCATTGAACTCTCGACCTATTCGGGATACGAACAACAGCTTAACAACCCCATCGCCCCGTATTTCCGAGAGCATCCTGTCGCCCTTTGTGACCTTACCAAACAAGATATTCTCGCTTTTTATGAGAAAGAATTGGAACGGGTCAAGCCGACCACCGTTAAACATTACCACGCTCTGATTCATGGGGCGTTGAATTATGCGGTTGACAAAAATCTGATTCCAAGCAATCCGGCTGACCGGATTATCATTTCCAAGCCTGAACCCTTCAAGGGTGACTACTACCTGGATTCGGAAGTCCTGAATCTGTTTGAAGTTATCAAGGGGCATAAGATCGAGCTGGTAGTTCTACTGACTGCTTTTTACGGCCTGCGCCGCAGTGAGGTTATCGGTTTGAAATGGAGTGCCTTTGACTTCAACCATAACTGCTTCTCCATTCGGCATACGGTAACAACCTGCAATGTAAAGGGAGAGCGGGTCACGATTAAGAAGGACAAGGCAAAGAACAAATCCAGTCTGCGGACTTATCCATTGATTCCTTTTTTGAAAGAACGGTTGCTGGAGGCCAAGAAACAGCAGGAAGAAAATCGCAAGCTGTGCGGGCGCGCCTACAACAAAGAATATCTGGGATATGTCTGTGTCGATGTGATTGGCAATCTGATTAAACCCAACTATGTGTCCTCGACCTTTGGGAAGTTGCTTGCCAAGAACAATTTACGGCACATTCGTTTCCACGATCTTCGCCATACCTGTGCCTCGCTTTTGCTGGCCAACGGTGTTCCGATGGAACAGGTAAAAGAATGGCTGGGACACAGTGAGATTTCAACAACGGTGGATATTTACGGGCATCTGCAATATGCCACGAAAAAACAATCCGCCGCAGCCATTGAGCAGGACATTGTGGCGCCCATGCTGCAAAACCTATCGGCGGTTTCTCCATAAAAAGGAAAGAGGTCTACCAGCTTTTCGCTGGCAGACCTCATGGCGGAGATGGAGAGATTCGAACTCTCGCGCCGGTTTTGAGCCGACCTACCGCATTTCGAGTGCGGACCCTTCAACCGCTTGGGTACATCTCCAAATTTATGTTATATCCCTGGTCCCGACCCGCCGACCAATTCAGCCGGTGGAAATCGGGAAGAACAACAGGATAGAACAAGCAACATTATTCAATTTGAACTCGGCTGGAACCCGCATGGTTCCAAGGGTTTCAGCCGTTTGGCACTCCGCATAGGAAACCTGATTTCGAATCATTACACCAACTTGGATGATGACGGTAAATCAGGGACGATAGCGGTAACTACGGAACCCCAAAACATACCTCTCAAAGTGGCTGTCAGATGGCTGCTCTCATTATAGCCATTTTCCCGCAAAATTCAAGCCGTGGAAATTGGGAAGAACAACAGGATAGAACAGACCCCAATTCACAATTTGAACTTGCCCGCAAACCCGCATGGTTACTGGCTTTTCGGCAGTTTGGACTTCCAAAGTGGAAACATGATTTCGAGTCAGCCCCGTTATGACCACTTCGATACCGCTGCATATTCAGTTCGCTGTTATCAGTCAAACTATTATGCCATAACTTTTTGCGTCTTGCAAGGTCTTTTTTCGCATTCGGGGCATATTCTGTGCGTATGAAGACTGTCTATTTATCGGTACGCCTGAAAAATTACGAAAATGCGCTCGCGCTGGTCGGTGCGCCGCTCGCCGAAACGCCGGAGAACGCGGACGTTTTGCTGCTGCCCGGCGGGGGCGACATGCACCCGCGCTTTTACGGTCAAGCGCTGAACGGCTCGGAAGATCTCGACGAAGCACGCGACGCGCGTGAGCTCACGCTGATTGACAACTTCCTGTGCGCGGGAAAGCCTGTCATCGGCATCTGCCGCGGACTGCAAGTCCTCAACGTCTATTTTGGCGGCACGCTGCGTCAGCACATCGAGGGCCACAGTCAAATTGACGGCGTTGACCGGCTGCATGCCATCAACACCGCGCCGGGCCTTCTGCGCGAGCTGTACGGCACGCGCTGCACGGTCAACAGTGCACACCATCAGGCCGTCTGGCGGCTGGGGACGGGGCTTCAGGTCTTCACCTGCGCGGAGGACGGCACGGTCGAGGCCGTCGGCCACAGGACGCTCCCCGTCTTTGCCGTGCAGTGGCATCCTGAGCGGCTGTGCGGCGCGTTCGCGCGGCCGGAAAGTGCTGACGGTGCAAGGCTTTTGTGCGCTCTACTCAGATAACATAAAAAAGTGCAGAAAAATTCTGAAAAAACGTTGACAAAACGGGACACTGATGATATTATAACAGAGCTGACGATTTTTGCGGAGGGCGCATGCAGGTGTAGCACAATGGCTAGGGCACCAGCCTTCCAAGCTGGGGATGCGGGTTCGATTCCCGTCACCTGCTCCATTCAATTCGCGCCAGTAGCTCAGTTGGATAGAGCAACTGCCTTCTAAGCAGTAGGCCGGGGGTTCGAATCCCTCCTGGCGTACCATTTACAAGGCGTCCCTCAGCAAAGCAGCAAATATCGCACGGATACAGAATATGTGGTGGGTGTAGCTCAGTTGGTTAGAGCACCGGATTGTGGTTCCGGGTGTCGAGGGTTCGAGTCCCTTTACCCACCCCACAAAAAGAGAGGGATGGGATTTGGTCCCAGCCCTCTCTTCCCAATAGGGGTGTAGCCAAGCGGTAAGGCAAGGGACTTTGACTCCCTCATTCGCTGGTTCGAGTCCAGCCATCCCTGCCAGATTTTTACCGCTTCGGTGGTTTGGAATAGAATATGCTTCGTTAGCTCAGTTGGCAGAGCACCTGCCTTTTAAGCAGGGTGTCCGGGGTTCGAATCCCCGACGAGGCACCAAAAAAGAGATGGCTTTAAGCTGTCTCTTTTTTTGGATTCCGTTAGAAATTAAAATACTCGGGGCAAATAAACACCTCAGGGCAGCTTCTCTTGTCGCTCTGCGGCAATTCGCCTTCTGCCGCGGCAGAAAACGAATTTGAATTGATTTCGTGCCGTGCGCGGCACGAAACTCTACGAGGCTTTTCATTCTACGCCGCCCGCAAAGAACCTTTGCTTGTCTGCTCGTGGCTTTTTTGCTATGATGTGAGCAGCAAGGGAGGTCGATCTATGTCTGATTTCAGTTCCAACCTGCGGCGGCTGCGGAAAAGGGCAGGTCTTTCGCAGGACGCGCTCGCGGAAAAGCTCTCCGTCGCCCGCCAGACCGTTTCAAGCTGGGAGCGCGGCAATTCCTACCCGGACCTTGACATGCTGGTGCGCATCAGCGACGCGCTCGCGACCGATCCGAACGAGCTGCTTTACCCGAATCAAAAGCGCAGGAGCGGCGGCGTGAGCCGCCTTGTGGACGACGACTTTTTCGGCAAGCTCACGGTCGTCATTTGGATCGTGGGGTTCCTGCTCGGCCTGCCCGCCGGCAGTCAAGGCTATGCGTCGGGGACGAACACCATCTCGTGGCATTTCGTGTTTTCCGACGCGCTGCGATGCTGGGCTCCCGCATTTTTGACCGGCATGGCGTTTCTCGGCCTTCAGAAGATCATCGACCTTTTGAAAGAGCGCGGCGAGTGAGCGGGCATTCTTTGCCCAGGATCTTGCCATTCTCCTCAAAAACGGCTATGATGGACTTACTTTACATGAACAGGAGACTCGCATTGAACATCACGACCATTTTATTCGACCTGGACGGAACGCTGCTGCCGATGGATCAGGAGGCGTTCACGACCGGATACTTCAAGTTCCTCGCCAAAAAGCTCGCGCCCTACGGCTACGAGCCCAAATCCCTCGTCGACGCCATTTGGGCGGGCACGGCGGCCATGGTCAAAAACGACGGCAGCTGCACGAACGAGCAGGCCTTCTGGAAGAAGTTCGCGGCGATCTACGGCGAGGAAAAGTGCCAAAGCGACCAGGGCCTTTTCGAGGATTTCTACGCCAATGAGTTCAACGCCGCGCGCGACATCTGCGGCTTTAATCCCGCGTCGGTGGAGACGGTCCATAAGCTCAAAGAGTGCGGCTACCGCGTTGCGCTGGCGACGAATCCGATCTTTCCCCACATGGCGACGGAGAACCGCATCCGCTGGGCGGGCCTTGTGCCGGAGGATTTTGAAATTTACACGACCTACGAGGCCTCGACCTTCTGCAAGCCGAATCCTGCTTACTACCTCGAGGTCGCGCGCACGCTCGGCGTCAAGCCGGAGGAGTGCCTGATGGTCGGCAACGACGCGACCGAGGACATGGCTGCACGCGAGGTCGGGATGGATGTCTTTCTTTTGACCGACTGTCTCATCAACGCGAAAAACCGCGACCTGAACGCCTATCCCCGCGGCGATTTTGCCGCGCTGAACGCTTACATTGACGCACTGCAATAAAAAACTGCTGCCCAAACGGGCGGCAGTTTTTACTTTTCGAACACTACTTTCTGCTTTTCCCGTTCTGCGCGGTGACGAGGCGGAAGATCGTGGACACCAGCAGGATCGCCACGGCGATGCTGCCCGCGACGCCCGCGGTCTCAAGTCCTTTGTGCACCGCGGCCTGCACATCGCCGCCCAGGCCGAGGCTCATCGTGTAGTAAATGCCCGCGCCCGGCACCAGCGGCAGGAGCGAGATGACGAGGTACGACGTGACGGGGTATTTGCGCGAGCGCGCCATAAGCTCAGAATACAGCGCCGAGACGACGGCGGCGAAGAAATTCATGCTGTAAATGCTCATGCCCAGATCACGGCAGAGCAGGTACGTCATCCATGTGAACACGCCGCCGAGCGCGCAGAGAATGCTGCCCCAGTCGTGCACATTGAAGAGGATGAAAAAGCCCGTACAGGCGACGAAGATCATCACGGCCTGTGCCCAGGCGGGATAGCTCGCTGAGCCGGACGCGACCGTCATCCCGTATACGCCAGACGTGACGCGCCATGCCGCCGCCGTGCCGAGCGCGATGGCGAACGCCGAGAGAAGCACCTGCACGATGCGGTTGATGCCGGAGTTCGTATCGCCGTAAATGATGTCGCGCATAGAGGTCGTGATGAGAAGGCCGGGGACCAAGATCATTAAGGTGCCGATGATGACAAAGTCGATATAGTCGACCAGATGGAAGCCCGCGGCGAGATACGCCGGCACCGCCATGGCGAACGCCTCGACGATGGTGCTGAAAAACGGGTTCGTCTCGCGCCTGTCCATCTGGCGCGAGACAAAGCCGATGATGAGGCCCAGAAGGCCCGCGAACAGGCTGTCGCGCAGCGTGCCGCCAAACACCGGGCAAAAGCCCGCCGCGGCGCAGAAATTGCCCAGGTAATAAACGGGCACCGAGTAGTGCCGCCGCCCCTTGAGCGTTTCGTCGAGCCACTGCGCGGCGACGCTCGGGTCAGGCGTTTCGGCGCAGATGCGGCGCGAGAGCGCGTTGAGCTTTTCCACCGACTCGAGGTCATTGCCGTGAAAGCCGACGCGCTTCATCACCATCAAAGGCTTGCCGTTGGCCGCCTCGAGGCTGACCATCACGCAGTTGGGGATGGAAAAGGTCTCGCATTCAATGCCGTAGGCGCCGATGATGCGGCGTATCGTCTCTTCGACGCGGAACGTCTCCGCCCCGCTGAGCGCCAGATGATAGCCGACGCGCGCAGCCAGATCGGTCAAAAGGTAATAATCCATAAAAAATCCTCATATTTTTGGGAAATTTGCCGTCAGCGGGCCTTATATTACAGCGAAACGACCGTCCTGTCAATGCTGACAGGGCGGTCAGGCAAAAAACATTTGCCATTTTGCCGCGGCGGCACTATACTGGTGCTCGGTCAAGCGGAAAACAGAAAGAAATGAGAGAGATCATGGGAACTACAGTCAAAAAGCATGAGATCGACATGCTGCACGGCTCCATCTGGAATAAGCTGCCGCTCTTTGCCCTGCCGGTCGCAGCCACGGCGATCTTGGAGCAGCTCTTCCACGCCTCGGACGTTGCCATCGTCGGCAACTTCACGGGCGATGCGCGCACAGTCGCCGTCGCGGCGGTGGGCGCAAACGGCCCGATCATCGGCCTCATCGTCAACCTTTTCATCGGCATCGCGCTCGGCGCGAACGTCGTCATCGCGAACGCCATCGGCTGCCGCGACGACAAGGCCGTCAAGCGCGCGGTGCACACGGCCATCGTGTTTGCCGTGTGCGGCGGCGCGGCGGTCGCGCTGCTTGGTCAGCTCATCGCCTCGCCGCTTTTGAGTATTCTCAATGTGCCGGAGGACGTGTTCCCCTATGCGCTTTTGTATCTGCGCATTTATCTTCTCGGCATGCCGGTGATATTGCTCTACAACTTTGAGGCCGCGATCTTCCGCAGCATCGGCGACACAAAGGTGCCGCTCGCGGCGCTCGCGATCTCCGGTGTGCTGAACGTGCTGCTGAACCTCTTTTTCGTCATTGTGCTGCATATGACGGTCAACGGCGTCGCCATCGCCACGGTGGCGGCCAACGCCGTGAGCGCGGCACTGCTCTACGTCCGCCTGACGCGCACGGATAAATGCGTGCGCGTGGAGCGGAAAGCGCTGCGCATCGACGGCGCGAGCTTGAAGCGCATTTTGAGCATCGGCCTTCCCGCGGGCGTGCAGAGCGCGGTGTTCTCGTTCGCCAACATCGTCATCCAGTCGGCCATCAACACCCTCGGCACGGTGGCGATCGCGGCGTCGAGCGCGGCGTTCAATGTGGAAATTCTCGCCTACGACGTGCTCAACTCGTTTTCGCAGGCCTGCACGACCTTTGTCGGCCAGAACTACGGCGCAGGGCAGATCAAGCGCTGCAAGAAGACGATGCAGCTCAGCTTTTTGGAGGGAGCCATCGCGACATTTGTCTCGGTCGTTGTCCTGCTGCTGAGCGCAAGGTCGCTGCTCGCCATTTTCAACAGCGATCCCGAGGTCATTGCCATCGGCTATATTCGCCTTGCGACGATCCTGCCGGCGTATGTTTTCTGCCTGATCTACGAAATACTCTCCGGGTATCTGCGCGGCTTCGGCATTTCGCTCGCGCCCGCACTTTTGACGATGCTCGGCGTGTGCGGTATCCGCATCGCGTGGGTCAAGTTCGTCTTCCCGACGAGCATGACGTTCCAGACCGTCATGTGGGTCTATCCCATCAGCCTTGGCGCGACGGCGATGCTGATCCTCTGCGCCGTGCTGATCTACCGCCCGTCCAGACGCTTTGCGGGCCTTGAAACGGAAGAAGAGGACAAGTGAGGGGGGAACCCTCACTTGTCAAAATGCTCCCAGAAGGCGCGCATCGCGGCCTCGTACGCGCCGCGGCCCATATAATAGCTCATCGCGTGATCCGCACCGGGCACGACGAGCAGCTTGCAGGGCGCGGCGCAGGCGTCGCGGTTTTCAAACGCCATTTTGAGCGGGACGAAGTGGTCGTCCTCGCCGTGGATCAGTAAAATCGGAACATCGGTATTTTTGAGCGCCTCGACGGTGGAGTAGCTGCCGGACGAGGCGTTCAGTCTCTTCTGGCACAGAAGATCGGCGATGACGGTTGCTGCGCGGACAGGAAGATGCAGGTTCTTCCCCATCACGTGCTGCCAGATCGCACGCGGCGAGGTGTAGGCCGAGTCGGCGATCACGCCGTGCACCGCGGCGGGGAGAATATCGCCTGCGGCCATGAGCACCGTCGCCCCGCCGAGCGACACGCCCATAAGGTAAACGGGCAGGCCGGGGAAGCGTTCGGCTGCCCAGTTTGCCCAGTCGACGCAGTCGTAGCGCTCGGTCAGGCCGAAGCCGATGTAGTCGCCCTCGCTCTCGTTCTGCGCGCGCTGCTCCACATAGAGCACGCTGCACTGATCGCGGCTTAAAAAGTCCGCGATCAGGCCGAAATCGCGGTACCACGCTGAGCGCCAGCCGTGAAACGCGATCACGAGGCGCTTGGCCTTTTCGCATTCACGGAGATGGCCCACGAGCGTCAAGCCCTCGCGGTTTTCGAGCAGCACTGTCTCCGTTTCCGAAGACGCAAGCTTTTTCGCGGCGGCGCGCTGCGCCTCACGGTAGGGCTCGTCGCGCTTTTCGCCCGTGAGCTGGGCGCTGCCCTTATTTTTGAGCGCCATGGGCACTTCGCGCTTCATCGCGACGTCCATCAGTGTTCTCGTCACGCCGTAGGCCGCCGCGCCGTAGAGTGCCGCCGCAGCCGTGACGAATATAGCCGCTTTTGTCGCTTTTTTCATAACTGTGACCTCCTTGTATCCAAACTGTAAACTCTTATCTTGGGTACTGGACAGGGATATTTTCCCGTGTTATACTCCAAACTAATCTAAGTTCCGGGCGGTTTCGACCGCCCGTCTCTTCTTTCAGCGTAGCAAAAACTCCGGCTTTTTGCTACGTTCAGTTTTTCCCGTTTGTATGCACTTCCTGCCGGAAATTTCAATGATCGGAGGAACGCATTTTCATGAACGAAGTCAAGTCCCCGAAAAAGCCGCTGCTGTACTACTACTTTGTGGTGATGCTGCTTGTGATGCTCTTCAACTTCATCGCCATGCCGTGGATCTCTGAGCACCAGATCAAGGACGTCGACTACAACACTTTCGTCACCATGACAGAGCAGGGCGAGGTCGGCCGGGTCGAGATCCAGGAGCAGTCCAACCGCATTCTCTTCACCAGCAGCGATGAAAAGACCGTCTTCAAGACGGCGATGGTGCCTGACGACGGTTTGGTGCAGCGCCTGCTGGACGCGGGCGTCTCCACCACGGGTGAGGAGATCGAGCAGACATCCACGCTCGTCAGCATTCTCGCCTGGGTGCTGCCCATCATCATCTTTGTCGCGCTGGGACAGTATATGTCGCGCAAGATGATGGAGAAGATGGGCGGCGGCAACTCCATGATGTTCAACATGGGAAAGTCCAACGCCAAGGTGTACGTCAAGTCCGCCGAGGGCATCAAGTTTGACGATGTCGCGGGCGAGGACGAGGCCAAGGAGAACCTCACCGAGGTCGTCAACTACCTGCACGACCCCAGCAAATATCAGGAGATCGGCGCGTCGATGCCCAAGGGCATTCTGCTCGTCGGCCCTCCGGGAACCGGTAAAACGATGCTCGCCAAGGCGGTCGCCGGCGAGGCGAATGTGCCGTTCTTCTCGATGTCGGGCTCTGAATTTGTCGAAATGTTCGTCGGCATGGGTGCAAGCAAGGTGCGCGACCTCTTCAAGCAGGCCAAGGAAAAGGCTCCCTGCATCGTCTTCATCGACGAGATCGACGCCATCGGCCAGAAGCGCAGCGGCGGCCAGTACGGCGGCAACGACGAGCGCGAGCAGACCTTGAACCAACTGCTCACCGAAATGGACGGCTTTGAGGGCAACAACGGCGTCATCATTCTCGCTGCGACGAACCGCCCCGAATCCCTCGACCCCGCGCTCACGCGCCCCGGCCGCTTCGACCGCCGCGTGCCCGTGGAGCTGCCCGATCTCAAGGGCCGCGAGGCCATTTTGCAGGTCCACGCCAAGAAGATCAAGGTCGCCGAGGACGTCGACTTCAACAAGATCGCGCGCATGGCCTCCGGCGCTTCCGGCGCGGAGCTTGCCAACATTGTGAACGAAGCGGCGCTGCGCGCCGTGCGCGACGGCCGCCGCTTTGCCACGCAGGCAGACCTTGAGGAAAGCATCGAGGTCGTCATCGCGGGCTACCAGAAGAAGAACGCCATCATGACCGACGAGGAGAAGAAGATCGTCTCCTACCACGAGATCGGCCACGCGCTCGTGGCGGCGATGCAGACGCACTCCGCCCCCGTGCAGAAGATCACCATTGTGCCGCGCACCTCGGGCGCGCTGGGCTACACGATGCAGGTCGAAGAGGGCAACCATTACCTCATGAGCAAGACCGAGATGGAGAACAAGATCGCCACGCTGACCGGCGGCCGCGCCGCCGAGGAGGTCGTGTTCCAATCCGTCACGACCGGCGCGTCGAACGATATCGAGCAGGCGACGAAGCTCGCCCGCGCGATGATCACGCGCTACGGCATGAGCGACGATTTCGACATGGTCGCGCTTGAAACGGTCAACAATCAGTACCTCGGCGGCGACGCATCGCTCGCTTGCTCTGCCGAGACGCAGACGAAGATCGACCAGCGCGTTGTGGAGCTGGTGAAAGCGCAGCACGAAAAGGCTGTGAACATCCTCACCGAGAACCGCGCGAAGCTCGATGAGCTGGCGCAGTACCTCTACGAGAAGGAGACCATCACGGGCGAAGAGTTCATGCACATCCTGAATGCGCAGTAAACTCCATAAATAGAAAGAAAGGCACAGCCGTTTGGCTGTGCCTTTCTTTCTATTTACAGGTTGCTTTCTTTCCTGCTCGTGCGGCTGCGCAGGTAGTCGCCGAGGTTCGTGATGCAAAGGAGCGTCACGACCAAAAATGCGCCGGGGATGAGCAAGATCCACCACGCGTCGGTCATCAGCGCCTTTTCCGCGAGCGAGAGCATGCTGCCCCAGGTCACGACCTCGATGGGCAGGCCGAGGCCCATGAAGCTGAGCGTCGATTCGGCGATGATGGCGCTGCGCACATTCATCACCACCATGAAGAGGATGGACGAGAAGAAATTCGGCGCAAGGTGACACCGCAGAATGTGGAAAAAGCTGCCGCCCATGCACTTCGCCGCGATGACGTACTCGCTCGCGCGCAGCTGCTGCACCTCTGTGCGCACGACCTTGGCGATGCTCGTCCAGCTCGTGAGGCCGATGACGAGCGCGATGCTCCACGCGCTCGGCGTGCCGATGACTGCCTGCAAAAAGACGACAAGCAGCAGGTTCGGCACGCTGAGAAGAATTTCGGTCAGGCGCATCAGCAGCGCGTCGAGCCATTTGGGCGAAAGTCCGCTGACCGCGCCGAACAAAATGGCGAGCAGCGTCGAAATGAGGGTCGAGCCGACGCCGATGAACAGCGACAGCCGCCCGCCGTACCAGATCATCGAGAAGATGTCGCGCCCCATCGTGTCCGTGCCGAACAGGAATTCGCGGCACGGCGCAGTGGAGCAGTGAGCAAGGTCGAGATACGCCGGGGCCTTCGTCATGATAAGCTCGCAGAAAAGACACCCGAGCACGATGAGTGACAAAATCATGGCGGAGGCGACAGGCTTGCCGCGCAGGGAATGTCTGTTTTTCGTGGGTGCGGCCTCCGGCAGCGGTCGCGCGCCGACGATTTGGAAGCGGTCGTTCATGGCTGCACCTCCGCTTCCCGCACGGCCTGCTCGGCGCGGATACGCGGGTCGATCTGCTCGTTGATCGTCTGGGCGATGATGCTGCACAGAATGACGAGCGCGCCGGAGAGCAGGCTCAGCAGCATCAGCAGGTTGTAGTCCTTGTAGCGCGCGCTTTCATAAGCCAGCGTGCCGAGGCCGGGGTAGGAAAAAACAGTCTCGACGATGTACGTCCCACCCAGCACATGGGGAACGGAGATGGCCATGATGCTTAAGTACGTCGGCATCGTGTTTCGAAGACAGTGGCGCAGCATCACGGCGCGGCGCGTTAGCCCCTTGGCCTTGGCAAGCAGCACATAGTCCGCGCGCATCTCGTCGAGAAGCCTGTTTCGGATCATGTAGGCATAGTACCACAGGTGCCCGAGCACCACGACCGCAAGCGGCAGGATGAGGTGCGCGGCGCGGTCGGCGATGTTATTTTGCTGCCCGATGGAGTAGGCCCCGGAGCTCGGCAGCACGCGCAGCTCGATGGCGAAGATCAGAATGAGCAGCAGCGACAGCCAGAATTCCGGAATGCAGCTCGTGATGGTGCCGAGCTTGCAGACCGTGCGGTCGAAAAGCGTTCCCTCCCGCTGCGCGCAGAGCATCCCGAGCAGCAGCGAGAGCGTGAAGATCAGCACAAAGCCGACGCCGCCGAGAAGGAGTGTGTTGCCCGCGCGGTTCGCGATGACCTCGCCCGCGGGCATTTTGTACTTATACGAGATGCCGAAATCCCCGCGCAGGGCATTCTGCGCCCAGCGGACATACTGTGGGAAGATAGGCTCGTCGAGACCAAGCTTTTCCTCCGCCTGCGCACGCTCCTGCGGCGTCAGCTTCTCTGCACGGTCACCGTAGTAGGAGACGAGCGGGTCGCCCGGGGCGAGGCGTGAGACATAGAACACCGCGAGCGACAGGACGAAGACGCTCAGAAGAAACGCCAGCGCCTTTTTGCCGAAATACAGGATTTTCGATGGCTTTTTCATTGCGCGCCCCCTTCCCGCAAGACGAAATGCTCCGGCTCGACCTCGACAAGCTCGCCGGTCAGCGGAAACTGCCCGGGCGAGAAGTCCGGCAATACGCGTTTTCTCTCGATACGCGGGTCAGGAACCGGCATAGCCGCGAGCAGCGCCTTGGTGTAGGGGTGGAGCGGATGGTCGTAAAGCGCGCGCACGGGCGCGACCTCGACAAGTTTGCCGTGGTACAGCACGCCCACGCGGTCACAGAGGAATTCCACCATCGCAAGGTCATGCGCGATGAAGAGAAACGAAAAGCCGTGCTCGCGCTGCAAATGGCGAAACAGGTTGACGATCTGTGCCTGAATCGAGACATCCAGCGACGCGATCGGTTCGTCCGCCACCAAAAGCTCCGGCTCCATGCACAGCGCCCGCGCAATGGCGACGCGCTGGCGCTGCCCACCGGAGAGCTCAGACGGGTACTTGTCGAGATAGGTTTTGTCAAGGCCGACATAATACATCTGGAACTCGGCCTCCTTGCGGTATGTGCCGCGCGGCGGGACGATGTGGTGGATGCGCATGGGCTCGGCGATACTATCGCAGACCGTCATGTGCGGGTCAAGGCTCGAGGCAGAGTCCTGAAAGATCATCTGGCGTGTGGTTTGCAGCATTTTTTTGTTCGCGCGGCAGGCGGCCTTGTCGCAGAGGTCGACGCCATTGTAAAAGATATGCCCGCCGCTCGGCTGCAAGATGCCCATCGCGCAGCGCGCGGCGGTCGACTTGCCGGAGCCGGACTCACCGACGAGGCCGAAAATCTCCCCGCGGTGAATCTGAAACGAGATGTCGTCCAGCGCCTTGACGGAGACCCGCTTCGTCAGCGGGAAGACGTGGCTCAGGTGTGCACATCGAGCAGAATGTCATGTTTTGTCATCGCGCACCTCCCACCAGCGGCGTGATCTTCGGCGCGCGCTCGTCGAGCAGCCACGTCGCGGCATAGTGCGTGTCGCTGACGCGGAACATCGGCGGCGCTTCCTCGTAGTCGATGGCGAGGGCGTACTCATTGCGGCTGGCAAAGGCGTCGCCTTGCGGCGGGTCAATGAGCGTCGGCGGCATGCCGGGGATGATCGGCAGCGTCTCCTTTCCGCGCGAGAGCGCGGGCAGCGAGCGCAGCAGCCCCCACGTATAGGGGTGGCGCGGGTCGCAGAAGATATCCTCCGCCGTGCCGGTCTCGACGATCTTGCCCGCGTACATCACGGCCACGCGGTCGGCGACGCGCGCGACGACGCCGAGGTCGTGCGTGACAAACACCGTCGCCGTGCCGAGCTTTCGCTGCACGTCGCGCAGCAGATCTAAAATCTGCGCTTGAATGGTCACATCCAGCGCGGTCGTCGGCTCGTCGGCAAATAAAATGCGCGGGTTCCCCGCGAGCGCAATGGCCAGCACCACGCGCTGGCGCATCCCACCGGAAAAGTTGTGGGGATAGAGTGCCATGCGCTCTTGCGCGCGGTCGATGCCGACAAGCTCGAGCAGTTCGATCACGCGCGCTCTTACGGCGCTCTTTTCGAGCTTTGGCCTGTGCGCAAGCACCGCCTCGGCGATTTGCGCGCCGATCGTCATCGTCGGATCAAGCGCGGTCATCGGGTCCTGGAACACCATGGAAAAGAGCGAACCGCGCAGCGCCGTCATTTCGCGCTCGCGGTAAGCTGTGACATCCGTGCCGTCCACAATGATCTTACCGGATTTGATTTTCGCCGTCTGCGGCAGAAGATGCAGGATGCTCTTGCACAGTACGCTCTTGCCGCAGCCCGATTCGCCGACGATGGCGAGCACCTCGCCCGCTTTCAGCGAAAAGCTCACGTCGCGCACCGCCTGCACCTCGCCCGCGGGGGTGAAAAAGCTGACGGAAAGGTGCTCGACGTTCAATAGATCTGCCATGAAAAATGTCCTCTTTATGCAAGACAAAGGGGCTGAAGCCAGCCCCTCGTCAAAGATGTCAACGGCGTTTACTCGCCAATCGTCCAGTCCTGAATGTTCCAGAAAATGCCGACGCCGTGGTGGCCGAGCACCGTGTCCGCATCGATGCCGTGGATGGTGGATTTGGCGACATAGTTCGCGTCGATGTAGCAGATGAAGGCGTAGGCCGGATCGTCCGCAAGCGCGTGCAGGAATTTGCCGTAATACTCTTTGCGGACGGCGTCGTCGCTGCTCTGGCGCGCGAGCGTCAGATATTCGTCCACCAGCGCGTTCGAGTAGCCCGAGTAGTTCGCGCCCTTGTCCGTGCCGAAGACCTTGTAGGTGTGGTCGTCGGCGTCAAACGGGCTGCCCCAGCCGATGAGACATGCCATCTGGCCGCTCCAGTCCATCTGCGCGGGGATGTCCACCGTGCAGTGGATGCCGACTTCTCTAAGCTGCTGCGCCGCGGCCTGCGCGATGTCGATGCGGTCCTGCTCGCCGGACATGACGCTGATGACAAAACCGATCTCCTCGCCGTTTCGCTCGTAGTAGCCGCTATCGCCCATCGTGCAGCCGACGGATTCAAGAATTTCTTTCGCTTTTGCGGGATCGTAGTCGTAGTGGTTCACGGTCTCGTCGTTGTAGACATTGCGCTGGAGCGGGCTGTACGCCGCCATGCCCTGCCCGAGCAGCACCGAGTCGACGATGGTCTGACGGTCGATGGCGTAGCAGACGGCGGGGATGATGTCGCGGTTTTCCGTCCAGTAGGGGTTGTTGAAGTTGAAGAGAATGCCGCGGTAGTCCGCGGTGGTCATGTCGTAGCAGGTGTAGCCGTCCTTGCCCGCGAAGTTCTGCGCGTTTTTCGGGTCGAGCAGCGCAAGGTCGATCTCACCGGACTCGAGCTGCATCGCCTGCGCGTTGTCGTCGGGTACGATCTTGAAGATGACGCGCTCGATGTTCGGCGCGCCCAGGAAGTAGTCCTCGTTGCGCACGAGCACGATGGACTGCCCGGCGTCCCAGCTTTCGAGCTTGTAGGGCCCCGTGCCGACGGGGGCGCGGAAGAAGGCGGATTCCTGCATATCCTCGCCCTCGAGCAGATGCTGCGGCAAAATCGCCATCGTCATGTACTCTAAAAACGCGGCGTTCGGCTCAGCGAGGCGGAACGAGACGGTGTGGTTGTCGAGCACGGTGATCTCCTGCACGTCCTCGTAATTCGGCGCGTTTTCCGAGCCGTTGTCGGGGTCCATGATGGCTTCGATCGTGAATTTGACGTCCCGCGCCGTGAACGGCTCGCCGTCGTGCCACTTCACCCCCTCGCGCAGGTAGAAAGTATAGGTGCAGTTCGCCTCGTCGTAGTCCCAGCGCTCGGCGAGGGCGGGAACGATCTGATCATTGCCGTCGTGCGCGGTCAGGCCGTTGAAGAGCAGCAGGTTGATCTCGCAGTGCTCGTCCATCGCGGGATCGATGCGCGTGTAGTCGGCAGAGCCGTAGACGAGCGTGGACGGCGCGTCGTCGGTCGAATCGCCGCTGCTCCGGCCGCAGGCGGCGAGGGAGAAGAGCATCGCGAGGGACAGCAGAAGAGTCAGCGCTTTTTTCATGGAAAAACTCCTTTTCGGGAAAAAATTGGGAAACGCCGCATCGCCGGATGCAGCGAAAAATATGACAGTTTGTAGTATAGGGGAAATTCCCGCCTGCCACAAGCCGGGTGGGGGATACGGCGGGCAAAGTTTTTCCAAAAAATCACGGCGCGCGGCGGAAATTCCCCGCTTTTTGTCCTTTTTGCGAATCGCGCTTGCACTTTCCACGCGGCAATGGTACAAGATTATGCCGAAAATACAGCAAAGGAGTTTGCTTTTTATGAAATTAGGTATCGAAAGAAATGGACCTGATTTCATAAGTCTTCAAAAATCGGCAAAGGTCCATAAAAGTCCACAGCTTCAAGGCGTTTTGGGGTTTGAGCGTCATAAAACTCAATGCCGCACCATAAGGCTCCATTCCGGTTTGGTACAGTAGTGGTACAGTCGATTTGTTATTTGAGAAAGGCTCTATGCAACGGCCTGTTCATTGCCCGCTCCAACAGGAGTGTGACACGCACTAAGGGAGTGCCATCTCTGCCGACACACAAAGTCATAGAGGAGGCATACCGTCTGGGCGCAAGCTTTGTGCTCCCAAAGCCTTTTACGGAACGGGCGCTGGTCGAGCGGATACACGATGCACTGCGCAGTGATCGTCCCTGATCTGCACACATCAAAAATAGTGACCGCCATCTCAAAGAGCTGTTGCTCGCCGGGGTGGCGGTCATTTCTGCACGGTAAGGGCGCTCATGGCTCATGCCGGCAATCGTGACGAAAGGACGATAGCTAAAGCGGCACTATTACGTAAAAACTCCCGGCATTCACAGCGTGAGCAGCACCCCATTTGTTAGACAGCATGATATACTATCTAAGAAGTGGGGTGTTTTGCTATGCCAAAAGGAGTACCAAACAAACGATATACGCCGGAGTTCAAGAGAATGGTTGTAGAAACCATGAAAAAAGAACATCTGAGTATCTATGCAGCGATGCAGGAATTTGGAATTAACGACCATAAAATTATAGAGCGCTGGGAACGCATTTATTTGGAAGAAGGGCCGGAAGGCTTGTCGGTTGAGCGACGGGGCCGCAGCAGCACTGGTCGGTCAAAGAAGCTGCCAAAAGAGGGGGAAGAAGATCTGCTGGCCGAAGTGCAGCGACTGCGTGCAGAGAACGATTATAAGGTCAACCTCAAGACAGAGATCATGATCGAGGATCTTTACGACAAGGTCAATGCCATCCTGGCCAGACAGACCGCACTGGAAAAACAGCTGACGGAGAAGGGCGAAAGCGCAGGGCAAAAAATGAGGGAGGACAGAGCCGTCCTCCCTCATTTTTTGCTGTTTTTGCGCAACGCGGAATCCTCCTCCGCAAACCTGCGCGCTTTTGTTGAGATGCCTCTCCGGCGCGTAAAGCCCTTATACGTGCAAGACTCTATGTTGCTTTACAGCCGGAAGTGCTTCTTAAGTTTTTGGCTTTTTCCCAGCACCAGCAGCGTCATATCAGCGTCCAGCACAGTTTCCGGGGAGATGTTCACATCGGTCTTGCCGTTCCGCTTCACGCCGAGGATGTTGACGCCGTATTTTCTGCGGATGTCCAACTCGCCGATGCTGCGGCCCTGCCAATCCTCCGGCACGGCAACCTCGATAATGGCGTGCTGCTCGTCCAGCTCAATGTAGCTGAAAATATGGTTGGCGGTATAGCGGATGGCCGCCCACTTCGCCAGCTGCTTTTCCGGGTAGGCGACCGCGTCCGCGCCGTTGCGCAGCAGAAATTTCGCCTGCACGTCCCGCTCCGCGCGGGATACCACATAGTTTGCTCCCAGCTCCTTGAGCAGCGACGTCGTCTCCAGTGAATTCTGGAAATCCCCGCTGATGGTGACATAGCAGACATCGTAATTGCTCACGCCCAGCGAGCGCAGAAAGTCCACACGGGTGCTGTCGCCGATCTGCGCGTTGGTGACAAAGGACATGCACTCGTTGACGCGCTCCTCGTCTTTGTCCACTGCCATCACCTGATGGCCCAGCTCGTTGAGCTGCATGGCAAGATGCCGCCCGAAGCGGCCCAGTCCGATCAATAATACCGTTTTCATCGTGTGCTCCTTTCAGCCTACGGTAATTTTCTCCTGCGGATAGCGGGCGTAAGTCAGATCATGCCCGGAGAATGCGGCGTAGATCAAGGTCAATCCGCCGACGCGCCCGAAATACATCAGCAGGATGAGAATGCTCTGCGACAGGACTCCCAGCTGCGGCGTCAGCCCCAGCGTCAGGCCCACCGTACCGGCGGCGGACGCTGTTTCATAGAGACAGGCACCGAGGGGAAGCTCCTCCGCTGTGCTGATGACCGCCGCCCCCGCAAAGGTCAGCCCCAGATACAGCAGCAGAATGGCGGCGGCGTTGCGGACAGTGGATGTCTCCAATCTGCGGTGGAAGAGCTGCAGATCCTCTCGCCTGCGGAAGGCGGCAATGGCGTTGGCAATGAGAACTGCCAGCGTCGTGACCTTCATGCCGCCCGCCGTGGAGCCGGGTGCTCCGCCGGTGAGCATCAGCAAAATGGTGACCGCCTGAGAGGCATCCGTCATCTCCGTCAGATCCACTGTGTTATAGCCGGCCGTCCGCGGCGTGACCGACTGAAAAAGGGAGGCCAATATCCGCTCTCCCACGGGGAGGTCCGCAAAATCTGTCAGATAAAAGAGAAACGCCGGAATCGTGATCAAAAGCGCCGTCGCGATCAGAATGACCTTGCTCTGCATCCGGTAACGCCGCAGGTGCAGACCGTGCGTACAGACATCGTTCCACGTTAGAAAGCCGATGCCGCCCACGATGATCAGCAGCATGATCACAATGTTGACCAGCGGGTCGGCGGCATAGGCCGTCAGCGAGGGGTAGAGGGAATCCGTTCGCCCCAGAATATCGAAGCCCGCATTGCAGAAGGCGGAAACGGAATGGAAAACGGACATCCATACGCCCCGCAGTCCATAGTCCCGGCAAAAGGCTGGCAGCAGCGCCAGCGCGCCCAGCAGCTCGACCAGAAAGGTCCCCTTGAGGATAAATCTCGTCAGGCGCACGATGCCGCCCACCGCGGGAGCGGAGATGGCGTCCTGCATGGCGCTGCGCTCCTTGAGCGTGATGTTCCGTCCGGCGAGCATCAGGAAGGTCACCGCACCGGTGATCACCCCCAGCCCGCCGATCTGGATCAGCAACAATATGACTGTTTGACCGAAGGCGGACCAGTAGCTGCCGGTATCCTGCACCACCAGCCCCGTCACGCAGACAGCGGAGGTGGAGGTAAACAGTGCCTCATGAAACGGCGTCCAGACCCGCTGTACTGTGGCGATAGGCAGCATCAGCACCAGCGCCCCCAATAGGATCACGCCCGCAAAGCCGAGGATCATGATTTGAAAAGAAGTCAAATGCCGCTTTAAGCGAAACAAAGTCTCCGTCACATCACACACCTCCTTGAAACAATGGTACTCTCAATTTTCCGTACAGTATAGCACGGCTTTTGCAATGTGTCTGTATGTATCTTGTACAATTTTCAGGTGCAGAGTCCTTATTTGCAGCCCGGAGGCGGGCTGCAAAGCTGCGGTTGACAGACTTTGGTGCATAGAATTCTCCGCGTGACCTGTAAATCTTTCCTGTTTTTTTACAGAAACCGTTGCCTTTTTTCAATATTTGTTCTAAGATAAGCTCTCTGTCTGTCATATTCAGCTGAAATTCTACGAAGCTTTTTAAAAAAGTCCCAACAGGAGAACTAATATGCTCAAAGAAAAAACATCCGATGTATCCATGACAAATACAAATCAAGGCTCTGGCACTGCTGCTGAAGCGGCAGTGCCCATGAGCCATGGCCTTTGGAATACGTGGCGCAAAAATCTCCTGCTGTTCTGCCTGACCGGCGTTTATGTGGAGCTGTGCCTGCATCTGTGCGTATTCGGCTCGATGGACCGGTACGCGGGATATCCTGCCCTGTTTGGCCTGCTGGGTGGCGCACTCTGCACGCTGGTAGTCTCAAGCCTGCCGAAGGTTCTGCGCCAGATCACAGGGGTTTTCCTGATCGCGGCACAGGTGCTGCTGGCCGAGGTGCAGCTGGTCTATCACTGCATCTTCGGAGATTTCATGCCCGTCAGCCAGATCGGCATGGGCGGAAATGTGGTCGTCAATTTCAACTCGCAGCTTCTCTATGGGATCCGCCAAAATCTGCTGAAGATCCTGCTCCTCCTGCTGCCGCTGATTGCCGTGATCCTCTGCCTTGCCCTGCGAAGGGGGCAGGCTCTGAAGCTGCGGCTGCGCTGGAAACAGGCACTGGCCTCCTTTGCCGTGCTCCTCGCACTGCTGCTGACGGTCACGGGACTCATGTATGTTGGACGGGACAACGCCTTTTCCGTCTATCGTACCTTCACCAATGTGAACACCTCCACCGACAGCAGTTATAAAAAAATCGGCATGCTGGCCACCACGGCGCAGGAGCTTCGATATATGCTCTTCGGCGGCAGCGGCAGCATTACGATCACGCCGTCGTCCTTGAATATAAGCGATGTTCCGCGGATATACAGCAGCAACTCCTATAACGTGATCGAAAGCATCGATTTTACGGCTCTTGCAGACAGTACCGACAGCGATATTCTCAAGGCCACAGACGAGTATCTATCAAATGCAACACCCACCCGCAAAAACAACTACACAGGACTTCTTAAGGACTATAACCTCATCACCATCTGCGCCGAGAGCTTCTGCCCGTGGTTTATCAGCGAGGAGCTGACGCCGACGCTCTACAAGCTGAGCCATACGGGTATTCTCTTTGAAAATTACTACGGCACGTTCCAGTCCGTCACCACCAACGGCGAATATACCATGTGCATGGGGCTTTATCCGGATATGTCCCGCACGAAGACGGATTCCAGCTTCAATGTGGCGGGCACCAACTATCTGCCGTTCTGCCTGGGCAATGCGCTCAAGGGCATGGGCTATCAAGCCTGGGGCTATCACGACTACATCGGAGATTTCTACAACCGGAACATCACCCACGCCAACATGGGCTACACGTTCAAGGCGGCGGATTCTGGTCTGGCCATGAAGATCGACTGGCCCTCCTCCGATCTGGAGATGATGGAGGCCTCCGTAGACGACTACATCAACAGCGGAGAGCCTTTCCACGCTTACTACATGACCTTCAGCGGTCACTACCAGTACAACTGGGACAACGCCATGAGCGCCAAAAACCGCGACGCGGTGAAAGATCTGCCCTATTCTGAGCCGGTGAAGGCGTACATTGCCTGCAATCTGGAGCTGGAATACGCACTGGAGTACCTGATGCAGCGGCTGGAGGAAGCTGGCGTTGCCGACAAGACCTGCATCGTCCTGACCAACGACCACTACCCCTACGGCCTGACCGAAGACGAGTACAACGAGCTGGCAGGGCAGACGCTGGACACCACCTTTGAGAAGTACCGCAACAGCTTCATCTGCTATGTTCCCGGCCTTTCAGAGAACATCGTGGTGGATGAATACTGCTCCACGGCGGACATCTTGCCGACACTGCTGAATCTCTTCGGCGTGGACTACGATTCCCGCCTGCTGGCGGGCACCGATGTACTCTCCAGCGGCATCCATGTAGCGGTGCTGTCGGATAAGTCCTTTCTGACGAAGACCTTCCGCTATGACGCCGGTACGGAAACCGTGATCCCCGCCGACGAGAATACCACAGTCTCCGGCAAGCTGGCGGAAGCCTACCGGCTCTATGTGGACAGCAGGTTCCAGCTCTCCGGCAACATCCTCAACAGCGATTACTACGCCCACGTCTTTGCCAGGGAGTCCAGCGGCGGAAGCCTTGCGGACACGGTGGTATTCACGGACATCAAGAGCATTTTCAATCAGGCCAGCGTCCTCTATATGTACCGCAAGGGCTATGTGGAGCCGGAAGCGCCGGACACCTTCGGCGGCAAGGCCACGGCAAGACTGGGTGAGTTTGTCGATGTGCTCTACCGCATCGCGGGCCGGCCGGAAACGGACAACACCGCCCTTCCGGCTGACTACGAAAACGAGGAATTCAACGCGGCCCATCCCTATTATAATGCCGTGTGCTGGGCCTATCAGACAAGGCTGCTTCGGCAAAATGATCCCAATACCGAATACGATGACAAGGTGGACTATCAGACGGCGTGCGTACTAATCCGCCGCTACGCGATCATGGCAGGCGTCGATACCGGCGTGGATCAGACGCAGCTCAGGCAGCTTCTTCGGGATGCCCCCGATCTTGGCAGAGAGGCAGCCAAAGCGATGCTCTGGTGCGATGAGAGGGACATCACCACCCGGGACAGCAGCCTTGACGAGCTGCTGGCGTCCGCTGGCACCCGCATCAGCCGCTACCAGATGACGTCGTTCCTGTTCTACCTCTGCACCTACGAGCTGGATATTGGCAGCTGAGCATGCGGCGCAGATCCTGCCGGAGAAGTGTTCCGCGACCGATTCGCAAAAAGAGTCGCCTTTCTCGGCTGTGTACCGGAAGATACCCATTCGATGCCGCACTACGCTTAATGTTGGAATAAGTAAACATACTCACAAGCATTACACTCAGTGTAGACCTAATGTAGATTCAGACCATTCTGTGTTTACGAAAGTTTACATTGAGTGTAATTTTTTCTGCCTTGAATGGGTGGTCAAACAGGGCCGGTTTTCTACATTTATTACGAAGGAATGAGACATCCACCCCCCCTATTCTCACACGAAAGAAGGAGCTTGATTTGAGCAAACGAAAACACGGACCTACGATTGTACCGGCCTTATCCGCCAAGGTGGATAACAAAGAAAAACGATTCATTCAGGTTGGAAACTCACTGCTCCTCTCCAAGCAGTTCCACGCACTCAGCACCGGCAGCCGGTTTCTCTATTTCTGCATGGCCATGGAGAGCGACGGAAGGAAGAATTTCATTCTTCCACAAAAGGACGCAAAAATGGCTCACGGGGTAAACCCGCGTAGCCGTCTGATCCGTTTCAGCAAGAACAGCAGCTTTCATTATTTCACCGTCGATGAGATGGGCCTGCGGCTGATGAAGCTGGCGCTGGATGAAATGGCGCTGTATCGGTTTCAGCGGTACTTGCAGCAAAACGGCATTTGCAAAGCATCTACTGAAAGGAAGTACGCATCTTGCCGCAGGGCTTGTAGCAGCCGTGGTACTGCAGACAGAACCAACGCTCGTTGTCACAACGGGGGTTGCCATCGGGGCGCTGCTGCCGGACATTGACAGCAGTACAAGCCTTGTTGGGCGTTACATACCGGTCAGCCCATCAGTGCTGAAGCATCGAACTATCACACACACATTCTGGCTCGCCGCAGTGCTTGCTGTCATCTGTCCACCTATTGCGGTCGGCGTTATGACGCACCTGATTCTGGATGTGTTGAATCCAGAGGGCCTGCATCCGTTCTGGCCTGTGAAGTGGAAGCTGCGGATACCGGGCATCAGTCAGCTTATACCTAATTAGAGGTAATCAAAAAAAGAAAGGAAAAGCACAATCCAGGCGGAAACGGAAGATAGTCAAGAAATATTTGTGATTTTACAAGATTTGTGCTATAATGATACCAGCAAATCCAGAACGGAAGAAAGGCAGGATGATAATGCACATAAGCTACAAACCGCTATGGCATACACTCATAGAACGCAATATGCGTAAAGAAGATTTAAGGCTTGCTGCAGGGCTTACTACCAATATGATAGCCAATATGGGAAAAGGAAAGCATATCAGCATGGACACGCTGACAAAGATTTGTGAAACCCTGAATTGTGGTATTTTGGATGTAATCGAATTAGAGCAAGATGAAAGTAATGCAGAGCAATAATACAAATGATAATTTGGAGATGTGAATTATGGATGATAAGTTACTTGGCAAATGTGGTTTCTATTGTGGTGCTTGTCCTACATATCTTTCAGAAAAATGCAAAGGATGTACAGAAGAACACGAAAAAGGCGATTGCTTTTCCCACGACTGTGTAATTGAAAAAGGCTTGGATTTCTGTGGTCAGTGCAGCAGTTTCCCTTGTGAAGATATTATGTGTAAACCACATTCAACCGTACTGGACAAAGACTGGCTTTTATGGAAAAGAAAATCAAATACGAATAGGTAACTTCCAATTTTTAAGGACAGGCAAGGAGGGCATAGCATGGCACTATCCATGCTTCCGCTGTATCTGTTCAGCCTGGAGCTGCTTTCGGAGGCGTATGCCTTGAAAAAGGGGAAGCAAATGCGGGCAGAGCTGGATAGAGGCGCATTGTTTTCGTGCCAGGCAGATGTTGTAAAACGGATCTGCAACACAGGACCCAATCTGATCACGATCCCAGACAAATGGCTGCTGGACTTGGATACGGAAAGAGATGATAGATCAGACGAACTCTTACTTTCCCCAAATGCTACGTTTCTAAGTCAACAGTCCGGAATGTAACACACAGGTGGTAACAGTATGGTCGAGGAATTGCAAGTGCCGATCCATCTCAAAATGACGCTGACGATTAAGGAAGCCGCAGCATACAGCAACATTGGGATCAACAAGAGCGAGAGTATGCTGCGCAGCCCGAATTGCCCGTTTGTTCTCTATGTTGGGTCCAAAAAGCTGGTCAAACGCAGGGAGTTCAAGCAATATATCAGCCATAAGTTGATGATTTGACGGTAAGTTCACTATTGAGAAAAGAAAGTCCTTGTGCTACAATTATAAAATGTATAGGGGCTTCTTCTCATAGTGGGAAAGGAGCTTCCGAATGGGTAAAAGTTTACGAGGCAAAGAATGCGGCAAGGGTATCTGCCAGAGAAAGGACGGATTATATAGCGCAAGATTTGTAAGCAGTGAAGGAAAGCGTCAGGTCAAGTGCTTTTCCTTACTTCCGGAAGCCCGGAACTGGCTGGACGATGCCAAGTATGCAGATAAGCACGAAAATATATTTGTTTCGCCAGATATGACGGTAGACGTGTGGTTTGAGTTTTGGGTCGCTCATATCGTTGGGGATCTGGCTCCCAATATTCGCAGAAATTACCGTGAGCGTTATGAGTATAACGTGAAGCCGCTTATTGGTGGCATGCAGCTTGCAGATGTCAAGCCGATGCACTGCAAAAAAGTGTTCATTCAGATGGATGCTGACTATGCGGGTTCCACCATCCGTCAAGCCTATATCACAATGGGTACGATGTTTCGGGCTGCTGTGATGAACGACATGATCCGGAAGCACCCGATGGACGGCGTTCGCTACACAAAGCCGGTCCGAGCGCCGGACGACA
>OGME01000680.1_pt1 | contig 27748 bp, 20 predicted proteins | sample 1572981 | NCBI WGS metagenome assembly OGME01 (sample SAMEA2581902, study PRJEB24529) | metagenome | biome: Human gut stool | place: China | collected 2011
TGACCGCTGCCGGATTTGTGTGCCGCAGTCCTGCCCGCGCGATTGCTTTCTGCGCTTGGATTGCCGCTACCAGCAGTATCTGCGGGATTCCATGAAACCCGACATCCAAATTTGCAACCACAATTATCTGCTGGCGGACGCATCGCATCGGCAAGAAGATAGACCACTGCTCCTGCGCAGTTATCAGGCGCTGGTGGTGGACGAGGCACACAAACTGCCCGATGCCGCCCGCCAGATGTACACAGAAACACTATCCCCGCACAACATGGATGAATTGTGCCTTTTATTACAACAGGCGCACTACAAGGATTTTGCCAGACAGCTGCGGACGGCGTTTCTTACGCTGTCGTTCTCCTGCACGCAGGGGCTTTCCAAGCTGCGAAGAAAAGTGGGTGAACCGTTCGTGCTTACGCCGTTCCGCCGCGCTGCGCTCATCGACTGTATAGCACTGTTGCAAAATGCTGGCGGATTGCCGGATGTGCCGCGATACCTGCTGAACAGGCTGGGAGAAGCCGAAAGTCTGCTGCGCCTTTTTCTTTTGGAGGTGCCGACGCGCATCCTTTACATCGACTACGATGCCGATGGCCAGCCCACATTCTGCGCAGCCAGTAGCCGCGTACCGCAGTTGCTCCGCAGCGCCCTGTGGAACACACGCGAACCCGCGATTCTGACCTCCGGCACGCTGGCAGTAGCCGGGGATTTCAGCCACACGGAACAGCTTTTGGGGCTGGAGGCTTACCGGCCCCTGCGTCATTTCCGAGCAGATTCTCCGTTTAACTACAAGAAAAAATGTCTGTTATACTTTTCACCGCGCGTAAAAACGCGAATGGACAACCGCAAAATGGCAGAAGAAATCGTCCGATTGGTGGATGCCTGCCACGGCCATGCTCTGGTGCTGTTCACGTCTTACCGCCAAATGGCCGAAGTCCGCGCGCTGACGGACGGTCAGTGGCAATACCCGACCTATCAGTCGTGGCGCAACGGCGGCAAAATTATCCAGAAGTTCAAGCAATCCGGCAATGGTGTATTGTTCGCTGCTGGCTCCTGCTGGGAGGGCATCGACTTTCCCGGCAATATGGTGTCACTGCTGATTATCGCAAAGCTGCCGTTCCCGATTCCCGACCCGGTCAGTGACTATGAGCGCCAGCAGTACCCGAACCTGCGCGACTACATAAACGCCGAAATCATCCCCGAAATGCAAAAGAAACTGCGGCAGGGTTTTGGCCGTGCCATCCGCACCGAGCAGGATTCCTGCGTAGTGGCAATTCTGGACGAACGTGCGGGCATCGGCGGCAAGTACCATGACGCCGCGCTGGCAGCGCTGCCGACTTGTCCAACCACCGAGAAAATCGAAGATGTGCAGCAATTCATCCGGGAGCAGAAGCGCCCGGATTACTTTTTGTGAAAAGAGGAACCTGAGATGTACCTTATGCGAAACCACGATATCTGGATTTATGTGCGCTGCGCCAACAGCGATCCGCGCATTGCCTTTGGCCGGCTGTATGACCTTATCGACGAAGCAGCTGGGCATGGATTCCTTGTGCGCGGCACATCTTTTGACCATTGCAGCGGCAATACATTGAAAGACCGCATCGGTCTGCGCACCATGCTGGACGCAGTAGAGAACGGTCGGGTCGAAGCCGTGATGGTGCGTAATTTGGAGCAAATCAGCCGCAACAGCTACATACTGGTGGGCGTTATTGAAATTCTGCGTCAGAATGATGTCTACCTCATCACCACCGAATGTGACTTAAACGCCGAGCTCATCAACAGCGGGCTGGAGCGTTTTGCCGGTGACCGTTTCACGCGGGCATCGTTCGGCAAGCCGCGATTTGATGTTCGCCTCCCGCTGATGGATCAATTCTGAGGTGCGCCTATGAAAGAATACAAAGTGTGGGCTTTTGCCCGCAGTGCAGCACCGAACCTGCCGGCACTGGAAGAACAGCTTGCGGATGTTATGCGCGAAGCCGACAGGCGCGGCTACATCATCGTCAACTCCTGCATGGAGCAGAAGTACGGCACCGAGTTCTGGCGACCTGATTTGTTTGCCATGCTCACCGCTGTGCAACAGGGGCGTGTCAATGCCGTCATGGTGCAGAGCCTTGACCGGTTGAGCCACGACATTGCAACCTTATACCGCATCCTGCGATTTCTGCAAAATTACGGTGCAGTGCTGATTACGACCGAGACCAATCTACAATATGAACTCTATCTGACGGGGCTGGACGCACGCTTGCTGCGCCGCCACAACCGAAAACCAATTTACTATGTGGAGTGTGAAGAACGATGAAAGAACCTGTGCAAATGCCGCTGCAGGCATCCTCCTGCGAAATCGAGAAAATCACCCTGCCTCAGATCGTCAGCATCAAGCAGGCCAGCGAGATTATGAATCTGCCGCCGTATTATCTACGGCGTGTCTGCCGCGAAAACCCGGATTTGGCATTTCAATCCGGGGTCAAGTGGTACATTAACCTTGGCAAGCTGGCGGCCTACTACAACAATAAAACGGAGCAATCGGAATAATGGCATCGGCAAAACTTATGATACCCAAACGCAACGCCCCCTATTATGTACTGACCGCTAATGTGACTGTACATGGAAAAAGGGTGCGGCGATATGGGCGCTTTGACTTTGACCCCACTGTACTGAAAACCCACCGCCAGCGTGAAAACGCTGCCATTGAAGCCGCACTTGTTTTTGAACGCGCAGAGCAACAGAAAGCCGACGATGAAAAAGATGGCAAAAACACGCCCTTCCGAGATGTAGCAAGAGCATACATTGATTCCAAAAAATCGATGCTCGACCCCTCCGTTCGTCTGGAGGGCGACTACGAACAGCATAAGAATAAAGCCAACACCACAGCAGGTAAGGAAACCATGCTGCGGCGAATCTGTGAAATCAGCCCGACATTTGCAGAAATGCCTATTTCAAAGGTAAATAAGCGCGAATGCGAGAAGTTTCTGGATCTGCTGGGTGAGGCCGATGTGCGCAGCGTGAAAGGGTATGCGGTGCTGAAACCCAACGCAAAGCAATATAAGAAACTGTCCTGTCCCCAAATTGCAGCACAATGTTCCATACAGACAAAATCTGTAGAGCGAGTGTTCCGCGGAGAGCGTACCACACTAAAAACAGCACAGGAAATTGCAGCAGCTCTCAAATGTAAGCCCGAAAAGCTGTTTCATATTGAACTGGATCACCGCCCTATTGCACGAAAAACCATCAAGGAGTATGCCATTTTTCTGCGGCTCGTAATGCAATATGCCGAACGCGAGTACGGCATAGACAACGATACCCAAACACTCGCGGTTAAAGGTACGCGCAGCCGCCCGGTAGACTGCCTGCACCCGGAAGAAGTAGAGGCTCTTTTTAAGGTGCTGCCGCGCTGTTCCACACTGGAGCAGGTCATCATCATGGGGCTGCTGAATACCGGAATGCGGCGCGGTGAGTTAGCCGGGCTGACATGGGAAGATATTGACTTCGACCACTGCACCGTCCATGTGGATAAGTCACTGCTCATTGTGAACAAAGGCTATCACCTAACGACCACGAAAGAGGACAACGTCCGTGACATAGATGTAGCACCCGAATTTATGGAATATCTGAAAACCTACCGTGACCAATGGCTTGCACAAAAGCACCGTATGGGCAGTGCTTGGCAGACCTGCATGGACGGAAAGTGGGAATCGTACCGGGAATCCCTGCAAAAGCTGCGCGGGAAAAATTTTATCGTTATCAATGATTTCGGCTGGCCCATCAGCCCCGACCACTACGGCAAAATTGTTGACCGCGTGGCTGAGAAAGCGGGCATCCGCAAAATCCATCCGCATATGTTTCGCCACACCTTTGTCAGTATCCTGCTCTCCAACCCGGACATCGGTGTCGCTACAGTGGCGGCTGAGGCGGGTCATGCCCAGCCCAGCACGACACTGGCAATTTATACGCAGGTTTACCACAAGCGGCAGGATTCCATCCGCAGCCAGATGAGCGAGACGCTCTATAAGAGAAAAGCTCCTGAAAGATGAAAAGGACGTGCAAACTTTACGCTTGCACGTCCTTTTTTGGTGGGCCATGCAGGATTCGAACCTGCGATAACTCGGTTATGAGAATCACGAAAATCTTAAAATCCCGTTTTTCTTGTGCAACAGTGACAAATAGCATCGGCGCACGAGCAAGAGGCATTAGTTATTATGACGGAGTTTTTAGTCCGATTTCGTAGTGAAAATCAGACTAAATCGCCAGGTTCGTCGCCAGAAAAAAAGCTGGCGACGAAAATCGCCAAAAAAGACTCATTTGGTGCGATTTTGGCGATGAAAAAAGCTACTGTGGATTCGAGGCTTTTATGCCCCACCGTTTTTCTCATTATAAATCGTTCATTTTAGAATGTCAATATCGCCAACAAGGGGGAAGTGTACCATTTTAGTAGAATACCGACCCAGTGTTCCTCTCCCCCACACCCCCTCTCCAGCTGGCTGAAGAAACAGCCAACTGAAAAAGAGAATATCGGCTCTTATAAGTATCTTACCTGTCCACAGGCAAGGTGCTTTTTTAATTTCAAAAATCGGAGGTTATCATGGGTAAATATCAGAAAAACATCGAAGCGGCAAGGCGCATCAGCGTAATGCAGTATCTCGAAACCTACCACCCCGGCGAACTGGTTCGCAAAACGGACAAGGAGTATTGCACCAAGACGCACAGCAGCCTTGTTATCACGCCCGCAAATGGGCTGTTTCACTGGTTTTCGCAGAGCAAGGGTGGCAACAATGCACTCGACTATCTGGTAAAGGTCGAGGGCATGGATTTTGTCTCAGCGGTACGGTTGCTGAACGAAATGACACCGATGCCGGTCTCTGTTCAGACGGCTAAGGCAGCACCTGTGCAGCAGCAGACATCCCGCCCCATTGTGCTGCCGCCTGCGGACAGGAACGCCGAAGTTGCAACGGCCTACCTGATGCACCGCGGTATCAGCCCCAAGGTACTGCGCTACTGTGTGGGCAGCGGTATCCTGTACCAGACCACGCGCGGCAGCTATCGAAACTGCGTTTTTGTGGGCAAAGATGAAAACGGTGTGCCGCGTTCTGCTTTTCAGCGCGGCTGTCAGGGCAGCTATCGCGGAGATGTCGCGGGCAGTCAAAAGCAGTATGGTTTTCTGATTCCTGCCGAGATTGAAACCTGTGATACCGTAGAAATCTACGAAGCCCCTATTGATGCTATGTCCGGCGCAACGCTGCGGCAGTACAAACACGATTCCCCGTGGCGCAGCGTCCACTACTTGGCGCTGGGCGGGTTGAACCATCAGCCGATTGACTACTTTTTGCAGCAGCATCCCGAAGCAAAGCGCGTGTCGCTTTGCTTTGACCGTGACGACCCCGGACGAAACTTCACAAAAATTGTTGCGAAACAGCTTGCAGAACGCGGATATGTCGTACAGGACGCGCCCCCGGCCATAGGCAAGGATTATAACGACTATCTGCTGGCGGCTCGTAGACTTATCAGCATGGAACGGTAAAGGAGCGGCATATGAAAACTATTGCAGTTGCAAACCAAAAAGGCGGCGTGGGTAAAACGACCACCACCGTAAATCTTGGCACAGCACTTGCGGCGATGGGCTACAAGGTGCTGTTGGTGGACGCCGACCCGCAGGGTGATTTGAGCAGCCATCTCGGCTATGCGGGCACCGAAAACGGCGCAACAATCAGCGACCTAATGGAATCTGTTATCAAGGACGAAAAGCCGCCAGAAGTGGTAATTCACCATGAAGAAAAGGTGGATTTCATTCCTTCCGACATTGGTCTGTCCGATATGGAAGTGAGCCTTGTAAACGTTATGGCGCACGAGAAAATCATGGAACAGGCATTGGAGCCGTTCAAGGATAAATACGACTACTGCTTGATCGACTGTATGCCCTCGCTGGGCATCATCACCGTAGCATCGCTTGTTGCGGCTGACAGGGTGTTGATTCCTGTGCAGGCGCAGCATTTCGCCCTCAAAGGTCTGGTATCCCTGTTCAAATCTGTCAACCAAGTAAAGCGCCGTATCAATCCCCGGTTGGATATTGACGGCATTGTGCTGACGATGGTGGACAAGCGCACCAACCTATCCAAAGATGTGTGTGCTGCCCTGCGCAGTGCCTACGGTCATGCGCTGAAAATTTACCGCGCGGAAATCCCTGTCAGTACGCGCACGGCAGAAAGCGCTGCCAGTACACATAGCGTGCTGACCTACGATGCCAACGGCCCGGCCAGTTTGGCATACAAAGCGCTTGCCAAGGAGGTGACGGAAAATGAGAGAGTACGGCAGCAACATCAATCTGCCCTCACTCGATAATCTGTTTTCGAGTGAGCAGGAGCGGCAGGACGCAAAATTAGAGAAAATCCAAATTTTGCCGCTGACGAAACTGCATCCCTTTCGAAATCACCCTTTTCAAGTCCGTGACGATGACGAGATGGACAAAATGGTGGACAGTATAAAAGAATATGGCGTTATGACCCCCGCCATTGTCCGCCCTCGGAAAGATGGTGGGTATGAAATTGTAGCGGGCCACCGTCGCTGCCATGCCAGTCAGCGGGCGGGCGTGGAGACTATGCCCTGCATTGTGCGGGATATGGACGATGATACTGCTATTATTCTGATGGTAGATAGCAACTGTCAGCGGGAGCATATTCTACCGAGTGAAAAGGCGAAAGCGTATCAGATGAAGCTGGAAGCCGTAAAGAGAAAGAGCGGCAGACCGTCAAAAATAAATTCGGGCCAAGTTGGCCCGAATTTTGATGAGCGTCGTTCAAACCAAATTGTCGCGGATGAAGCCGGTGAAAGTGTTAAGCAAGTCCAGCGCTTTATCCGTCTGAACAAACTCACCCCCGAACTTATGAAAATGGTGGATGATGGCAAGCTAAAAACCACTCCCGCCGTAGAACTTAGCTACCTTACCCCAGAAGAACAAGAGGACTTCCTGTCCTATATGGAATCCGAGGGCTGTACCCCGTCACTGTCTCAAGCACAAAAACTCAAGGAGGCCAGCAAGGAAAGCGTACTGACCCCAGAAAAAATCCAGCACATTATGGCCGCCAAGCCGCCAAGTGTAAAGCCGCGTGACCCGCAGCTTATGATTCCAGTTGCTAAAGTTGAGCGCTATTTTCCCAAAGGATTTACGAGCGACCAGATGCAGCAGGTTATCGTAAAACTGCTGGAAAACTATGCCCGCGCCCACCAGCACGGCAGCAGATGAGGGGGACACCGATGACGAGATTATTAGTTGTTGAACCCAGCTACTGCCCTTATCAAGCGGGTTTTCCCAGCGCGATGGTGGCTGCTTCCGAAGTTATTGAAGGCGAGAGCCAAATCCTAAAACCGTTTGGCACACCGCGAATCGGGCTGATATGCAGCAAAGCCCAAAGCCGACTGAAATATAACAGACAGGTCAATGACGAGGGAATTACCGTGCGCGGGCGATTTCTCATCTGCGGGCTAAATGGTGATAAAGTCGTGGGCCTATCCAAAGACCAGGCAGACCGATACAGCCGTCTACTTTTTCTACCGCAAGTCGAAGATATGGCAAGCGGTGAACTGCCCGCCGCAAAGGTACGCCCGCAGGATGAACGCTACGGGAACAAACTATCTTTTTGGGAAAGGTTGGAAAGATAATGGAAGAAAAGACAGATAAAGTAGTCGGCTACATCGAATATCTCGGTGCAGGCGGGATGATCGGTGAAATCGTTCCTTACACAAGCGTGGAAAAATTCAAGGATGAAATTCTGGATTCCTTGGATTGTGGGCGGCCAGTGACACCGGTTGTATTCTCAGATGAACTGGATGAGCCACTCCAATTTGATTCAGACACCTATTTCCCGTGGGGATTTCGCAGCGAAAAGCGAGTGCAAATCCCTTATGAAATCTATCAAACTAACAGGCGAGACCTTGTTTTTATGGAGTATTCTCCTGCGAGGCTCGCTGCCGGAGCAAAGGACTACGAACTCGTGTACAAGGGGCAGATGGAGCGTTGGGAAACGCTGGACAGCATTTATTCACGGCATAATCGGGATGACCGTCCAAACGCCAAAACTATGCGTTCCGTCTCTGTCAGCGATATTATTGTGACACACAAAGATAACGAGACGCACGCTTTTTATGTTCAGCCGATTGGGTATAAGCAGGTAGATAACTTGTTGCCGGAACTTGAAAATGCCACACCGTCAAAAGCAGAACAGCACGAGCGATAAGGAGCAGCCTATGGCTAAATACGAAAATATCCGTGCGCTTGCCAAAAAGCAGCTGCAAGCCGTCACGGAGAGCAGCGACCGCTGGAAAGCATTTTTGCGGACAGCGGCCATTGCTTATAATTATAGTTTCCCGAACCAGCTTTTGATTCACGAGCAAAGCCCCACCGCCACAGCCGTGGCCGACATAGCCTACTGGAATAATAATGCGGGCCGCTGGGTCAAGCGCGGCGCGCACGGTATCGCGGTATTTGACACTCGCGCCAATTCTTCCCGGCTGCGGTATCTGTTTGACATTTCCGATACCATCCCCCGTGCAGAGATTCCCGAAGCGCTGCCGTGGGTCATTACAGACCAGAACTGGCGGCCTGTTTGGGATAAAATCGTAGCGGATAATCACGCTGACAGCATCCAGAGCGCCCTCCTCATGCTCTCTACATCCTGCGTTGCCCAGCGCAGCGCCATGTTCACAACCGCACTGGGAAAAGCGATAGACGGCAGCAGCTTACAGTGGGCCAAGCCGGACGAACAGCGGCAGCTATTTTTACAGCTTATCACCCAAAGCTGTCTGTATATGGCCGCGCTGCGGTGCGGCGTGGATACTGCGCGGCTGGACCTGTCTGCCCTTGAGTCCGTGAACCAGTTTGATACAAACCGCATTGTTCTGTGTTTGGGCAGCGCTTGCCAACAGGCGGCACGGCCTCTCATGCAGCAGATCGGTAGCATCACGAGAGAAATCGACAGTGTTGCACGCGCCGAAAAAGTCCGCTATTATGGTGACAAACAGGAAGAAACCAATAACACCAAGGAGGTCAACAATGGAGTACATGATGGTGAACGGCTACCAAATCCCGGCGCTGACGCTGAACGAGCCGCCGATGCCGGAAATCGGCAAGTACGGCAGCCTGCGGCGGAAATTCCTGCTGGAGAACGCGCCGATGGTGTTCGACGAGATGCTGCTGGAGGGAACGCTGTACCCGCATCTGGCGGAGATGGACAACGCAGTACACCGGCAAATCGAGCAGACGATGCAGACGCTGATACAGCAGAGCACCGCCCCGAACCGGCAGACCGACCCTATGGGCTGGACGCAGTGGATGAACGCCTTGCAGAGCCAAGCCGAGGAACTGGCGATGCAGCAGATTTACAGCCTGTAACACAAGAACCCCAAGCGGAGAGCGATACCACGCCCTCCGCTTTTTCTGTACCCATTTCTGATTTGCCGCCGCTGAGCGATGAACTGATTCTAGGCTTGCTTGCGAAAGAATCCTCCAGCCGTGCCGACAATGCGGCTATTCTGGAATATTTCAATGAGCATCCCAACCTTGCCGAGCGCAGCGCCTTTTGCAAGCACTGTTACAAGCAAATTTATACATATTTGTTCGTGGATGACAATACCGTGGGTTTTATCCGGCATGATATGTACCTTGAACTTTGGGAGGGCAACTATCTTACCAAAACAGCACAGGTCAATCTGACATGGGATGCTGTTGCCGCAAAGATTGCTGACCTTATCGAGCAAGGGCGTCTGATGGTTCCCATCAAGGCTACACCCGTGCAGCAGCAGATGGAGCAGCTTACTCTTACTCCCGAAGATTCTGAAAAGGCAGGGCTGCCGAGCCATGAGCAGCAAGTAAAAAATATCGACCTTGCGGCAGAAGTCAAAAAGTGGAACAAGCCCGTCATTGACGCATCCGGCAAGTACATTACGGAGCAGGACATTACCGATGCACTGTGCAAAGGCGGCGGGTTTGAAGATAGCAAATTTCGCATTCAGCAATATCTCTCTGCACAGGTACTTCCTATCGAGGAAGATCAAGCCCGCTGGCTGAAAAAGGAATACGGCATCGGCGGCGGCACATGGTTCTTCCGTGATGGTGGGCATGGCTTTCTTGACCACATGGGCAAAAATCTTGAAATCACCCGACGTACAGAGGACGGCGAGTATCGCCGCGTTTTGAAGTGGAAAGAGGTTGCCCAACGCCTGCGGCTTTTGGTTTACAACGACCAGTATCTGACCGATGCCGAAAAAGCCCCCTATCAGGCATGGGCAGCAGAACAGCAAGCCGCTCGTGCAGCGAACGATGCCGCACTCGCCCATGCAAAACACGCTATCGCGGATTTCTGCGAGAACGAGGGGCTAAACGAGCCGAATTTTTCCGATTTGACCCGCGTGGAGTTTGCTTACTCTACCACCGAGGACGATGAGCATGAGATCCAAGTGTATGCCAATCTTCTGCGGAACGAAATCCGCTATGAGGTTGACGGTAACATTGTCCATATCGACTACTTCCACGATAACCACGAGCTTGCTGCGCAGGGCATTGAAAACAGCGCTTTCTCGGATTTTATCAATACCGCCGAAGCAGAGTTTGAAAATCATCATCCGACTACAAGAAAAGTCGAAAAATCACCTGTAACTATCGGCAGCACGGTTTATCTGGAAGATGCCAGACCCTTTACCGTGGAGGAAATCGGCAGAGAAAACATTCATCTGCGGGATGAAAGTTTCCCGCTGGTAGGCCGTGCCGTCAGCCATGAAGAATTTGCGCGGCTGCTTGCGGCCAACCCCAAAAATGCAGCACTATCCACCCCAGAAGTTCCAAGCCGCCAAGCGCAGCAGGAAGAAACTGCTGAACCCATCGTGGGCGAAGTCATCGAAGAACCCAGCCCCTTTGTGGAGCAGGTTATGGCGGATGCAGAACGGCTTTCGGCAGAAGATGAACCTTACCACCGTGAACCCATTACCTATGAAGCCCCCTATCTGGACAACCTGCCGACAGCACCGCGCGAAAAATTTGCAGCCAATATTGCCGCCATCCAAAAGCTGAAAGAAATTGAGCAGCGCGTAGCGAACGGCGGCAGCCCTGCTTTTGAGGATGAGCAGAAAATTTTAGCGCAGTACACGGGCTGGGGCGGGCTTTCGGATGCGTTCGACCCGAACAAAAGTACATGGTCGAACGAGTACAGCCAGCTGAAAGCAGCATTGTCTGAATCCGAATACGAAGCTGCCCGCAGCAGCACCCTGACGGCGTTTTATACCCCTGCCACCGTTATCCACCCCATCTACCGCGCACTGGAACGCTTCGGCGTAAAGGGCGGCAAAATCCTAGAACCCAGCATGGGCACAGGCGCATTTCTCGCACACGGACATTTTGGCAGCAGCGATGCCAAATTCTACGGCGTAGAATTGGACAGCATCACAGGCCGCATCTCCAAGCAGCTATATCAAAAGGCCAATATCCAAGTGACCGGCTATGAAAATGCGCTTCTCCCCGACAACTATTTTGACTGCGTTATGGGCAATGTCCCTTTCGGCAATTTCCAAGTCAATGACCCTCAGTATAACCGGCTGCATTTTCCCATTCACGACTATTTCTTTGCCAAGAGCATCGACAAGTTGCGCACCGGCGGCATCATGGCGATCATCACCTCCAGCGGCACATTGGACAAAAAGGATGACCGCGCCCGCAAGTACATTGCCGAGCGCTGCGACCTCATCGGTGCGGTGCGCTTGCCCAACAATGCGTTCAAGGGCAGCGGCACTAAAATTATGACGGATGTAATTTTTCTGCAAAAGCGCGATACGCTGCGCCAGCAGGACGAGCCTTGGCTGCACCTTGCAGAAGATGCCAACGGCATTACCATGAACCGCTACTTTGTGGAGCACCCCGAAATGATTTGCGGCAGAATGGAGATAGTCTCCGGTCCGTATGGTCCGGCTTCCACCTGCCAGCCAATAGACCCCGATGCGGTGGACCGTTTCGGAAAGCCGTTGCTGGAAACGCAAATCGACACTGCCATGCAGCACTTGACCGCCACGCTGACAAAAGCCGAAATTCCCATACAGGAGGAAAGCGGCGAGGACACCAAGTACATTGATGCCGATCCCTTTGTGCGTAATTTCAGCTACACGGTAAAGGACGATAAAATCTATTACCGCGAAGGCGCAGTCATGCGGGAGTGTAATCCCAACGCAGCCTCTGCCGAGCGTATCCGCAAACTGGTGGAACTGCGCGATACTACCCGCGCTCTGATCGATGCGCAGTTGCAGGACTTGTCGGACGAGGAAATCCACCGTCTGCAAGCCCAGCTTAACCGCCAGTATGATGCCTTCCGCGCCAAGCACGGCCTAATCAACAGCCGCAGCGCGGAGTTGTCTTTCCGGGATGACAGCAGCTACTATTTGCTGTGTTCACTGGAAAATGTCGATGAAAAAGGAAACTTTATCAGCAAGTCGGATATGTTCACCAAAAGGACTATCCGCTCTGCACAGATACCAGACCACGCCGACACGGCATCGGACGCTCTGGCACTGAGCATCGGGGAACGTGCCAAGGTCGATATGCCTTACATGATGCACCTTACCGGGAAAGATGAAGCGACGCTTGCTAAGGAACTGGCGGGCGTTATTTTTGTAGAGCCTTTCCGCAAACAGGAGGACGGCAGCCCTGTTTACCTTATGGCGGATGAGTATTTATCCGGCAATGTACGCGAAAAGCTGCGTATTGCTCATGTTGCAGCCGACCAAGACCCGGCATTCCGCATCAATGTAGAAGCGTTGGAACAGGTGCAGCCCAAGGACTTGACGGCGGGCGAGATAACGGTCCGGTTGGGTGTCACATGGATCGGGCCGGAAATCATCAAGCGGTTTGCCGATGAACTTTTTCAGTCAACCTACCGCGAACAGAAAATAGCTGTCCGTTACAATGAATACCTGAATAACTGGTATATTTCCAACAAGAGCCAGGGCAACGATAATATCCGCGTCACGAACACCTACGGCACAAAACGTATCAACGGCTATCATTTGTTGGAGAATGCACTCAATCTGCGGGCCACCAAAATTTACGATACAATCTATGACGAAAACGGTAAGGAGCAGCATAAGCTCAATGGTCCTGCCACCGAAGAAGCACAGGCCAAGCAGCGGATGATAGAAGATGCTTTTAAAGACTGGATTTTCAAGGACCGTGAACGCCGGGAAAGCTTGGTGGCGCTGTACAATGAAAAGTTCAACTGCATCCGCCCCCGTGAGTACGATGGCAGCCACATCCAGTTTTTCGGTATGAACCCGGAAATCGCACTGCGGCCCCACCAGCGCAATGCCATTGCCCACATCCTGTACGGCCACAACACCTTGCTGGCCCATGTGGTTGGCGCGGGTAAAACTTACGAAATGGTTGCCGCCGCAATGGAAAAAAAGCGGCTGGGCCTGTGCAGTAAAACGCTTGTTGCCGTGCCAAACCATCTGACAGGCCAGTTTGCCAGTGAAGCACTGAAACTGTATCCCAACGCAAACATTTTAGTCACAACGCAGCGTGATTTTGAAAAAACGAACCGCAAGCGGTTTTGTGCCAAAATCGCCACCGGCAACTATGACATTGTGGTAATCGGTCACAGCCAGTTTGAAAAGATTCCACTTTCCGATGCCAGAAAAGCCGAGTTTATCCGTAAGCAAATTGACGAACTGGAGATGCAGTTGGAGAGCATGGACAACAGCGAAAGCCGTCTGACCGTCAAGCAGTTGGAAAGTAAGAAAAAGCAGTTGAAAACCAAGCTGTCAAATTTGCTGGACGCCCCGAAACGGGATGATGTGGTGACTTTTGAGGAACTGGGTGCAGACTCCCTCATGGTCGATGAAGCACACAATTTCAAGAACCTCATGACCGTTACAAAGATGCACAACATCGCGGGTATCAGCACCACCGAGAGCCAAAAGGCCAGTGACCTGTTTATGAAGTGCCAGTACCTTGATGAAATCACCGGGGCACGCGGCGTAACGTTTGCCACAGGCACCCCCATTTCCAACAGTATGACCGAGCTGTATACCATGCAGCGCTATTTGCAGCAGTACACCTTGGAACGCAACGGCCTTGCAAACTTTGACAGTTGGGCGGCCACCTTTGGCGAAACCGTCACAGCCATCGAACTTGCGCCGGAGGGAACCGGCTACCGCACAAAAACACGCTTTGCTCGTTTTTTCAATCTGCCAGAACTTATGGCAATGTTCAAAGAATGCGCCGATATTCAAACAGCAGATATGCTGAAACTGCCTGTCCCTGCTCTTGTGGGCGGCAAGCCAACCAACATCCAGCTAAAGCCCTCCGAAATACAAAAGCAGATGGTGACAGAATTGGGCGAACGGGCCGACAAAATCCGCAATAAAATGGTAAAGCCCTATGAGGACAATATGCTGAAAATCACCAACGACGGACGCAAATTGGCGCTGGATCAGCGCTTGATCGACCCCGACTTGCCCGATGATCCTGACAGCAAGGTCAATATCTGTGTGGGCAAAATTTTTGAGATATGGGAGCAGACCATGCCTCAACGCAGTGCGCAGCTTGTTTTCTGCGATCTGTCCACGCCCAAGGCAGGCGTTTTCAATGTCTACGATGATATGAAAGCAAAGCTGATCGAGCGCGGAATCCCCGAAACAGAAATTGCCTTCATCCATGAAGCAAACACCGATGCCCGCAAGACGGAACTTTTCGGAAAAGTTCGCAGCGGTGCAGTTCGCGTGCTGATGGGCAGCACGGCCAAAATGGGAGCGGGCACCAATGTGCAACAGCATCTTGTGGCGCTGCACCATCTGGATGTACCGTGGCGGCCATCTGATATTGAGCAGCGTGAGGGCAGAATATTACGACAGGGCAATGAAAATAAGGAGGTCTATGTTTTCCGTTATGTAACGGAGGGAACATTTGATGCCTACTCGTGGCAGCTTATCGAAAATAAGCAAAAATTCATCGGGCAGATCATGACCTCAAAATCTCCGGCTCGCAGCTGCGATGATATGGACGAGGCCGCGCTGTCCTATGCCGAGGTCAAGGCATTGGCGGCAGGCAATCCGCTTATCAAGGAAAAGATGGACTTGGACGTGCAGTTGACCCGTCTTAAAACACTGAAAGCTGCCCATGACAGCCAGCGTTATGAACTGGAGAACAAAATTGCCATCGGTTTCCCGGCTGAAATCCGAAAATGCAAAGAACAGATTGAAAATGCCACAGTAGATGCCGTAACCGTAAAGGAACATTCCGTAGTGGATGCGGACGGCAAAGATGTTTTCTGTATCCAGTTGGAAAAGGAAGTTTACTACGAAAAAGAACCGGCTGGAAAAGCGTTGTTGGGGCTGCTGGGCTTGGCACTGAATACCGAAAAGCCCGTACCCATCGGGTATTTCAAGGGTATGGAACTGCAAATCCAACATCTGTCTTTTGGCAACGAGTACCATGCAAGATTGGCTGGCTCTGGTACATACAGCACTCAGCTGGGAGCTGATGTGCTAGGCAATCTGACACGCCTTTCCAATTTGGCAAATGGTATTGAACCGAGCATTGAAAAGACCCGCAATATGCAAATCCAGTTGGAACAGCAGCTTGCCAGCGCCGAGGAAGAAGTCAAGCGGCCATTTCCACAGGCAACAGAACTGACTGAAAAGAGTAAGCGTCTTGCGGTGCTGGAGGGACTGCTGAACATGAACGACAAAGACATTGTGACCGACACCGAGCCGGAACAACAGTGTCAGACCGACAATCGACAGCGTGGACAGGAGGAACGATAAATTTTATGATTAAAGGCAGAAAGACCAATCGTATACGCGACGCCCCCAAGGATGAAAGGAGTAGTTTTTATGAAAAAATCTATTGTTGCATTGGGCATAGTATTGGCGCTATCCGGGTGTGCAGCGGCAGCGGATGAAACTCTTGCGGCTGAACCGGCTGCACTGATGGAAATCTCACCGGCCACCGAAGAAAATGCTCAGCCGGTGGAAGCTGCTGCAACCGCCGAACCTGCGCAGACTGCAACCCCTGCGCCGACACCCGAACCGACACAGGCCCCCACGCCCGCGCCGACAGCAGAGCCTACGGCAGTCCCCACCGCAGAACCCACGCAAGCCCCGGTGGAGGAAACCGTAGCCGTCACTCCGGCACGGATTAGTACGAGTTATGGTGCGGTGCCGTTCGACCTTGCAGACGGTACGGAGCAATGGTGGAGCATCGACAGCAGCGACAGCGCATACTGGGCCGTGCAGGAGAACATCAACGCCATCCGTGCGGCGGCGGGACTTTCCCCGCTGGCAATGGACGGCGGGCTGAGCGCGGCGGCAGATGCCCGCTGCGAGAGCTTTGTCGCGGGCGGTGCGTTCGACCACAGCGGCATGACCACCCGCAGCGAAATCTGCGCAGCCGGTCCTATCGGCTCGGCCAGCAGCGTATGCAGCTATTGGCAGAACAGTCCTGCCCACTATGCCAACATCACCAACGCCAGCTTTACGAGCATGGGTGTGGCCTGTTGGTTTTGCTCCACCGCCGAGGGGCAGTATACCTACTGGACTGTCACATTCAACTAAAACTCCTACTTGTTTTCATACATAAATTATGATATAATTTCTGTATGAAAGAGAGGTGCTATCTATGCCGAACATTCGTTCCAGCGCAGATTTGAGAAACAACTACAATGACATTTCCTCTTACTGCCATGCCTACAATGAGCCGGTCTTTATTACCAAAAACGGTAAGGGCGACCTTGCCGTTATGAGCATGGAAACCTACGAGGAAATGGCGGGCCGCATTGAACTGTACAGCAAGTTGCAAGAGGGCCTTGCCGACGTGGAAGCTGGGAACACGCGCCCCTTTGCCGATGTTATGGCTGATTTGCGCCACCGCAGGGAGCGCAGATGAAATACAACATTCATGTCACCCAAGCCGCCGAGCGCGATATGGCGAACGCCTACGACTATATCGACCTTGTACTGAAAAATCCAACTGCCGCCGACAAGCTGTTGGATGTGGCCGACGAAAAAATCGGAGCACTGGCAGAATTCCCGCACAAATTTGAAGTCGTTTCCGACAAACTGCTTTCCCTATGGGGAATCCGCTTCACCATCGTTATGAACTACCTTGCGTTCTATACGGTGGACGATGCCACGCAAACGGTGCATATCGTGCGGTTTCTCTACGGCAAAAGCAACTGGATCACCATTCTGAAAACAGATGCAGCAAACGGCAGTTTGCCGATGTTCTCATAACCGAATATTTTATCTGGGCGCTCACTTTTGTGGGCGCTTTTTCTATTGGAGGAAAACATGATTTATGAAGAACTTATTGAAGAATTAGCGTTGACCCTGCTTACAAAGGCAAGGTATGAGGGCTGTATTAGCGTTATAGACGGTTTCTCACAGTGCGAGGAAGATAAAACTCGCATAGAGTATCCTGTTGACGCTGTTATGCGCATCATGCCGGTGGGCAGCGAAATCTGGCCGGAAGAGTGCGAACCGTTACTGAAAAAAATCGGTGCTGAAACGATTGGAGACGTTGCCGATTATCTGAACAAAAGCAAATCCGAAAATTCAAGTGCCGATGATGTTCTTTTTACTGCGTTGCTCAAAATCTGCTATGAGAATATGGACATGGACGGCAAGATGGTATTTTGGGAAGATATGCTTGAAAACAACTCCTTGGAATGGAGAGATGTTGAATGATTTGCATACACGAAGTGATTTATTCAGTATGCAGTCGTAATTTTTGTGGGATCTTATCTGCTTCGGAGGATTTTATGACGCACGATGAAATGATGAGTCTGTTAGCCAACACATTGGCAGATGCAGCCGGACACGCTGGCTGTTTACCTATTTTGGACTGTTTCAGCCCGCATCCGGGAGAGGAAGTAACCGTAAGCATTCCTATGTGTGACGACACGGTGGATATTGTGCTGGAAGATCTCGATTTTCCGCACGAGTGGGAAGAATTGTTGGAGAACAGCGGTGCAGATACTATGGGCGACCTTGTTGATTACCTGTGCTATTGTTCGCAAAACAATATTTCTCTTGCCATTTCCCCTGAAGATGAGGAAAAGCTGTATGCAACGCTGATTGATGTCTGCTATGAAAATATGTCTTATGACAGGCAGGTCGATTTTTGGCGTCATGTGCTGGAAACCAATTCTTTGGTGTGCGAGGTAAAAGAATGACCCCGCAGGAGCAGCTCTGCGAAAAAATGCGGGTGGAGCAGAGCGCCTATTGCTTATGGCTGACCGCACAGCCGCCAGAAGAAATTCTGAACCACGCCTACGAGTACAGCGTCCGTGAGGACATTATTCTGGCAACGGAAGAAATGAACCTCACCCCTGCACGGGTGCGGGCGCTGCTGAAATCTCCCGCGCCGCTGGCGGATGTGTATAAGGACTTTTCCAAGCTGGAAACCGATTATATGAGCATTGTGGCTCAGTGCGTGGAAGACCGTGCAGATGACTTGCTGAAAAAGGAGCAGCAGCAGAACCCACCCAAAGTATATCGACAGTCCGTCACTTATGCCCGCGAACACGGCGAATTGCAGCAGTACCATGCGTCTTGCCACTTGAATGAAAGGTGTCGGGACGAGATTGACGCAGCGCTTGCACAGCGCTTTGATGGTATGCGGCTGGGCGCGGGTGCTGTTGAGCAGGTAGTGGCGGAATATGGGCTGGAGCGCACAAAATATGTGTTGGCAGCGGCCATTCAAACCCGTGATGGAGATGGTCGTATTTCTCGCACAAATAGAGAATGGGCAGATTCCATTCGCACGATCAAAGATATGGATCGCCGTGGATTTGACCGTTCCTGTTACTACGCTGACCTACAAGCGCATACCTGCCTATTGGACGGTTTTGTAAACCAAGTGCGAAAATTTGAAAAAGCCAAAGCCCAGCCCGCTCAGGATACCCCCGAAAGATAACCGCAGCGTCTGCATTTTGCAGGCGCTTTTTTTCGTGAAAAAATCTCTGTTTTGAAAGGATTTCACAATGAAAGAAACACATTATAAATTGAGGCATCGCGTTACCGCGCTGTTTGCGGCGGCGGTAATGCTCTGCTCCATGCTGCCCGGTGCAGCGTTTGCGGAGGAACCCACACCGCAGCCCACCGAGGAAACCGTGCAGATGGAGCAGCAGACCGAGCCGTCTGAAACAGACAACGGCCAGACCGACGAGAGCAGCCCCGACCCCGGCGAGGATGTAACCGAAGCCACCCCGGAAACGGCAGAAGAGCAGCCCGCTGAAGAAGAAATCTCTGCTGCTGTTGTCGGCGCGGAACTGTACACTGACTTGCCCGATGCACCCATTGGTTCCTACATCGGTAGCGAGGGTCTGCCAGTTGCCACCGGTGAAACTAAAATCGGTATTTCCGAGTGGCCCGAAAGCCAGCTGGAAGAAGGCGGCAGCTATCTGACTGCCGTTGCACTGGACAATGACGGTCTTACCATGGCCGCGCCCCTGTTGGACGGCGCAGACTATGCCATTGTTCCCATTCTGGCACAGGTGGAGTACCCCGCCGATAGCAGTTCCCTTGATCTAATTCTGCCGGACGGTGTGACCCTGCTGGACTACTACGGCGAGCCCGCCAAGGATGCCGAAAGTCTGCTGCACAACGAATACAGCGAAACCTCGGCTGCGGTGCTGGGTGTATATGTACAGGCGGATGCGAATTTTACCGCACAGCTGGTTTACACTGCGCCGGACGGCAGCACCCTGACCAAAACCTTGCAGGTGACCATCGACCGCAATGCGACTGCCGAGTATCCCTTCCCTGACAGTGAAATTGCCGCCTTTGCCGAGCGCCCCACCCCTGCGGTGACAAGTGGCAAGATCACCAAGGTCGCCAAAGTCAACGGCACTTGGCTGATCTGGTTCAACGGCGAACCCGCCTACTGCTGCACCCCTGGCGCAGACGGCCAGCCCAAGAACTGTCCAACGTACACTTATGTCAATACTTCTATGGTTGGCGCAGACCAGTATGTACCCGGCGACCACTATGGCAACCAGTACAGAATCTGGGGCGGTTTGACTCAGCTTTCGCTCGGTATGCAGGAGCTCCCTCCGGTTGCGCTCTCCGCAGAAGCGCCGAGTTTGCTGGATTTCTGCCGCACGATCTATACAAATGCGCAGATGCAGATTATCGAGAATTATCCTGACAGCACTGCCGCCAAAATTCTTATGGGATCCGCGCAGACGCTGCTGGAGGGCACAGACGCCTACGCATCCGCCCGCGGCTACTATACCTATATTTATCAGCCGGGCCGCGCGGGCTGGCAGACTGTGGCTGTGATTGGCCCCGAAATCTCCGATGACGAACCGAACCCCAAACCCATCGTGCAGGAAATTTACGCCAACTGGGAAGCCCCTGCGCAGACCGCAAGCGGCAGCTTTGATTTTGACTACGGTATCATCACCAACAAGGTGCAGCTTAAAACCACCGAGAAAGTGGACGGCGCGACCATCGAGATTGAACCCATCACCAAAAGCGGTACTATTGACGGCGGCACATGGAATATTTCTCCCGCAGATAAACAGACCGTCACCACTGCTGGCCATACCAACGATGACAATTTTCAAAACAAAGGAGGTGCTGCATCTGCAAGTTGGACGCTGCACTACTCCGTAAGCAAAACCACCGACAGCCGCAGCGGGCGAGTAGGCCCCTACACCACGCAGGACGAAGCCGATGCAGCCGCCGACAGCGCCCGCGATGCTGCGATTGCCGAGTTGCAGGGCGAGGCCCAGCGCATGGTGGACAATGCGGTTGCATCTGCAAAGGCAGAACTGGCGAACGTCAAATTCCGCTATGAGGAAGTGGGTGTTCCTTACGGTTTTGAAATGTATTGGGGCAGCAATGGCAGCAAACAGACCATTTCTGTACCGGCCAATTCCAACAATGCTTATCAGATGAAAAACGATGAATGGTCTCTGCAGGTCAACATCAGGAAAACCGACAGCGAAACCGGCAACCAGATTGCTGCCGATGCCCAGTATGAGATTTTCCAGTGGGATACTGTAACGGGCAAATACCAGCCCACAGGTGGCTACAACACTTACAGTGTGCAGCGCCAAGGCGATGGCACTTATGCGGTCATCAACAGTGCAGCCTATGCGACCACGAATTCCATGCGGCATACCCTTTACTACACCCAGCGTAATACGGGCAAGTTTATCATCGTGGAAAGCAAAGCGCCCACAGGCTATTTTGGCGATTGGACAGACATCAATCATCCCGGCATGGCCAACACTCCGCTGGGCAAGCGCGGTTACTATATCGAAATCACCGAGGACAGCGACAATTCTGTAATCTGGCTGGACAACGCTGACTATAATGCCGATATTGCCGCTACCGACAAAGGCGGCACCAAACTTGTCACCAGTACAGGCGTAGAAACCACCGTTACCATCTACGACACTGCCAAGGATCCCCGTCGTACTTATAACACCGACAACAGCGGCAAAGCGGCCAATGAGGACAGCTACACAATCACGCCCACAGACGGCGTTATGAAAAATGACCGCACCTTGGGCGAAATCAGCATCTCCAAGGTTGACCTTGATGCCGTGCGGTATGTGGGCGGCAGCGCCGCCCACGGCACAGCCCTTGCCAGCGGGCAAACTCACGGCGATGCCGCGCTGGACGGCGCGGTGTACGACCTTTACGCCGCCGAAGATATTACGCACCCCGATGGCGTGACCGGCGTAGTGGACTACTCCAAAATCGTGGATGCAGACGGCAATCCCATCTGGCACACCACAATCCGCGACAACAGCGGGCAGTGGGTGTCTGACTATTTACCCGTTCTGAAAAAAGACCACCTTGTAGCCAGCGCTAAAATCGAGAATGGCTGGCTGTGCTTCAGCAATTTGTACCTCGGCAAATATTATGTCGTAGAGCGCTCCACCGGCGTGGTTATCCCGCTGCGTGACGGCGCTCTTGCTGTTTCCGGCACCTATCCCACCGTGGACAGCCGCACCAAGGCAGCCACCGGGCAGACCGCCGCGCTTGCCAAGAACGGCAGCGGGCAGTACACGGATTGGGTGTACAAGAACCAGTTTTCTACAGTCTCTAAAGGTAAAGCGTTGGATGGCTCTTGGACTTACGATGCCTATTACCTGTCCTTTGCAGACGGCTATCTTGTCGATGAGCATAACTACTACATCACACCCGCCTATTCTGATGAGGGGTGGTATGTAGAAAAGACCACCTTTGCCGACAACCGACAGGCAGCCGGTGAACAGATCGACAAGACCAGTTACAGCGCCAATTACCACATCCATGCTGACAATGCGCTGGCCGAGAGCCAAGACCAAGTTGCCAAAGGCAATGTGGAAATCAGTAAAATCGTATCCTCCAGCGGCCAAAGCAATGGACTGGAACTGGAGGGCGCAGGCTTTACATTCTTCCTTGTGTCCGACCTGTCCAAACTGAAGCAGTTTGAGCAGACCCGCAGCGGCAGCTACACCCTGCAAAGCATTTTGGATGCCTACATTGATAAGACCTACGATAACGAGCATCCGAAGTGGGATTTTTCTGCGGAAACGCAGGCCATCGCAAAGACCTATGAGGTCAACGCTGACGAAATTGCCGCGTACAACAAAACGCTGACTGCCGCAGGAGAAAACAAGAACGGCAAGGGCGATGGCTGGCAGCCCACCGGCAGCGCCAACGAATACCAGCTTGCCGAAATCTTCAGCAATGACACCGGGAATATTCGTGTGCAGGGTTTACCCTATGGCACTTATCTGGTCGTGGAAACCACCGTACCGCACGACCTGTTCCAAGCTGAACCTTTTATTGTCACCGTTGACCCCGAACAGGATAACAACCCGTGGGGCGCTATGGCTACCCCCAAGGGCAGCGTAATGACAGGCTCTGACAGCTATCAGAAATTTACGGTACTGGACGAGGAAATCGAAGTTTATCTCCGCATCACCAAAGTTGACGAGGAAACCGGCAAACCGGTACTGCTGCCCGACACCGCTTTCCAAATCTACTGGCTGGACGAGCAGGGGCATTACCGTTATGACAGCAACGGCAACCCAAAACTCGTCACGATGACCGATACTGTCAACGGCCATCTGACAAAAGATGTAGACACTTTCTACACCAACAGCGAGGGCATCTTGACGCTGCCTGAAAAATTGCCGCTGGGTAAATATCGCATTGTGGAAGTCACCGGCCCGAACGGATTCTACAACGAATGGCTGGATTCTGCCGGATATGAAAACGGCATTTTGGCCGACGATGCAGATGGCATCTACTATGTGGATTTTGAAATCACCACAGACCGCATTTACGCAGCCACCGGCGACAAAAACGAGAACGGCATGGATACCCTTGTGATTGGTGAAAACTACTCTAACCATGAGACGCTGGGCAAATTGACGATCCGCAAAACAGGCGAGGTCTTAGCTGGCTGGAAAACAGAAGTTGGCGCACTTGACCCGTGGATGACCGGCGAGGCCGAGGACGGCAATTTCGTGTATGAAACCCGCCCGCTGGCCAGTGCGGAGTATACCATCACCGCCGCCGAGGATATTTATACGCAGGATCGGCAGACCGACAGTTATGGCAACCGCACGCTCTGGTATGCCAAGGGTGATGTGGTCGCCGTAGTCACCACCGGCGACGGCAGCGCAGACATTGCCGCCTTTGCCCCTGCCCGCACCAAGGCCACCTATGATTTCCTGTCCGTCATCCATGACGGCACCATCGGTGAAGTCAGCGTGACCCTGCCGCTGGGCAGCTACCATATCGAGGAAACCAAACCGCCTTACGGCTATATCGGCACCACTGAAAGCTATGATGTCACCTTTGCATGGGATAACGAACTGAACGATGTGGTTATGGCCACGAGCATTGCCAAGGTTGACGGCGCTGCATCTTCCCAGAGTTTTGAGATCGTGCGCAGCAAGGATGCCAACGCAGATTTCACCGAGCAGCAGACCTTAAAATTTCACAATGACCGTGAAAAGGCCAAAGTCGGCGTTTACAAGGTTGACCGCGAAACCGGCAAATACCTTGCCGGTGCAGTATTCAACCTGTACACGGCTGATGATATTTACAGCGTTGACGGCAAACTGCTGTTTGCAGCGGGCGAACTGGTCGCCACCAGCCCCGAAACCGGCGCAGACGGCTACACCTATTTTGACTGCGATATTCCCATTCGCGGCGAGTATTACGGCAGCAGCATCCGCAAGGACGCCACCACCAACAGCGGTAATTACATCGTCAAGGAACTCCGCGCCCCTCTCGGCTATTATGTCAACGAGGAGCCGATGGAGGTTACTTTCACCTATGACGGACAAGCTATTATGGTGCTGGATAACACTTGTTCCAATAAGCCTACGGAAATGTGGATAAGCAAGCGCGACCTTACCAACGATGAAGAACTGCCCGGCGCTACACTTGCTATCAAGGACATGGATGGCAACATCGTAACCACATGGGTGTCCACCGATGAACCGCATCGCGTGACCGGGCTGCATTTCGGTGAATCTTACACACTGACGGAGATCCGCGCCGCCGATGGGTACGCACTGGCCGATAATATTACGTTCCGCCTGATTCAGAAAACTGACGAGGGCGGCAATCCTTTGGAGGAGTGCGAAGTTTACTATCTGACCACCAAGAACATTTTGTTCTGGAAGTTGGATGACTGGAGACTGCTGGACGATGCCACCGTTATTATGCGGGATGATATTACCAAGGTGCAGATTTCCAAGAAAGACCTTACCACCAAGGAAGAACTTCCCGGCGCAGAACTTACGCTTACCGATGAAAAAGGCAACGAAATTGACCGCTGGATTTCTACCGATGCACCGCACTACATGGAGAAGCTGCCCGCTGGCAAGTATACCTTGACCGAGGTGACTGCCCCGGACGGTTATGCCATTGCGGAGCGCATGGAGTTTGAGGTGCTGCCCAACGGTGAGGTGCAGACCTTTGAAATGTTTGATGATACCATCAAGGTAAAAATTTCCAAGGTAGACATCACCACCAACGAAGAACTTCCCGGCGCAGAACTGGTTATCAAGGACAAGGACGGCACCGAGATTGACCGTTGGATTTCCACAAACGGACCACATTATGTGGAAAAGATGCCAGCAGGAGATTATACACTGACGGAAATCACCGCACCCAACGGCTACAAGGTTGCAGAAAGTATCGACTTTACCGTTCTGCCCACCGGCGAGATGCAGACCGTGGTAATGAAAGATGCCCGCGAGGACACACCGACACCTACCCCCGACAACACGCCGACCCCGGACCATACTCCGCAGCCCACGCCGAACACGACCCCAGCGCCGACACCCGTGCCCGCTGCACCCACTGCAACACCCACGCCGCTGCTGACGATTCCTAAGACCGGCGACAATTCTTCGTTGGGACTGCTGCTGGCGATTGCGGGAATCTCTCTTGCAGGGCTGGCCGTTCTGGTCCACAAGAGCGCCCGCCGCAAAGATATTGCGCCCCGTGACGATGATGACGAGGACACCGAGGACTAAGGAATAATCGGAAAATGAAATATACTTTTTTACAGGGAGGACCGCGTGGTCCTCCCTATTTTTATAGGAGAGAAGATGGCAAAACACATTTTAAGTTGCAGTTTCGGAAAAGACAGTATCGCCACCGCGTTGCTGGCCTTGCAGCATGGTGAACCGCTGGACGAACTTGTGTATTGCGAGGTCATGTTCAGCGAGGAAATATCCGGCGAGCTGCCCGAACACAACCGATTTATCCACGAAACGGCAATCCCGTATTTTGAACAGCGCGGCATCCCGACACGGGTTTTGCGCTCCGAAAAGACCTATCTATCCTGCTTTTACCATGTTGTCACACGAGGAAAAACCAAGGGGATGCTTTCGGGATTCCCTCTGAGTGGGCGCTGTACAATTCAGCGGGATTGCAAGCTGCCGCCGATCAAGGCATATCAGAAGGCATTGCCCCCGGACACGGTGCAGTACATCGGCATCGCCGCAGATGAACCCAAGCGACTGGCACGATTAAAGCCCGGTCAGATTTCTTTGCTGGACAAGTACCATGTGGCCGAACCAGAAGCGAGGTCTATGTGCGCAGCTGAGGGGCTGCTGTCCCCGCTGTATGACTTCACTAAACGCGGGGGTTGTTGGTTTTGCCCGAACGCATCAATCAGCGAACTGCGGCATCTCTACAGATACCACCCCGAACTCTGGCAGCTTTTGCTTGAATTACAGGACGTGCCGAATAAACCCACCGAACGTTTTAGTTGGCGACGCACTTTTCGTGAGATAGACGAACGCTTTCGGCAGGAGGGCGAACAACTAAGTTTTTATGAGGAACGGTGAACAATGGACGAACAGAAAAGACCCCGCGCGTGGGTGTACGCGCGTATTCCCGGTGACTATGACGGCACAATGAACAGCTATAAAGTTTGCTCAATGCAGGCTCTGCATGACGGCTGTGATATTGTCGGTGGAAGCATTGACGAGCGCGGCGGCTGGCTGCTGCGTCCCGGCTACCGTGATATGCTGCGGCAAATTAAGGCCGGAAAAGTTGACCGTGTTTACATCTGCCGTATGCGTCAGGTCAGCGGCAAGGAGCGCCACTTGTACTCTTTTTTCAAGCGGCTTATGCAGCACGGTGTAAAGGTGGTCGCCACGGAATATAACATCGAATACCGTGCGGCAAATTTCAAGCTGGGCAGAAAAATTGACACCTATGCGGCACGGCACCAGTGTGCAAAACCTTTTGGCAGACGGCGTACTGTTCCGCAGGAACAGTACGAGCAAGCATGTCATTTTGCTGTCATGACAGCAAAACGACCACTTGTTAGGGGGAAAGCCCCCTAAGACCCCATGAAATTTGCCGCCACATTTTACAAAAAGAGGAGGTGCGCGATTATCGCAATACGAAAAAAGCAGTTGACTGTCCGCTTTACGGAAGAAGAATATGCAGCCTTAAAAGGAAAGTGCGAAATTGCGGGCATGAAAATGGAGCCGTTTGTCCGTGCGTTGGTAGATGGGTGCAGAATCAAACCCGCACCACCCGACAGCTACAACAAACTGCGCCAGCAGTTGTCGGCCATCGGCAACAATTTGAATCAGTTGACCCACGTTGCAAATGCGACAGGCCGAGTAAGTGCTTCGCAGTTGGACAGAGCGCAAAGCCTACTGGAAGATATGTGGCGCTGTGTGAGGGATAGTCTTTGATATGGCATATACCAAAATTATTAAGGTGAAGTCGAACTTGAATCTGTGTTTAGACTACACAAGCAATCCAATGAAAACCGAGCGCCGGAGTGCGGAGGACTTGAACAAGCTGCTTAACTACACTCAAAACAATGACAAAACCGAACACCAACTATATGTAAGCGGATTTAACTGTATACCGCAAAACGCCTATGAAATTATGATGGAAACCAAAACACGCTGGCGCAAGCCTGTAAAAGACGGCAACATTTTGGCCTATCATATTATACAAAGTTTTGCGCCCGGCGAAGCCACGCCCGACCAAGTGCATCAAATCGGCTGCGAGTTTGTGCAGCGCTTTCTCGCAGATCGATTTGAATGTACTGTATCAACCCACCTTGACCGAGGGCATCTGCATAATCATATTGTAGTAAATTCTGTATCCTACGCTGATGGCAGAATGTTCCGAAGCGATTTCAATACCTATTATAAGGGAATCCGCAAAACTTCCGATGAACTTTGCCGAGAAAATCGGCTGTCCGTCATCGAAACGGACGGCAAGGGAA
>OGME01000693.1_pt1 | contig 27132 bp, 20 predicted proteins | sample 1572981 | NCBI WGS metagenome assembly OGME01 (sample SAMEA2581902, study PRJEB24529) | metagenome | biome: Human gut stool | place: China | collected 2011
GCGGCATCGACATTGACACGCTGGCCGCCGAGGCCGACGCCCATGACCGCTTCATGTTTGAGGAGGTCATCTGGCTGCTGCTGTTCGGCTCCCTGCCCACGCAGGAGCAGTACGCCAAGTTCCGCAAGCTGCTGGAGCATCACCGCGAGCTGCCCCAGGGCTTTGCCGACGACATGATCTTAAATTCGCCGTCGCCGAACCTGATGAACAAGATGGCACGAAGCGTGCTGGCCATGTACAGCTACGACGAGCACGCCGAGGACAACAGTCTGCCCAACATCCTGCGCCAGAGCATCAACCTGATCGCCGAGCTGCCCACGATGATGGTCAACGCCTACCAGATCAAGCGCCGCGTCTATGACCGGTCCAGCATGTACTTCCACCTGCCCACCGAGGGCCAGAGCACGGCGGAGCATATTTTGAGCACCTACCGCGCCGACCAGAAGTTCACCCACGAGGAAGCGCGTCTGCTCGACCTCTGCCTGCTCGTCCACGCGGACCACGGCGGCGGCAACTGCTCGACCTTCACCTGCCGCGTGCTGTCCAGCTCCGGCACGGACACCTATGCGGCCATCAGCTCGGCCATCGGTGCGCTGAAAGGCCCCAAGCACGGCGGCGCGAACCTGAAGGTCATGCACCAGCTGGATTACATTCTGGAAAATGTCGAGGACCCGTCCAACGACGACGAGGTCCGCGAGTTCCTGCGCAAGATCCTCCGCAAGGAGCGCGGCGACGGCAGCGGCCTGATCTACGGCATGGGCCACGCCGTCTACACGATGAGCGACCCCCGTGCGCAGATTTTGAAAACCCACGCCAAGAGCCTGGCCTACAAGAAGGGCTACGACGAGGAGTACGAGCTGCTGTGCAGCATTGAGCGCCTGGCCCCGCAGGTCTTTGCCGAGGAAAAGCACGGCCCGAAGAAGGTCTGCGCCAACGTGGACCTGTTCAGCGGCCTGATCTACCGTATGCTCGGCATCAGCGAGGACCTGTACACCCCGCTGTTTGCGATTGCCCGTGTGCCCGGCTGGTGTGCCCACCGCGTCGAGGAGGTCGAGTTCGCGAACCGCATCATCCGCCCCGCCTACAAGTACCTCGGCAAGCCGCAGGAGTACGTTCCGCTGGAGAAGCGATAAAATCAGTATTTTCCCGGTGCAAGTGTGCACCGGGATTTTTTGTTTGGGCAATACCGCATAATTCCCGCCTTACGGCTTAAGCATCGCCCCGGGGGCCCTGCGGCTGCCGCCTCGTTTTACGCCTTCTCGCTCTCCCACCGGGCCACCAGCGGGGCGGCCACAGCGGAAAGCGCCTCCCGTGCGGTGTTGATGGCATTCACGTCCACGGGGGTCAGCTTGTCGGCCTTTTTGTGCTTCAGAACGCGCTCCAGCGTTCTTTCTGCTTCTTTGATTTTAGTACGGGTCTCGCGGTCCAGCGCCTTGCCGGCCTTGCTGCCCAGCGCGGTGTTCACGCGGTAAAGCGCGGCCTCGCCGGCGTTCAGCGCCTCCAGCGCGGCCTTGCGCTCCTTGTCCTGCCCGGCAAAGGCGGCTGCGTTCTCCTTGGCGCGTTTGATCTCGTCCTCGGTCAGGTTCGATGTGCCCGAGATCGTGATGCTCTGCTGCTTGCCGGTGTCCATGTCGCGCGCCTTGACCTTGACAATGCCGTTGGCGTCGATGTCAAACGTGACCTCGATCTTCGGCACGCCCGCCCAGGCGCGCTTGATGCCGCGCAGCGTGAAGGTACCCAGCAGCTTATTGTCCCTGGCAAACTCGCGCTCGCCCTGCAGCACTTTAATTTGCACCGTGTTCTGGAACGGCGCGGCGGTGGTGAATACCTTGCTGAACCGCGTCGGGATCGTGGAGTTGCGCTCGATCAAATGCGTTGCCACGCCGCCGACGGTCTCGATGGAAAGGGTCAGCGGGGTCACGTCCATCAGCAGCAGATCCTCGCCGGGGCCGGAGAGCATCTCGCCGCCCAGACGTCCGGCCTGCACCGCCGCGCCCAGTGCAACGCACTCGTCGGGGTTCAGCGATTTGGACGGTTCGAGACCGGTCATCCGCACGACCTTGGCCTGCACCGCCGGGATGCGGGTCGAGCCGCCGACCAGCAAAACCTGATCCAGGTCGCTGGCCGAAAGGCGTGCGTCGCTCAGGGCGTTGCGCACGGGCAGGGCGGTGCGCTCGATCAAATCGGCGCAGAGCTCCTCAAATTTAGCGCGTGTCAGCGTAGTTTGCAGGTGCAGCGCACCGTCTTCCGCCATCGTGAGGAACGGCAGATTGATGTCGGTCTGCTTCGCGCTGGAAAGTTCTTTTTTCGCCTTTTCGGCCTCCTCGCGCAGGCGCTGCATCGCCACGCGGTCATTCGTCAGGTCCACGCCGTGTTCGGCCCTGCACCGGTCTGCCAGCCAGTTGACGATGCGCTCGTCAAAGTCGTCGCCGCCCAGAAAGTTATCGCCGCAGGTCGAGAGCACCTGCACGATGCCGTCACCGATGCGGATGAGCGACACGTCAAATGTGCCGCCGCCGAGGTCGTAGACCATGACGGTCTGGGTGCGGCCATTGTCCAGCCCGTAGGCCAGCGCCGCGGCTGTCGGCTCGTTGATGATGCGGCGCACGTCCAGCCCGGCAATGCGCCCGGCGTCCTTCGTGGCCTGGCGCTGGGCATCGTTAAAGTAGGCGGGCACGGTGATGACCGCCTCGGTGACAGGCTCACCGAGATACGCCTCGGCATCGGCCTTCAGTTTTTGCAGGATGAGGGCGCTCAGCTCCTGCGGCGTGTAGCATTTTCCGTCGATGGGCACGCGGGTCTCACTGCCCATCAGCCGCTTGACGCTGGACACGGTGCGGGGGGCGTTCGTCACGGCCTGGCGCTTGGCGGGCTCGCCCACCAGCCGTTCTCCCACCTTGGTGAACGCGACGACAGAGGGCGTCGTGCGCTGCCCCTCGGCGTTGGGGATGACGACGGGCTTGCCGCCCTCGACCACCGCCACACAGCTGTTGGTAGTCCCCAGGTCAATTCCGATTATTTTTGCCATGGTGGTGCTTGTCCTTTCAAAAAAGACACTTTTGAATCATAATTCTATTGTAGCGCCTGCCGCCGGGAAAAGTGTTGCGATTTCGTAAATAAATTTGGGCGAATTTTATAAACCTGCTGGGCTGCCTTCCCCCCAGGGGGAAGGCTAAGAAAATGTTGACGCACACGCCCCAACGTGCTATAGTTAGTTTAAAGCACTAAAGAGGGGGATTCCTATGGCACGCACTGCGACAGTCACCCGCAATACGCGGGAGACACAGATCACGCTGACGATTGACCTGGACGGCACCGGCAGGGCCGACCTGCACACGGGCATCGGCTTTTTTGACCACATGCTGGACGGCTTCGCCCGCCACGGCCTGTTTGATGTAAGCGTCACCTGCCGCGGCGACCTGGACGTAGACTGCCACCACACAATTGAGGACATCGGCATTGCGCTGGGCACGGCCATAAAAGAAGCGCTGGGCGACAAGGCCGGGCTGGTGCGGTACGGCAGCTGCATGCTGCCGATGGATGAGACGCTGGCACTCTGCGCCGTCGATCTGGGCGGGCGGCCCTACTTTGTGTACGACGCCAGCTTTGCAGGCCAGAGCTGCGGCGGCATGGACACCCAGATGGCGCGGGAGTTTTTCTACGCCGTATCGTACAGCGCCATGATGAATCTGCATCTGAAGGTGCTCTACGGGGAGAATGACCACCATAAGCTGGAGGCCATGTTCAAGGCGTTTGCCAAGGCGCTGGACGCCGCGACGCGCAGAGATGCGCGGATCGACGGCGTTTTGTCCACCAAGGGGACGCTGTAAGGGAGATGCTCGGCGGCGGGAACGACGGGCGCATAAAGAATCCGCCCGTGGCCGTTTCCCGCCGTGGACAGCATATACAGTAGGAGGGAAAGCAGTATGTACAAGGACATCATCGACACCATCGGCTTTGTGGAGAGCTACGACCCCGAGCTGGGCGCGGCTATGCAGCGTGAGCTGGGCCGCCAGCGGCAGAACATTGAGCTGATCGCCAGCGAGAACATCGTTTCCCCCGCCGTCATGGCGGCCATGGGCAGCGTGCTGACGAACAAGTACGCGGAAGGGTACCCCGGCCACCGTTATTACGGCGGCTGCCAGTACGTCGATCAGGTCGAGCAGATCGCCATTGACCGCGCCTGCAAGCTGTTCGGCGCGAAGTATGCCAACGTCCAGCCGCACTCCGGCGCACAGGCCAACCTGGCCGTCTACTTTGCGCTGCTGAACGTCGGCGACACCGTCATGGGCATGGACCTGTCCCAGGGCGGCCACCTGACCCACGGCTCCCCCGTGAACATGAGCGGCAAGAACTACAACTTTGTCTCCTACGGCGTCTCCGCCGAGGATGGCCGCATCGACTACGCCGCGCTGGCCAAGCAGGTCGCGAAGGTCCGCCCCAAGCTGCTGGTCGCCGGTGCGTCGGCCTATCCCCGCGCCATCGACTTTGAGAAGCTGGCCGAGATCGCCCACGGCTACGGCGCGATGCTGATGGTCGATATGGCGCACATTGCGGGTCTTGTCGCAGGCGGCCAGCACCAGAGCCCCGTGCCCTACGCCGACGTGGTCACCACCACGACCCACAAGACGCTGCGCGGCCCCCGCGGCGGCCTGATTTTGACCAACAACGAGTATATCATCAAGCGCATCAACTCCGCCATCTTCCCCGGCACGCAGGGCGGCCCGCTGGAGCACGTCATCGCCGCGAAGGCCGTCTGCTTTGGCGAGGCGCTGAAGCCGGAGTTCAAGGAGTACGCCCGCAAAATCGTTGAGAACGCGAAGGCGCTTGAAGCCGAGCTGACCGCCCGCGGCGTGAAGCTGGTCTCCGGCGGCACGGACAACCACCTGCTGCTGATCGACCTGACCGACGAGGACTGCACCGGCAAGGAGCTGGAGCACAATCTGGACGAGGTGCACATCACTGCGAACAAGAACACCGTCCCCGGCGAGAAGCGCAGCCCGTTTGTGACGAGCGGCGTGCGCATCGGCACCCCCGCCGTCACGACCCGCGGCATGGGTCCCGACGAGATGAAGGTGATCGCCGACTGCATTGCAGACTGCGTGTTTGACTTTGCGAACAAGAAGGACGAGGTCGCCAGCAAGGTCGAGGAGCTGACGAAGAAGTTCCCGCTGTATGAATAAGCCTTGATTGAAAAATACCGCTGCCTGTGGAATGCACATGGGCAGCGGCTTTTGTTTGTGCGCGGGGCTGACGGCGGCGGAAGGTTTACGGATCACCGCTGTAGGGGGCGGCGTCCCCGACACCCCGCGGAGGTGAGCGGCGACGGGAGGTACACGGGAGGGATGAATTCCTCCCCTACGGATATACCGTTGACGGCAGTTTCCCGGGAGGTGGCGGAGGGGTCAAGACCCCTCCCTACAAAGCAAACCGTTAAGGGGGATTCAACCGTTAGGCTGCGGGCCGGGCATGCCCGGCCCCTACAGGGCATTCACGATAGCCACGCCCTCGCCAGCGCCTGCGCCACCTTCTCCACATCGTCCTCCTTCAGGGCCGAGTACCCCGCTACCACGGTATCCGCCCGGCAGAGCTCGGGCCGGGCGAGATAATACTCACTCAGGCCGCGCAGCCGCACGCCCTGCTGTGCCGCGGCGGCGACCATGGCACGCTCGCCGCCGGCCCCCGGCAGCGTCAGCAGAAAATGCAGCCCGCTGTGTACGCCGTCCAGCTCCACGCCCGGCAGCGCCGCGCGCAGCGCTGCCGCAAATGCCTCCATGCGGCGCTTGTAGGCAAGGCGCATCCGGGCAAGATGCCGCGTGAAATACCCGCCCGCCATGAACTCGCAAAGCGTCTGCTGCTCAAAGCGGCTGACCGTGTTGGCGTAGGTCGCAAAATCCCGGCGATAGCGCGCCAGCAGGCTTTGCGGCAGCACCATGCAGGCAATGCGGATGCCCGGGGCCAGACTTTTTGAAAACGTCGTCAGGTAGACCACCGGGCCGTCCGGGCCCGCCATGCCCTGCAAACTGGGCAGCGGGCGCGTATCAAAGCGGAACTCCGAGTCGTAGTCGTCCTCCAAAATGTACCGCCCGGGCCGGGCCGCTGCCCAGGCCAGCAGCTGGGCGCGGCGGGTCGCAGGCATCGTAACACCCGTCGGAAAGTGATGACTGGGCGTCAGATAGCAGAGGTTTGCGCCGCTTTTTTCCAGCGCGTCGGCGGGCAGGCCCTCGCGGTCAATGTCCACCAGCGTGCAGGGAATGCCGCTGTTCTGCAGGACCGTCCGCGTGCGGAAGTAGCCGGGGTTCTCGATGGCCGCCATGCCGTCGCTGAACAGGTGCGCCAGGCACCCGAGCAGATACTCAATGCCCGCGCCGACGACGATCTGCTCCGGCGTGCATTCCACACCGCGGTACACCGACAAATATTCCGCGATCTGTGTGCGCAGCGGGGCGTCGCCCTGCATTTCGCCGCGCTGTAAAAGCTCGGGCCGCTGGTAGAGCAGCTCCTTCTGGATGCGTCCCCAGCTGCGCGCCGGGAACAGCGCCGTGTCCACGCTGCCGGTGGACAGGTCGTAGACCGGCTGCGGCGCGGCGGGCGGCTGCGGTGCAGGGGCGGCGGGGGCACGGCGGGCGCGGCTGTGCAGCATGCCGTAGGTCTTTTGCACATAAAAGCCGCTGCGGGGGCGCGGCTCGGCCAGACCCTCGGCGGCCAGCATCTGGTAGGCGGCGTCCACCGTGTTGACGCTGACGCCCTGCTGCGCAGCCATCGTGCGGCGGCCCGGCAGCGGCGTTCCGGGTGCGCGCTGGCCGGTGCGGATCTCATCCGCCAGGGCGGCGTACAGCTGCTCATACAGCGGCGTTTTTTGGTCGGCATCCAACTCTATCATGACAGTCCTCCATACTGGCCCCATAAAAAATTTAAAAACTGAGCATTTATTCAGAGCCAGAAATCAGTATAATAAAAACATACCTTCCCGGAAGGAAAATGTCAATAGAGGTGTACGAAACTATGTCTACCGCAACGATGTGGCTGCTGCTGTTCGTCGTAGCAGCCCTGGCACTGCTGATCGCAGCGCTGACTAAAACGAAATTCACTGTGCAGAAAATCAGCATCATCGGCATCATGGCCGCGCTGAGCTTTGTCGCGTATGAGTTCTTCCGCATCCCGAACGTCTTTGGCACGGGGTCCAGCTTCCATCTGGGCAACACCTTCACGGCGCTGACCGCCATGCTGCTGGACGGTGTGTCCGGCGGTCTGGCCGGTGCCATCGGCCTGGCGCTGGCCGACGTTGTCGCCGGTGACCCGGGCTACGCCATCACGACCTTTATTCTGAAATTCATCATCGGTCTGGTCTGCGGCGCGGTGTCCCACAAGGTCATCCACCTCAGGACCTTCCCCACCGGCAACAAGCTCAAGTACGTGGCCGCCGTCACGGCGTCGGCCTTCAGCGGCCTGCTGGTCAACGTGTTCACCGACCCGTTCATCGGCTACTTCCGCAACCTGTACATCTTTGGCCAGCCCGCGGAGTTCGTCTCCGTCGTGACCAAGATCGCCAGCGGTGTGACGCTGGTCAACTCCCTGCTCTCCACCGTCTGCGCCGTTGTCCTGTACATCGCCCTGCGCCCCGCCCTGGAGAAGGCACATCTGCTGCCGAAGGAGTGATTCTCTCAAAGCTTTCCCCCTGGGGGGAAGGTGGCCCCGCAGGGCCGGATGAGGGGGAAGCCTTTTAACACAGCTATCCTCATTTCTGTTTACCCCCGCTTCGGCGGGGTTTTTGTTTTGCGGCAAATTATGTAAAAATTGCGAAAAGACTGGCGTTCCGGTGGAAAATGGTGTAAAATGAATTTATATATTGTGTAAACACTCCATGCTCCCACGCGAAAGGAGCCTTTCATGGCAGGCAAAACCAAATCACAAAAGAAAAAAGCGCTGGATATGCGCAGCAAGATGTATCTGGTGCTGGCTTTGTGCAGCGTCATGCTGCTGGTCAGCGTCGGCATCTCGCTGGTGCTCATCGGCGGCATCGACCTCGGCGGCGCGGACGCCCAGAGCGTCTCCACCGTGGACAGCGCGTCCATGGTCGTCGAGAGCGGCTATAATAAAGAGGAAAACACCATCGATACCCAGGCCTACACCTCGACGATCCTTGAGCAGTCCGCCGACGCGGGCGACAGCTATGTGGACGAGACGCTGTTTCTGGGCGACAGCAACACGGCCCGTATGTACCGCATGTTCGACTATTGCAGCTACGACAACGCCATCGGCTCGGTGGGCATGACCGCCAAGAGCCTGGTGACCTTTGCCTGCGTGCAGGTAAGCACTTCATCCGGCTACATCACGATGCCCCAGGCCGTGGCGAAATTGCAGCCGCGCCGGGTCATCCTGACCTTCGGCACGAATGACCTGAACCCCGGCTATAAGGCCGCGGACTTCGTCAAAAACTACCGGACCGGCATCGAGGCCATCGTCACCGCCTACCCCAGCGTGGACATCATCGTCAACGCCATCCCGCCCATCGGGCAGCAGCACTCCAACCAGAGCCTGACCCAGACCCAGGTGGACGAGTACAACAAAGCGCTCGTCGAAATGTGCCAGGAGAAGGGCTGGAAGTTCCTGAACAGCGCCGAGGTGCTGAAGGATTCCGTCACCGGCTACGCCAAGAGCGGCTATGTGGAGACGAGCGACGGCATCCATCTGACCCGCACGGCGATGGACGCGCTGTTCAACTACATCCGCACCCACAGCTACATTACCGAGGATGACCGCCCCGCGCTGACGACGATCCCGAAGCACACCGGCGACAAGGACGCCGTGGTCTACACGGTGCCGGTGGTCAGCTCCTCCAGCACCGCCACGGCGACGGCCACGCCCGAGCCGACGGAGGAGCCCGCCGGCAGCGAGAGCACGAGTGACAGCTATGTGGAGACCACGCCGACGCCCGAGGTGACGGCCACCCCGTCCCCGACACCCGAGGTGACAGCCACACCGTCCCCCACGCCCGAGGTGACGGCCACCCCGTCCCCGACGCCCGAGGTGACAGCCACCCCGTCCCCCACGCCGTACATAGAGGAGCCGCCCCCGACGCCGACCGTAGAACCGCCCCCCACCGACGACACGCCCACCGAGACAACAACGGAGTGACGGTCTCTCATAAGTTCTAAACAACGCCGCCCCTGCGCAGTGGAAAACTGCACAGGGGCGGCGCTCTGTATTTACTTTTTCCTGCCGAGCAGCTCAGTGCGGATATACCGGAAGCAGGCGTCCTCGCCCTCGTCGCGCAGGATCAACAGGCAGGTCTCCAGCTCCTTGCGGGTCTCGGGGTGCAGGATGTAGTGGTCCCTGCTGCGGTCATAGTACTCCCACGCCGCTGCGTCGGTGTACTTGTCGCCCTTATAGTTCTTGCTGGCGGCAATGCGGTCACAGACCATCTCGGCCACGTAGCGGGCGGGCATCCGCATACCGGCCATGGCGTGGTCGCCGTCCGGCGCGTAGTCGATCCAGTATTCCAGATGGTGCTTGTTGCGGCCCTTATGGTGCAGCCAGGCGGCGCTGTAGCCCTCGGCCTGGCGCTGGGCGTTGTTGGGGCTGCACGTCCCCTGCCAGTATTTGGCCCCGGCCCAGAACTCCACGGGGGCCAGCTTGCTTAAATCGTGGGTCAGGCCCTGCCAGTACAGCCCGCAGCGGAAGCAGTTTTTCATCACCAGCATTTTGTGATGGCGGATCGTTTTGTAGTGTTTAATGGGATGCCACAAGGTCTTTTTTCCTCCCCGGGATCATGAGTTTTGCCAGCACCGGCAGCAGCATACAGCTGATCGGCACAAACGCAAAGTGCCACAGCATCGGTACAAGGTGGGCATGGATCGCAGCGTGCGCCTTGGACAGCACCATCCAGGACGCCGGGGCCGCCAGCCCCAGCCCCCAGACGATGCACGGCGGCACCAGCTGCGCCGCCGTGCCGCGGCGCAGGCAGACAACAACGCTCACCGCGCCGACCAGCAGCGCAAACAGCAGCAGCTGCCATGCCGTGACGCTGACGGGCCCGAGCTGCAAAAGCGGCTCCGTACTCTCACGGAAATACTGCGCGAGCACCTGCGGCACGTTCACGTCCCGCACCGCGCCGTCCGTCAGGCTGACGCGGTCCGTGACGGCCCGGATCATGTTCTGCCAGGCGTCCGCCGCGCTGCCGAAGCAGAGCCATTCCTGTGCGAACCAGAGCGCCAGCGCCGCAGTCACACCGCCCAGCGCCGAGACCCCCGCCCCGACGGTGCGGCCCAGCCAAACCAGCGCGCCGTGCGGGTCGCGCCGCACAAAATACGCCTTGGCGGCAGCGTAGCAGAGCGGGATCTCACACAGGATCAAAAATGTTGTGATAAATTCAAACCCGCACATGCAGCGCACCATGCAGGCGGCAGCCACCAGCGGCCAGCACCCGCGGGGCGTTTTGCCGCGCACGCGGGTGCAATGGCAGAGCCAAAGCGTCGCCAGCAGCGGCAGCAGCCAGGTCCAGAGGCACCAGTACAGATCCTTCATGCCGCGCTGCAGCCAGGGGGCCAGCAGCACCGACGCAAACCCGAACGCTGCCGCCAGCGGGCCGAATTCTTCCCACACGGCCAGCGCCACAAGCAGCTCCGCCGCGTAGAACAGCGTGCTGTTCAGCCAGTAGAGGGCGGTCTCCCGCGCCAGACCGTCGGGCAGACGGTGCCGCAGCAGACGGTTGACCCTGCCGAACAGCCAGCCCTGCAAGCCCGACTGGTGGGTGTAGGGGTGGAACGCCGCCGCGTCGGTGGGGGTGTCGTCCCGGAACAGTGCGCGGTTCGTGTCGTCGCTCCAATCGTCGGTGTAAACACCCAGAAAGCCGCCGGGGGCGTACTGCCCCTGCTCCATCTGGTGGATGCGGCCATAGACGAGCGTCTGGGAGCCTGTATCCCACACGCCGGTCAGGTAGGCGCTGGCATTGTGCCGCACCGTGGTCAGCAGCGCGGCCAGCGCCAGCACTGCCAGCAGGGTCGCCGCGCCGCGCAGGGGTGCGGGCAGCATCTGCCATATTCCTTTTGCTTTTGTCAATGTTATCGATCCCATTTGTCGCACAGCGCAGCGATCTGGCCGGCAAATTTTGCAAGGTCCTTGTTGGCCCCGCCCCGGTTGTGACGGATGACCTCCAGCAGGCGCTGGCCCATGTTGGCCAGCCGGTCATAGGCCGCGCTGGTGCGCACGGTCTCGGCGGATTTCGTCTTGATGATCTTCCGGGTGTTGCCGACCTCGGCGCAGGCGACGCGGCCCTCGGCGGCGATCCAGATCGAGCCGTTGTAGGGGGCGTCGGCCTCGTAGCCCTCCTCCTTCAGATGGTTGGCCCAGTGCTCGGCGACGGCGTCCTCGCCGTGGTTGACAAAGACGAACTTCGGCTTTTCGTCAAAGGCGCGTAGCCAGGCTTCCAGCCCGTCCTTGTCGGCGTGACCCGAAAGCCCGCCCAGCTGCGCAATGCGGGCCTTGACCTGCACCGGCTCGCCAAAGAGCTTGACCTCCTGCGCACCGTTGACCAGCGCGTTGCCTAAGGTGCCGGGGCTTTGGTAGCCGACGAACAGCACCGTACACTCAGGCCGCCAGAGGTTATATTTTAAGTGGTGGCGGATGCGGCCCGCGTCGCACATGCCGGCGGCGGAGATGATGACCTTGGGCGTCGGGTCGCCGTTGATGGCCATGGATTCCTCTTTCGTCTCGCTGACGTGCAGACCCGGGAACTGCAGGGGGTTCCGGCCGCTCTGCACCAGGGCGAGGGCTTCGTCGTCGTAGCACTCGGCAAAGTTTTCCCGGAAGATCGTGGTGGATTTGCTCGCCAGCGGGCTGTCCACAAAGACCGGGAAGTTTTCGTGGCCCTTGATACGGCCCTCGGCCTTGATCTGACGGATAAAATACAGAAGCTCCTGCGTGCGGCCCACGGCAAAGCTGGGGATGACGACATTGCCGCCCTTGTCGAACGTCGATTGCAGCACGGCGCTCAAATCGCCGATATAATCCGGTTTCGGGCCGTGGCTGCGGTCCCCGTAGGTGGATTCCATGACAAGGTAATCCGCGTGGCCCGGGTTGGACGGGTCCTTGATGAGCGGCTGATGGGTGTTGCCGATGTCGCCCGAGAAAACGATGATCTCCGGCGTGCGGCCCGGCTCCGCAATGCGCAGCGAGACGGACGCGCTGCCCAGCAGGTGCCCCACATCGGTAAAGTGCATCTCGATTTTGCCGGTCGGCCCGTCGAACAGCGTCTGCCACGCCTCATAGGGGCAGGGCACAAACTGCTTCATGACGTTCTGCGCGTCCTCGACGGTGTAGTCCGGCTCGATCATCTCGGCGCCGCTGCGCATGGCCTTGCGGTTTTTCCACTCGGCCTCCTGCTCCTGAATGTGGGCGGAATCCTCCAGCATGATGGCGCAGAGGTCGCGGGTCGCATCGGTGGTATAGATGGGGCCGCGGTAGCCGTTTTTGTACAGGTACGGGATGCGGCCCGAGTGGTCGATGTGCGCATGGGTCAGCAGCAGTGCCTCATAGGTGCCGGGCGCGCAGGGCAGGTCGGCGTTCTCATACACGTCGCGGCCCTGCTCCATGCCGCAGTCGATCAGAAAGCGGTGTCCCGCCGCCTCCAGCTGTGTGCAGCTGCCGGTCACTTCCCGGTCAGCGCCTAAGAATGTGAGCTTCATGTGGGAGAACCTCCTTTATTTGGGGATGTTGCGGGTGGCTGCCGTCCCCGGTTCAGCCTCTGCGTCCGACCCCGTACTGCGGGGCCTCCGGCAGCACAAACTCTGTGGTAAAGTTGGCGGTCAGGTCGTTGATGTTCATCCGAACACTCCAAAAGACATCGCCGTAATCGCGCAGGACCGTGTACTCCGCCCCCAGACCGGCCAGAGTCGCCGTGTCGGTGACGATATAGACTACATCCCCCTCGGGGGCGTACTCGGTCAGACTGTTCCGGTAGACGCGGCTGACCGTGCCGCCGTCGGCCAGCGCCCGGGCGGCTTCTGCGGTGGTGCTGACCAGCTGAATGCGCGCTGTCGCGGGCAGGGCGGCCATCAAATCCCCGCGGGTGATCTCGCCGTATTCCGGCTCGGTCACGCCGCCCGCGAACGCCTCGACGGACGCACCCTCCGGCAGACCCGTGGCCGGGTCATTTGTGACGATCTCGGCGTAGAGCGCCGCCAGATAGTTGCCGAAGCTGATGGTTTTGTTGGCGTCGGGGTTCGCCGCGTAGGTGAACAGCGGCGTGTAGAGGATGCTCTGGTCGTCGGCGTCCAGCGTGGCGATCTCCGCCGCGGCGCTGGTATAGGCGTCCGCACCGGCCTGCTGGGCCTCGTCTGCCGTCTCGGTGGGGGCGGTGGTGTCACTGCCGCCCACGGCCTCGGTGTCCTTGCCGGGGTCGGCGGCATCAGCAGCGGTGTCGGCCTGCGCGGCGTCGGCGGTGCTCATCGCCAGCCAGGTGGCGCGGCGGCTCTCCATCTCGGCAGCCGCCACAGGCTGCCGAAGCTCGACGCGGCAGCCGCCCTGGGTAAAGACCAGATCCAGCTGCGCCACGCCGGTCAGCCCCAGGTCCGCGCCCAGCACGTTCGTTCCGCTTTCCGCCGTTGTGCCGTCAATAATAGCCGTCACGCCCTGGCTCAGCAGGGCCTTCTGCCAGTCGCCCGCCGGGGCGGTGGAGACAATCGCAAGGATGGCATCGCACCCGGCGTTCTGCAGGGCGGTGATCTGCTCGGCGGCGGTGTCGTTCCAGTCGCGGGCCGTGATGAACTCCCCGTTGGACGCCGAGATGACCGCGGCCTGCGCCGGGTCGTTCAGCACAAAGAAGCCGATTTTATACCCTGCGCGCTCCACGACGGTGTAGCGGCCATTGGTCACGCGGTTGCGGCTCCAGCTTGTGGAGCGGTAGAACACAGCGGTGCCCTCGTTGTTCAGCAGGTTGGACGCCAGCGACGGGCCGCTGCCCATGTTGGCATCGCTGACCAGGCGGGTCGTGCCGTAGGCAAAGTCGGTCAGCGCCATGGCGTGCAGGTCGTACCCCGCCGCCGAGAACGCCGACAGCATATCCATACCGCCGGTCAGGCTGGCGCTCTCGGTGCCGTGCAGGCTGTCGCCCGCGTCCAGCAGAATGGAATCCGGGGCCGCGCCCTTGAGCGCGGCGGCGTCCGCCAGCGTGGCGCGGTCCCCGCGCAGGCCCGCCGTGGCAAAGATCGGGACCGTGATGTCCCCGACCCGCACGCGGCAGGTCAGGCTCTCGGTGCCGTCGGCCAGCGTGGCCGTGATCGTGCATTCCCCGCTGTCGGTGCGGGCGCGGACCGTGCCGTTTTTGTCCACGGTGGCTACGGTCTTGTCGCTCGTCGTCCAGTAGACCCTGCGTCCGCCGTCCTTCTCGCCCGGCTCGTTCGTCGCCAGCGTGGCGTAGGCGTCCTTGCCGTCCATGTGCAGCTCGTCGGTGTAGGTATCGTTCAGGAGCACTGGCATGGCGGTCTTGCCGTTGCAGGCGGACACGCCGGTAAATTTGAACGGTCTCATGACAAAATCCAGATCCACCGTCTCGCTCTGGACGCCGTAGTCCGCGCCCGGGGCGCTGAAGGTGCACTGCCACATATCGTAGGTGCCCGCGTAGTCCAAATCGTCGGAGAACCGCGCGATCCAGAGGTTGTCGCGCCATTTGTCAAAGGCGGGATCCGTCATGCGGGCGCGTACCCAGTTGCGGGAGGCATACAGCCCCTGCGCACCGGTGTAGCCGTACTCGGTCAGGCGGTCAAAGAACGCCTGCGTGATCTCGGCCATCTCGGAGGGGAAAACGCCGCTGATGTACTTATCCTCGAGGTCGTAGTAGACCGGGTAGCTCAGCCGGTAGGGCGCGGCGGTGTAGTCGTCCAGCCCCTCCTGCGGCGGGGCGGTCAGGCCCAGCAGCCGCGCGACGTGGTCAGCCTCGCTGCGGGCCTCCTCCACCGTCGTGGCGTAGGAATAAAGGTACGCGCCGAACGGGATGCCCAGCCGGGTGCATTCGTCGGCGTTGCGCCGCCACTGGGGGTCATCCTGCGCCCAGTTTTCCTCCTGGCCGTCCCACTCGCCGCCGAAGCCGCAGCGGATGATGGCAAAGTCGATGCCGGCAGCCTTGGCCTTTTCCCAGTCGATCTCGCCCTGGAACTTGGATACGTCCATGCCTTTGAGCACCGCGGCGGGCATGGCCCGGCCGCTTGTGTTGAAGTAGTAGCCCAGCTCGTTCTTCTGCCAGGCCGCGGCGGGCGTGCCGAAGTCCGCCTCGGCGGGGCCTTTCTCCTTTGCCGAGCAGCGCACCAGCACCACCGACACAATGACCACGACCAGCAGGCAGAGCAAACACAGCCCCAGCACAAGGCGGCTGCGGCGGCGTTTGGCGCCGGGACGTTTCTTTTTCTTCGGCGGCGGGGGCGCGTCGGGGCGCGGGGCCGTTTGCCCGGCCTGCGGGGCGGGCGCAGCCGTCCGGGCAGGGCGGCGGTAGACTTTGCGTTCTTCTGGCACGGTGCGTTACCTCTCTTGGGCAGATTTTATGCTGTGGATAGATACTATTAGTGTAGCATTTTGTCGAAGAAATTACAATCGGAAACGCGGGATATTGGGGAATTTTACAGAATAAAAAAGCGGCGGCCAGCTTCCTGACCGCCGTTCTTTGCCTTTTCCCTCGGGGACAGACTCCCCCGATACGGGGGAGGTGGCGCGCAGCGCCGGAAGGGGTGCGGTGGCCCCGCAGGGTCTGATGAGGGCAAAGCTACCGGAATCGACCATTTTACGGGATGCCGCAATAACTCTGCCCTCATCAGTCAGCGGCAGCGCATACAGAAAGAGGTGCCCCAGCGGGGCACCCCAGCGTGTCGAAAAACCTCCCTCTGCGAGACAGACTCCCCCGATACGGGGGAGGTGGCGCTTGCGCCAGAGGGGGAGCGGTGCCCCGAAGGGGCGGAGGGAGAGAACCTTGCCATAGCCCGAAATATTTCGGACAGCCGTACAGTTCTCTCCCCCACCGCCTGCGGGCGGAGCCCCCTCGCAGAGGGGGCCAAGGGGTGAGCACACCTTTTTCGACAGTCTGAGGTGCCCCAGCGGGGCACCCTTGGTCATATCACGCATGATTTACTTTTTATCTTCTTCGGTCTCGGCGACGATGTAGATGGGGCGGTGCTTGACCTCCAGGTAGGTCTTGGCGAGGTACTCGCCCACAATGCCGGTGCAGAACAGCTGGACGCCGCTGCACAGCAGAATGATGCAGACCATGCTGGGCCAGCCGGAGGTCGGGTCGCCGAACATCAGCGCGCGGACGACGACAAAGAGGATGCCGATGAACGCGAGGATGCAGAACAGCACGCCCGCCCCCGCCGCGATCAGCAGCGGCGTGGTGGAGAAGCCGACGATGCCCTCGATGGAGTACTTGAACAGGCCCCAGAAATTCCACTTGGTCGTGCCGGCGACGCGCTCGATGTTCTCATAGTCGAACCACTTGGTCTTGAAGCCGACCCAGCTGAAAATGCCCTTGCTGAAGCGGTTGTACTCGGCCATGCTGAGCACAGCGTCGGTCATTTTGCGGCTCATAAGGCGGAAATCCCGCGCACCGTCGACAATTTCCGTATCGGACATCTTGTTGATGATCTGGTAGAACTTGCGGGCAAACCAGCTGCGCAGCGGCGGCTCGCCCTTGCGGGTCGTGCGGCGGGTGGCGGCGCAGTCGTACTCGCCGGTCAGCAGCGTGTCCAGCATCTGCGGCAGCAGCGCGGGCGGGTCCTGCAGATCGGCGTCCATCGTGGCGACGTAATCCCCCTTGGCGGCCTGTAAACCCGCGTAGATACCGGCCTCCTTGCCGAAGTTGCGGCTGAACGAGACATACCGCACGCGGGGGTCCTGCGCGTGCAGCTCACGCGCGACGCGCAGCGTACCGTCGCGGGAGCCGTCGTCCACAAAGATAAACTCAAACTCCGCGCCGTGGCTGGCTTTCATCTCCGCCGCCACGCGGGAGGCTTCTTTATAAAAAAGCGGCATCGCTTCTTCTTCATTGTAACAGGGTACGATCAGACTGATGAGCATGGTGTGACCTGCTTTCGTCAAAGTTTTTGTTGGTTTTATTATAGCGTAGTTTGGGCGGTTTGTAAACAATGGATGTAGGGGGAGGCGCGCAATCCGTAGGGCGGGCAGTTCCCTGACCGCCGTGCCGGTTTGCCCTATACTGTAATTTTTTGTTTACGTTGTAGGGGGCGGCGCCCCCGACGCCCCGCGGGCCGATGCGAGCATCGGCCCTTACAAATGGGGTTTTACTGCAAATAAAAAAGGCGGAGCCGAAACTCTGCCTTTCGTTATTTAGTGGAATCCGCAGTTGTAGCCAATTCCCCAGTTTTTTCCATGCCAATCGCGCCGCGCACAATATGCACAAGCTTTTCCTACATTTACACATTCTTCACTGTATGACCGCATTGCATAGAAATCACCTGTCATAGGAAGCTTTTTCTGCTGTTCAATCATCTCTGCCTCAGCTCTTCTTCTCCGTTCTGCTGCCTCAGCTTCTGCTGCCTGCCTAAATTCATATTGCTCTATGTCTATTTTCTTCACGCGGGCTGCCTCTTTTTGCTCCGGGCCCGCTTTCGGGTTTTTCTCTACCTCTGAAAGCCATTTCTTGGCCTCTATTGCACCAATTACCTTATATTTCCCTGCCAGCGTGAGTTGCGCCTCTATGTCACCAAGTTGTGCGGCCTTCGTATACCAACTTATTGCTATCGAATCTTTTCCATAGGTAGAATACACTTTGGCAACCTGCCGCATCGCTTCCGCATTGCCACTGTCTGCCTCAGTCTTATAGGACGCGATACCTTCAGTAATTTTTGCTTGCAACTCTGCTTCTGCCTGTTCCCGCTCTTTTCGTTCCTGTTCAGCCTTTGCTTTTCGCATTGCTTTTCCGGGAAAACGCAAAATATCTTCTATCCCATTCTTTAAAAATGAGAGTCCATTAATAATAAACTCTACGAAACCAATTAAAGCAATTACAGACAATACAAAGTCAATTAGTAAAACTGGCGGAAATCCAGTAAAAGGTATAGAGCCTAGAACAATCCCACCGAAAACAAAAAACACCCCAATCCCAGCCGCAGCATAAATTCCGCTCTGTACTGTTTTTCCGTTGCTGCCGGCTTCACTTTTGAAACCGTGCCACTTTTCTTTTAATTTCCCCATATTTAACACGTTCCTTCCTAAGTACTTGTGCCATTAGTATACCCCCCCCCAGAAATATTTTGGCAAGAGGAAAACGACACATTTTTGTTTTTATCGGAAAGTTTCAGCATTTTATACATTTGGGTAGGGTGTTTTTTGACGGAATTGCGATAGCGGAAAGTACCTGGGAGGGATGAATCCCTCCCCTACATTCCCCTTTTCAGGCGGATGTAGGGCGGGGTGCCCTCACCCCGCCGCGGAGAGGGCAAGCCCCCTCCCTACAAAGCAAACCGGAAAAAGGACATCAACGGTAATGTTGCGGGCCGGGCATGCCCGGCCCCTACAGCGGCGGTGAGGATCGAGAAACAAAAAAGGCAGAGCCTTCGCTCTGCCTTAGAGTGCTTATAAAATTTTAGCCTTTGACCGCGATATTGACCAGCTTGCCCTTGACATAGATCTCCTTGGCAATGGTCTTGCCGGCGATGGCTTCGGCTACGGCGGGCTCGGCCTTGGCGGCGGCGATGGCGTCCGCGTTCTCGATGGCGGCTGGCACCTTGATGCGGGCCTTGACCTTGCCGTTGACCTGCACGGCGATCTCAATCGTCTGCTCGACGCACTTGGCCTCATCGTAGGTCGGCCAGGCGTGGTAGGCCAGCTGTTCGGTGTGGCCCAGCTGCTGCCACAGCTCCTCGGTCATGTGGGGCGCAAACGGGTTCAGCAGCTGCAGCAGCAGCTCGTACTCGGCCTTGGTCGCACCCCCCTGATCGCTCAGTGCGTTGACGTAGATCATCAGCTGGGCAATGGCGGTGTTGGCCTTCAGCGCGTCAATGTCCTCGCCGACCTTCTTGATGGTGCGGTTGGCAACAGCCTCCAGCTCGGGGCGGACGCCCTCGCCGGGAACGAGCTTCTCGCTCATCGACCAGATCTTATCGAGGAAGCGCTTGCAGCCCTTGATGGAGGAGGTGTTCCACGGGGCGGCCTTCTCAAAGTCACCGATGAACATCTCATACAGGCGCAGCGTGTCGGCGCCGTACTCGTTGACCACATCGTCGGGGTTGACGACGTTGCCGAGGGACTTGGACATCTTGACGATGGGGTGCTCGGCCATCTCGCCGTACTTCTCGACAAGGGCCTTGCGCGCGCCCTTCTCGTCGCCGTACTCGGCCAGCAGGCGCTTGCGCTCAGCATCGGGCTGGTTCTCAAAGGCATGGGGATTCAGGCCCAGGATCATGCCGTGGGAGGTACGCTTCTGGTACGGCTCCTTGGTGGGCACGACGCCGATGTCATACAGGAACTTGTGCCAGAAACGGCTGTACAGCAGGTGCAGGGTGGTGTGCTCCATGCCGCCGTTGTACCAGTCCACGGGGCTCCAATACTCGAGCGCCTCCTTGCTGGCGATGGCGTCGTGGTTCTTCGGGTCGCAGTAGCGCAGGAAATACCAGCTCGAACCGGCCCACTGGGGCATGGTGTCGGTCTCGCGCTTGGCGGGGGCACCGCAGCAGGGGCAGGTCGTGCTGACCCACTCGGTATGGCGCGCCAGCGGGCTTTCGCCGTTCTCGCCCGGCTCAAAGTCCTTGATCTCGGGCAGGCGCAGGGGCAGCTCGCTCTCGGGCAGGGGCACCCAGCCGCACTTGTCACAATAGACCATGGGGATAGGCTCGCCCCAGTAGCGCTGGCGGCTGAACACCCAGTCGCGCAGCTTGAAGTTGACCTGCTTGTGGCCCTTGCCGTTCTCCTCGAGCCAGGCGTACATCTTGTTCTTGGCATCCTCAACGGACAGGCCGTTCAGGAAGTCGGAGTTGACAAGCGTGCCGGTGGCCACGTCAGTGAAGGCCTCCTTGTCGAGGTCGCTGGGCACAGTGCCCTTGACGACCTCGATGATGGGCAGGCCGAACTTTTTGGCAAACTCCCAGTCGCGGGTGTCGTGGGCGGGCACGGCCATGATGGCACCGGTGCCATAGGTTGCCAGGACGTAGTCGGAGATAAAGATGGGGATCTCCTTGCCGTTGACGGGGTTGATGCCCTTGACGCCCTCGACGACAACGCCGGTCTTTTCCTTGTTCAGCTCGGTGCGCTCGAAGTCAGACTTGCGGGCGGCCTCCTCCTGATAGGCGGCGACGGCGTCGGCGTTCCGGATAAGGCCCGCGTCGACCCACTTTTTGATGAAGGCGTGCTCGGGGCTGATGACCATGTAGGTCGCGCCGAACAGCGTGTCCGCGCGGGTGGTGTAGACCGTCAGGGTGTCGCCCGCGGTGGTGTCGAAGTTGATCTCGGCGCCGTGGCTGCGGCCGATCCAGTTGCGCTGCTGGGTCTTGACGCGGTCGATGTAATCGACGTCGTCCAAGTCGTTGATCAGGCGGTCTGCGTAGGCCGTGATCTTCAGCATCCACTGGCTCTTGTTCTTCTGGACAACGGGGCTGCCGCAGCGCTCACAGACGCCGTTGACGACCTCCTCGTTGGCCAGAACGACCTTGCAGCCGGTGCAGTAGTTGACGGTGGTCTCCTTCTTGTAGGCAAGGCCCTTCTTGAACAGCTGGATGAAGATCCACTGCGTCCACTTGTAGTACTCGGGGTCGGTGGTGTTGATCTCGCGGTCCCAGTCAAAGGACAGGCCCAGCGCCTTGAGCTGGCTCTTGAAGCGGGCCACATTCTGGGCGGTGACGATCTCGGGGTTGATGTGGTTTTTCAGGGCATAGTTCTCGGTAGGCAGGCCGAAGGCGTCCCAGCCCATGGGGTACAGGACGTTATAGCCGCACTGACGCTTTTTGCGCGCGACGATGTCCAGCGCGGTGTAGCTGCGCGGATGGCCGACGTGCAGGCCCGCGGCGGACGGGTACGGGAACTCGACCAGCGCGTAGAATTTCGGCTTGGAATGGTCGATCTCGGCATGGAAGGTATCCTCGTCCTCCCAGACCTTCTGCCACTTGGCCTCAACTGTTTTAAAGTCGTATTTCATAAATTTCTCCCCACAGATAAATTTTTGATGGGTCGTAACCTTCTTAAAGCCTTCCCCCGAGGGGCTGCGCCCGCAGGCGCGTGTCGGAGCGCAACCGCCGAAGGCGGCTCTTAGCGCGTAGACTGAAGGTGGCCCCGCAGGGCCGGATGGGGGGCGCGTGTGCCGCCGCTGCCCGTTTATAGGCTGCCGCGGGAAAGTCTGCCCTCATCAGTCAGTGGTCGGGGCCGCTGACAGCTTCCCCCAAGGGGGAAGCCGTTCCGCATTTTTACTGCTCGTCCTCGGGCTGCTCCGGCATCCACTCGCTGGCGGGCACAACCGTAGCGTCGGCCCAGAGGTGCTCGAGGTCGTAGTAGTCGTGGGCCTCCTGGGTAAAGACGTGGACGATGACGCTGCCGTAGTCCAGCAGCACCCAGCGCTTGCCGTCGTGGCCCTCGGTGCGCAGCACCTTGACGCCCTCGCGGTCCAGCTGGAACTCGGCCTCATCGGCCAGTGCGCCGACATGGGTGGTGGACATACCCGTGGCAATGACGAAATATTCGGTGACGGTGGTCAGGTCCTCCACGGCCAGAATGTGGACGTTGACGGCCTTCTTTGCGTCCAGCGCACGCGCCAGACGAATGGCAAGTTCTTTGCTTTCCATAGATGTTCTCCTAGGTGGTTTATAACGGGGTAGGTTTCGGGCTGCGGGAGGTTCTCTCCCTCCGGCCCTGCGGGCCATCACTCCCCCTCTGGCGCAAGCGCCACCTCCCCCGTCCCGGGGGAGTCTGTCTCGCAGAGGGAGGCAAGAGAGCGGCGGCTTCGCCGCGCTCTTTTCTCGGCTCCCTCTGGGAGGGAGCTGCCGCCCGCAGGCGGCTGAGGGAGAGAGCTTCGCCTTTACCCGAAGTTTTTCTGTATTACGCTGCCGGCTGGCTCTCGGTATCGGTGGAATCCGTGTCGGTGCTCTCGCTCTCCGCCGTGGACTCGGACGCCATGATGTCGGTGACCTGGTTGGAGCCGTCGAGGTTCTCGTTCTTCTGCGCGTCGTCCGCCTCGGCCATCAGGCCGCCCATCTGCTGGATGTTCGGGTCGGTGGCCGTGTAGCCGGACAGGTCAATGACATTGTCGCACAGGTTCAGCTGGCTGGCATCGACGGGACCGGTGTTCTCGCGGAAGTACTGGTTCAGCAGGTCCGCATCCGCCTGCCGCGCGGGGTACAAAAGCGACTGGCCGTTGTACTGCGGGCCGCTGATGACCGGCATCTGGCAGATCATGATCTTGCTGGAATCAATTTTCAGCATACTGATGGCAAAGCTGATGAGGTCGGACGCGCTGAGGTTCGTCTCCATATAGTTCAGCACGGCGGGGGTCAGCTTGGCGACGTCCCAGATGTTGCCGATGCTCTTGAGCTTGCGGAATAGCGCCGCGTAGAACTGGCGCTGCATGTTCAGGCGGCCAATATCGCCGTCGGGGTAAATTTTACGCGCACGCAGCAGGAACTCCATCGACGCACCGTTCAACGTCTGGTAGCCGGCGTGAATGACGCTGTCTCCCAGCCCCAGCGCGGCGTAGTCTACATCCATGGGGACGTTGATCTCCACGCCGCCGAACAGGTCTACCAGCTCGGTCAGCATTTCCAGACGGATCGTCATAAAGCCGTCGATAGGCAGCTTGTACTGGTCTGCGACCAGCTCACACAGGGCGGCCATATTGTTGTTGCCGTCGCTGCCCTGGGTCTTGGCCACACCGTTGATGCGGAAGTTGCCGGAGACGCTCGCGTCCGTCGTGACCATTGTATCACGCGGGATCTGCAGCATCTTCATCTCGCCCGTCTCATTGTTGAAATGGACGTACAAAATCATATCGGTCATGCCGTCGTTGACGTTGGAGTCATTGGCCGCACCTGCGGACAGATCGCCGGTGGACGAACGGTCAACGCCGGTGACAAGGATGTTGAACTCCTTGCCCTGGAATTCCTTGGGCGTGTTGATGAGCTGGTTCAGCTTGATGTTGCCGCCCGCCGGGGTGATGGCCCCCATGATGAGCGCGAACGCACCGCCGAAGATCAGCGCGATGACCAGCAGCGTGATGAGCAGGATCTGCCACCAGCGGATCTTTTTCTTCTTTTTCCCGTTTCCGCCCTTGCCGCTGCCGCCCTTTTTGCCGGACTTTCTGCCCTTTGCCTTGCGCGGGGCGTCGTCGTCATCGCGCGGGGGCTTGCGGCTGCCGCCATTGCCGCCTGCGGCGGTGCGGGGCTTATGGGCTGCGGGCTGCGGGGCATCCGCATGCTTTGCGCGGCGGGGCTGCGCGGCAGCCTCCTCCAGCCGGATGCCGCCGACGGGGGCGGACTGCTGCACAGGGGCCTGCGCCTGGGGGCGCGGGGCGGACTGCTGCCCCTGCCGCGGGGCCGCGGGCTGCTCATACAGCTGGGCGGCGGCCTGCCGGGCGCGCTGCTCCGGCTCCGGCGGGCGGTTCACGGTGCGGCGGGGGCGCTGCACCTGAAACTGCAAGGTATCGCCGTATTTGCGCTCGGCAGCGGCGCGGTAGGCCATGGCCTGCCGCTGGGCGTAGGTCAGCTCACGGGGTCTTTCCGGTGCGGGCGCAGCCTGCTGGACAGGCTCCTGTACCGGCGGCTCGGGTGCGGGGGCCGACTGCCCGGTCACAACGGGACGCTGGCTGATATGCCGTCCCTGGGCCGTGCGCATGGGCTGCTGCACGGTGCGGCGGCGGGCATTCTGCTCGGCCAGTTGTTGGGCGCGGCGGCGGGCAGCCTCATACTGCTCCTGATCCAGCCCGCCCGATGCACTGCCGGTATACAGCTTACGCGGTTCGCTCATTACATTTCCTCCCTGCTCTGTGGAGTGTTTTTATTCAAGGTGTGCTTTTGCATACTCATAAGCGGCGACGCTTTCAGGGTCCAGCGAGCCGCCCTTTTCTTCCACAAAATCAATGCTGCGCTTGAGTGCGTCGCAAAGGGCCCGGTCCAGATCCTGCATTTCCAGCGCGCGCAGGTCGTCTACGCCGGGCCAGTCGCGCTCGGCGCTGGTCATATCGGCCAAATAGATGATCTTATCGAGCTTGGACATTCCCGGCTTGCCGGTAGTATGGCAGCGGATGGCAGACAAAATTTCCGGGTCGGTGATGCCCCATTGCGTTTCGGCCAGGATGGCGGCGGCGATGCCGTGCCAGACCGGCGACGGACGCGCGGGGGCATTTTCTGCTATTATAGCATTATCGGCAAAAATCTGCAACAACTCCTGCTTGGGCAGTTCCTTGGCGGAATCGTGCAAAATTGCCGCCATAGCGGCCTTTTCCGGGTCTGTGCCCCAGCGCTTGGCAAGTTTTACAGCCATTTTTTTTACATTTTTCGTGTGCGTCCAGCGCTTTTCGCTCAGGCGGGCCTTGACCAACTTCTTGGCTTCGGAGTACTCCATGGCAGTCCTTCCCCTCTCTTTTACAATTTTTGCATTGTGATGGCGGCAGCGTCCGCGGAGGGGTCAAGACCCCTCCCTACAGAGCAACATTTATGGCAGGCTTGTAGGGAGCGGTCTTGACCGCTCCGGGCAATTTTGCGGCTGCCGCAATGCTCCGCGGGACGCATATATGCGTCCCCTACAATCTGCCGGAAGGTTCGTAGGGGCGGCTTTATCGCCCCTTTTCGGGTCATGCGTAGGGCGGGGTGGGGGCAGGCCGCCCTACAGGCTCCCGTACAGCCGATGCTCCTTTATCACTGCCAGCACCTCCGGCGGCAGCACCTCCGGCCACTGCTCCCGCGGGATTTTCCCGCTGCGGATGTCGCTCGACGCGCAGGGGTAGCTCTCAGCGCGGGCAAAAAGGACGCGGCCCCCGGCCTTTTTCAGTTCTGCGGCGGCGGCGTGCAGGGCGGCCTCATCGGTGCCGGTGCGGCTCTCGACGACGAGGGCAGCCATTTTCAGCATATCCTGCCAGCGGTACCATTCCTGAAACGTCAGCAGCATGTCGCTGCCGACGCAGAGGTACAGCGCGCCGTCCGGGTCTTGGCCGCGCAGCCATTCCAGCGTGTGCACGGTGTAGCTGCGCCCGCCCCGGCGTATCTCCCAATCGCTGACCTGCACCGCCGGGGACAGCGCTGTAAAGCAGGCACACATCTGCAGGCGCAGCTCTGCCGGGGTGGCGCTGGCGTGCTTGTGGGGCGGCGTGCCCGCGGGCATAACGAGGGCGCGGTCCGGCTGTACCAGTGCCAGCGCGGCGCGCAGGTTGTTCATGTGGCCGTTGTGGGGCGGGTCGAACGTCCCGCCGTAGAGCAGTGTTTTCATTTTGCCAGCACGGCGGTGTAGGCGCTTTCCTTTTTCTTCTGCTTGAACAGCACGAATTTGCGGCCAATGACCTGCACGCACTCGCAGTCCAGCGCCTCGCACAGGATGTCGGCGGCCTCGCGGGCGGAATATTCGCTGTTTTCCAGCACCTTTACTTTGATAAGCTCGCGTGCGGCGATGCAGTCGGCGATGCCCTGCTTGAGGGTGTCGTCGATCTCGCCCTTGCCGATCTGGTAAACGGGGTCCATCGTGTTCGCCGCGCTGCGCAGAGCCGCGCGCTGTTTGCTGGTAAGTGCCATAAATTATCTCCTTTTTATTGTATATATCTCGGTAGGGGCCGGGCATGCCCGGCCCTCTAGTCTGTGTGGTTTCCTTTTAAACGGGTTGCTGCTTTTATGCTGCGGGCCGGGCATGCCCGGCCCCTACAAAGGCTTCCCCCAAAGGGGAAGGCATTTACATGTCACCCCAAAAACGCCGGCAATTGCGCTTCCAGCTTCTCCATTGCCCGGCCGCGGTGGCTGATGGCGTCCTTCTCGTCGGGGGTGAGCTGGGCGTAGCTGCGGCGTTCGGTGTTCGGGCGCTTGCCGTCGGGTGCGCCGTACTCGTCGGGGATGAACAGCGGGTCATAGCCGAAGCCGTAGTCGCCGTTCTGCAATGTAAACGCAATGCGGCCCGGGCACTCGCCCTCGACCTCCAGTGCGCGTCCGTCCGGCAGCATGAAGCAGACCGCCGACACGAACTTTGCACCGCGCTGTTCCTCCGGCACGTCGGCCAGCTCCCGCAGCAGCTTTGCGTTGTTCGCGTCGTCGTCGCCGTGATGCCCGGCGTAGCGGGCGCTGTAGACGCCGGGCGCACCGTGCAGCGCGTCGGTGCAGAGGCCGGAGTCATCGGCCACGGTGGGCAGGCCGCTGGCCTTGCAGAACGCCTCGGCCTTGATGCGGGCGTTCTCGGCAAATGTCGTGCCGGTTTCCTCGGGGTCAAGGTCGATCCCCAGCTCCCGCAGGCTCTTGACCTCATGGCCCATGCGTTCCAGAATGCGGCGCAATTCCTTCAGCTTGCCCGCGTTGTTGCTGGCGGCGCAAACGATCATGCTTCGCTCTCCCCTTCCTCTTTTTTTTCGTCCTTCTGCAGGGCGGATTCCGGCAGCAGGCTTTCGACGAAGGTCTGTGCGTCAAATTCCATCAGGTCGTCGATCTTCTCGCCGACGCCGATGAAGCGGATGGGCAGACCGAGGTTCTCCCACACAGAGACCGCGCAGCCGCCGCGGGGCGTGCCGTCGAGCTTGGTCAGCACCACGCCGGTGGCGTTGGCGGCCTTACAGAACTCCTCGGCCTGGCTGATGGCGTTCTGGCCCGTGATGGCGTCGAGCACCAGCAGCACCTCAAGGCTCGCCTCGGGGCTGGCCTTCTTGACACTGCGGGAGATTTTGGACAGCTCGTCCATCAGGCCCTTCTTGTTGTGCAGACGTCCGGCGGTGTCGGCAATGACCATGTCGTAGCCGCGGGCGTTGGCGCTCTTGACGGCGTCGAAGATGACCGCCGCCGGGTCCGCGCCCATGCCGGCCTGGACCAGCGGCACGTCGGCGCGCTCGGCCCAGAGCTCCAGCTGCTCACTGGCGGCGGCGCGGAAGGTATCGCCCGCTGCCAGCATGACGCGGCGTCCCTGCTTTTTGTACAGGCCGGCCAGCTTGGCAATCGTCGTGGTCTTGCCGACGCCGTTGACGCCGATGAC
>OGME01000696.1_pt1 | contig 27070 bp, 18 predicted proteins | sample 1572981 | NCBI WGS metagenome assembly OGME01 (sample SAMEA2581902, study PRJEB24529) | metagenome | biome: Human gut stool | place: China | collected 2011
TCAACACGCTTGCCCAGCAGGTTCTGGCGGAAGCGGCCCTGCTTGCCCTTCAGCATATCGGACAGGGACTTCAGTGCGCGGTTGTTCGCGCCGGTGACCGGGCGGCCGCGGCGGCCATTGTCGATCAGGGCGTCAACGGCCTCCTGCAGCATACGCTTCTCATTGCGGACGATGATGTCGGGCGCACCGAGCTCCAGCAGACGCTTCAGGCGGTTGTTGCGGTTGATGACGCGGCGGTACAGATCGTTCAGGTCGGAGGTCGCAAAGCGGCCGCCGTCCAGCTGCAGCAGGGGGCGCAGATCCGGCGGAATGACGGGGATGACCGTCATGATCATCCACTCGGGGCGCTGGTTGCTCTCGAGGAAGCTCTCAACGCACTCAAGGCGCTTCAGCAGGCGGACGCGCTTCTGGCCGTTGGCATGCTCGAGCTCCTCACGCAGCTCCTTGCTCAGCTTGTCGAGGTCGATCTCAGCCAGCAGCTTCTGGATGGCTTCGGCACCCATACCGGCTTCAAACGTATCCTCGTACTTTTCGCGCATCTCCTTGTACTCGCGCTCGGTCAGCAGCTGCTTTTTCTCCAGCGGCGTGAAGCCGGGGTCGGTGACAATGTAGTTGGCGAAATACAGGACCTTGTCCAGCTGACGGGGGCTGATGTCCAGCATCAGGCCGATGCGGCTGGGAATGCCCTTGAAATACCAGATGTGCGAGACAGGCGCGGCCAGCTCGATGTGGCCCATGCGCTCACGGCGGACCTTGGCGCGGGTGACCTCGACGCCGCACTTGTCGCAGATCTTACCCTTGTAGCGGATGCGCTTATACTTGCCGCAGTGGCATTCCCAGTCCTTGGTAGGTCCAAAAATGCGCTCGCAGTACAGGCCGTCGCGCTCCGGCTTCAGGGTGCGGTAATTGATGGTTTCGGGCTTGGTGACCTCGCCGTAGCTCCAGGCACGGATCTGGTCCGGGGAGGCAAGGCCGATCTTAATCGAATCGAATTCTTTATTTTCCATTCAGCGAACCCTCTCAAATTCAATATGACACACGATGCAATTCGATCAATCGTCGAAGGAATCAGACTCGATGGCGGCGAGGTCGTCAGCCGTGGGGCCGGCATCCTCATCCAGATCATCGTCAAAGCCTTCGTCGGCGTCCTTGACGCTGTAATCGTCCTGCAGCTCACTCTCGACCATGACGTTATCGCCCAGGTCGTAGTCATTGTTCTCAAAGCTGCTGTCATCGTCGTCAAACTCCTGACGCATATCGACGGCGTTGCCTTCCTTATCCTGCACAACAATATCCAGGCCAAGGCTCTGCAGCTCTTTGAGCATAACGCGGAAGCTCTCGGGGATACCGGGGCGCGGGATCGGCTCGCCCTTGACGATGGCTTCGTAGGTCTTGACACGGCCCACGACGTCGTCGGACTTGATGGTCAGGATCTCCTGCAGGGTGTAAGCGGCGCCGTAGGCTTCCAGCGCCCAGACTTCCATCTCGCCGAAGCGCTGGCCGCCGAACTGTGCCTTGCCGCCCAGAGGCTGCTGGGTGACCATGGAGTAGGGGCCGGTGGAACGGGCATGGATCTTATCGTCGACCAGGTGATGCAGCTTCAGGTAGTACATATAGCCTACCGTGACCTTGCTGGGGAACTGTTCACCGGTACGGCCATCATACAGGGTGGTCTTGCCGTCGTCGGTCAGATCGATCTTGGAGAAGTCGATGACATGGCCTTTCTCGCCCATCAGGCGGTCCAGGTGGGTCGGGTACTCGGGCGCATTTTCGCCGTGCCACTTCTCGCGGGCCTCGGCGAAGCAGTCGCGCAGGTCGGACTCGTGCGCACCGTCAAAGACGGGGGTCTGGACCTTCCAGCCCAGTGCCTTGGCAACGTAGCCCAGGTTGACCTCCAGGACCTGACCGATGTTCATACGGGAGGGAACGCCCAGGGGGTTCAGCACGATGTCCAGCGGGGTGCCGTCGGGCAGGAAGGGCATATCCTCCTGCGGCAGAATGCGGGAAACAACACCCTTGTTGCCGTGACGGCCTGCCATCTTATCGCCGACGCTGATCTTACGCTTCTGGGCGATGTAGCAGCGCACGCACATACGCACGCCGGGCTGCAGCTCGTCGCTGTTCTCGGGGGTAAAGACCTTGACGTCGACAACGATGCCGTAGGCGCCGTGGGGCACACGCAGGGATGTGTCGCGGACCTCGCGGGCCTTCTCGCCGAAGATGGCGCGCAGCAGGCGCTCCTCGGCGGTCAGCTCGGTCTCGCCCTTCGGGGTGACCTTGCCGACGAGGATGTCGCCGGTCTTGACCTCGGCACCGATGCGGATGATGCCGCGGTCATCGAGGTCTTTCAGCGCGTCATCGCCGACGTTCGGGATGTCACGGGTGATTTCCTCGGGTCCGAGCTTCGTGTCGCGGGCCTCGGTCTCATATTCTTCAATGTGGATGGAGGTGTAGACATCCTCGCGGACGAGCTTCTCGTTCAGCAGGACGGCGTCCTCGTAGTTGTAGCCCTCCCAGGTCATGAAGCCGATCAGGGCGTTCTTGCCCAGGCTGATCTCGCCGTTGCGGGTCGCGGGGCCGTCGGCCAGCACGTCGCCGGCCTTGACGGTCTCGCCCACATTGACGATGGGGCGCTGGTTGTTGCAGTTGCCCTGGTTGGAGCGCATGAACTTGATGAGCTCATAGGTGTCGGCGGAGCCGTCGGCGCAGCGGACAATAATCTTGTCGGCGTCGACATACTCAACAGTGCCGTCATGGGCGGCCAGGACGCAGACACCGGAGTCGGTGGCGGCCTTGTACTCCATGCCGGTGGCGACCAGCGGCTGCTGGGTGACCATCAGAGGCACGGCCTGACGCTGCATGTTGGAGCCCATCAGTGCACGGTTGCAGTCGTCGTTCTCGAGGAACGGGATGCAGGCCGTAGCGACGGAAACCATCATACGCGGAGAAACGTCCATGTAGTCGACCTGAGAAGCGTCGAACTCCTGGATGTCGTTGCGGTGGCGGCCGGAGACGCGGGGACGGACGAAGTGGTTGTTCTCGTCCAGCGGCTCGTTGGCCTGAGCGACGATATACTCGTCCTCCTCGTCGGCGGTCATATAGACGACCTCATCGGTGACAGTGCCGGTGGCCTTGTCGACCTTGCGGTACGGGGCCTCAACGAAGCCGTACTTGTTGATCTTGGCGTAGGTGGCCAGATAGGAGATCAGACCGATGTTCGGGCCTTCAGGCGTCTCGATGGGGCACAGACGGCCATAGTGGGTGTAGTGAACGTCGCGGACCTCGAAGCCTGCGCGGTCACGGGACAGACCGCCGGGGCCCAGAGCGGACAGACGGCGCTTGTGGGTCAGCTCAGCCAGCGGGTTGTTCTGGTCCATGAACTGGGACAGCGGGCTGGAACCGATGAACTCCTTGATGGCGGCGACGACAGGGCGGATGTTGACGAGGCTCTGCGGGGTGATCTCGCCGTTTTCCTGATTCTGCAGGGTCATGCGCTCACGGATGACGCGCTCCATGCGGGAGAAGCCGATGCGGAACTGGTTCTGCAGCAGCTCACCGACGCTGCGGACGCGGCGGTTGCCCAGATGGTCGATCTCATCGGTGGTGCCGATGCCGTGATCAAGGCCCAGCAGGTAGTTGACGGAGGCAAAGATGTCATCGACGGTAACGGTGCGGCTGATCAGAACATCGTGGTTCTGGCGCAGCAGCTCCTTCTGCTCCTCCACATCGGAGGTGGTGTCGAGGATCTTGCGGATCTCGGCAAAGTTGGCACGCTCTTTGACACCGGCCTCGGCCTCGACGTCGAAGCTGAAGAAGTTCTGGGCGTTGACGCAGCCGTTGGAGATGACAATGAACGGACGGGGCTCCTCGCCCTTCTTCTCAACGAGGATGGTAACGCGGGTAACGCCGGCGTTATCGATCTCCTCGGCCTTGGCCATGTTGATCTTCTCGCCCTTGGCGGCCAGCAGCTCGCCGGTCAGCGGGGCGATGATGTCCTCGGCAGCCTTATAACCGGCAATGCGGCGGGTCAGGCTGAGCTTGTTGTTCATCTTATAGCGGCCAAAACGAGCCAGGTCGTAACGGCGCGGGTCAAAGAACAGGTTGTTCAGGTGTGCGCGGGAGTTTTCCACCGTCGGGGGCTCACCGGGGCGCAGCTTACGGTAGACCTCGAGCAGGCCCTCCTCGGTGTTGTGGGTGATGTCCTTCTCGAGAGAGGCGTTGATCTTCGGCTCGGAATCGCCGAAGAACTGCTTGATCTGCTCATCGGTGGACAGGCCCAGGGCACGCAGCAGCGTGGTAACGGGCAGCTTGCGGTTCTTATCGATACGGACGTAGTAAACGTCAGAGGAGTCCGTCTCATACTCCAGCCAGGCGCCGCGGTTGGGGTTCATGGTGGCGGTGAACAGGTCCTTGCCGGTACGGTCCTTGCTGGAGCCGTAGAAAACGCCGGGAGAACGGACCAACTGGGAGACGATGGCACGCTCGGCACCGTTGGAGATGAAGGTACCGGCGTCGGTCATGAGCGGGAAGTCGCCCATGAAGATCTCCTGCTCCTTCACCTCGCCGGTCTGCTTGTTGAACAGACGGGCCGTGACGTACAGGGGTGCCGCATACGTGGCATCCCGCTCTTTGCATTCTTTAATAGAATACTTGGGGTTCTTGTCCAGCCGGTAATCGACGAACTCCAGCACGAGGTTGCCGGTGTAGTCCTCGATCGCGGCAATGTCGTGGAAGACCTCATGCAGGCCCTCCTCCAGGAACCAGTTGTAAGAGTTTTTCTGGATCTCGATCAGATTGGGCATACCAATCACTTCGTTGATGCGGGAAAAGCTCATGCGGGTCGTTCTGCCGTTTTGTACGGGCTTGACCTTTACCATAAAACGCGACCACTCCTATTCCATAGATTGACAAAGTTGGCGAAAGCGACCCGAAAGGCGGCTGTGAAACTGCGGCATATTCGTCGTTTTTCACAAACTTTTTGATTTTACAGATTTTGCAAAATTCCTTTAGGGCGCTCTATTCCATTTTTGTGATACTGTTTTAGTATACAGGGTAAATGGCTTGCTGTCAAGGGTTTTTCGGCTTTTTTATGAAGTTTTTCCGTTCTATCGAACGCCCGGGCGGGTGTAACAAAATTTCGGCAATTTGCTGATTTTGCACCGTTTCCCTCCGCTTGACAAATTCGGTACAGCGGTTACAGGGTGCGGTTTTTGGCAGTTTTCACAAGGTTGGGTGTGATATTTTAAACAGGTTGTCTCTTGACAGGCGGGGTGGTTTTACGGGATAGTACTATACAGAATCCTTATTAAAAATTGAAAGGCGTTTTGCACATGAATCTTCTCGGCCAGAAAATCACCCTGCGGCGCATCCTTGGCATGATCGCGGGCGTCGTCATCATCGGCATCGGCATTGCGGTGTTTAAGTTCTCGCGCCTGGGCAACGACTCCATCAGTGCGCTGAACCTGCGGTTGGCGGAGCTGGTCGGCCTGCCGTTCAGCATCGAGAATGTGCTGATGAACCTCTGCCTTTTCGTGCCGCAGCTGCTTTGGGGGCGGCGGTACATCGGGCTTGGCACCATCATCAACAGCTTCTGCATCGGGTTCATCGTCACGTTTACCGGCGATGCGATGACCGCCGTCTTTGGCTCTGCCGACACGCTGCCGGTGCAGCTGCTTTGGGTCGCTGTGGCGGTGTTGGTCATCGCGCTGGGGTGCTCGCTGTACCAGACGGCGGATTTAGGCGTCGCACCGTATGACGCGCTCTCGCTGATGCTGGCAGACCGGCTGCCTGTCCCCTATTTCGGCTGCCGCGTGTTCACCGATGCGCTGTGTGCGGTGCTTGCCTTCCTGTTGGGCGGACTGATCGGGCTGGGCACCCTGATCTGTGCCTTCGGGTTAGGACCGTTCGTGCAGTTCTTTACAAGGCATTTTTCGGAGAAGGTGCTGCGGTACAAGCCGGAGAAGAAATAGAAGCATCGTAGGGCGGGGTGCCCCCGACGGCCCGGCAGCGCTCCGGCTGCCGCAGCGCTTCTGCGGGCGAGCAGCGCTCACCCCTGCGATGCACTTTTTCGACAGGCTGCGGGGCCTGCGGCCTCGGAGGCCGTAGGGGCGGATTCTATATCCGCCCGCGGAGCCTTGCCCTGCATCTCTAATAAAACAAAAAAGGACCGTCTCCACACCCGGAAACGGTCCTTTTCTGTCACATTTTAATGATTCCAAACGCATTGGCCACCGAGCTTGCCAGAATGACGGCGGCAAAGACCGGGCAGAGCCAGCGGATCATGAAGCGGAAGATCCTCTTGCGGCGGAAGGGCCGGCCGTCCAGCTCAACCTCCTGCTCGATCTTGTCCACGCCGATGACGCGGGAGACGAGCAGACAGGTCGCAATGGCCGCAATCGGCATCATGACCGAGTTCGTCAGGAAGTCGAAGAAGTCGAGGAACTGCATCCCGATAATCGTGACCCCCGCCAGCGGGCCGTAGCCCAGGCTGGACAGCGTGCCCAGCGCCACCATGATGACGCCGACAAGCACCGTGGCCTTTTTGCGACCCCAGCCCAACTCATCCTCAAACGTTGAGACGGCGCTCTCGGTCAGGGCAATCGAGCTGGTGACCGCTGCAAACAGCACAAGCACAAAGAACAGCACACCCACCACCGTGCCCAGCCCCATGCTGGCAAAGACTTTCGGGATCGTAATGAACATCAGCGCGGGGCCGGCCTGCAGCGTGTCGGGATCGCCGCCGGAGAACGCAAACACCGCCGGAATGATCATCAGGCCCGCCATGACGGCGATGAGCGTGTCGAAAATCTCGACGTGCTCGGTGGATTCCTCAATCGAGACATCCTTCTTCATGTAGGAGCCGAACGTGACAAGAATGCCCATGGCGATGGACAGCGAGTAGAACATCTGCCCCATGGCCGTGACGACGGTCATCCACGAGAAGTTGGCCGGGTTTGGCACCAGGAAATAGGCAACACCCGCCAGTGCGCCGGGCCGCGTGACCGAGTAGACCGCAATGATGACCGACAGCACGACCAGCACCGGCATCATGAGCCTGGAGACGCGCTCCACGCCGTTGCGCACGCCCGCAAAGATGATGCCCAGCGTAAAGAACGCAAACAGCAGGAAGCAGACCTCGGCGGACGCGCCATCTGCAATGAACGCGCTGAAATAGCCGTCCTCCGCAAGGCCCTGGGCGTTGCCGCGCAGATATTCAAACAGATATTTGATGACCCAGCCGCCGATGACCGAGTAGTACGGCACGATCAGCACCGGGATAACGGCGTTGATCCAGCCGCCAAAGCCGAGGAACCCGTTTTTGCGTCCCGGCTTTGCAAACGCACCGTAGGCGCTGACCGGGCTTTTGTGGGTCATGCGGCCCAGGGCAGTCTCGGCCATGATCATCGTGTAGCCGAACGTCAGCGCCAGCACAATATAGATCAGCAGAAAAATACCGCCGCCGTACTTGGCCGCCAGATACGGGAACCGCCAGATATTGCCCAGCCCCACCGACGCCCCGGCAGCCGACAGCACAAAGCCGAGCTTGCCGGAAAACGAACTTCTGTTTTGTTTTTGTTCCATGATTCTCCTGTTTCCTCCTAATTTCGTAATTCGCACAAAGGCAAGTGTAACACAGACGCGGAAAGTTTTCAATTACACTTTTTTTCAATAAACGCTTGACTCTGACGCAACGTCAGGGTGTATGATAGCAGTACCGCAAAGGAAACGAGGGTTTTAGCATGATGACCGTAAAAGAAGTCAGCCGACTGACAGGCATAAGCATACGCACGCTGCAATACTATGACAAGCTGGGTCTGCTGCCCGCCATGCGCACCGAGAGCGGCTACAGGCTGTATGACGATGCAGCGCTGGAACGTTTGCAGCAAATTTTGCTGTTTCGGGAGCTGGAGTTTCCCTTGCGGGACATCCGCACCATTTTGGACAACCCGAATTTTGACCGCCGCAAGGCTCTGCGCCAGCAAATTGAGCTTCTCACGCTGAAAAAGCAGCACTTGGAAGATTTGATACGGCTGGCGCGGACTTTGCAAGCCGCAGGAGGACACACTATGCAATTCAAAGAATTTGATACATCCCGCATTGACGAGTACACCCGCCGCGCCAAGGAATCTTGGGGCGACACCCCCGCCTACCGCGAGTTTGAGCAGAACGCCGCCGAACGCACGGTGCAGGAGAGCAGCGATATAAACAATCAGCTGATGGCGTTGACCGCCGGATTCGGCGCACTGCAAAACCTGCCCATCGACAGCCCCGCCGTGCAGGCGCAGGCCGCCAAGCTGCAAGCTTTCATCACCGAGCACTACTACACCTGCACAAAGGAGATTTTCGCCCAGCTCGGCCAAATGTACGGCGCAGGCGGAGAGTTCACCGCCAACATCAACGCCGCAGGCGGCCCTGGCACTGCGGAGTTTGCAGCGAAAGCGATTGAGGTGTATTGCAAGGAATAAGGCATAAATTTTGTTGGACGCCTTGTAGGGGTGAGCATTGCTCGCCCGTGGAACATTGCAGCCGCCCCTACAGAGCGGCCATAACACCCACACAAACCAAAGCCCCGCCCTGCTTATTTTCACAAGCAGGGCGGGGCACTTTTATTCACGTATCAAATCAATCCAGGAAATCCCGCAGTTTCTTGCTGCGGCTGGGGTGGCGGAGCTTGCGCAGGGCCTTGGCTTCGATCTGGCGGATGCGCTCACGGGTGACGTTGAACTCCTTGCCGACCTCCTCCAGCGTGCGGGGGCGGCCATCCTCCAGGCCGAAGCGCAGGCGCAGGACCTTTTCCTCACGCGGGGTCAGGGTCTTGAGCACGTCGGCCAGCTGCTCCTTCAGCAGGGTCTGGCTGGCGGCCTCGGCGGGCACGGGTGCGTCATCGTCGGGGATGAAGTCGCCCAGATGGCTGTCCTCCTCCTCACCGATGGGCGTCTCCAGACTCACGGGCTCCTGTGCGACGCGCATGATCTCGCGGACCTTATCCACGGGCATGTCAAGGCGCTCGGCGATCTCCTCGGCGCTGGGGTCGTGGCCGTACTCATGCAGCAGCTGGCTGGACACCTTCTTGACCTTGTTGATCGTCTCGACCATGTGCACGGGGATGCGGATGGTGCGGGCCTGGTCGGCGATGGCGCGGGTGATGGCCTGACGGATCCACCACGTTGCGTAGGTGGAGAACTTGAAGCCCTTGGTGTGGTCAAACTTTTCGACAGCCTTGATCAGGCCCAGGTTGCCTTCCTGGATCAGATCCAAGAACTGCATGCCGCGGCCCACATAGCGCTTGGCGATGGAGACGACCAGACGCAGGTTGGCCTCGCTCAGGCGCTGCTTGGCCTTCTCGCCATCGGGACCGCCGGCCTGAATTTTCAGTGCCAGCTCGGTTTCCTCCTCGGGGGACAGCAGCGGCACACGGCCAATTTCCTTCAGGTAGACCTTGACCGGGTCGTCAATCGTGATGCCGTCGGCAGTCAGGCCGTCCTCGTAGTCGTCCACGCCCTCCTCGGAGCTGGGCAGGGCGCTGCTGACGTCAACGGGCGTGTCGTCGACGATCTCGATGCCGTTGCTTTCCAGCTCCTCGTAGAGCTTTTCCATCGCTTCTACGTCAAGAACGTTGCCATTTTCCTCCATTGCGTCGCTGATCTCACTGCTGGTCAGCTTGCCGGCGCGGCGGCCCGTGTCGATCAGACTGCGGATCGGATCTTTCTTTTCTGCCATAAGTACGTTCTCCTTTTGGTTTTCTATTGTTTGACAAAGTATGTCGGAATGTCGTTATTCGTCTGTCTCGGCGGGGCGGGCGCCCTTCTTTTTGCCGAGGTTTGCAAAGAAGTCTAAAAATTGAGCATCATCCATCTTCTTAACTCTTTCGTTCAGTGGTTTTGCTGTTTGGAGACGCTCTAGATACATATCAATATCTTGCCGTTGCAAATGCGTTTCATGATTGAACGCTTGGGCTCGCCCAACCTCTTGGATTTCGTTTTCATTCAAAAACTGTTGAAGTGCTGTCATATTCAAAGGTTGTCCACTATCAACACATCGAAATATTGCCTGTATAACGTTCTGCATCTCTGGAACAACCACTGTCGTCATGTCCAAACGTTCCCGAACGTACGCCACTTCATCCGGGTTTTGCAGCATCGCCGCCACAATCTGTCGTGCCGCCGATGCCGCAGCAAGCGCTGATTCACCACCACTTGTATACGGAACACGAATGTCTGCCGCAATTCCTTCTTTAGACAAATCACGTTGTTCTTTACGATAGTTGCGCCGTTCAGCAGTATGAATGGCCCCGTTGATTTGAGAGACAATTGCTTGTTTTGAAACGCCCGTTTCATCCGCCAATCGTCCCGCATACACATCACGCGCCGTCGGACTGACACCGTATTCTGTCAAAATATCAATAGCCTCCCGGATGTAGCTCAGCCGCCCGTCGTCGCTGCGCAGGTCATACTTGGCCTTGCTCTTTTTCAGCTGGAATTCTGTCGGGTTGGCCGTGCCGTTCAAGAGCATCTCGAACCGCTCGCGGCCATATTTTTTGATGAACTCGTCCGGGTCCTTTGCCCCCTCATAGCTCAATACGCTGACCTTTAGCGGCGTGTTAGCTAAGATTCCAAGGCTGCGTTCCGTGGCCTTTTGGCCCGCCTCGTCAGAGTCATAGCTTAATATCACCTCGTCAGCGTACTCGCTCAGCATCTTGGCCTGCTCAGACGTCAGGGCCGTGCCGCAGGCACAGACCGCCGTGTCAAACCCGGCCTCATGCATCGAGATGACGTCCATGTAGCCCTCACAGAGGATGTAGCGCCGGTTTTTTGACTTTTTGGCGATATTCAGTGCAAAAAGCGTGCGGGATTTGTGGTAGACCATCGTCTCGGGGCTGTTGATGTACTTGGGCTTGGAGTCGTCCAGCACGCGCCCGCCGAAGGCAATGATGGCCCCGCGCACATCAATGATGGGCACCATGACGCGGTGGCGGAATATCGTATACAGATTGCCTCTTTCACTGCGTCGTATCAACCCCGAGTGTTCCAGTTCATCATCCTGAAATCCCCGTCGTTTCAAATAGTTGACCAAGCCAAAGCCTTCATCAGGCGCATATCCTAAGCCAAACCGACGAATCGCCGCATCAGACAGCCTCCGTTTTTCTTTCCAGTACTTTCGAGCTATTTCGGCTTCTTGTGTCTGAGCATTCAGATTTTCATAGAAATAACGCGCAGCACATCGGTTGATTTCCAATAGCCTTTGCCGTGCAGTAGCCTCATGGTCATTTTCTTCCGGCAAAGGCATTGCTGCTCGAGAGGCTAATTGCTTAACACTCTCAATATAGCTTAAATTATTATATTTGCGTACAAACCCTATCACGTCGCCTGCTGCACCGCAGCCGAAGCAGTAAAAGCTCTGGGTATCCGGGTAGACAACAAAAGACGGTGTTTTCTCATTATGAAACGGGCAAAGTCCCGTCATAGTCCGTCCTGTACGGCGCAGCTTCACATACTGGCTGACAACCTCTTCAATGTCGTTGCGCCGCACGACTTCCTGTATATATTCCTGGGGGATCATGGAATAGGCTGCACCTCCGTTTCTTAAAATAATAGATAATAAATACGCGTTTTCTCCCTTTGGTCGAAAACAAAATCGTAGGGGCGGATTCCATATCCGCCCGTGCCCGTTTGCGGCGGCGCAGACCTCCGCGGGCGCATATAGAATGCGTCCCTACGTGATTTTTTGAGTGGCGCGCAGCGACGCGATCCACAATCTTTATTATTTATTATTTCTTATTTATTATTTGTTTACAAAACCTTCCACTTCTGCGGGACAAACAGTTCCTCAAACAGGCGCGTGGCGAACTCGTCGCTCATGCCGCTGATGTAGTCGGTCACGGCACGGTCCACGCCCTCATTGTAGGCGATCTGCATGTAAAAGTTCGGCATCAGGGCCGGTTCGTCGCACAGGCGGGCGTACAGCTCGCTGATGAGCTTGTCCACCTTCTTTTCCTCGCGCTTGGCCTCCTTGTCGACGTAGACCGTCGCGTACATGAAGTCCTTCAGCACGGCGTAGGCGGCCTCGACCTCGGGGGAAAAATTGATTTTCCCGTTGCCGCTGTGGGCGACCAGGTCGGTGATCATCGTCGTGATACGCTCGGATTTGGTATGTCCCAGCACGGCGACGGCCTCGGGCGGCAGCTGGCGCGCGTCGAGCACACCGGCGGTGATGGCGTCCTCAATGTCGTGGTTCAGAAACGCAATGTGGTCGGCACGGCGCACAACGCAGCCCTCGGGCGTGCGAGCCCACGCGCCGGACGTGTGGGTCACAATGCCGTTGCGCACCTCCCAAGTCAGGTCAAGGCCCTGGCCGTCGCGCTCTAAGTAATCCACCACGCGCAGGCTCTGGCGGTAGTGGGAGAACCCGCCCGGGCAGAGCCGGTTGAGCGCCCTCTCTCCCGCGTGGCCGAACGGCGTATGGCCCAGATCGTGGCCGAGCGCGATGGCCTCGGTCAGGTCCTCATTCAGGCGCAGTGCGCGGGAAATTGTGCGTGCGATCTGAGAGACCTCCAGCGTATGGGTCAGGCGGGTGCGGTAGTGGTCGCCCTCCGGGGACAGAAAGACCTGCGTTTTCTGCTTTAAGCGGCGGAACGCCTTGCAGTGCAGAATGCGGTCCCGGTCCCGCTGGAAGCAGGGCCGGATCGGGTCCGGCTCCAGCGGCACACGGCGGCCCAGGCTGTTTTCGCTTAAAGTCGCGTAGCGGCTCAGGGTCTGCCGTTCGATAGCCTCGGTCTCTTCACGGATCGTCATAGTGTGCCCCCTTTTCTGCTCTCTGCTTATAAATACGACAAAAGTGCGGGAAACACTCTTTTTTTGTTGGAAAAAATTTGATTTTTTACAGAAATTTAAAACGCCGCATACTGCGGGGCAGAAATTTCCACCTCTGCCCCGCCGCGGGTCAGCTCGTTGAGAGCCGTGCGGAGCGTTTCCTCCTGCCCTGTCGGCATACGCCAGCAGAGCGTCACGGCATCGTCAAAAATCGGCTCGTCAAGCCGCGTTTCCGCCGCCGCAATGATGCGCTGGGCCTGCTCGAACTGGGCATAGCTCACACGGACCTTGCAGTCGACGACCAGCCGCATGCTGACGAGCTCGGCGCTTTGCAGAGCGCCCGAGGCTGCCGCCGTGTAGGCGCGCACCAGCCCGCCGGTACCCAGCAGAATGCCGCCGAAATACCGCGTTACCACGACGATCACGTCTGCCACACCCGCGTGGCCGATGGTCTCCAGCACGGGCGTACCGGCAGTCTTGGCGGGTTCGCCGTCGTCGGAATACCGCGTGCGGCCATTTTGCAGCACATAGGCGTAGACGTTGTGCCGCGCCGTGCGGTTGGCAGCGCGCACAGCGTTCAGCACGGCCAGGGCTTTTTCCTCCGTGTCGGCAAAGGAGGCCGTTGCGATAAAGCGGCTGCGCTTTTCCTCATATTCAAAGGTGGCTGTGCCGCGGATGGTTTTGTAGTCGGCCATGGTGGGAAACCTCGATGTATAGCAAAAAATACCCCGGATGAAAACCATCCGGGGTACAAAAAACGGAATTACTTGCCAGACTTGGCGAAGCGGCGCTTGAAGCGCTCGACGCGGCCACCGGTATCGACCAGCTTCTGCTTGCCGGTGTAGAAGGGATGGCACTTGCTGCAGACTTCGACGTGGATCTCCGGCTTGGTGTCACGGGTGTGGATCACGTTGCCGCAGGCACAAGTGATGGTGCAGTCCACATAGTTCGGATGGATGCCCTGCTTCATGGTTATTTCACCTCTTTCTCGATCATGATAAAAGGAGCCATACTCAATATATGTGCTCATCACAATCTCCGAATTGCGGCTACCAGCACCCGGCATCCTGTCCGGGCGGAGCAGCCATCTGAACGATTGCTGAAATATTTTAGCACAAAGTATCAAGATTGTCAAGCACTTTTTTCGGTTGACACCGTAGGGGCGGATTCTATATCCGCCCGTCAGACGGCAGACACCTTGCGGGCGCATATAGAATGCGCCCCTACGGAGTATCACCTTACAGCGTCAGCTGCTCCGCTCTGTCGTCGTCCTTCAAAATCGCACCGGCGGCAGGCAGGGTGCGCACGCGGTAGCGCGGGGCGTCGTTCAGCTCAAGGCCCTCGGCCAGCGTGACGCGGGCGATTTTGGCATTCTTTTTCAGCGCCACAACGCTGACACCGGCGGTGTCGCGGGTCGTCTTTTCGGGTATGAGTGCGCTGCCGACGAGCAGCAGACGGTTGTTGGTGGTGAAAATCGCCAGCTCGGTCTCCTCGGGCAGGTGGCGCATGAAGGCCAGCTCGGCCTTGTCGCTGTAGGCTTTCAGCAGCTTGCGGCGGTTCTGCTTTGTCTCGTAGCTGGACAGCGGCACCTTGGCGCACTTGCCGTTGTCGTAGAAGAAGAGCATCCAGCCCTTGTAATCGGGGGTCACGACCATATACTGCGGGACCTCGCCCTCCTCCATCCCGAGGGCGCTGGCGACGTAATCGCCGAGGACGCTCGCCTTGCTGTCGTTGAAATCATAGGCGTGGGACTTGTAAACCTGACGATGATTCGTAAAGAACAGCAGCTCGACGCTGTTCGTGCTCTCGCAGGTGAACAATACCTCATCGCCGTCCTTGAGCTTCTGCTCGCCGCTCATGCGCAGGCTCTGGGGCGTGATCTTCTTGAAGTAGCCGTCCCGCGTGAAGAACAGGTGCACGGGGTAGTCGGGAATCTGCTGCTCCGGCTCCTCGCCCTCAACGGCGGGCACCTCGTACATGATCTCGCAGCGGCGGGGCTTGCCGTACTTTTTGGCGACGTCGGCCAGCTCCTTCATGATGATCTTGTTGATGCGTGCCGGGCGCTTGAGAATATCCTCCAGGTCCGCAATCGCGTTTTCGAGTTCTTCAATTTCCTCGGTGCGCTTTAAAATATACTCGCGGTTCAGGTGGCGCAGCTTGATCTCGGCCACGTACTCGGCCTGCACCTCGTCGATGCCGAAGCCGATCATCAGGTTCGGCACGACCTCGGTCTCCTCGGCGGTGTTGCGCACGATTTCGATGGCCTTGTCAATGTCGAGCAGAATTGCCTTCAGGCCCTTGAGCAGGTGCAGGCGCTTCTGCTTGCCCTGCAAATCGTAGTAGGTGCGGCGGCGCACGCACTCGGCGCGGAAGGCGATCCACTCGTTCAGGATGCTGCGCACGCCCAGCACCTTGGGCTGGCCCGCAATCAGCACGTTAAAGTTGCAGGCGAAGCTGTCCTCCAGCGGCGTGGCCTTGTACAGGCGCGCCATCAGCTTGTCGGGGTCCTGGCCGCGCTTCAAATCAATCGTCAGCTTTAAGCCGTTCAGGTCGGTCTCGTCGCGCATATCGGAGATTTCGCGGATCTTGCCCAGCTTGACCAACTCGGTGATCTTGTCCATGATGGCTTCTACCGTCGTCGTGGGCGGGATCTGCGTGACGTCGATGCAGTTGTTTTCCTTGTCGTAGCTCCACTTAGCGCGGACGCGGACGCTGCCGCGGCCATTTTCCAGCACGTTCTGCATCTCGGCGGCGTCGTACAGAATCGTGCCGCCGCCGACGAAATCAGGGGCCGGAATGATTTCCCGCAAATCGGCCTGCGGGTCCTTCATCAGGGCAATCGTCGCATTGCAGAGTTCCTCGAGGTTGAAGGAGCAGATGTTGGACGCCATGCCGACGGCGATGCCCAGCGTGTTGTTGGCCAGAATCGTCGGGAAGGTGACGGGCAGCAGCGTCGGCTCCGTCGTCGTGCCGTCGTAGTTGGGCACAAAATCGACGGTGTCCTTGTCGATGTCGCGGAACAGCTCGTCGCAGACCGGCTCGAGCTTCGCCTCGGTGTATCGGGCGGCGGCGTAGGCCATATCGCGGCTGTACGCCTTGCCGAAGTTACCCTTGGAGTCCACGAAGGGCACAAGCAGGCTCTCGTTGGAGCGGCCCATGCGGACCATCGTGTCGTAAATCGCGGCATCGCCGTGGGGGTTCAGGTGCATCGTGCTGCCGACGATGTTGGCGCTCTTGGTGCGGTTGCCCTTGAGCAGGCCCATCTCGTACATTGTGTAGAGCAGCTTGCGGTGGGCGGGCTTGAAGCCGTCGATCTCCGGCAGGGCACGGGAGACGATGACGCTCATCGCGTAGGGCATATAGTTGGTTTCCAGCGTATCGGTGATGGCAGATTCCAGCACCTCGCCCGCCGATAAAATTTCGACGTTATCGCCCAGCTGCGGGCGCGCAGGGGTCAGTTTTTTTTCTTTACGTTTTGCCATTATGATTTATCCTATATTTCACAGCCGCCCGGTAGGGGCCGGACATGTCCGGCCCTTACCGGGAGCAAAGCGTTTACGGGAAGGTTGCGGGCGGGGCATGCCCCGCCTCTACACGCGCGGCAATCGTAGGAGTGTTCTCCCGCCGGGCGCGTATCAGCTCACGTCCAGATCGTCCAGATACTCCGCGCCGTGCTCGGCGATGTGCTCCTTGCGGCCCTGGAGGTTATCGCCCAGGAGCAGGTCAAACACGGCGGAGGTGCGCTCGGCGTCGGTGGGCAGCACCTTGATCAGGCGGCGGCTGTCGGGGCTCATCGTCGTCAGCCACATCATCTCGGGGTCGTTCTCGCCCAGACCTTTCGAGCGCTGGATCGTGTATTTCTCGCCGTCGATACGGCGCAGGATGTCGGCCTTCTCCGGCTCGGTGTACGCAAAATAGGTCTTGTTCTTCGTGTTGATCTCGTACAGCGGCGACTCGGCGATATAGACATAGCCCTTGTTGATGAGGGTCGGCGTCAGACGGTAGAGCATCGTCAAAACCAGCGTGCGGATCTGGTAGCCGTCCACATCAGCATCGGTACAGATGACGACTTTATTAAAGCGCAGGTTGTCCAGATTGAAGCTGGCCAGGTCTTTGTTGTGGCTGCCGCCCAGCTCGACGCCGCAGCCCATGACGCGGATCAGGTCGGTGATGATTTCAGATTTGAAAATGCGGGCGTAGTCGGCTTTCAGGCAGTTCAGGATCTTACCGCGGATGGGCATGATGGCCTGAAACTCCGAGTCGCGGCTCTGCTTGACCGCGCCCATAGCGGAATCGCCCTCCACGATGTACAGCTCGCGGCGGGAGGCATCCTTCGTGCGGCAGTCCACGAACTTCTGCACGCGGTTGGCCAGATCCATCTGCTGGGTCATCGTCTTTTTGATGGTGATGCGCGCTTTTTCTGCGTGCTCGCGGCTCTGCTTATTGATGAGCACCTGCTTGCAGGCCTTTTCGGCCTCGTCGGGGTGCTCGATGAAGTAGACCTCAAGCTGATGCTTCAGGAACTCGGTCATGGCCTGGGCCACAAACTTGTTCGTGATGGCCTTTTTCGTCTGGTTCTCGTAGCTCGTGCGGGTGGAGAAACTGGACGAGACAAGCACAAGGCAGTCCTGCACGTCGGCAAAGGTGATCGCACTCTCGTTCTTTTTGTACAGACCCTTGTTTTTCAGCCAGGCATTGATCTGGCTGACGAATGCCGTGCGCACGGCGCGGTCCGGGCTGCCGCCGTGCTCAAGCCAGCTGGAGTTGTGGTAATACTCCAGACACTGCACGGTGTTGGAGAACGCGAACGCGACGTTCATCTTGACCTGATAGTCGGGCTGGTCGGCGCGGTCACGGCCTGCGGCGGCACCGGAGCAGAAATACACGGGCGTCAGGGCCTTGTCCCCTACCAGCTCGTTGGCGTAGTCGGTGATGCCATGCTCGTACAGGTACTCGAACTTTTCGGCGTCGCTGCCGGACTTGTCGGTAAAGACCAGCGTAACGCCGTCGTTGACGACGGCCTGACGGCGGAGCATATCCTTGAAGGATTCCGCCGGGACGGCAATGTCGGTGAAAACCTCGGTGTCGGGCTTCCAGCGGATGACCGAGCCGGTGCGCTTGCCCTTGAACGGCTCCTTCTGCAGGCCGCCGACGTTCCCGCCCTTTTTGAAGTCGAGGTGATAGTGGAAGCCGTCGCGGTAGATGTCGGCGGTCATCCACTCACTGGCATACTGGGTGGCGCACAGGCCCAGACCGTTCAGGCCCAGGCTGAAATCATAGTTGCCGCTGCCCTCGGCGTATTTGCCGCCGGCGTACAGCTCGCAAAAGACCAGGTCCCAGTTCCAGCGCTCCTCGGCCTTGTTGTAGTCAACGGGGATGCCGCGGCCAAAATCCTCGACCTCGACGACGTGGTCCGGGAACAGCGTGACATTGATGCGGTTGCCGTGGCCGTCGCGTGCCTCATCGATGGAGTTGGAAATAATTTCAAAAATGGAATGAGCGCAGCCCTCGACACCGTCGGAGCCGAAGATGACCGCCGGGCGTTTTCGCACACGGTCCGCGCCCTTCAGCTGGCGGATGCTGTCATTGCCGTATTCCTGTTGTTTTTTTGCCATGCGGCGGGTCCCTCCGAATTTATAGTAAAACAGTGGTAGTTTTTGCACATGTAGATTTATTAAACCACAAGGCACAGCGGTTTGTCAAATTTGATTTGGTCAGTTTTTCTTTCTGCAGAGGTCGATGCCAGCCTCCGCCCCTATAAGTTCAGTTTAATACAACATTCGGTTGTTGTCAAGTTGTTTTTAATTGCAGTCACAGTTGCAGTCCTCCACCCGGTTGCGGTCTCCTATGACGGCGGTCCAATATTCGGTGCCCTGATAGCGGAAGATGACCCAGTCATAGCCGTTATATTTCCGTGTGCTCTGCTTTACCACGCAGTAATTGCCCAGCGGCAGGTAGCCGACCACATCGTTGAAGTTGGCGGTATAAAAATACTCGCACCGGGCGTTGAACACGACCAGATGCTTGCCGCTGACCGTCTCCATAGAAGGGCCGGAGACCCCATAGTTGTTGTAGCCTCCGGCTCTGATCTCGGGCAGGAAGTCCTTGTAGCTGCGGTCCAGGTCGCACGCGCCGGAGATTCCGCCGGCGCTGCCGCTGCCTGTGTACTGCCACATGGCATAGCTGCCGTTGTACCCCAGCACCGAGCGGTAATCCGCGACCCACAGCGGGTATTGGCTCAGCGCGGCGGCATTCAGGTAGCTGTTGATATAGTTTGTGTAACTGTACCACCCGGCGTACCATTTGCGCTGGTAGAGAATGTCCATGGCGTACTTCACCAGACTTGTCAGCTCGGCACAGCCCAGGCTGATAAGGCTCGAGTCCTCGACGTCCACAAAGACCGGGTACTCCAATTGCAGGCCGTCCATGACGTTCAGGAAAGTCGTCAGCTCGTTGGCAACGGCGGCGCGGGTGCGCGCGTAGGTATAGTAGTAGGCCCCTACCCGCAGACCCGCGGCCTTGGCCCCGTTGACGTTCTGCAAAAAGTACGGGTCCACGTACAGGCCGCCGCTGTTGCCGGAACCGACGCGGACAATGGCAAACTGCTTGCCCGCCGCCGCCACCCTGCCCCAGTTGATATTGCCCTGATAGCGCGACACGTCAATGCCGTTTTGGAAAAGCGCCATAAAAAGCCCCCCTTTGCGGTATAATATGCAAAGAGGGGGCGGGGTGTGTAATATCTGTTTCCGCTGCAAGGGCGGCAGCCAGGGGGCCTTTACGTCAGGCGGCGAATCGTATACGCATCGGACAGCTTTTCAATCTGTATATTTTTCACAGCAATTTGATCCTCAAATCTCCCAGCAGCGACACTGCCTCCGGCAGGGAGAATTTTGCGTCCTGCAGCTTGCAGCCGAAGATGTCGACTTTATACCCGCTGGCCTCTTTGAAGTTTGCCTTGCGCATATCGCACTGGAAAAACTCGGTGTCCAGCAGGTCGCATTTCTCAAAATCCGCGCCGACGAGATTGCACTTGGCGAACATCGAACGCTGTATGACACTGCCCGCAAATTTGAACTTTGTCAGGTTCATTTCGGTGAAGGTGTTGTATTTCAGGCGGCAGTCCCGCAGGCTCTCGATGGGGTCGGCAAACGCGCCGTCGCCCTGCAGGGACATCCAGTCGATGTTGTTCAGCGTACAGTTCTCAAAATCCGTAAATTTTGCGCGTGACATAGTGGTTTTTAAATCGGTGACCGTGCAGCGCAGGAACTGGCATTCGGTCAGGACGCTGTGGTCGAGCTTGCAGTCCTCAAACGTGCAGTCGGCAAAAACGCAGTCCGAAAAGTCGCAGTCGTAAAACGTTTCCCCAGTGAAGGTCAGGCGCTCAAAGCGTTCGCCCTCGCGGTATTCGGCGCGCATCAGATCACCAGCCCGCCGTTGACACCGAGCACCTGCCCCGTGATGTAGCCGCTGGCCTCGTCGGCGAGAAAGACCATCGTGCGGGCGATCTCGTCCGGCTCACCAAGGCGCTCCACAGGGGTCTCCTCCGCCAGCGCGGCGCGGTCCTCGTCGGTAAAGCCGGCCATCATGTCGGTGTTGATGACACCGGGCGCAATGACGTTGACCGTGATGCCGCTGGGGCCTTCCTCCTTGGCAAGGGCCTTGCCAAGGCCGATGAGCCCTGCCTTGGCCGCGCTGTAGGCGACCTCGCAGCTACCGCCGGTCTGGCCCCACATGCTGCTGACAAGCAGGATGCGGCCGTATTTGCGGTGGATCATGCCGGGCAGCACCGCGCGGCAGGCGTAGAACGCGCCGTCCAGATCGACGGCCATCATCCGCCGCCAGTCCTCGTCGGTGGTGTCGGTGAACAGCTTGACCTGCGCGATGCCCGCATTGCAGACGAGCACCTGCAGACTGCCGAGTTCCTGCTCGGCCCGGGCAACGGCGGTGCGCACCTGGGCGGGGTCGCCCGCGTCGGCCCGGATGGCAAGATAGAGGCCGCCGGGGTTGATTTCTTCGGCCTGACGGCGCACGGCGTCGGCGGCATCGGGGTGGGAATTGTACGTAAAGGCGACGCTATAGCCCGCCCGCGCAAAGGCCAGCACCGCCGCCGCACCGATGCCGCGGCTGCCGCCGGTGATGAAAACGTTATTTGTCATGGTAAAACCTCAATTCATTGCCCACTTGCTTGCCTCCCTCTGGGAGGGAGGTGCCCCGAAGGGGCGGAGGGAGAGAGCCTTGCCATGACCCGAAATATTTCGGATGACCGCAAGGCTCTCTCCCCCACCGCCTGCGGGCGGAGCCCCCTCCCAGAGGGGGCCAAGGAAAAAGGCGCTATTTCTTTTTGCGTTTTTCCCGCAGCATCACAAAAAAATCCTGCAGCAGGGCCTGCGCCTCGTCCTCCAGCAGGCCCGATTCTATGACAGGATGGTGGTTGAACGGCAGGGCGAACAGATCGGTCAGGCTGCCGCAGCAGCCCGCCTTGGGGTCGCGTGCGCCGTAGACGACCCGCTTTAAACGACTGTTGATGATGGCTCCGCTGCACATCGGGCAGGGCTCGAGCGTAACGAACAGCTCACACTGCCAGAGCCGCCAGCCGCCCAGCGCCTTGCAGGCCGCGTCAATCGCCATCAGCTCGGCGTGGTAGGTGGCATTTTTGCCGCTCTCCCGCAGGTTGTGGGCGCGGGCGACGATCTCGCCGTCCTTCGCGACCACCGCGCCGACGGGGACCTCGCCGAGGTCGGCGGCGATCTTTGCCTCGTCCAGCGCGGCACGCATCAGTTCTTCATCGGTCATACTATCCCCTCAATGTACAAAAATTGCAGCGTAGGCCACGAGAAACAGCACCGTTGCGCAGTAGACCGGGCTGGTAAAAACGGTCAGCACATCCACGCCGGGGCGCAGTCCCGCCGAAAAGCTGAACCCCTGACGGCGGGCGTTGCAGATCATCCATGCGCCGAACGCCGGGAAGAACAGCAAAATGAACAGCTCCACACCGAAGGAGACCTCCGCCGGGGCGTAATACCGCAGATAGATCGTTAAAAATGCCAGCGCGTTGTTGACAAGGTGCAGCAGCATCCCCGGCAGGATGCTGCCCGAGCGCTCGGCCAGCCAGCCCAAAAACACGCCGCAGGCAAAGGCCGTCAGGCCCTGCGCAAGGTCGAGATGCAGCACACCGAACAGCAGCGCCGGGGCAAAGATGGCCGCCGCGCTGCCGCAGGGGCGCATCAATCCCTGAAACGCACCGCGGAACAGCAGTTCCTCCGCGATGGCGGGCATGACGCAGAGCGCCAGAAACTGCATGAGCAGCTCCGGCCCGCCGCTGGGCAGCATTTCACTGGTCGCGGGGCTGCCTGTCAGGCGGTTGATGAGTGCGCCCGCCAGATTGGCAAGGTTCGCCACGCCGAGAAAAACCGGCAGGCAGAAGCCGGGGCTCCATGGTGCAGGCAGCATGATCCGCAGGTCTTTGGTTTTCAGCCGCGTGACCTTTAACAGAAAAACCAGCGTCAGCACGATGGCCCCCAGCCCGATGAGCAGCTGAAACAGCGCCGTACTGACCCCGCTGAAGCCCAGCGGCTTGGCCAGACTGGCACCGGGGTGGGCCAGTCCCATCAGTGCGCTGACCAGCAGCGTGAGCAGGCCGCGCGCCAGAAGATATACCAGGGATGCCACCGCGCAGCCGCCTGCCGCGCCCCGCACCCCGCGAGATTTTGTCATGATTTTTTATCCTCCATATAAAGGCTTCCCCCTCCGGGGAAGGCTTTATTATCATCATACCACAATCCGGCCAATAAAAAAAGCCCCACCGGTGTGCGGGCCGGCAGGGCAAGGTTGGAGGGAGAGGAGTCTATTCATTACCTGCGTTGTGCGCCGCAGGCATTGACTTTCTGCTACTATAATAGTACAGTATAGACATGAAGTAAAGCTACACTTTTTCATACATCACATGAATTTTTTTCACCATAGGAGATGCAGCTCATGACACTGACAGACTGCCAGCTGTTAAGCATTGTAGCACAGCTGGGTACCTTTGCCGCCGCGGCGGAGCGGCTGCACATCACGCCGTCCGCCGTCAGCCACGCGGTATCGGGCGTGGAGGCCGAGTGCGGCTTTCCGCTGTTCACCCGCACCAAAAGCGGCGTCACGCTGACCGCCGCCGCCGAAAAGCTCATGCCCGCCATCCAGCAGATGCTCGCCAGCAGCGAGTCGCTTGACCAGTCGATTGCCCAGATCAACGGGATGCACAAGGGCGCACTGCGGCTGGGGGTGTTCAACTCGGCCTGCGTGACCTGGCTGCCCAAGATCGTACCGGGCTTCCGCGCAGCGTTCCCGGGCATCGACGTGCAGATTTACCAGGGGTCGTATGATGACATCACGGGCTGGCTGAAAACCGGCGCGGTGGAGCTGGGGTTTCTCTCCAACTCCAGCGCCCACGATCTGGATTTTGAGCCGCTCTATGATGACCGGCTCATCTGCATCGCGCCGCCCGACTACCAGCCGCGCCGCCCCGGCGTGGTGCGGGCCGAGGAGCTGCGCAGCCAGCCGTTCGTCAGCCAGCAGTCCGACGTGGATGCCGACATCCAGAGCTACTTTAAAAAGAACGACCTGCATGTGTCGAGCCGGTGCTACATCGTGGATGACCAGAGCATGATCGCAATGGTCGCCTGCGGGCAGGGACTGGCGCTGATGCCCGAGCTGATGTTCAAGGAGGGCGCGGCCAGCGCGGGGTGCCAGGTTTTGCAGCTGGAGCCTGCCGCCAAGCGCACGATTGGTCTGGCGTGCCTGTCGCGGACAGCGCTCTCCCCCGCCGCCCGGGAATTTGTGGAGCACGCGCGGGCGTTTGCAAGGAAGCGGTGACCCACGCGGTAGAGGTCGGACATGCCCGGCCCGCAGGGTTACGGTATTGCCCAAGGTTTCTCACTGCCGTAAACGGGCACGGCGGCCAGAGGGCTGGCCGCCCTACATGTGTCCCGGAAATATTTCATTGCGCAGTGCAGCAAAACACCCCCGTGCCGTTAAATCGGCGCAGGGGTGCTTTTATTTTCTTAGTTTCCCTCGTCGTACTCCGCCACGGGCACATTCGCGTACTCGTCGGGGAGGTCGGGGGGCAGGGTCTGCATGTACTCGTGCATGGCTTCGGCCACGTTCTTGCTGTAGGCGACGGCCTCGACGACGGTGCGCGCACCCTTGACGGCATCGCCGCTGGCAAAGATGCCGGGGATGCTCGTGCGGCCCACCTCGTCGGTCTCAAACAGGCCGCGCGGGGTGGTTTTCAGATTCTTCGTGCTGTCGGTGATCGTCGTGCAGGGGCCCTGGCTGATGGACACAATGACACTATCCGCCGGGTAGAGCTTTTCGGTGCCGGGGATCTCGGTCAGCGTGCCGTCCTCGGCCTCGTTCAGGTCGATAAAGACGACGCCCTTGTCGGTGATCTCCAACGGCTTTTTGTTAAAGATGAAGTTCACGCCCTCCAGCTTGGCATAGCTTGCCTCGTACTCGCTGGCCGTAATGTGACTGGACAGCGAGAAGCACTCGAGATGCCGCGTGCCGTGGCGGATGGCGGTGCGCGCCACGTCCATGGCCGCGTTGCCCGCGCCGATGACGATGACCCGATTGCCCAGGTGGTAGACATCGGGGTTCTGCAGATAGTTGATGGCGTAGTGCACGTTGCCGAGGCTCTCGCCCTTGATGTGCAGCGTGTTGGGCCGCCAGACGCCGGTGCCGATGAAGATGGCCTTGTAGCCGTCGCGGAACAGGTCCTCAATTTTCAGCGCCTTGCCCACGTCGGTGTTGGGGCGGACCTTGATGCCCTTTAAGCGCAGATGGCGGTACTCGAAATCGTCCAGCACGGTCTTGGGCAGGCGGAACTCCGGGATGCCGTAGCGCAGCACGCCGCCGATCTTATCGTGGCTCTCAAAGATCGTGACGTCGTAGCCGTAGCGTGCCAAGATGACCGCAATGGTCAGGCCTGCCGGGCCGGAGCCGATGATGGCGGCCTTTTTGCCGTTGGACGGCGCGGGACCCTGGGTCATCTGGCTGGCGTAGGTGGACGAGATGTAGTTCTCGATGACCGAGAAGTGCACCGGCGCACCTTTGATGCCGCGCACGCAATGGCCCTCGCACTGGTTTTCGTGGTTGCAGACCAGCGAGCAGACCGTCGTCAGGGGGTTGTTCTCAAACAGCATACGGCCCGCTTCGTCGAGCTTGTTGGCCTTCAAAAGGCGGATGACCTCGGGAATATTGGTGTGGATCGGGCAGCCCTGCTGGCAGCGGGGCACCTTGCAGCCAAGGCAGTGGTTTGCTTCGTCCATTACGTGCAGCGCCATGTTTTACTCCTTCATTTCGCACCGATTTTGCGCGTTAAAAATGCAACAATGTTGTATCACGCGCATTTTTTATCCATATAGAATTATATTACCACCGGCTTAGCCGTGAACGCAAGCCCCATAGGCTGAATTTTTTCTCTGCATAATGACGAAAAATCAACCGCCTTATTATGCAGTCTGCTGATTTTTGCTGCCTCAGGGCCGGTGCGGGCCAGGTCTGCCAGCGCTGTCGCGGCGGGCAGCGACGCCTGTTTTAAACGCGGCAGCGCCGCTTTGCGTGCCCCCAGCACATGCAGGTACGGCGGCATTGGCAGTTCTGCCGGGAAGCCAAGCGCCGCGTCCAACACCAGCCGCCGCAGACGCGCATGGGGATAGCGCTTGGTTTTCAAGCGGGTGTAGAGGTCGTCGAGGCTGTCGGCTTCCCGCACGGCGGCGGTCAGGCGGTTTTCCAGTCCCTCACTTACGCCGCGCACCTGCGCAAAATTCGCGGGGTCCTGCATCCGCAGCAGAGCCAGAACGGCGGTCTCGAGTCTTGCGCCGTCCAGCAAAAGGCCGTCCGCCGCAGCCCTGCCGTACAGCTCCGCCGCGCGGGCGGGCACAAACGGCTCCCAGTCGGGCTGCGGCAGGCCGCGCAGGAAGCTGGCGCTAGCCATCGGCGTGCCCGCGTGCGCCCCTGCCCCGCCGCCGTGCGCCGCGCCAAGCCGCGGCAGTGCCAGCGGCGTCAGGGCCGCGTGCCGGTGCAGGATTGCCTTGCAATACTCGATGCCCAAAATGTTGTTGGGCGTGCGCAGCAGGACGCCGGTGCCGGGGTGCAGCGCGTCGGCAGCCGCGGCCCGGGCGGCGGCATAGGTCATGCCGGTGGCAAGATTTTGGCGGATGCGGGCGTTCAGTTCCTCCCCGTCCAGCAGGCGGGCCGTGTCCAGCAGAGCCGCCGCGTCGGGAGTCTCTGCACCGAAGGCCAGCGTATCACAGCCAAGCGCGGCCAGCAGGTGCACACCCGCGGCGGCGAACTGCTCCGCCGTGGCGCAGGCGTAGGGCGCGGGCAGGGCTACCACAAGGTCAGCCCCGGCATCCAGCGCCGCGCGTACCCGCACGCTCTCGGGCAGAATCGGCACACCGCCGCGCTGCACCGCGCCGCTGCTCATGCAGACGGCAATACACTGTGCCCCTGCGGCGCGCACGGCAGCCAGCTGGGCCGCATGGCCGTTGTGGAAGGGGTCGTATTCGGCAATAATGCCTGTGAAATCCATAACAATTGGCTCCTGATTCTTTGGCGATAGATTGTTAAAAAAGTACTTTGGCGTTCTGTGCAAAAATTGTGCTATCTTGCAGAACTTGCGCTTGAAAATTTATTTATACCATTATATAATAAAATCAGCATTTAGGAAAGGGCAATCTACCCTGCCATTTTAAGGAGGATATTCCATGAAAGTTCTGGTTATCAACTGCGGTTCTTCCAGCCTGAAGTACCAGCTGATCGATATGGAGGGCGAAAAGGTCCTCTGCAAGGGTCTGTGCGAGCGCATCGGCATGGAAAGCAGCATGATCACCCACGAGGCCAACGGCCAGAAGGCCACCACCCCCGCCATCTTCCCCACCCACACCGAGGCATTCACCGAGGTCGTGAAGAAGATGACCACCGGTGCAGGCAAGGTCATCGACAGCGTCTCTGAGATCGACGCCATCGGTCACCGCGTGGTCCACGGCGGCGAGAAGTTCAAGGAGAGCTGCCTCATCACCCCCGAGGTCGTCAAGGCCATCCACGACCTGAGCCCGCTGGCTCCCCTGCACAACCCCGCCGCCATCCTGGGCATCGAGGCCTCCTACAAGGTCTTTGGCGAGGACAAGCCGAACGTTGCGGTCTTTGACACGGCTTTCCACTCCACCATGCCCCCGAAGGCTTATATGTACGCCATCCCCTATGAGTACTATGAGAAG
>OGME01000724.1_pt1 | contig 26263 bp, 29 predicted proteins | sample 1572981 | NCBI WGS metagenome assembly OGME01 (sample SAMEA2581902, study PRJEB24529) | metagenome | biome: Human gut stool | place: China | collected 2011
GCTTCAATGGGCACCCAGGCGTTTTCTGCCGGAATGTACTCGATAAAGCACTTGCCCCGCTCCTCACTGCGGTAAAAGACAAGCCCCTCGGGAAAGCGCCGTTTCAGCCACTCTTTTTTCACAAGGCTCTGTTTGCCGGACATGGCGCAGCAGATGTGCTCCTTGTCGATGTTTTCTTCCGTGATTCGGATATAGTTCATATCATCTCAACCCTTTCATTTTGCCGCAATGCCGGCCGCAGCACATTCTCGATCCGTTCCACGCCTCACCTCAAGGCTCCTGCCCGTTTTGCAGGACGCTGATCTGGCAGATATTCGGCTGGTTTTTCTCTATGTATGGATATAATTCCTCCGGTTTCATTCGTTCCAATCCTTTCTTTTCTGTGATCGCTTGATTTTTTTGAAGAACAGAATGTAAATCAGCACCCCGTCAATGACAAAATCGTAAAGGCGCAAATGGTCAAAAAGCAGGACGCTGCTCATGACCGACACAGCTGCGATTCCTGCGGCGATGATTTTTGAGAAAGCACCGGGTTCCTTTGCCATCCATGCAAAATAGGCCATGACAGGGGAGGTCAGGGCGAACAACGTCCAGCCGATGATAAAGGTCCGGCTGTAAACCCCGTGGGTGATGGCTGCCGTCACATAATAGGCCGCCAGCATCCCCATGCAGAAGGGAAATATATTTTCCATGGCCGCTTTCTTTGTAGGACTGTAAATCGCAAACCCTGTTCCCAAAAGAATCCATATGGCCATCTGGGAAAAGATCTCTCCGAGATTTTGGAAATAAATATCAAACAGTCTTGCTGCAATGCCGAGAAGCAGTCCGGCCAAAAGCATAGACAGCGGATTTAGGAGAAACGATCGTCTGCTTGATTTCATCCTCTCAGCTCCAAACTCATTTCACCTGATATACCTCAAAGAACTGCTGGATATGCCGCTCAATCAGCTTCATCACATCATTCTCCCGCTCCGACTCCCGGTCGCAGAGATTGATCCAGGCAGAGATCGGCAGACAAAGCTGCGCCGCCATGATCTCCGGGTCAGAGTCTACGAGCCGCCCCTGACGAATGAGAAAACGCACAAGCCCGGTGAAGTAACCCATGACATCCGTGTAATTCTGCTTGGTTTGCAGCGCTGCCATCTGCGGATTCTGAAACTGCTCAATGGTGAGCATTTTCCTGGCGCGGCTGATTTTCGGATCGTGGAGAATATAACGAATCTGCCCAAGGAACATCTGCGCCGCCATTTCCGCCGTCATATGTTCCTTATCCTTTGTGAATGCGGGATCATCCCAATCTGCATTGGCAAAAATGGAATGCTTCTCGTATTCGCCTATGGTGGTCTGGATCAGAGCGTCCAGAATCGCCTGCTTGTTTTCAAAATGGCTGTAGAGAGACGCCTTGCGGATACCAACCGCTTCCGCGAGCTGGGAAATGGAAGTGGCCTCATACCCCTGCACGGAAAACAATTCCAGCGCGGCATCCAATATCCCCTGCTTGGTGGTTCCTTTTGCTGTCATGGTGTACTCCTCCTGAGTTTGGTATTTCCTCATATTATACCTACCGAACGATAGGTTGTCAAGCGGCGATGCTTTCATTCGGATGTAAAAGAAACGATAAAAAGAAACAATGCTCCCATCGGATATAGCGCTGACGGGAGAACGGTCAAAAAATGCACTGATTCTTCGCGTTGGCTGACTGCATCGGCTCACCGCCCGCTTTTGCCATCATAATGGTGTTCTGCACACGCCTTTCGGGTGCGCCAAAGAAGTTTTTACCCGGATAATCGGACACCGGCGTGCTGCCGCCTGCGCAAAGCGATGAAGGCTCGGTAAGTGTTAAAAATGTGTTAGAAAACCGCCGGGTAAGGTCCCCCGCGAAAACAAAAAGAAAACCTTGGAACCGTTGTGGTTTCAAGGTTTTCGTGTGGTGGAGTAGCCCCATCAAAATCCGAACTCAACGCCGACTCGATCTCTACAAGCGAGATCGTCTGCGTCCCGTGCTGATAGTTATAGGTCAATACCAGCTTGTCATCGAACACATACACCGAATTCACGCAGGGATTTTGACGACAGCTGCGCCAACAGCCTCTTGACCGCGATTCTTTACCAACTGCTCCAAATCATCTCTGGTACCCATTTTGTTTTTCCTCCGCAGTTTCTTAATTCCACTTCTCGGTGTGCTTCTGACGCTCCAGGTATTCCTTCTCTTCTTGCTCATTGGCAGGCCGCACTCGCTTTTTGCCGCAGTCCGGGCATTGGTCACATCCAGCCTCCGCCTCGAAGGTATAGTGGCAAGCGTCACAGGTATAGATTTCCTTGCTCATCGTGCTTCTCCTGCATTCCTATCGGCTGCAACATATCGCTGTTCCGGGCTTGTAGGTTTATCCGGAATCGTCATCAGCAACTGCCCACTCGCCAACATAGGCTTCAGAAACTTATCGGTAAAGTGTTTTATGCTTCTGTAGCCGCAATGTTCTGCAATTTCAGCCTTACTCCGTGCCTCCGCACAGAACTCGAGAATTTTATCTTGGGTGGTAGCTTGGGTGGTAGCTTGGGTGGTACCACCTATGCTGTGGCTCTAGCTGCCCAAGAAGGTCTATTACAAGACCGGCTGCACTCCCGTGGCCCTGCGGGAGATGAAGGAGGTCTACAACTTCAAGCGTGCCTTCATCATCACCGACTCCACCCTGTATCAGCTGGGCGCCTGCGACGCCATCATCAACCAGCTGCGTGACATGGGCATTGAGACCGCCGAGTTCTTCGACATCCGCGTGGATCCCCAGATCCAGGACGCCATGAAGGGCCTGCCCAAGATGCACGAGTTCGAGCCCGACGTCATCATCGCCGTGGGCGGCGGCTCCGCCATCGACACCGCCAAGATCATGTGGATCATGTACGAGAATCCCGAAGAGGGCTTCCTGGACATGGCCACCACCTTCCTGGACATCCGGAAGCGTATCCGCTTCTTCCCCCAGATGGGCAAGAAGGCCAAGCTGGTCTGCATCCCCACCACCGCCGGTACCGGCTCCGAATGCACCCCCTTCACCATCATTTCCGATGGCAACACCGGCATGAAGTGGCCCCTGATCGGCTATGAGATGATGCCCGAAATGGCCATCATCGACGCTGACAACATGATGAAGCTGCCCCCCAGAGCCACCCAGGCCTCCGGCTATGACGTGCTGACCCACGCGGTGGAAGCCTATGTCTCCACCTACGCCACCGAGTACACCAACGGCATGTGCCGCGACGCCACCAAGATGGTGTTCGACTACCTGCCCCGGGCCTATCGTTCCGCCTTCCGGGATGCCAAGGCTGACCCCGTGGCCCGTGAGAAGATGGCCAACGCCTCCGCCATCGCCGGTATCGCTTTCGCCAATGCCTTCCTGGGCATCAACCATTCCCTGTCCCACAAGATAGGCGGCTGGTTCCACATTCCTCACGGCACCGCCAACGCCCTGCTGTTCCCCTACGTCTGCCGCTTCAACGCCCAGCGTCATCCCTACAAGATGGGCACCTTCTCCCAGTACAAGTATCCTCAGGCCTTTGAGCGGTACGTGGAGCTGGGCGAGCTGATCGGCGTCAAGGGCAAGACTGACGAGCAGACCTTCGAGAACTGGATCAAAGCCTGCCGGCAGCTGAATAAGGACATCGACATCCCCGAGACCATTCTGGATTGGCTGCTGGAGGCCCATCCCGAAAAGAGCGCCGAGGAGTGGGAGGCCGAGTTCCTGGCGGCTGTGGACCAGATGTCCGAGTGGGCCTTCCACGATGCCTGCACCGGCTGCAACCCCGTGTATCCCACCATCGGCGAGCTGAAGGGCTGTTACCTGAAGGCCTTCTACGGCGAGAAGAAGTACACCGAGAAGTACGGCGACACCTGGGAAGTGCCCGTCACCCTGCCCACCGACACCCACGCCGCATATCCCATGGGCCTCAGCGCCGATCTGGGCGTGGCCAAGACCGGCGGCTTCAACTAAACGAAGCGCCTGCATCTCCGATAACCATATACAACAACCAACTCATGCAGGGGGCCGGTGCTTCGGCACCGGCCCCCTGGCACGCAAAGGTGGGGAAAAGTCCACAGGGGCTTTCCTGGCACACCTGTTCCTTCCGGGGACTTGCCCCCGGACATGCAAGAAAACGAGGTGAGTGATGATACAGGCACTGAACCTTCCCAAGAAAGTTTATTTCAAAGCCGGCTGTACCCCGGTGGCCCTGCGGGAACTGGGGGAGATCTACCATTGTAGCCGCGCCCTGCTGGTGACGGACCCGGAACTGTACCGGGCCGGGATCGCCGCGCCGGTGGTGGACCTGCTGCGGAAGCAGGGGATCCGGGCGGCGGAGTTTTTCACCATAGGCAAGCGGGTGTCCTTTGTGGACCTCCGCAGCGCACTGCCCAAGCTGCACGAGTTCCAGCCGGACGTTATCGTGGGCGTGGGCGGCAACAACGCCATGAGCGCCGCCAAGGCGCTGCTGGCCCTGTACCAGGACCCGGAGCTGGACCTGGCGGCCGCGTCGGCGGACCCGGCCCGCATCCCGGCATGCACCAAGGCCAAGCTGGTGCTGATCGCCACCAATTTTTCCAGCGGCGCCCAGAATTCTCCCTTTGCCATCCTGGAAAATGACGAGGGCCGGAACTGTTCGCTGAAAAGCATCCATCTGCTGCCGGAGATCTCCGTGACGGACGCGGATTTCACCGCCACGCTGACGGCGGAGCAGGTAAAGACCTGCGCCCTGGAGATCCTCTCCCACGCGGCCCGGGCCTATCTGGACCCCAGCTGCACGGAGTTTACCGACGGCATGCTGACGGAGGCCATCGCGGCGGTGCTGAAATACACCCAGTACGCGGTGAAAGGCTGCCCCGCCGCACGGGAAAAGCTCCACAACGCGGCGGCTCTGGCGGGAGCCTCCTACGGAAACATTGTGGACGAGGTGACACCGCGCCTTCCCTATTTCCCCACGGAGAAAGAGGTGTCCATCAACGACAACGGCGTGCGCTGCGCCGAGCTGGCGGAGCGCCTGGGCTTCGACAGCTGCCGGGCCCTGTTCGCCGCTTGCCAGGCCCTGTTCGCCGCTTGCCAGGCCCTGTAAACCGGATAAATGCCATATACGGCGCCGTGCTGATCCAGCACGGCGCCGCTTTGCCCTAAATTTAACAGAAAAAGCCTATACAAACAGCAGGTGATTGTAGTATCAGCCATGAGCAAAACTCGAAAAAATGAGTAATTGCAATGGTTATCCAGAAAGCAAAGACTATGACATACGCCTGTGTGCCCATAGGCCCAATCCCATGTGACGAAGTGAACTCCGTGTTTGCTCTGAACTCCAGCCAGCACAGTGCCATTGAAATCCGCCAGCACCTTGTAGCCGTCCTCTAAACCATCGGCTTTCAAAACGGGCGCTGTCTCCATCTGCCGCATATATTCCGCTGTGGTCCTGGCGATTTCATACACCTTGTCCTTGGCGGCGACCCGTTCCAGTTCATTAATGTCCTCATTTCGGTAGGTGATGCCGCCGTTCTCGGTCACCTCGCACAGCGGCGCACCGTCAAGCAGGATACGAAGCTTGCCGGTATCAGTTCTGTCCGTCTGAAATCCTTCTCGGGCAAGGGCAATTGCCGTTTCTCTGAGGTAACGAGTTTGCAAATCTTTACTGTGGTCGTTCATATCTGTTTTCCTCCGTCGTTGATAAAATAAAAAAGCGCCCATCTTCGTATTGAAAATGGACGCCAAATGTGTACTTGATTTAATTGTTGTGGGAAGCGGGGAGGTGTATCTGAACTGTAGATAGAACAAGACCGTAAGGCGTTGGCCTTACGGTCTGTTGTTGGTGGAGATAAGCGGGATCGAACCGCTGACCTCTTGAATGCCATTCAAGCGCTCTCCCAGCTGAGCTATACCCCCATGGAACCGGAACCCTTTGATTTTACTGGACTTCCGGGATATTAACTTTTTAGATGCCGCGTTGCGATTGCGGGTTGCTTTACTGGTGACTTGCTCTCCCAGCTGAGCTATACCCCCGATTCAGTTCTGCGCCGCAGCTCATCGCTGTCGACTTGCTTAGTATAGTACGTCCGGCCCCATTTGTCAACAACTTTTTTCAAAATTTTTCAGGTTTTTTTCGAAGCCGGGGGAGGGGGCAAAAGCTGCCCCTTTTCCCACCGGCGAAGCTCACTTCCCCTTGCCGCAGTCCGGCCCGGTGCAAAGCTGCTTCACCGCCGGCTGGGCGCCGGTGGCCGCCAGGCCCGACACCACGCCGATGGCGGCGGTGATGGCGTCCCCCGCCGGGAAGCCCGGCATGATATACAGTCCCGCCACCCCCAGAGCGCCGCCCAGGGCGGCGCACACCGTGGGGCTCCACCGGTCCAGACGGTCCAGGGCCCGCATGGCCTGCCCCACCGCATAAGCGATCACCGTGATGGCGGCCACGCCCGCGATTCCAAAATCCATGTCTCGCCTCCTCCCGCCCCAGTATATGTGCGCACAGGGCAGACAGCCACCGGCAGGGAAATTTTTTTCACAATTCAGGCAAAGAAAGTTTGCAAATAAAATATAGGTGTGCTATAATGTTCACCGAATTGATTCGGTGGAATCCGACAAATTTTATGGAGGGGTAATCTTATGACCAATCAGACTATTCCCAAGCGCAGTGAAGTTCCGGAGGAGATGACCTGGAACCTGAAGGACATGTTCGCCAGCGACGAGGCCTGGATGACGGAATACGAGGCCATGAAGGCGTTCCCCGCCAAAATCGCCGCCTTTCAGGGCACCCTGGCCCGCAGCGCCGGGGACCGGCTTGCCTGGTTCCGGCTGCAGGACGAGATCGAGCTGCGGCTGAGCGTGCTCATGGGTTATGCCAGCTGCAAGGGCGACGAGGACACCGGCAACAGCTTTTATCAGGACGTCCGGGGCAAGGCCATGAACGTGTATGTGTCCATCGCCAGCGCCGCCGCCTTTGCCACCCCCGAGATCATGGCCATTCCCGAGGAGACCCTGAACGGGTTCTACGCACAGGAGCCGGAGCTGGAGACCTATCGCCGCAGCCTGTACCAGATCCGCCGCCGCAAGGACCACATTCTCTCCCCTGCCGAGGAGCGTCTGCTGGCCTCCGCCGGTGAAATGGCCAACGCTTCTGAGAACATTGCCGGCGTTTTCCGCAACGCCGACCAGATCTTCCCGGACGTCACCGACAGCCAGGGCAGCGTCCATCCCCTGACGGACGCCACCTTTGTGCCTCTGCTGACCAGCCCCGACCGGGAGCTGCGCCGCCGGGCCTTCGAGACCTATTACAAGCAGCTGGGCCAGTACAAGAACACCATCGCCGCCACCCTGGACGGCCAGTTCAAGCAGCTGCGCTTCTTTGCCAACGCCCGCCACTATGACAGCACCATCCAGGCCTCCCTGGACGCCACCGAGGTCCCCGTGCCTGTGTACATGAACCTCATCGAGGCCGTCCACAACAACCTGGACAAGATGTACCGCTATGTGGCCCTGCGCAAGAAGCTGCTGGGTGTGGACGAGCTGCATATGTACGATGTGTACACCCCCATCGTGGCCGACGCCGACCAGACCATCCCCTATGAGCAGGCCAAGGAGACCGTGCTGGAGGCCCTGCAGGTGCTGGGTGAGGACTACGTGGACCTGCTGAAGGAGGGCTTCAGCAACCGCTGGATCGACGTGTACGAGAACGTGGGCAAGCGCAGCGGCGCCTACTCCTCCGGCAACAGCCGTCCCCACCCCTATGTCCTGCTGAACCACAAGGACAATCTGGACTGCCAGTTCACCCTGGCCCACGAGATGGGCCATGCCCTGCACAGCTATCACAGCTGCAAATATCAGCCCGTCAGCACCAGCGACTATGTGATCTTCGTGGCCGAGGTGGCCTCCACCTGCAACGAGGTGCTGCTGATGCGCCACCTGCTGAAAAAGACCACCGATAAGAAGCAGCGGGCCTATCTCATCAACCACTTCATGGACCAGTTCAAGGGCACCGTGTATCGCCAGACCATGTTCGCCGAGTTCGAGCTGGCCATGGGCAAGATGGCCGAAAACGGCCAGGCCCTTACCGCCGACGCCCTGTGCCAGAAGTACCACGAGCTCAACAAGCTGTACTTCGGCCCGGATATGGTGTCCGACGACCAGATCGCCCTGGAATGGGCCCGGATCCCCCATTTCTTCTATAATTACTATGTGTTCCAGTATGCCACCGGCTTCTCCGCTGCCGTGGCCATTGCCAACCGCATCCTCAAGGAAGGCGCTCCCGCCGTGGCAGACTACAAGAAGTTCCTGTCCGGCGGCTGCAGCACCGACCCCATCAGCCTGCTGAAGATCGCCGGCGTGGACATGAGCTCTCCCGAGCCGGTCAACAGCGCCCTGGCCCTGTTCGGCGAGCTGGTGGACGAGATGGAGCAGCTGGTGTAAGCGACACTGCCCCATCCAGGCATACCGGGCCGCGGCCCGGTATGCCTGGAATGATAAGCATCCCTATTTTTCCCGCACGTCCAATATCGTACACAGCAGGGAGGCGCTGGCTTCCCTCCTGTAGGCGTCAAACTCCTCCCGACTTAGGCGGTATGGGTGTCCCCAGGAGGAGACGGTCAGCCACCGGCAGTCCGTCCGCTGCCGCGCCAGATACAGCAGCAGGTCCAGGGCCGCGATGACCCCGCAGCCATACCCCCGCAGAACCGGGCTGTCCGACCACCGCTGGCTGCCGCCATAGGACAGGCGGCCGTCCTTCAGGACGGAAATATACTCACCCTTCAGCGTATGTTCTTCCATTTCTGCACATCCTCCCCATAAGTTTCCTTTACTATACCGTTCCCGCCGGGAAAAGTCAACGTACCCCCGGGGGACTCTGTATAATCCTACCGGGTTGGTGCCCTTAATTGCCATGTTTTTAACATTTTTGCCAAAAAAATCACATAAGTTTCCTTTGTGGAAAATGCCGTTATTCCTCCCGGAATTTTTGTGCCAGTCTCCAAACTTACGGAATCAGGCCCCTTTGGACCCGGTTTTCCCCCCTCCATTCCTTTACATCGTTGTGAATTTGTGCTTAAATATAGCTGTAAGCATATGCGTGCAGGCGGCAATCTGCACAAGCACATGGCTATGAATTTGAGGAGGAAGCATTCATGGTACAATTTTCAACAAGGATGGACCTTTTGAAGGGGTCCGAAATCCGTGAGCTGCTGAAGCTCACCGCACAGCCCGACATCATTTCCTTTGCCGGCGGCATGCCCGCACCGGAGCTGTTCCCCGTGGAGCAGATGATGGAGGCCTCCCGGGCCGTTTTAGAGGAGAACGGCCGCGCGGCTCTTCAGTATTCTTCCACCGAGGGTCATCCCCGGCTGCGCCAGCAGATCGCCGAGCGGATGCTGGCCAAGAACAACATCCACACCGACGCCGACCACATCCTGGTGACCTCCGGCTCCCAGCAGGGCCTGGATTTCTCCGCCCGGGTGTTCCTGAATCCCGGCGACGTGGTGCTGCTGGAAAGCCCGTCCTATCTGGGCGCCGTCAACGCCTTCAAGGCCTGCGAGCCCCGATTCATCGAGGTGCCCACCGACAACGGCGGCATGATCATGGAGGAGCTGGAGAAGATCCTGGCCACCACCGAGCGGGTGAAGATGATCTACGTCATCCCCGATTTCCAGAACCCCACCGGCCGCACCTGGGACCTGGAGCGCCGCCACCAGTTCATGGAGATCGTCAACCGTTACGAGATCCCCGTCATCGAGGATAACCCCTATGGCGAGCTGCGGTTCGAGGGCGAGTATCTGCCCGCCCTGAAGAGCCTGGATACCAAGGGCCTGGTGATCTATCTGGGCACCTTCTCCAAGATCCTGGCCCCCGGCTACCGCATCGGCTGGGTCTGCGCCGAGGAGCACATTCTGGCCAAGTACAACTTCATGGAGCAGGCCGCCTCCCTGCAGGCCTCCACCATCGGCCAGATGGAAACCTCCAAGTGGATCGACATGTTCGATCTGGACGCCCATGTGGCCACCATCCGGGCCTGCTATGACAAGCGCCGGAAGGTGATGCTGGAGACTCTGGAGCGGGAGCTGCCTGAGGGCTGCACCTTCACCCACCCTGTGGGCGGCCTGTTCGCCTGGGTGGTGCTGCCGGAGTATATGGACGCCAAGGAGCTGCAGATGAAGTGCCTGGAAAAGAAGGTGGCCTTCGTTCCCGGCGGTTCCTTCTTCCCCAACGGCAACCATGAGAACACCCTGCGTCTGAACTACAGCTGCATGCCCGAGGAGAAGATCGTCCAGGGCATCACGGCTCTGTGCCAGACCATTCGCGAAAACCTGCGGTAATCCCGCGTTTCTGATGCAAGCGTTACTATTTTAAGGAGAATCTGATCCATGAAAAACGTCAAGGTGCTGATCGGCAACTACGGCAGCGGCAAAAGCGAGCTGGCGCTGAATTTCGCCATCCGGGCCGCCGCCCGGGGCGACAGAACGGAGCTTCTGGACCTGGATATGGTGAACACCTACTTCCGCCTGACCGAGCGGGGCAAGCTGGTGGAGCAGAAGGAGATCCGTCTGGTGTCCCCCAACTTTGCCTGCTCCGGCATCGAGACTCTGTCCCTGCCGGCGGAGGTGTCGTCCGCCTTCGTGCTGGACTGGGACAGCGTCATCTTTGACGTAGGCGGCGACGACGTGGGCGCCACGGCCCTGGGCCGCTATCACCAGGACTTTGTCAGCCTGGAGCCCGGCGCTCTGGAGGTGCTGAACGTGGTGAATATCCGGCGGCCTCTGGCCAGCACCCCGGAGAAAATCCACCACCTGCAGGACGCCATGCAGCTGCATTCCCGGCTGACCATCACCGGCATGATCAACAACACCAACCTCTCCACCATGACCAGCGCCGACGACCTGTGGGACGGCTATCTGGTGCTGCGGGAGGTGGCGGACCGCACCGGTATCCCCGTGGCGTACACCACCGGCAAAAAGGAGTTCCTGGACGATTTCCTGGCCCGGAACCCGGACCCCGCTTATGTGGGAACGCCCGTCCCCATCGACGTGTACATGCACCGCGACTGGGATTCCTACATCCAGCACGGTCTGAACACCACCGATCCCCGGAAGGAGATCTATTAACGCGCGACCCCCGGTAAGCGGGATTTTTATAGATACCCATTGGAAAGGCAAAAATCCAGAAAAGAGGTGTAAAGTGTGGTAAGAGTTACTATCAACGAGAATCTTTGCAAGGGCTGCGGCCTGTGTGTTCGGGCCTGTCCCAAGCACATCATCGCCCTGTCCAAGACGAAGATCAACGCGAAGGGCTATCACCCGGCTGAGGTCACTGATATGGAGGCCTGCATCGGCTGCACATCCTGCGCGCGTACCTGCCCTGATGTGGTCATCCGCATCGAAAAAGACTAAGGAGGATTTATAATGGCTTTGACTCTTATGAAGGGTAGCGAAGCTATCGCGGAGGCCGCCATTCGCGCAGGCGCCCGTTTCTTCTTCGGCTACCCCATCACTCCGCAGACGGAGATCCCTGAGTACATGTCCGCCCGTATGCCCGAGATCGGCGGCTGCTTCCTGCAGGCCGAGAGCGAAGTGGCGGCGATCAACATGGTGTACGGCGCTGCCGGTACCGGCGCCCGCGTCATCACCTCTTCTTCCAGCCCCGGCGTGTCCCTGAAGCAGGAGGGCATCTCCTACTGCGCAGGCGCCCGCGTCCCCGCCGTGATCGTCAACGTCATGCGCGGCGGCCCCGGTCTGGGCAACATCCAGGCCTCCCAGGGCGACTATTTCCAGGGCGTCAAGGGCGGCGGCAACGGTGACTATCACCTGCTGACCTACGCCCCCGCCTCCATTCAGGAGTTCATCGACATCATGATGTTCGCCTATGAGAAGGCTGAAAAATATCGTATTCCCGTTCTGTTCCTGGCCGACGGCATCATCGCCCAGATGATGGAGCCCGTGGAGCTGCCCGAGATGGTGGACTATAAGGTCGACCCCCAGGAGAAGCCCTGGGCCTGCACCGGCTGGAAGCCCGGCGACGATCCCGCCAAGCGCGGCGTTATCAACTCCATCTATATCGACACCGAGAGCCTGGCCGTTCACAACGACGAGCTGCAGGCCGTGTATAAGGAAGTCGTGGCCAGCGAGCAGATGGTGGAGAGCTATAACTGCGAGGGCGCCGAGTACATCATCACCGCCTTCGGCACCGTGGCCCGCATCGCCAAGAGCGCCATTGCCGAGCTGAAGGCCAAGGGCATCAACGTGGGTCTGGTTCGTCCCATCACCGTGTGGCCCTTCCCCTACGACGCCGTCCGCGAGGCTGCCTGCCAGGATTCCGTCAAGGCGGTTCTGGACGTGGAGCTGAACGAGGGCCAGATGCTGGAGGATGTCAAGCTGGCCATCAACGGCGCCAAGCCCATTGATTTCACCGGCCACTGCGGCAGCCAGATGCCCACCACCGATGAGATCGTCGAGAAGATTCTCAGCATGAAGGAGGGCAAGTAACATGGCCGTATTATTTGAAAAGACGAAGCTGCTCACCGATAAGCAGTTCCATTACTGCCCCGGCTGCAACCACGGCATCATTCACCGCCTGGTGGCCGAGGTCATCGACGAGATGAACCTGGACGGCAAGGTCATCGGCGTGGCCCCCGTGGGCTGTTCCGTGTTTGCCTATGACTACTTCAACTGCGACATGTACGAGGCCGCTCACGGCCGCGCCCCCGCTGTGGCCACCGGCGTCAAGCGCGCCGTGGGGCCCGACACCATGGTGTTCACCTATCAGGGCGACGGCGACCTGGCCTCCATCGGCACCGCCGAGATCGTTCACGCCGCCCACCGCGGCGAGAAGATCGTCACCATCTTCGTCAACAACGCCATTTACGGCATGACCGGCGGCCAGATGGCCCCCACCACCCTGATCGGCCAGAAGACCACCACCTCTCCCTATGGCCGTGACGAGGCCTGGTGCGGCGCCCCCATCAAGATGAGCGAGATGCTGGCCGCCGTGCCCAGCTCCTACTACATCGAGCGCGTGGCCGTCAACAACACCGCCAACATTGTCAAGGCCAAGAAGGCCATTGCCAAGGCTTTCCGTTATCAGAAGGAGGGCAAGGGCTTCTGCATGGTGGAGGTTCTGTCCACCTGCCCCACCAACTGGGGTATGTCTCCCGTGGAGGCTATGACCTGGCTGGAGGAGAACATGATTCCTTACTATCCTCTGGGTGTTTACAAAGACAAGGAGGCCAAGTAACATGGAAAAGACCTTTATTTTCGCCGGTTTCGGCGGTCAGGGCATGCTCCTGATCGGTAAGTTCATGGCGATGGCCTGCATGCTGGACGGCAAGCACGTCTCCTGGCTGCCTTCCTACGGCCCCGAGATGCGCGGCGGTACCGCCAACTGCTCCGTCATCGTGTCCGACGAGCCCGTGGCCTCCCCCCTGGTGGACAAGGCCGACGTCATCGTGGCCATGAACCGTCCCTCCCTGGATAAGTTCGAGGATCACGTCAAGCCCGGCGGTGTGCTGGTGATCAACAGCAGCATCATCGACCGCAAGGCCGTCCGCGACGACATCCAGGTGGTGTACTGCGACGCCAACGCCATTGCCGAGTCCATCGGCAATCCCAAGGGCGCCAACGTGGCCATTCTGGGCGCTGTCCTGGAGAAGGTCCCCGTCACCACCGTGGAGCAGATGACCGAGGCCATCCGCATCGAGCTGGGTGAGCGCAAGGCCCGCTTCCTGGAGGGCAACAAGAAGGCTCTGATCGCCGGCATGGAAGCCGCCCGGTAAAGCCTTGACCCCGCAAATTGCATAAAAATCCCCGGCTGCCAGGCAGCCGGGGATTTTTTGGCTCTATATCAATCCTGCATATACAGATCTTCGCAGTCCAGCTCCGCCTGGCGCAGCAGATCCGTCAGCTGCTGCCACAGGAACTGTTCCCGGAAATCCTCCCGCCGCTGCTCCAGCAGCTCCGTATCGCAGCCATTGATCCGGTCATTGTTCCTGTTTTCGGTGATGTCCACGCAGAAAAGGGGTGCCATAAGCATTCTCCTCTCATCACTCCAGCTCGTCCAGGGTCAGGCGGAAGCTGGGCAGGAATTCCTCTAAAAACAGGTCCACCTCCGGCAGGTGCATATCCTCCAGGGCCTGGCGGGTCTGGCGGGCGGCGGCGCAGAACTCGTGGTTGCCGGCCTTCTCCTCCTCCAGGCACTTGATGTGGGCCGACAGCTTGTCCGCCGCCTTCACCAGCTCCTCCACCTGGGGGTCCGCCGGGGTCAGCAGGTCCGCGTACAGGCCCCGGAGCTTCTCCGGCAGCATCCCTGTGAGCTTGCGGCAGGCGATGGCCTCCACCTGCTTATAGGCGTCCCGGATGTCGGGGTTATAATACTTGATGGGCGTGGGCAGGTCGCCGGTGAGGATCTCGCTGGCGTCGTGATACAGGGCCGCCACGGCCACGGCTCCGGTGTCCACCTGGCCGCCGAAATACGCATTGCGCAGCACCGCCAGGGCGTGGGCCAGAATGGCCACCTGGTGGCTGTGCTCCTGGATGTTCTCGGTGTAGCTGTTGCGCATCAGGGCCCAGCGGTCGATATACCGCATACGGGCCATATAGGCGAAAAAGTGGTGCATTATTCCAGCTCCCCCCATAGAATTTCTCCGTCGGTGCCGGTGATGCGCACCGGCAACACCCGGTTGTGGAGGTCCTCACCGCCGGACACGGCCACCTCCATATAGTTGGGTGCATGGCCGCCGTAACGGCCCGCCACTGGCTGCTCAAAGAGCACGGGATAGGTCCGGCCCACGCATTCCTCCAGATAGGCCCGGTGCAGCCGGGCGGCCAGGGCCCCGGCCCGGGCGGCACGCTCCTCCTTCACCGGCCCCGGCACCTGGGGCATATCCGCCGCCTTGGTGCCCGGGCGGATGGAGTAGGGGAACACATGCATGGCCGCGAAGCGGCACTCCTCCAGAAACGCCAGGGTGGCGGAGAACTCCTCCTCCGTCTCCTGGGGGAAGCCGCAGATCACGTCGGTGGTGATGGCGGGGTGGTCAAAGTGCCGCCGCAGCAGGTCCACGGACTGCCGGAACCGGGCGGTGTCGTACCGGCGGTTCATCCGATGCAGGGTGGCGTCGCAGCCGGATTGCAGGGACAGGTGGAAATGGGGGCACAGGTTGGGCAGAGCCGCCGCCCGGCGGCAGAAGTCCTCGGTGATGGTCCGGGGCTCCAGACTGCCCAGCCGCAGCCGCAGCCGGGGCCCTGCCGCCGCTACAGCCTCCATCAGGTCGATGAGGCCGGTGCCGTTGCGGAGATCCTGGCCCCAGGAAGAGATCTCGATGCCGGTAAACACCAGCTCCCGATAGCCCTCGGCCTGAAGCTGGCGGGTCTGGGCTACCGCCTGGTCCAGGGGCAGGGAGCGCACCGGCCCCCGGGCGTAGGGGATAATGCAGTAGGTGCAGAAGTTCACGCATCCGTCCTCCACCTTCAGCATGGCCCGGGTCCGGGCGGCCAGGCCCCCGGCAGGCAGCACCTCGAAGCTCCGCCGCCGCAGGGAGTCGTCCACCGCCACCCGGGGGGTGCGGTCCCGGACCTCCTGCTCCAGCAGGTCCAGAAAGGCCATCCGGTCCCCGGTGCCGCCGATCAGGTCGATGCCCAGGGTCTTTGCCTCGTCGGTGTGAGTCTGGACATAGCAGCCGCAGGCGGCCACCACGGCGCCGGGACTGCGCCGCCTGGCCCGGCGGATCATCTGGCGGGATTTTTTGTCGCTGACGGCGGTAACGGAACAGGTATTGATGATGTAAGCGTCGGCGCTGTTCTCAAAGTCCACCAGCTCGTGGCCCCGGCGGCGCAGCTCCTGCTCCATGGCCTGGGTCTCGTACTGGTTCACCTTGCAGCCCAACGTGTAAATGGCAGCTCGCATGGGGATTCTCCTTGCACTTTTCGGGTAAATTCGGTATAATAAAAAGACTTGTGTCTTATTATATAGCATTCTGCCGCCGGTGGCAAGCGGCGGCAGAGGATTTGTGAGGAAACGCATATGATTTATCTGGATCACGCAGCCACCACGCCGGTGCCCCGGCCCGTGGCGGACGCCATGTATCAGGTGCTGACGGAGCAGTTCGGCAACCCCTCCTCCCAGTATCCCCTGGGCCGGGAGGCCAAGGCTCTGGTGGAGGAGGGCCGGGCCGTTGTCGCCGGGGCCCTGGGGTGCCGGCCGGAGAACCTGCACTTCACCTCCTGCGGCACGGAGTCGGACAACTGGGCCATCTCCGCCGCCGTGTGGCAGGGCCGCCACACAGGGCGGCACATCATCACCACCGCCGTGGAGCACAGCGCCGTACTGGAGCCGTGTAAGCTGCTGCAGCAGCAGGGGTACGAGGTGACGTACCTGGCCCCGGACAAAACCGGCCATGTGACGGCGGAGCAGGTGGCCCAAGCCCTGCGGGAGGACACGGTGCTGGTGAGCATGATGCTGGTGAACAACGAAACCGGCTGCATCTTCCCGGTGCGGGAGGTGGCCCGGCTGCTGCGGGAGAAAAACAGCCGCGCCCTGCTGCACTGCGATGCGGTGCAGGGCTTTCTGAAGGTCCCCTGCGACCCGGTAGGCTGGGGGGTGGATCTGATGAGCCTGTCCGCCCACAAGATCGGCGGGCCCAAGGGCGCCGGCGCTCTGTATACCGCACCGGAGCTGCGGAATCTGCGGCCCCTGCTGCCCGGCGGCGGTCAGGAGGGGGGCCTGCGGTCCGGCACCGAGGCCACCGCCCAGATCGCGGGCTTTGCCCGGGCCGTGGCCCTGCGGCAGGAGAATCTGACGGAGAAACTCCGGCACATGGCGGACATCAAAGCCTATTGCCGGGAGCGGCTGCTGTCCATCCCCGGGGTTGTGCCGGTGGGGCAGGGGGAGGCCCCCCACATCCTGGCGGTGTCCCTGGTGGGGTATCCCAGCGCCAACATCGTCACGGACCTGGGGGCCAAGGGCATCTGCATCTCCGCCGGGTCCGCCTGCCACCGGGGCAAGGCCAGCCATGTGGTGTCGGCCCTGCACCTGGACAAGAGGACCGCCGCCGGGGTCATCCGGGTCAGCTTCGGCCCGGAGACCACCCGGGCGGATATCGACGGGCTGTATCAGGCCCTGCTGGACCACAAAAATCAACGTTTTCCCATGCTGTGAGGTGACATATGCTGAAATATCTGAAACGAGGGCCGGGCTTCTACGGGTATCTGTGGCGGCTGACGGGTCCCATTGCCCTGCAAAATCTGATTACCTTCTCCCTGGGCCTCATCGACACGCTGATGGTCAGCTGGCTGGGCAACACCCAGATGGCCGCCGTGACCACCGCCAACGTGCCGGTGTTTCTGCTGATTTCCATCGTGTTCGGGGTCCAGAGCGGCCTGGGCATCCTGGTGAGCCAATACTGGGGCAAAAAGGACATGGAGAGCATCAGCCGGGCCATCGGCGTGGCGGCCATGCTGGGCACGGGGATCACCCTGGTGCTGGCGCTGGTGCTGTTCCTGTGGCCGGTGCAGATCATGGACCTGCTGTCCAACAAGCATGAGCTGTCGGTGCTGGGCGCGCCGTATCTGAAGCTCATCGGCTTTTCCTATGTGTTCAATATGCTCTCGTCCATATATGTCAGCGCCATGCGCAGCGCCGAGAACCCCGGCTTCGGCATGAAGCTGTTCGGGGTGTCCACCCTGCTGAACACCGGGATGAACTATCTGCTGATCTTCGGCAAATGCGGCCTGCCGGCCCTGGGCATCCAGGGCGCGGCCATCGCCACGCTGCTGTCCCGGGTGGCGGAGTTTCTCATCTGCCTGGTGTGCGCCCTGCGCAGCCGCATTCTGCCCCTGGACCTGGCCGCCTTCCTCCGGCCGGGGTGGGAGATGCTGCGCCGGTTCGTGAAATATTCCACCCCGGTGATCCTCAACGAGACTGCCTGGGGCCTGGGCAACAGCCTGCTGACGGTGATCCTGGGCTATACCGACAACTCCGTGGAGATGCTGGCGGCCAACGCCGTGATGGGCAACCTGAACCGGCTGTTCCTGGTGGTGTGCTTCGGCCTGGGCGCGGCCACGGCGGTGATGATCGGCAAGGCCATCGGCCAAGGCCGGAGCCACCGGGAGGTCATGGACCTGAGCCGGACACTGCTGGTGTTCACCCTGCTGGTGGGGACTGGGCTGGCGGCGGTGTCCCTGGCGCTGGTGCCCACGGTGTTCATGCCGGTGGTGTTCCCGCTGTTCAAGCTGGCGGGGCAGTCCGCCGCCATTGCCGCCGCCCTGGCGGTGACGTCCTTCGTGATGATCCCCCTGCACGCCTACTCCATCTCCGCCGTCACCGGCGTTCTGCGGGCCGGAGGCGACGTGGCCTGGTCGGCGGCCCTGGACATTGCCCCCCAGTGGCTGGTGGCCCTGCCGCTGACGGCGCTGTTTGCCCTGGTGTTCAAGAGCAATTACTGGCTGGTGGCCGCGGCCATCCAGGCCGAGAGCCTGCTGAAGGTGCCTCTGTGCGCCCTGCGCATCCGCACCGGCAAGTGGATCCACGACGTCACCCTGCCCCAGGGGGAGCTGTAACTTTTATATAATTCTGTCATCAAGTTGTAACCAAATTCCCGGCATTTGTAACCGGTTTGTAATTGAATTGCGGCACGCGCGGCGGTATACTTGATTTGTAAAAGCTCATAAGACTCCCGATCCAAATCCGAAATGGAAGGAATGAAGGTTATGTCAAAGCGCTGTTTGCAGATCATCACTGCCCTGCTGTGCGTCCTGCTGCTGGCCGGGTGCGGGGCGAAGAACACCGAAACGGGCGGACAGGGTAAAACGAAAACAGACGATCCTGCCGAGCCACGGCAGATTCTGACAGATGCCCAGGTCACAGCCAGTATCCGTTGGACAGACGGACAGTCCGGTGATCCTGAAATTCTGAGTGCGGCGCAGGCCTATCTTCTCCTGGTGGCCAAGGCGCAGGCTATGCCGGAAAATCCGGTTCAAAGCGACCCCAGCTGCACCGATGCGCTGGTAAGAGAAGCATACCTGCGCGGCTTTTTAGGCTCTGATTACATCTACCCCAAAATCAAGGTTGAAGGAGCACTGCGTGATTTGACCCAGCTCACAGCGGATTCCGTCCAGGTATGGGTGGACGGCACATATAACTTGCGCTACAGCAGCATCGACGATGGACAAAAGCAATGGGACCATACAGCCTATGGCAATCCAAGACTCCTGACCCTAACCCGGACGGACAGCGGATGGATCGTCACCGGTGACGATACCGATGAAATGGAGATTTGCGGCTATACCAGCGGATATGCCACCGAGAACCTGCCGGAGGGTGACGTTCTCCAGGCAATAGAGAAGTATTTTCAGATGCGTGCCGATTTGATTGCAGGCCGGGACGCAGATGGCTCCTGCACCACGGATACCCTGCTGACGGAATCCAAGGTCTTTGCGCAGTGCGACAGAAGCGGCCCGGTCACAGGGAGCCGTTCCGTACCCTACCGCTTCGGTGTGGAAACCCGGGCGGGCGATCAGGTCACTCTGCAAGTGATGGAAGCCCTTCGAGTAGACGGAGCCTCCTGCTGCATGATCAGCCGCATTTCTCACACGCTGACGCTGTCTCGTATGAACGATCAATACATTGTGACGGGAGACAAGTATTTTTTCAACAGCAACTCCTGACAGAGAATCAACCATGAGTCCGTTCTGACGTTCCCGTCAGAAACCAGGCGCTGAACAAGGAGGTTTGTATGAAAGCAATGCTATGCCGCGTTTTTGCCGCCCTGCTGTGCGTCCTGCTGCTGGCCGGGTGCGGGGCGAAGGCGCAGTCCACCCGGCAGAACCCTTTGGAATCCCCCGCCGGGGCAAAGGCGGAGCGATTTGACCCGCCTGAAACGGCGCGGGCCGCCGTGGAGCATCCGGACATCACCGTTTCCGTCCGGTGGGCGGAGGAGACGGAGGGCCAGGAAGCCATCCGGACGCTGGCCGCAGAGTATTTCACCCTGATGGGGACGATCCTCGCCGCCCCGGAGGCCTCCTATGAAAGCGTCTGCTGTTCGGAGGAGGTCCTACAGGAGCTGACCCTCTATGGATGGATGGCCTCCACCAACCTGTATCCCCGGATCAGTATACAAGTCACCCTCAGCCGGCCGGAGACATATCCGGACGGAACGGTCCGGGTGACGGCGGGCCTGAAAACGGCGCTGAAATCCTGCCGGGACATCTCCCGGACGTCCTTTACCAGCGACGCCAATCTGGAGTCCATCGACTTTTCCGAGGAGCACCGGCTGACTCTGTCCGGGGCCGGTGAGAACTGGACCGTCGCCTGGGACGCATTTTCCAGCGACTTCGGACGCATGGAAAGCGGCTACGCCACCAACCACCGGGACGATGCCTTTTGCGCCGAGCCTATCCGCAGCTACTTTTCCTTGCGGGCCAATGCCCTGGATGGAGGCTATGTGGCCGGGAATCCCGAGTTCTGCATCGGCGCTCTGCGGTCGGATGCCTTTGATTTTGCCCAGGCCCTGCTTAAGGACCGCCCGGAGATCCTCCGGGTTTACCGGGCGGAGTCCCGGGCTGTGAACCTGGGCCAGTTCCGCCGGATCGACGGCGACGCCGCCACCCAGATACCGGTGGATGAGTGCATCCGCGTGGAATACCTTTCGGAAAACTGGATGGTGGAGTGCTCCATCTTCGTGCTCCCCCACACCATTACCACCTTCCCCCAGGCAGACAGCGACCAGGACCTGGTGGTGGGCGATCTGTACAAGCAGTTTGGCCACGCGTGCAGCATTGTGGAATACCCGGAACCGCTTTGGTCCGACTGACCAGACTATATCACCTAACGGAGAATCGACCATGAGCTTATTCTGCTGTCCCATCTGCGGCGGCCCCCTGGACAGGGGGCCTTCCGCCTATTCCTGCCCGGCGGGCACAGCTTTGACCTGGCCCGGGAGGGCTATGTCCACCTGCTGCCCGCCAACCGGATGCACTCGAAAATGCCCGGCGACGACAAGGGCATGGCCGCCGCCCGGGCGGCCTTTCTGAGCAAGGACTACTATGCGCCCCTGCGGGACGCCCTGTGCAGCATCGCCCTGGAGCGCACCGGCCCGGCTCCCCGGGTGCTGGACACCGGCTGCGGCGAGGGGTACTACACCAGCGGGGTGTACCGGGCCCTGGCCCGGGCGGGGCGGTCTGTGACCATGGCGGGAACGGACATCTCCAAGGCCATCCTCCGCCGGGCCGCCAAGCGGGAGAAGGACGTGGAGTTCGCCGTGGCGTCGTCGTATCATCTGCCGGTGGCGGACGGGGCGGTGGACCTGCTGGTGAACTGCTTTTCCCCCCTGGCCATCGAGGAGTTCCGCCGGGTGCTGTCGCCGGGGGGCGCTTTCGTGTATGTGGTGCCGTCGGAGAAGCACCTGTGGGAGCTGAAGCAGGTGCTGTATGACCGGCCCTACCCCAACCAGGTGAAGCAGACCCCCTATCCCGGGTTTTCGTACCGGGAGATCCGCCATGTGGAGTCGGTGATCCATCTGCCCTGTCAGGAGGACATCCACGCCCTGTTCCAGATGACGCCGTACTATTGGAAAACGCCCCGATCCGGGGCGGAGCGTCTGGCGGCGCTGACGGCGCTGGACGTGACCATCAGCTTCGATATCCACGTTTTCTGCCGGGACTGACCCCGCAGAAAAAGCCGTGAGACTCCGGACATCCTCCGAAGCCTCACGGCTTTCTGGTTATGCGCTTACAGAATGGACAAGAACCACGCCACAGCTTATCTGGCAGGGGAGTAAGGGGGCGGCAGCGGTCCGCCTCTGCGTTTGTCATTGACGGGGCAGCCGGTTCTGATGATCGCAACGTATAACGAGGACGGCAGCGTGAACGTGATGAACGCCGCCTGGGGCGCCATGGTGGAGCGGGTCATGGCGGACGGCAAGGTGGATATCTCCCGGGTGGACGCCATTGCCTTTGACCCCTATACCCACGGCTATTACCGGGTCACGGAGCGCGTGGGCGAGGCCTTCAAGGACGGCCTGAAGCTGAAGGAATAACGGAGCAAGCCGTCCTTTTTTGACAAGCTGAAGCGGTGCAGAACGGGATTCTGCACCGCTTTTTTTGCTGGACCGCCTCCGTCAGCTGCTTTGCCGGGACAATTGCCCCCACATACCAGCTTTTGCCGGACGGCCTTTTGGTGATCGGATTCAGAATTGCAGGAAGCCTGCCGGGGCCCCCAGATGGCGGGCCAGCAGCTGCCGCACCGGAACGGCCACATCCCCCACGGCCTCCTCCGCCTGGGCGAACACCATCACCATCAGGGCGGCGTTGGGGAAGGGGCAGAACTCCCCGGGGTTACACAGGGAGATCAGGAACATGCCCAGATAGGACAGGGTCAGGATCCGGACAAAGGGGTCCCGGCTCCCCTGGCGCAGCAGGGCGATGCGGTCGTGGAGCAGGCGGCCATAGGCCACGATGCCCACCAGGCCCATGCTGCCCATGACCTGGGCCAGACTGTTGTGATAGAACACCATGCTGCCCTCCACGCCGGTGAACACGTCGGCGTTGCGGGTGCTGCACAGGCCGATGCCGAACACCGGGTGCCGCAGGAAATCGTCCGCCGCCCGGGCCAGGAATTGCAGCCGGTCGGAGTTGCTGTCCTGAATGTCCTCGCCTACGCGGCTGTGGAGCACGCACTCCAGCAGGGCCGGGCCCAGGGCCAGGATGCCGATGCCGGCGGCCGCCGCCAGCAGCACCAGGCAGCGCCGGCTGATGACGCCGCTGCGCATCAGGTACACGCAGCACAGGGTCAGGAGAATGCCGCCGAACAGCAGGGCGCTGCGGCTGCCCGTCAGGGCCAGGGCCAGGGCCAGCACGGCGGCGGTGGCCAGGTGGCCCCGGTGCCGCAGGCTCAGGTAAAAGGGCATGGGCAGGGCCGTCAGCAGCACGGAGGTGGCAAAGTTGCGGTAGGACAGGTACAGCACGCCGCCGATGTGTCCCTCAGCCAGCCAGGCCTTGCCATAGGCCAGCAGCACCGCCAGGGCCATGCACAGGCCCAGGGCGCAGAAAATCTCCGCAAACCGGCGGTGCAGGTCATAGGACCGCTTCTCCGTCAGGTGAGAGCGGAACAGCACATACAGCACCAGCATCCCCACGCCCAGGCCCAGGGTATAGTACAGGGACAGAGGCTCCATGGCCTGCTTGCGGGAGATCACGTTGCAGCCCCCCAGCAGAGTGGCGATGGACACCAGCGCCAGGCCCAGGCCGCTGCGGCCGATCCGCAGAGTCACCGGCCAGACGGCGAAGTGCCACAGAAGGGCCACCAGCAGCGGCGGCACCAGCGCCGCGCAGGGCAGAAAATCCGTCAGCTGCCCATAGCACTGGGAGGACATGAGAAAGGCCATGAAAAACGGGCAAACCGGGGCCAGCAGGTCCGGGCAGGCGGCCAGCAGCCAGATGACGATGCACCCCAGGGCCGCCACGCCATAGACCGGCTCACCGGCGGCCATGAACGCCGCAGACACGGTCAGAAGAACGGGGAAATAGGCCCGGCTCATCCAAAAGCGCTGGGCAGCCCGGCTGAGCCGGGAAAAAAGTGTATACAAAGTCCGGCGCATCCGGGCCCACAGGCCTGTCGCCAGATCAAGGGACGGCATCCACATAGCACACTGCGCTCCTTTACCGCAGAAACTACCTTTTTAGATACTTAGAAAAGCTTTTTTCATCATCCTGGCCCGGCGCATCCCTTCCTGTCAGGTGCGGGGCCGAAAATCTTACTCTCAGGACATTATATCATAAAAAGTTTGAAGGATTTGTAAACTTTTGGGCCCATTCGCTGCAAGCAGCGGCCTGGTACCCCAGTATCGTGTACTTTATCACGTTCAGGGCCGTCTGTCAAGTTGTAAACTCCACATTTTCCTCCGAATAAACCTGCCGTTTGCTGTACAGCTTTGCAGAATTTTGCCCTTTTGCAGCAGACAAGCGGAAGGGAAGCACGAAAGCCCTCCCTCTGCCGAACGGCAGAGGGAGGGCTTTTGCAGCTCTATAAGCCAACGTTATTGATAGCGGTTCTTATAGTACTTCTTATAATAGCCGCTGCCGTTTGCGTGGATGTTGTTGCGCACGACACCCAGGATCCGGCTGCCGCATTTTTTCAGCTGGTCCACGACCTCCACCGCCTGGTGGCAGCGCACCTGATGGTCGGAGATCACCAGAATCGCTCCGTCGCACTTGGCGGCCACCACTGCCGCGTCGATGACGCTGCCCAGCGGCGGAAGGTCGATGAGCACATAGTCATACGATTCCCGGACCGCCCCCGGCAGCTTTAAAACAGTCTTGTTCACTTCGCCTTTGCCCCCCGCTTCTTCTCTTGATAGGGCCTGCGCTCCTTGGCGCCATAGGCCCGGCAGCAGCCGTATTTCTCCGTCTTTTTCCCGTCGGCGCAGGGGATGCTGGCCAGAACGCTGAGGCCCAGCATCTGCTGGATATCTATCTGGCTCCCCTGTGGGTGAATACGAGAGCAGCCGTTTTCAGCAGGCACTGCACGTCCAGCAGGACGGACTGACGCTCGATATACTCCATGTCGTATACGATCTTCTCCTCCGGCCTCAGATCATACCCGCCGTTGACCTGAGCCCATCCGGTCAGGCCGGGGGTCACCATCATGCGGTTGGAAAAGCCCGGGATATACGTCTCAAACTCCCGATAGAAATAGGCACGCTCCGGCCTGGGCCCCACAAGGCTCATGTCGCCCCGCAGGATGTTCCACAGCTGGGGCAGCTCATCCAGCCGAGTGCGCCGGAGGAACTGGCCGAAACGGGTGCAGCGCGTGTCGCAGACCGCCGCCCAGCGCGGGCCGTTGGCCTCCGCGTCCAGGCGCATGGTCCGGAACTTATAGATCATGAAGGGCTTTCCGTTGAGGCCCAGGCGCTCCTGCCTGAAAATGGCGGGACCGGGAGAGTCCAACGCCACGATCAGGTTGAAAGCGCAGCGCAGTCGATCTGCCAGCCTGGCCGGGATATAAAACGCACACTTGCACACTGTGTTCATTATTTGTGAAGAACTACCATGATTATGAAAAATTTCACAAAATCATGTTGCGAAAATTTTCCCCATATGATAAAATATTAGACGAATCGTTTAATGAAAAACGATTTGGAACGGAAATCTCCAACGAAACATAGAGGAGGAAAGGAATGAACCCCCAAACTGATCGTGCTGCCGCCATTGTGGAGCAGTATGGCTGCAAGACGGAGAACCTCATCGCCATTTTGCAGGACATCCAGGCGGCATACAACTATCTCAGCGAGGCCAACCTGACGTTGGTGGCCGACCGCCTGGGCATCAGCGTGTCCAAGGTATACAGCGTGGCCACCTTCTATGAAAACTTCTCCCTGGAGGCCAAGGGCAGGCACATCATCAAGGTCTGCGCCGGAACCGCCTGCCACGTCCGCAAGTCCGGCCCCATTTACGACGCCATTTACGAGTATCTGGGCCTGTCCGGCAAGCGCAGGACCAGCGACGACGGCATGTTCACCCTGGAGACGGTGGCCTGTCTCGGCGCCTGCGGCCTGGCCCCGGTGATGACCGTGGACGGCGAGGTCCACGCCAAAATGTCCCCCACCAGCGCCCTGGAGCTGCTGGAGAAGATCCGGAAGGAGGAGGCCGCCCAATGAAGCTCACCCGCGACGCGTTCTGCGACCTGCGCAATGAGGCCCAGCGGGCCCTGCGCCGCAGCAAGGAGACCCCCTCCGTGCTGATCTGCGCCGGTACCGGCTGCATCGCCGGCGGCGCCATGAAGATCTATGAAAACCTCCGGGCCGAGTGCGAAAGCCGGAACCTTCCGGTGTACATCGGCCTGAAGCACGACACCGACGAGGAAAAGAGCCTGCACGTCAAGATGAGCGGCTGCCACGTCTTCTGCGAGATGGGCCCGCTCGTGCATATCGAGCCGATGGGCATCATGTACATCCACGTCAAGCCCGAGGACTGCCACGAGATCATCGAGCGAACCGTCCTCGGCGGCGAGGTGATCGACCGTCTGACCTACCACCTCGACGGCGTGGCCTATCCGCGTCAGGAGGACATCCCCTTCTACAAAAAGCAGCAGCGCGTCGTGCTTGAAAACTGCGGTACGAGCGACGCCGAGGACATTGAGGAGTACATCGCCAAGGGCGGTTACGCCGGTTTTGAAAAGGCCCTCTTTGAGATGACGGATGAGGAGATCTGCCGGTCCATCATCGACTCCGGCCTCCGGGGCCGCGGGGGTGGAGGCTTCCCCGCGGGCCAGAAGTGGGA
>OGME01000729.1_pt1 | contig 26108 bp, 28 predicted proteins | sample 1572981 | NCBI WGS metagenome assembly OGME01 (sample SAMEA2581902, study PRJEB24529) | metagenome | biome: Human gut stool | place: China | collected 2011
GAGCACTTACATCTAATTATAAAAATACAGTTATTAAAGATAAGGAAGCATATAATGGGGCGATGTTGCAGCACTTACTAAATCCGGTAGAGGATCTGGCACAAGCGTTAAAAACACCAATAAAATTGGCGAAGGGTGCTTCAATTAGCAGACAGAATAATTCTGTTAATATTGCAGAAGGACAAAGTATTCGTGTTAATGGAGGTCATGTGCTTACGGTTACGGCGCATAGCAAAAATGGCTGGTGTTGAGGAAAATGATATTGACAGGCTTTTAGCCAATCCACCAGAAAAGATTGAAATCGAAGTAAAGTATAAAATTGCTGTGACGGTTATGGAGGGAGTATCCCAAACAATATTAAAAAAGGTAATCGTAGTGCTGTTGAAAATAAGCCGGATGATCAAGAGTAAATGTACGTTCAGATTTTCTGGGTGCTCTTGACATACCGGCTTATTTTTGCTATTAAATAAACAACGGCTTAACAACAGAAAACTGCTGTTAAGCCGCATCAATTATCATAGAAGATCTGAATTTACAGAAAAAATTTCACACCGTCGAAAAATCACCATAGTTCTAATGAATCTTCTGCATCTACCCACATCTGCATATTCCCGTCCAAATATAATCGTACATATTCAAGTGGTTCATCAATAGCAAGTGCGTTTAATGCACAGTCTGATCCGGGTGTAGTTTTTAAATTCTTTTCAGCTTCCCAGCAATCAATGCGGAGCATATAGCCAGCAGAGGTGTAAACATCAATACTATTGCGCTGTGGATTGTATTCTGCAAATATTGTTCTCATCGTATCTTATCTCTCCTTATCATTCAATCAATTATCAGTTACAAAAATCAGAAGCATTTCAATCAGTTCACCATGTCACTTTAATTAAATCTCTTAAAACAGGTGAAATCTCAATTCAAGTTTTAGGAGGTAAACACTTTGGATGTTGAGAAAGCTAAATCATATTACAATCAAATAAGAAGTGAAGATTTATGTGATTGTGATTATTGTAGAAACAATATTCATGAAGTCAAAGCAGCTTATCCTACCTCTTTTATAGACACTCCATAACCGTGAGTTCCATAATGTAAATTGCAGATTCTGTGGTGCAATTCACAGTGTAAATTGGGCAAATATAAGCGTCCTCTCACAAGTCATCCATAACGTGAATGAAAGCAAAACGGTATAAACAAATATTATTTTCTTTGTGAGCTATGGAGATAAGACTCTTCAGAGGCTTATCGGAATGCCCAGCGAACAGAAACATAATATTTCGTTTATACCGTTTTTCTTTTCATAAACCTATAAAACCACGACTTGCGAGAGGACGCTTATATCTGCCCTTCAAGCCCTAAGAAAGCACCGCAGAATCTGCAACACTACGCAAATTAAACTCCGGTTATGCAGACAGCGCGTTTTTCTTGACCTGAGCCAAAGCCTTTGCAACAGGTGGCAGACTGATCACGATCAAAGTAGCGATCGCTTCCGGTACGATATAAGTTGCATTGTAAGTTAAAGAGTATACAATGGCAGGTGTTCCTTCCGGGGCATATGCACCGAAGAATACGACACCGGAGATCACTGCAAATACATAACGTCCAAACACGGCAACGATATAACCAATCTGAAGTCCGTGTTTTTTGTTTGCAAAAAATCCGGCGAGCCCTAAAGCACCAAATGCCAGAGGGTAGTCTAAAATCATCTGCGGAACGGTATAGAAAATTGGCTCCATAACAAACTGAACAAGACCGTAGGCAACGGCAGTCATAAGACCAACATAAGGACCGTACCAGTAACCGATCAGTGCGATGAACAACATGCTGAATAAAGTAACGGAACCGCCCATTGGCAGATTCGCAAACTTAATCATGGAGCATACTACTGCAAGCGCGATCGCAACGGCAGAGTAGACAAGCTGTTTTGTGGTGAGAATTGTTTTTTTCTCTGCATTTCTGTGGCGGATCACTGCTGCGACAACAACGAGAAGTGCAATAATGACTACTACAACCGCGATTCCCGGTGCAGTAAGACGTACAGAGCCATCATCCCAGGCTCCGATCGTGGTAGTAAAAAATTCTTTCATAAAATAAAATCCTCCTTGCGTTTCAGATCTTTTGCGCCAGGAGGAAAAAACTCTATATTCTATCGTCTGATGAGAAATATCATAAAAGCTTCCTTACGCCGGTATTATCCGGTTCAAGTAATAAGGGTTGATGAAAAATCATCTCTCAGCGTTGGAATGTCTGGCAAATGCAGCATTTTTTGCGCCCCTAGCGTTTTTGATTCTGTTATAAATACTGTTAAGGTCTATGATGCCTTAACGAGTATCAATATAACAAGATGCAGCGGGAAAGTCAACCTGAAATTTTCATAAAAGCTCTTGAAATCACAAAGATTCCAACAATTTGTGGGCAAAGCAAAAGCCGCAGAACAAAATCTGCGACTTTCTTTTCAGATATAAAGATCGATATTACTTCCAAGATATGGTGTGACGGAATTCTCCATCATCTGAACCATGCCGGCACCTAATGTCTGTGTCATATCTAAAGATTTTCCGAGCATTGCAACTCCGATATCTTCCTGTAATGTAACAGGGCTTGTGGAAGAACCGATGTCATATGCAGAAACCGTACTTAATGCTGCGTCTAAACCTGTAATATCCATAAATCCTACCTCACTTTCATTTCCAATTTTTGCATATAAAATGCAATCATTCATGACTCATTGAAGCACTTTTAATATAGCACAGATCGGTCGTTCTGTATATAGAAAAGAAAAATGTTACTGTTCACGCAGCAGTAAAACACTTGCTGTTTTGCTGCGTAAGAAAGTGATTCAGAAAAATCCTCTTGACAAATAAAACAGAAACGCATATACTTTGCCTATCAAATAGTTTGACAATCAAATAATTAGAAAGTCAAACAAACTAATATGAAAAACAACAGGCGAAAGCCAGGAAAGAATGAGGAAAAGCAAAATGTTAGAAAAGATGAAACCGATTATTGCAGAACAGTTAAATGTAAATGAGGCAGAGATCAAGCCGGAAACAAAATTCAAAGACGATCTGGGCGCAGATTCCTTAGATTTATTTGAAATGGTGATGGCTCTGGAAGAGGAGTTCGGAATCGAGATCCCATCAGAGGATCTTGAGAATATTGTAACAGTCAACGATATTATGGGCTATCTCAAAGAAAAAGGTGTGGAAGCTTAAGACCATTTACAAATATTCAAAGAGAGGCAGGAAACAATGAAAACGAGAATTACGGATTTGCTTGGCTGTCAGTATCCTGTGATCCAGGGCGGAATGGCATGGGTTGCAGAGTATCATCTTGCAGCGGCAGTTTCAGAGGCAGGAGGAATCGGACTGATCGGTGCAGCCAGTGCTCCGCCGGAAGTAGTCAGAGAACAGATCAGAAAAACAAAAGAATTGACGGATAAACCATTTGGAGTCAATGTGATGCTTTTGAATCCAAATGCTCCGGAAGTCGCAAAAGTGGTCGTGGAAGAGGGCGTAAAAATTGTGACGACAGGAGCCGGAAATCCGGGAAAATTCATGGAGATGTGGAAACAGGCAGGCGTCACCGTAATTCCGGTTGTAGCAAGTGTTGCGATGGCAAAAATGATGGAACGCGCAGGGGCAGATGCCGTGGTCGCAGAGGGGATGGAGTCCGGCGGACACATTGGTTCACAGACCACGATGACGCTGGTACCGCAGGTTGTGGATGCAGTGACCATCCCGGTCATTGCCGCCGGAGGCATTGCGGACGGCAGAGGAATGGCGGCAGCCATGATGCTGGGAGCGGAAGGTGTGCAGATGGGAACAAGGTTTGTGGTCGCAAAAGAATCGATCGTACACCAGAATTATAAGGAACGCATTATCAAAGCAAAAGACATCGATTCCGAAGTGACAGGTATGAGTACTGGACATCCGATCCGGGTACTGCGAAACCAGATGACAAGAGATTATCTGAAATTAGAAAAGGAAGGAGCCTCTTTTGAGGAGTTAGAGCAGTTGACACTCGGCTCTCTGCGCAAAGCGGTGATCGAAGGGGATGCAGTTCATGGAAGTCTGATGGCAGGACAGAGCGCCGGGCTTGTGAAAAAAGAGCAGACCTGTCAGGAGATCATAGAGGAAGTTGTCACAGATGCCAGAGCGCTGCTTGCAGGAAGAAAATGACCTGACATGCGCAGATTTGAAGATTTGAGAAAGGTGTGGTTATCAGGATGGGAAAGACAGTATTTATGTTTCCGGGACAGGGATCCCAATATATTGGCATGGGAAAAGAATTTTACGAACAGATCCCTATTTGTAAAGAAGTGTACGATCTTGCTTCAGAGGTGACTGGATTGGATATCCCGGCACTGTGTTTTGAGGAGAACGAAAAAATAAATATCACAGAGTACACGCAGATCTGTATGCTGGCTACGGAAGCTGCAATTTATATGGCGTTGGAACAGAACGGTTATCAGCCGGATGTCACAGCTGGATTGAGTCTTGGTGAGTATGGAGCGTTGATCGCATCCGGAGTCATGACTGCTGAGGAAGCATTTGAACTTGTGCGGAAAAGAGGCATTTTTATGCAGGAAGCTGTCCCGGCCGGTGGAGCAATGGCAGCAGTGCTGGGACTGGATGCAGCGGCAATTGAGCAGATCTGCAGAGAGACAGCAGAGCAGACAGGGAGCGAGGTTTCCATAGCCAATTACAACTGCCCCGGACAGATCGTCATTTCCGGTCAGGAGGAAGCAGTGCATCTGGCAGGAGAAACATGTAAGGCGTCTGGGGCAAAACGCGTTGTTCCATTGAAAGTCAGCGGCCCGTTTCATTCGAAAATGCTGCAGGGAGCAGGAGAAAAGTTAAAAGAAGAATTAAAAAAAGTAGAGATCAGTGATTCATTTGTTCCTTATATTGCAAATGTAACGGCAGGCTATGTCACAAAAAAAGAGGAAGTGAAACCATTGCTTGCCAGTCAGGTATCTTCTTCTGTGCGCTGGCAGCAGACCATAGAGCGGCTGCTTGCAGATGGTGCGGATGAATTTGTAGAGATCGGACCGGGAAGAACATTGAGTGGATTTGTGAAAAAAGTGAACCGGGATGTAAAAGTGAGCAGCATTGATAAAATGGAAGATTTTATTCAGTTTATCGGAAGTCATGTGGAGGCAGGAGCATGTTAACAGATTCTTTGAAAAATAAAGTGGCACTTGTCACAGGAGCCGGCCGTGGAATCGGAAAAGAGATTGCAAAGACACTGGCATCATGTGGAGCGTTTGTCATTGTCAATTATAACAGTTCGCCGGATGCAGCAGAACAGACTGTAAAAGAAATCATAAAACAGGGTGGAATGGCAGCGCCTGTACAATGTGATGTTTCTGATTTTGATGCCTGCGGAAAAATGATGGAAATGATCATAAACAACTATGGACACCTCGATATTCTGGTCAATAATGCAGGGATCACAAGAGATGGACTGATCATGAAAATGAGTGAGGAAGATTTTGACAGGGTCCTTGATACGAATCTGAAAGGTGCATTCCATACGATCCGCCATGCTTCACGTTATTTCCTGAAACAGAAATCCGGTAAGATTATTAATATTTCTTCTGTTTCCGGTGTCATGGGGAATGCAGGACAGGCAAATTACAGTGCAAGCAAAGCCGGAGTGATCGGTCTTACCAAAAGTGTGGCAAGGGAGCTTGCGTCGAGAGGGATCACATGCAATGCAGTTGCACCCGGATTTATCGAAACAGAGATGACAGAAGCTATGCCGGAGGCTGCCAGGGAAGCGGTAAAAAAACAGATTCCGCTTCAGCGGACAGGGCAGGTGTCAGATGTGGCCGGTGTGGCTGCATTTTTAGCATCGGATCTGGCAGATTATATCACCGGACAGGTGATCTCCGTGGACGGCGGCATGCACATGTAAAGAATATATATCATGAGGAGAACAATATGGCAAAAAGACGCGTAGTGGTAACGGGAATGGGAGCAGTCACACCGATCGGACTGAGTGTGGATGAATTCTGGCAGAATGTAAAAGCACAGAAAACCGGGTTTTCTGAAATTACAAAATTCGACACCACTAATTATAAATGTAAGCTTGCAGCAGAAGTAAAAGAGTTTGATGCAAAAAATTATATGGATGCAAAAGAAGCAAGGCGCATGGAACTATTCAGCCAGTATGCCGTGGCGGCAGCGAAGGAGGCAATTGAGGATGCCGGGCTTGAAATGGATCAGGAAGATCCGTATATGGCAGGCTGTGCCATTGGAAGCGGCGTGGGAAGCCTTCAGGCGATCGAGCGCGAACATACAAGGCTGATAGAAAAAGGACCGGGGAGAGTGGGACCTTTATTCGTTCCCATGATGATCTCTAATATGGCAGCAGGAAATGTTTCCATTCATTTTGGATTAAAAGGAAAAAGTATCAATGTTGTGACCGCCTGTGCCACAGGAACGAATACGATCGGTGAGGCTTTCCGTGCCATTCAGTATGGTGAGGCAGACATTATGGTTTCCGGGGGAACCGAGGGAAGTATCTGTCCGACTGCAATCGCTGGTTTTACGTCACTCACCGCACTCACAGCAGAAACCGATCCGGAAAGATGTTCCATTCCGTTTGATAAAGAACGCAGCGGCTTTGTCATGGGAGAGGGCGCAGCGGTGGTCGTGTTAGAGGAATTAGAGCATGCAAAACGCCGTGGCGCAAAGATATATGCAGAGGTTGTCGGTTATGGCTGTTCTTCGGATGCGTATCATATCACATCTCCGGCAGAAGATGGCAGCGGCGCAGCAAGAGCTATGTTAAATGCTGTTCAGGATGCAGGAATCACAGTGGATGAGGTCGGTTACATCAATGCACATGGAACATCCACGCACCATAACGATCTCTTTGAGACGCGCGCGATCAAACTTGCATTTGGTGCGCATGCCGGTGAAATGAAGGTCAATTCCACAAAATCCATGGTCGGACATATGCTGGGAGCTGCCGGAGCGATCGAGTTTATCACTTGTGTGAAAGAGATTGAGGAAGACTACATTCATGCCACAGTTGGCTATAAAGTGCCGGATGAGGAACTGGATCTCGATTATTGCAAAGAACCGGTTTCGATGGAGGTGCAGTATGCACTGAGCAATTCCCTTGGATTTGGCGGCCATAATGCAAGTATTCTATTAAAAAAATATACCATTGTATCGGACAAAGATATCAATGGCTGCAGATAAGGAGGCAGCGATGTCAGTATTAAACATTAGTCAGATCATGGAAATCCTGCCACACAGACAGCCAATGCTGCTCATTGATTCGGTAGAAGAAATTGAGTATGGTGTCCGTGCAGTGGCGAAGAAATGCGTCAGTTTCAATGAACCTTTTTTTGCAGGACATTTTCCGGAAGAACCGGTGATGCCGGGGGTGCTGATCGTGGAGGCACTGGCGCAGACCGGTGCGGTCGCAATCCTTGGAAAAGATGAAAACCGTGGAAAAACAGCTTATTTTGCGTCCATCAATTCTGCAAAATTTAAAAGAAAAGTAGTTCCCGGAGATATTCTCACGCTGGAGACGGAAATTATAAAAGTGAAAGGACCGATCGGGGTGGGAAAAGCGACGGCAAAAGTCGGAGATGAAATTGCATGCATTGCAGAACTCACCTTTGCAGTTGAGTAACAGAATAGAAAGGCATTACATAGAAGCTGTAACAGAAAGGAAATATTATGCCAGCAATTTTGAGAAGAAGAAAGCTGATATCCATAAAACCTGAACGAAAAAATGCAGTAACTTACCACAAAGAGGAAGTGCAGGCGGAAGTTATGACACCACCACCTGCAGCGGATCAGCAGAAAATACCGGGAAGTACAGTGGTCTGCCCCGCATGTAAGAGAGAAGTGAACAAGGCGGAAGTGGAAAAGAATAAGTATGTCTGCTATGAGTGCGGAAGCTATTTCCGCGTGCGGACTAAAAACAGGATCCGCATGGTGGCAGATGCAGGAACCTTTGAACCATGGTTTGAATATCTGGAATCAGAAAATCCACTGGATTTTCCGGAATATACCCAGAAGGTGGAGACGGCCAGGGAAAAGACCGGACTGCATGAGGCAGTGACCATTGGACGATGCAAAATATATGGGGAAGAGACGGTTCTGGGAATCTGTGATGCCAGATTCCTGATGAGCAGCATGGGACATGTGGTCGGAGAAAAAATTGCGCTCGGTGTGGAACGGGCGACAGATTTAAAGCTTCCGGTTATTTTGTTCTGCTGCTCCGGTGGGGCGAGAATGCAGGAAGGTATTATTTCCCTGATGCAGATGGCAAAGACGTCCGCAGCTTTAAAAAGGCATTCTGATGCAGGGCTTTTGTATGTGCCGGTATTGACAGATCCGACGACAGGAGGTGTGACCGCAAGTTTTGCAATGCTTGGAGATATTATCCTGGCAGAGCCGGGCGCATTGATCGGTTTTGCAGGCCCCCGCGTGATCGAGCAGACCATCGGACAAAAACTTCCGGAGGGATTTCAACGTGCGGAATTTCAGTTAGAGCATGGATTTGTGGATGCCATTGTTGAGCGGAAAAATCTGAAAATAACCTTAAACCGTATTTTAAAAATGCATCACATCAGGGAAGGTTTTGCTGATTTTGATCCATTGCGCATGGATGATAACTACGAGCCGACAGAGTTAATGCGGGAGCGCGCGGCAAGGGCAAAAGGACTGACGCCGTGGGAAAAGGTAAAAGCCGCAAGGAAAGTAGACAGACCTTCTGCCACTGATTATATGGAAAATATTTTTGATGAATTTATGGAGTTCCATGGTGACAGATACTTTCGGGATGATCCGGCAATCGTAGGTGGAGTCGCATATCTCGACGGCCAGCCTGTGACCGTGATCGGAATCCAGAAAGGAAAAGATTTTAAGGACTGCATGAAACACAATTATGGAATGCCGTCGCCGGAAGGATACCGGAAAGCGATACGTCTGATGAAACAGGCAGAAAAATTCGGACGCGCGGTGATCACATTTGTAAACACAGCGGGAGCATACTGCGGAATGGAGGCAGAGGAGCGTGGGCAGGGGGAAGCGATCGCCCGGAATCTTTATGAGATGTCTGCATTAAAAGTGCCGGTTCTCTGCATCATGATCGGGGAAGGCGGAAGCGGCGGAGCACTTGCCTTAGCAGTCGGAAATGAAGTATGGATGATGGAAAATGCAACCTATTGTGTGCTTTCGCCGGAAGGATTTGCATCCATTTTGTGGAAAGACGGAAAACGTGCAAAAGAGGCAAGTGAGATTATGAAAATCACGGCATTGGATTTAAAATCGCTGGGTGTCATTGAACAGATCATCCCGGAATATGGTGTGGCAGACGCAAAAGCCTGTGAATCAATCTCGCGCTATCTGAAAGGAAATATAAAAAAGTTTCTTGAGAAACAAAATGGCAAGACAGGAGAACAGTTTGCGTCCGAGCGCTATGCGAGATTCCGGAAATTTTAGCAAAATCACAGAGGCTATGTGCACAGAGAGTACGAATCGTTTTGTGACCGGACAGAGAAGAGAGGAATATTATGAAGGTAAAAATAACAGGAACGGGAAGCTGCCTTCCGAAGCTTCGCGTGACAAATGATGATCTTGGTCAGATCATGGAAACATCGGACGAATGGATCCGGTCGAGAACCGGGATTATTGCCAGACATATTGCGGTAGAGGAGACAACCACCGGTATGTCCACAGAGGCAGCCGGCAAGGCGTTGAAAAATGCAGATATTTCAGCGGAAGATGTGGATATCATCATTGCGGCAACTGTTTCTGCAGATAAACATCTTCCGGGACTTGCCTGCGAGGTGCAGAAAAATATCGGTGCAGAAAATGCAGTTGCGTTCGACATCAATGCAGCGTGTTCCGGTTTTCTTTTTGCACTGGATACTGCGGCACTGTATTTGGAACATGGCGGATATCAGCATGCGCTTGTGATTGGAGCGGAAACGCTGTCAAAAATGATGGACTGGACGGACCGGAGCACCTGCGTGCTTTTTGGGGACGGCGCAGGGGCAGCAGTTCTTTCAGCAAGTAAAGAAGATGGCATTTTATCCATGGTGCAGGGCTCGGATGGTTTCAGAGGCGATGTCTTAAACTGCATGGCGAGAAAAGTGAACAACCCTTATAAAAAAAGTGACACGGCACTTTCCTATGTTTCCATGAATGGGCAGGAGGTGTACAGGTTTGCAGTGAAGACTGTGCCAAAGGCGGTCACAGACGCAGTGGAACAGGCAGGCTTACAACTGGAAGAGGTTGATTTATTCCTGTTGCATCAGGCAAATTACAGGATCATTGAAGCAGTTTCGAAAAGACTTGGTCAGCCTATGGAAAAATTTCCGACCAATCTGGAGGAATGTGGGAATATTTCTGCAGCGAGTGTGCCGATTTTGCTTGATAATGTCAATAATCATGGTATGATGAGGAAAGGAATGAAAATCGTGTTGGCAGGATTTGGAGCAGGCCTCACCTGGGGAGCAACGGTGATAAACTGGTAAAATCAGGCGCTGACCGCAGAAATAGGAGTAGATCGGATGACAACAGATGAAACATTAAACGAATTATTGGTCAGATTGTTTAAAGACATCATGGAGATCGAGGGAAAATGTCTTGTGACAGAAGAATTCAAAGATCTCAGTTACAATGATTTCCACGTGATCGAGGCAATCGGAGTCAATGAACCAAAAACGATGACAACGGTGGCAAAACTGATGGGTGTCACAACCGGAACGTTGACAAAGGCAATGGATGGACTGACCAGAAAAGGGTATGTTATCCGTGAGCGCAGTACGCAGGATAAACGTGTGGTATGGGTTTATCTGACAGACACCGGGAAAGCTGCTTACAAACATCATGAAGAGTTTCATCACGAGATGATCGCACAGATCAAAAGCCAGCTTACCGAGCAGGAGACGCCGATCCTGATTTATGCGCTGGCGAAACTTGCCGATTATTTTCACCTTGTATACAAGGGTGAAAAAGAATAAAGAACAGAGGTCATTGCATCGAAAAACTATTTTTTTATGCGATGACCTGTTTTGATATAAGTTGAAATGATAATAATTATAACCTGAAAATATAAAAAGTAAAATTCATTGATTTTTTTTATGCAAAATGAATAATTTGAAGTCGAATCCTGCAAAAAAATAGACTAATCATTAGAAAACTTCACTAAATTAAAGGAATAAAGAAAAAAATATTGCGTCCGCCGTCATTTTATAATAAAATGTACGTGTTGATGAGAAATCTGCAGCCGGAATCAATGCCGGAGCATTTAAAAAATGCCGGATATCTGATTTCACATGGTTGTAAATATATTTTTAAAGGAGAAAAAAAATGGGATACGTTGATGAAGTACTCGCAAAAGTAAAAGAAAAAAATGCTTCAGAACCTGAATTTTTACAGGCTGTTGAAGAGGTATTAGAGTCTTTAAGACCTGTTATTGATGCAAATGAGGAATTGTACAGAAAAAATGCAATTCTTGAGAGAATCACAGAACCAGACCGTCAGATCATGTTCCGTGTACCTTGGGTAGACGATAACGGACAGGTTCAGGTAAACAGAGGTTATCGTGTACAGTTCAACAATGCCATTGGACCATACAAGGGAGGATTAAGACTTCATCCTTCTGTAAACCTTGGAATTATCAAATTCTTAGGATTTGAACAGATTTTCAAGAATTCCCTTACAACACTTCCAATCGGTGGTGGTAAAGGTGGTTCTGACTTTGATCCAAAGGGTAAATCTGACAGAGAGATCATGGCATTCTGCCAGAGCTTTATGACAGAACTTTCCAAATACATCGGAGCAGATGTGGACGTACCAGCAGGTGATATCGGAACTGGTGCAAGAGAGATCGGATTTATGTTTGGCCAGTTCAAGAGAATCCGTGGTTCTTTCGAAGGTGTTCTTACCGGTAAAGGACTTACATACGGTGGATCTCTTGCCCGTACACAGGCTACAGGATATGGTTTATTATACCTGACAAATGCATTGTGGAAAGATCACGGCATGAGCCTTGAAGGCAAGACTGCTGCAGTTTCCGGTTCCGGTAACGTTGCGATCTACGCAATTGAGAAAGCACAGCAGTTAGGTGTAAAAGTTGTAACATGTTCTGATTCTACAGGATGGATTTATGATCTGGAAGGAATCGATGTTGCATTATTAAAAGAAGTAAAAGAAGTAAAACGTGCACGTTTAACAGAGTACGCTGCTGCAAAACCATCTGCAGAATATCATGCAAAACAGAATGGTGAGCACGGTGTATGGCAGTACAAAGTAGATTTAGCCCTTCCATGTGCAACTCAGAATGAGTTAGACATTGAGGATGCTAAGATGTTAGTTGCAAATGGTGTTACATCTGTAACAGAGGGCGCTAACATGCCTACTACATTAGAGGCAACAAAATACTTACAGGAGAACGGCGTATTATTCGTAGGTGGTAAAGCTGCCAATGCCGGTGGTGTTGCTACATCTGCATTAGAGATGAGCCAGAACTCTGAGAGACTTCACTGGACATTCGAAGAAGTTGATGGAAAACTCAAAGGAATCATGGAGACAATCTATGCTAACATTTCTGATGCCGCTAAGAGATACAATGCAACAGTCGGCGGACAGACAGATTATGTTGCTGGTGCAAATATTGCGGGATTTGAGAAGGTTGTGGATGCTATGATTGCCCAGGGCGTGTGCTAATAAATTAGCAACAAATAAATAATTATTCAAAAATTGAGAACCCTACACATTGCAGGAAAACGCAAAAGTGTAGGGTTTTTGTGTTTTGCTAGATGCATGAAAATGCAGTAAAGTAAGCGGTTTATACATGAAAAAAGGAGATAAGTTACAAGTAATATACATATAATATACGCGTAGTATACAAACGGTTTTGCATAATATACAAGGATTATTCGACTAAAATGTATTTTTATAAAATAGGGTAAAAACATAACACAGGGTAATCAATGAAATTACGTTTATTTTGAACAAGAATTTTGAAATGGAGATTGTCGGTTTATGTAAATTGTGATACACTACCGGCATGAGAAGTAATCGTGTACAGAGTGGTAACCTCCCAGACTAGAGATAGAGGGGAGGTGGTGCTGATGGATATGTATGAAGTTTTAAGCCTGTTATTTTTAGGCGGTTCATTTCTAATCGCACTGCTTGCCTACATAGATAGGAACAACAAGCGAAAATAAATAAGCCACTCCTGTCTTGGCGGACGAGTGGCTTATTAAATAACCATTTACGAGGCTAACCACTTTGTGGGCGGTTGCTTCTCTTTATGTTTATTATAGTATGAGGTGGGTAAATTTTCAAGACATAAATTTGTGGAAGTTGGATTTAGTTTATTTCAGAGTGAGATAGTAGTATACGCGTAATATACAAAAATGTTTGAAATCCCCATGAATACTGAATACCTGTGCTGAGGCTATGCTTGCACAGGGCGTTTGCTAATTAAGAATTTCTAAGATAATATAAGATATTGAGAAGTCCTGGAAATGTTGAATTTCCGGGGCTTTTCTTTATGTATTGAAATGACAAAAAAATTGTCAGAATATTCATAAATAGAAGATAATTTACGTTGTTTTGAGGTCGTTATATACACGTGGTACACAAGTGATATACAGGTGGTATACATTTATTTTTACTGATTTTGGATGCTTTTGAAGCATTTCATACGGTACTTTTCAAGATGATTTAGGCTGAATATGAGTGTAATGTTGATACCAGAACAACATTATAAGTGTATTCAGTTTTTGCTCCTAAATCTTGTTCACTTCTGCAAGAAGTTCTTCTAAAGTCTTATGGGTGTAAGTTCCCTTAGTGGTGTCGTTCTTCATACTGTGTCCCATAATCAATTTGATACATACGTCATTTGCTCCGGCGCTGTCCATAAGTGAAGCAAAGGTGTGTCTGCCATCGTGGGGCAGGTGCTTCATTTTGAGTTTTCCCATGCATGTGTTAAAATTGCCACTCATGTAGGTTCCGTAGGTGTAATGATTCTTCATCGGAATACCCATCATGTATCTGCTCCATAGAGTTTGTCCATTCATAAACCAGACCTTCTGTTAAATCCTTGCGTATTTTAAAAGAATTGAAATAGTCATCGATGATTGCATTCACAAAATCATTGGTGCATTTGCAATATTGCATTAAATCTCCATTTTCATTAGGAATAAACGCTTCTATGGAGGACGCAGAAGGCGATGCTGAAGAAGCAACCGTTGATACATAATGGGTAAACAGAGTTGCCAGTGCAGGATTGTGTGGGAAGTATTACTCTAAGCGGAGAAAAAGGTAGTGTTTGATTTATTTGATATTTCTGAAAGGGGTTGAGATAAAATATTGGTTTAATCGTTTCATTCGTTTTAAGAAAAAATGAGGAATCTTTTAATCATTTTAAGTGCATAACCCGTTATTATATATAGATAGATATTCAATGGAAAGGAGTCTGATGCGTGTTGAGTGATGACGAATTAGTGGAACAGATTCTACTTGGAAATGAAAATGCAGCAGAAGAATTGATAAAACGCTATTATACATCTATTTTACGTTACTGTAGGTGGCATTGCTCTAATCTGGAAAAAGCAGAAGACCTGACTCAGGAAACATTTTTGAAGTTGTTTAAGAATTTATCCGGATATAAAGGGAAAAAGAAATTTAAGGCTTATCTATACACGATTGCAAATCATTTATGTATTGATGAAAGTAGGAAGGTTGAGTTTTATCCATTAGAAGATGAAGAAAATATAGTGCATGAGTATAACGACATAGTTCGGCTAGAGGATAGGGCAGAGATAAGCTATTTTTTGAATTTTTTATCATCAGAACAAATGGAAGCAGTCATTCTACGCTTTGGAGAACAACTTAGTTTTGGAGAGATTGCAAAAGTGATGGGATGCAATATGCGAACAGCACAAAGCAGGGTTCGTAATGCTTTAAAAATTATGAGAAAGGAGCAGGAAAATGAAAGATAAAAATTTGAAGGGCTATTTACAGCAATCTTTAGGAGAGGAAGTACAGCCTAAAAGATTAGAGGAAACGATTAAGCTTTGCACTGAAATTGTACGAGAACAGGAAGTGACTAGGGCAGAACCGAGGACAGGTTTCTTTCACTATCTTTCAGATGTATTTCGCTTTGAAGGTATTCCAATATTTGGTTTGCAGGCAGTAACGTTATTTATAGTTTGTTTAACAATTGCCAGCATTGCAGACGTGCCAAAGAATATACCAATTTTTATGCCGCTGTTTGTATTGGCTATCATGCCAGCAATTTTTAAAAGCCAGTATTATGGAATGAGCGAGATTGAAGCGGTAACAAGAGCTTCTGGTGCCCAAATCACGTTAGCAAAGCTAGTTTTGGCTGGGGCTGCTAATTTGGTGTGTATAACAATTCTTTTGTGTATGGAAGTTTATTTGCAAAATTCTTATAAAGAGATTGGACAGATTGTTCTATACTGCCTGGTTCCGTACTTAGTGTGTATGGTTGCGTTGCTGCGTTTGATCCGTTTGCAAAAGAAACAGAGTTTACAGATATGTGCGATTGTAATGCTGGGTTCCTGCATTTGTTGGGGGATGTCAGCAAGAATATTGCCATGGTTATATGAAACATCGGCAGTGGGGGTGTGGATTGTTACATTTTTGATTTTTGCTATGTTCTTTATAAATGAAATTCATTATATTGCAGAGATGAGAAAGGAAGGAAAAATGTATGGAATTGTCGCTTGATCGTTTAACAAAACAGTATGGCAGGAAAATAGCGGTAGATTGTGTTAGTGCAACCTTAAAGCCGGGAGTATATGGTCTTTTGGGGGCTAACGGTGCAGGTAAAACAACATTGATGCGTATGCTATGTGCTGTTTTGGAGTCAACCTCAGGGGAGGTATTGCTGGATGGAAAAGAAGTAACTTCGATGGGGGCAGATTACCGGAATGTGTTGGGTTATTTACCACAGGATTTTGGATATTATCCAAATTATACTGCGGTGGAGTTCTTAATGTATATTGCAGCACTGAAAGGAATACCGAAGAATGTTGCAAAAAAACGTGTGACTGAATTGTTGGAAGTGGTTGATTTAAGCCATGTGGCAAACAAAAAAGTAAAAACTTTTTCTGGTGGTATGAAACAAAGAGTAGGAATTGCACAGGCGTTACTTAATAATCCGAAAATTTTGATTTTGGATGAGCCGACTGCAGGACTTGATCCGAAAGAGCGTGTCCGTTTTCGTAATCTGCTCTCAGAGTATGCAGGTGATAAAATTGTAATTCTTTCCACACATATTGTATCGGATATAGAAGCAATAGCAGATGAAGTGCTATTGATGAAAAAAGGAAAATTTGTATTGCAGGGTACGGTTCCTGAGTTGATTCACAAGGCAAATGGTAAGGTTTGGGAGATTTCTGCTTCTCCACAAGAAGCTAGACAATGGCAGACAAAAACAACGGTTGCTAATTTACGGCACGAAGGAAAAGAAATTATATTGCGTATTATTTCAGACAATATGCCTAGTGAGCGAGCGGTTCCTTGTGAAGCTACATTGGAAGATCTTTATTTATTTTATTTTCCCACAGAGGAAGGAGTGAAATAGAATGGAACTATTTTGGTTAGAGCATAAAAAGTTATGGCGAAAGAAAATTGTTAAAATATGTGTGTTGTTGTGTTTTGTTTATTGTGTAATTTTTGGAAGCATACTTTCGTTTCAATGGTTCGGTTTTGGCAGTTCAGATGACTATACAAGTGCTTTTGGCAATAATTTTGATGGATATACAGTAATAAAGGATAGTCAGGAATATGCACTTTCATTTGGTGGAGAATTGACGGATGAAACCTTGCAGAAAATAGTAAGTGATTATCAGCAAATGGAAGCTGACGGTGTGGAGGAAGAACGGGAAAAGACAGACTGGCAGATAGTTAATAGTTGGCTCGGAACATTGTATCCGGAGCTTCGAGATACCAGTAATTATAAAACGATGATAAGCTATGTTGATCCGGATAAGTTAACAGGCTTCTATGAAAGAAGACAGCAGGTGCTTGATGAGTTTTTGGAGGTCAGTGGTCAGGTAGGAGCTGAAAAAGAGTTTTTACATCAGATAGAGAGAAAGGTAGAAAAACCATTTCGTTATGAGTGGGTAGAAGGCTGGTCAACGCTTCTTGGTAGTATGGTTGCGGATCTGGGAGTTGTGATGGCTTTGTTTCTCGGTATTGTTTTATCCTCTTTATTTGCGGGCGAATGGCATGATAATACAAGCACACTAGTATTGACGACTCGAAATGGTTGGGGGAAAATCGCTCTTGCCAAAATTCTTACTGGTTTAGCGTTTACAGTGGAGTTATTTGCATTACTTGCTGTTTCAAGCGTTATATCACAGTTGTTTTTTATGGGAACTGCCGGATGGGATATGCCGATTCAGAATATCAAGCTGATTGCTGTTGCACCTATGAATATGCTGCAGGCAGAAATTTATGAATATGCTTTTGTACTGCTTGGAGCAATAGGTTTTGCCGGAATTGTTATGTTTATATCAGCGGCTGTAAAAAATAATGTACTTACCTTACTGCTTAGTCTGGCTGTTGTATATGGACCAATGATGATTGCAGAATATCTTCCTTATGGAATGCAAAAGGCATTGGATTTAATACCATTGGTAGGAAGTTCAACAGATATTTTCAGAACTAATACTTTTCGTATTTTTGGGAAGCTTATCTGGTCACCATATCTACTTATTACTATTCCTGTCTTGATTGGTATTCTATGTATGCCATTCGCTATAAAGAGCTGGTCAAGAAGGATGAAGGCATAAATAACAATATGGCAAAGAAAAGAGATAAAAAAATAAGTTGCGAGGGAAATGGTTGAGAGGAATTATCGAATGGTCAAAAGGTGGATAGCAGGATATATTCGTATTTACAAGAAATGTTTGATGCAGCAAGGAAAGATGGAATATATCCGGTTGTTTGGGAAGGTTATCGAACTTATGAAGAACAGCAGAAAATATTAGATGATAAGATAAAGGCTTATATAAATGAAGGATATTCACAGTCAAGAGCAGAAAGAACTGCTAAGGAATGGGTAGCTTTGCCCGGAACAAGTGAACACCAATTAGGCATTGCAGTTGACATTAATGCTGATAAATCAAAGAGCTCAAATGATGAGGTATATACGTGGCTTGCCGCAAATGCACATAATTATGGTTTTTGCATTGACAAGGAAGGAGTAACAGAAGAATGGCTCAACTCGAAGGCAAAGAGCGCCAGAATGTATGGAAAACTCTGTAAATTCGGTGATGAAGAAAAGGCAATTCAGATAGCACAGCAGAAGTTGGAGCGATGTAAACGAGAAGGTAAAACAAAGCCATTTTGTGTACAACATTTTTAAATGAAATCTAAAATGAATCTGGTAGAAAACCATAAATCTGTCGGATTGGGATTTAAAAATCAATCGGATTAAAATTATAAAATCTATTGGATTGAAAAAAATTTGTTGGATTAGATTTGTAAAATCAGTCGGATTGGAATAAAATAAATCATGAATATATGGGAATTAATAGTTCCGGAAACATGTTTTCATTATGTAGTGCCAATTACGGCATTGAAAAATTAATTGTTATGGAAAAGCAGGGAGGAAAAAATATGGAATCGAAAAAATCAGAATCAGATAATCAGAAAATACATATTTTTCTTGCCCCGGGCGCACATGTTGTCGGGGATGTAACTTTAGGAGACAATGTAGGAATCTGGTATAACGCAGTGGTGCGTGGCGATACGGGAAGTATTTTTATTGACGACAATTCCAATGTGCAGGATAACAGTACACTGCATACGGATGAGGGACATTCCATCCACATCGGGAAAGGTGTCTCAATCGGACATAATGCGGTAGTTCATGGCTGTACGATTGGAGATAATACAGTTGTAGGAATGGGAAGTATTCTGCTAAGTGGTGCTGTTGTAGGAAAGAACTGCATCATTGGAGCCGGCGCACTTGTCACTGGAAAAATGGTAATCCCGGACAATTCCATGGCATTTGGCAATCCTGCAAAAGTAGTACGCCAGCTCACGGAAGAGGAAGTGGAAGATAACCGGCATAATGCAGAACATTATGTTGATCTGATGAATAAATAATTTGTTTAAAGCTATCAGGCTAAGCTTAAATGATGCCCGGCTGAGCTTGATGTGGAACAGAAAATGCCAGTCCCAATATTGACCGGGCTGGCATTTTGCAGTTATTTTAGAAAACATACTGCACAGCAATGATCGCAGCACCGAGGATCACTAAGATCACACCAGTCGCCTGATTTAACAATTTTGCCGGTGCTTTATTCGCAAGAACAGCGGCAACTCTGGCAAAAATCAGAGTGCTGACCATGCAGAGAATAAGGACAACCAAATCAGGAGTGCCTCCGATCGCAAAATGGCTGAGCGCTCCGGTCAGGGCGGTGAAAGTCATAATGAAAACACTGGTTCCGACTGCCGTTTTCAATTCGTAGCCCAGAACGGATGTCAGGATCAGAAGCATCATCATTCCGCCTCCGGCACCGACAAAACCGCAGATGCATCCGATGATAATTCCACAGATGATGGACTGGATGATCCGTTTTTTCGGATCGGTGGCAGCCATCGTTTCTTTGGTTGTCATAACGGGTTTTACGATGAATTTAATACCGAGTAACATTGTCATAAATGTGGAAAAACCGCCCATGGTCGTGCTTGGGATAAAGCTTGCCAGATAACTTGCGATAAAGGTAAAAATCATGACGGTGAACATCATCACAAGTCCGTTTTTGATATCAAGATTCTTATTTTTTCCATAGGTATAAGCGGAAACTGCGCTCGCGAGGACATCGCTGGCAAGTGCGATACCGATTGCCTGGTAGGCGTCCATATGTAAAAAAGCAATGAGCATCGGGCTGATTACAGCCGCTGCGCTCATTCCGGCAAAGCCGGTGCCAAGTCCTGCTCCAAGTCCGGCGAGCAGACATACGATAAATGTTATCATAATTTTACAACTCCTTTTCTAATTTGATCACCTGATTGCGGATTTTTTCTGATAATTCCTGGTAAAGTTTTAATTCTGTGTCCGTCAGTCCGGCAGTGACAGAGGTGAAAAAATGCGTCTGCATTTCTCGACCATCAGCTATAATAGGCTGGCATTTTTCCGTGAGGCATAACCGTTGGATCCTCCGGTCATGAATGTCATTTTTTCTGATCAGATAGCCGCTTTGGACGAGCCGTTCCGTTGTTACCGAGACAATGCCTTTTTTGATTCCACGGATTTCACAGACATCCTTTGCGGTGTTATACATTGGGTTGTTAGCGATAAATAAAATCAAATCCAGATCGCTCTGGTTCAGCTGGTACTTCTTACAGAGAGGTGTGCAAAAAGATTCGTATACATGCATGATTTTTTTATTTGCAGTTAATAATTCAGAAGGAAACATAGACTGATACACTCCTACGAAAAATTGATTTACTTTTGGTTATTATTTACAATAAGTCTAAAATTAGACCTTTTAAAAATAGATTATACAAAAAGAACAAATTTGTCAAGGAATAAAAAATTCATATTCTTTTCACTGGTGTGTATAAGTACTTGATGATACAATGAGTGCAAGTGAGAAGAACGCATTCATGCGTTCGGCGATCGACGAATGTTGATCATGAAGCTTTGCTTCATGATATAATGAGTGCAAGAGAGAAGAACAGGAGAGGGTGCAAAAGATGAATATATTATTTTTTCTGACACCAAAAGAAGAGGTGGCACATGTGGAGGAGGATGATACTTTACGACAGGTCGTAGAAAAGTTAGAGTATCACGGTTACAGTGCGATTCCACTGCTGGCGCTTGATGGAAAATATATCGGTACGATCACGGAGGGGGATCTGCTGTGGGAGATGAAGGAAAAAGATTTTCCGGATGTCCATCGCATGGAAAAAATCCGAATTACAGATGTAAAGAGGCGAAGAGACAACGAGGCAGTAAAAATCTCGGAATCCATGGAAGATTTATTTGAGAAGATCACGAACCAGAACTTTGTTCCTGTAGTAGATGACAATGGCATTTTTATTGGAATTGTCACACGTAAAGATGTACTGCTCTATCTGGCGGGAAAACTCAGAAATCATTGAAAAGGAACGATTAAAAATGTCTGAGAAGAAGCAACGAGAACTAAGAGTCAGATGCCTTGTGTTAGATCACGATGACACGGTTGTAAAAAGTACACCGGAGATTAATTTCCCGGCATTTTTGCGGTCACTGAAAGATCTGCGTGGCACGACTATGAGCTATGAACAGTTTGTGGAGTATAATTTTGATCCGGGATTTTATGAGATGTGCGCGGACATTTTGCACTATACGCCGGAGGAAATCAGGTATCAGGAGGCAGAGTGGGAACGTGCGGCGGCAGTGACAATCCCGGCTGTCTATGAGGGTTTGCCGGAGATACTGCATACTTACATGGAAAATGGTGGCAAAATCTGTGTGTCTTCCCATTCCATGCGAAAGACGATTTTGAGAGATTACGAGGCGGCAGGACTGCCGACGCCGGAACTTATTTTCGACTGGGCATGTCCGGAGGGGAAAAGAAAGCCGCATCCCTATGCATTGCAGGAAACCATGCGTATTCTGAATTTAAAGCCGGAGGAACTTCTCATGGTGGATGATTTAAAACCCGGCTATGACATGGCAAAAGCGTGTGGCGTTCCGTTTGCCTGTGCTGGCTGGTCGGATAACCAGATTCCGGTCGTGCGGGAGTATATGCAAAAATACTGTGATTACTATCTTAAGACGACAGCAGAATTAGAGAAGATCTTATATAAGGATTAATAAAAGCAGGGGATGCCCTGCTTTTACATTTAAGAAATGATTCTGACACCAATTTCCGTCACATAATCTTCAATCGATTCTGCCATCAGATTATTGACGGCATATGTTTCTAAAAAAATGTGATCTATTTTTATCTGCCTACATCTGGCATATTCCAGCAGTCGTTCATACGCGGCCCCGATCGTATTCCAATGGCCTTTATGGTAGCCCGTCAGATATTCACCGGCTTTGAGTATCTGATAGTCCATACCTTTTGGCTTTTTAAATGGAAGGATGACCGCATTTGTGTAATTGTCATAAACACCGGACAGAATATCGTTCTCATTCTGGATATAGCCGATCTCATAATCCATCTGATAATTTCTGCGCTCGAATTCAGTGATAAATTCATTCGTCTTTTTCAGGATTCCTGCATCCGTTTCATCTCGGATTTCCTCATAAATATAGTAGCGGTTCGGAAATTGCTTTCGGAAAACGTGCTCAAAGTCAATGCTCCAGATTCCCTTCATTTTTTCTTTTCTGCCACGGATAAACTGTTGCTGGTATTTTAATCGTTTGATCTGTTCTGTGATTTTTTTATCCTCTTTTTCAAAAAGTTCCATCAGGCTTTCCGGGCTTCGATGATCCATAAATTCTTTGATTTCATTTAACGGCATGCCCATCTCTTTCAAAATGATAATTGTGTCAAATACTTCCATCTGGTAAATGGAATAATAGCGGTAATCGTTGGTATCCACAATTTCCGGTAAAAATAAACCGATATTATCATAATGAAACAAGGTATTTTTTGTCACACCCATGCGCCTTGCAAACTCGCCTGTAGTCATGTATTTGTTGTGATCCATACGGTATCTCCTTATGTCCAGATTAACAATGATAAAGCTTAAAAAGTACTGTGTCATTGAGGATGGAAACGTTTTAAAATTTGCACTTGACTATATTGTTACCATATAGTTTATGATAGCATTTGTGCGCTGAAATGCCAATGATTATTTGGATGCGTACCATAATGATACAGATTAAGATTACTTAATATGAATAGAATTTTACGAAAGGATTTTGTATGTCACAGTCAATCAGTCAGAAATTTACACCGATTTCATTGTTAAAATTTGCATTACCATCCATGGTTATGATGATGTTTATGTCGTGTTATACGATTGTGGATGGAATTTTTATTTCAAGATATCTTGGCAGTGAGGCACTCTCTGCGGCAAATATTGTATATCCGGTTTTCAATCTTTTACTGGCAGTCGGAATCATGTTTGCGACAGGAGGAAGTGCCGTTGTCAGTAAAAAACTTGGGGAGGGGAAAAAAGAAGAGGCCATGGAGGACTTCTCGTTTCTCACTGCAGTCGGAGTGGCGCTCAGTGTACTTTTGATGATCGCCACATTACTTTTTCATAATCAGATCAGTCTGTTTTTAGGTTCCAGTGAACGTATTTTAGATTACTGTAATGCCTATCTGATCTATCTTGTATTGTTTGCTCCGGCATGTATGTTACAGTCGTTGTACCAGTCCTTTTTTGTCACAGCAGGAAAACCGCGTCTTGGTCTGGTGCTTACTGTGATCGCCGGGCTTGCGAATGCTTTTTTTGATTATTTTTTTCTTGCGGTCTGCGGTATGGAAATTGAAGGAGCTGCGATTGCAACCGGAATTGGACAGATGATTCCTGCCGTTGTAGGAACCGTATACTTTTTCTTTTTCAAGGGTGAATTGCATTTTGTGCCGTTCCATTTTCATGGGGCAACCTTAAAACAGTCTTGTTTTAATGGTTCTTCAGAGATGGTCAGCAATCTGGCAAATGCGATCATCACGTATTTATTCAACATTATTTTAATGCGCATTGCAGGAGAAAACGGAGTTGCTGCCATCACAATTATTTTGTATGCTCAGTTTCTGTTTAACTCGCTCTACCTTGGATTCTCCATCGGTGTTGCGCCTGTCATCGGTTTTCAGTATGGAGCGAAAAACCGTGACCAGTTGAAAAGTCTTTACAAAATATGTAATTGCTTTGTGATTGCATCCTCGGTAGTTATTGCCTTCTTCTCATGGCTTCTCTCGGATGGCATTGCATCCATTTTTGTTCCAGACCGCGGGGAAACTTATGTCATGGCATCTGAGGGGCTGCGTATTTTTGCATTGTCGTTTTTGTTCAGCGGATTTAATATTTTTTCGTCTTCGTTGTTTACAGCCTTATCCGATGGAAAAACGTCAGCCATTATTTCGTTTGGCAGAACGTGTGTATTTATTATCCTGTCACTGATGATTCTGCCAAATATTCTTGGACTTACCGGTGTCTGGCTCGCAATTCCGGTTGCGGAATTTCTGGCAGTTTTTGTGTCGGTTTATTATCAGTGGACAAAACGGAAAAAATATGGGTATCTGTGATAGGATGAAAAATTAAGAAATCTTTAAGGTTAAAGGTATAGGATTCTAACATTAAGTCATTTATAATAAAAAACATCATACAAATGTTAAAACAAGGAGGCTAAATCCTCTCCTCATCAAAGGATTCGGATTTTTCCTTCGGAAAAACAAGGAGGCTAAATCCTCTCCTCGTTCAGAGGAACTCGGATTTGCTTCGCAAACAAGGAGGATTAAGATGTTAGAATTGATTCCAGCTTCTGCAATTATCGCAATTGTGGTGATTGCACTCATTGTCATTTTTTTAGCCGTCGGCTATGTGAAGGCACCACCGGATATGGCATTTATTATTTCCGGTATTAAGAAAAAATCAAAAATCGTAATCGGAAAAGCAGCCATCCGTATTCCGTTTTTTGAACGTCTTGATAAGTTGAATCTTCGACTGATTCCAATTGATGTCAAAACCAGCAATGCAGTGCCGACAGCAGATTACATTAACATTAATGTAGATGCAACGGTTAACGTTAAAATCAGTAATGAATCTGAAAAATTAAGACTTGCAGCAGAAAACTTCCTGAATAAGAACACAGAATACATAGCAGGCGTGGCAAGAGAAGTTCTCGAAGGTAATGTGCGTGAGATCGTAGGTAAGATGAAGCTGGAAGAAATGGTTTCTGACCGACAGAAGTTTGCAACCCTTGTAAAAGAGAATGCAGAACCTGATCTTGCAGCTATGGGACTTGATATTATCAGTTTTAACGTACAGAATTTCGTAGACGGAAATGAAGTTATCGAGAACCTTGGTATTGATAATATCGTAAAAATTAAAAAGGCAGCAGCAATTGCCAGAGCAGAAAGTGAAAGAGATATCAAAGTTGCTCAGGCAGCGGCAGACAAAGAATCCAATGATGCAGCAGTTGCGGCTCAGACGGAGATTGCAAAGAAACAGAATGAACTTGCAATCAAGCGTTCCGAGTTACAGCAGGAAGCAGATACGAAAAAAGCTATGGCAGATGCCGCTTACGAAATCCAGAAAGAGGAGCAGCGTAAGACTATTGAGGTAACAACTGCCAACGCAGATATTGCAAAGCAGGAACGTGAGATTGAGTTAAAACAGAAAGAGGTTGCAGTTAAAGAGCAGGCTCTTGAGGCAGAAGTTAAGAAGCAGGCGGAAGCAGACAAATATGCAGCACAGCAGAAAGCCGATGCGGCTCTCTATCAGAGACAGAAAGAAGCCGAGGCAAAACAGTTTGAGGCACAGCGTCAGGCAGAAGCGAGAAAAGCACAGGCGGAAGCAGACCGTTTTGCAAAAGAGCAGGAGGCCGAAGGTATTCGTGCGGTAGGTGAGGCAGAAGCAGCAGCCATTCAGGCTAAAGGTGTTGCGGAAGCAGAAGCGATGGAGAAAAAGGCGGAAGCTTACGCAAAATATAACAAAGCAGCTGTAGCCGAGATGATGATCAAAGTTCTTCCGGATGTTGCTGCAAAGATTGCAGAGCCATTAGGTCAGATCGACAAAATTACGATTATCGGTGGCGATGGTGGCAACAATGGTGTTGAGCAGGTTGCAGGAAATGTTCCGGCAGTCATGGCAAAGCTTTTTGAGAGTATGAAAGAAGCTACCGGCATTGACCTTGCAGATATCGTAAAAGCGGATACCTATGACGCAAAAGTAAATCGCAATGTCAATGTGAGTGGAATTGATTCCGTAAACCTTGTAGTAAAAGACGAGAAAGAAAATCCAACCACTTAGTTCGTAAACCAGAGTTTAACTTATGAACTGCCGCTTGTGGGTGGTGTTACGGATTTCCGCAGGTTATGTCAATTGCATGCCAACAAAGTGTATAGAACTATAAAAAATAGAACTGTTTGTTTTCAGGAGCGCTTCCGCTTGTTGTCGCTGGCA
>OGME01000730.1_pt1 | contig 26095 bp, 43 predicted proteins | sample 1572981 | NCBI WGS metagenome assembly OGME01 (sample SAMEA2581902, study PRJEB24529) | metagenome | biome: Human gut stool | place: China | collected 2011
TAAAACAGACACCCGCGAGATATCCCGTGAGTGTCTGCATGCCGGTAACGCTCTTGCGAGGCCGCTTGCGCGGAAGCACCAATTACCAGCTGTGCCTTAACCTATGGAGGAAAGAAAAAAGAGGATAAAAATGAAATTTCGGGTCGTGGGCTGACTGGTTCCACTCTCCGATGATACTATTTTAGCACGTTTTTATGTGCCTAATGGGCCAACTTTTAGGAAACCAAGCCCAAATAATCCGCTACGTGCCACAAAAATGCAGCTTTGCGGCGCTTCAGGGTTCTCTCGCTGAATCCGTATCCGTCCATGATTCTAAGCGGGTATCTGTCCCTATTCTCGCAGTTCCGCATAATCACCCATACCAGCTTACGCCGCACGTTCTCATTGGCAATATCCCGGCCCACGTTGTCCATGGCGTATTCCACGGCCCGCATCTTCTTCGTCTCCGGCCAGCTCTCTATGGTTGCCAGCCGTTCCACCTTACGTTCGGCTATCCTGCTGTTACCGGGGCCATGCGGCATACCAGACATGGCATAGGCCGACGACTCCAACACTTCCTCCCGGGCCGCATTGTACGCGCGGACCCGGCGGGGATAGCCCCTGACGTAGGCAATACACTCCATGCGGATATCGTAAGGGAGCGAGTATTTGTTGCTCATCTTACCTCCTATTCCAGCGCCGTCTCAACGCCGTACTCTTTGAGCATCTGCCGGATATCTGCCCAGGTAACGTACCCTTCAGCCACGCACTCTGCGGCGTGGTTAAGCTCTGCGGCCAACTGTTGGATATCCTCCATCGGCGCGTCGTGCTTATCGATCACCACATACAGCATCAAATCTATGCCACGGTTCAGGCCCTCCACAATGCCGTTGCTGTAAGCTTTGTCTACGTCGGCCTGTGTGCGGGGTATTCTGCGGGGGTTAGTCTTGGGCATGAGCATTTCCCCTCCGTCTGCCATTTTCAGCACCTCCATCCATCTTCGCTCCGCAGTTGGGACAATAGTCCGGCATAGGGTCGAAATACCCCCAATCATCTGCATCTTGTACCATGTTATATTTCCACGGGAGCTTACACGCTGTGCAAGTATCTCCGTCCCACCGTCCATGCACCACCGGTGCAACATCGGCGGCAGGAATATCGTCAATAATTTTGTCCGTAACAGGTCGATTGTCCGCTTTGTATTTAGGCACCACATCAGAGTCGGCTAATGCCCGTTTCGCCGCTTCCCGTTCGATGTATTCACCCATTGTCAGCCCTCCTGTTCCATACTTCTTTAGCCTTTTTGGGCGTATATGTAAGACCTGACGTTGCGCAACACCTAATGCACACGGCATTATACGCCCAACGTCTACCTTGCGTGTCCTCCACTGCGTCCGGGTTGACGTTTATAACCGCTTCACCGCCACAAAATGGGCAAGGCTTTAATTCAGCCATCCTTCATCGCCTCCAATGCTTTCTCCGCCTCCTCGCGGGTGCGGAATACCGTCTTGCCAAATCCGTTTAGCGATATGCCATACTCCCGCCCTCTGGCTCCTATTGGCTCAAGGCCAATAAAGCCGATTTTATTGCCCATACCAATCTGCTTGACCTCGCACTCGCTTATATGCTTATCCGTGTCCAGCAAGGCGAACACCCGCTGGCCCACCTTGCACGGCAGTACCACCACGCGCCCGTCCTTGTCGGCTTCTTGATATTTTTCGAGTTTCGTGAGAGCGCTGTACAATTTTGCCATTTCCAGACCGCTAAAGTGCTCATCTTTCATCGACTTGATTTCATCCGGCGTCAGCCCTGTGTCCTCGTAGGCGGCTAAACGATATGCCGCAGAAACATAATCGTGCTCCTTGACCCACACGTCGCCTTCGCCCCAGCGTTCCGTCAGTCGTTCCATCACTCCACCTCCTGCATCCAGAACTCGCGGCGGCAATCGGTGCACTCTTTCTCGCTGCACATGCTACGCGAACTTGGCTCAATATAGCAGGGCGGTACATCCAAAACCCCGGCCACGCCCATGCTGGCCTTGGGATAGTGCTCCAAAAACTCGTCAGCCCGCGTCTTGCGCGGGTGCGCAGTTGCCCATTCTTCCACTTCTCGGACCACTTCTTCTGCCGGAGTGCCCATGTTAAACATGCTGTGCTTAGGGTTTTCGCCCGTCCGGGCAAACATCCGACGTCGCTCTATCACAAACCTTACAGCGTCCATGTCATTCTCCTTTCTCCAGCATATCAGCCGCCTTCCTCAAATTATCCGGCAGCATAATAGGTACTTCGTAGATATTTGCATCGGCCCATTCTGCATATTCGCGCAGGGTTGCGGCAATCTCTTCATGCGGTGATTTCATGGGGGCCTCCTTTCACACCGCCACACAGTCCGTCAGTTGCGCCATGGTCGTGATCTCCTCCCCGCACCACTCTGGGAGGTTTGCCCTCACCAGAGCCGTCGCCATTGGCGGGCACACGGCATTTCCGCAGCGAGCCACCTGTGCACTCTTTTTGTACTTGTTGCCCAAATAGTCACGGTCAATGATGTAATCCGGCGGGAAGCCCATGGCGTTGTACAGCTCACGGGGCGACAGCATTCGCAGTCCGATATCCGCGATGTAGTACAGTGCGCCGCTGATCTCCAGCAGAAGCACCTCGTCCTCCGCCAGCGTGTAGCCGCAGAACTCGTTCAGCAGAGCGCGAATCTCCGGCCAGTGTCCCAAGTTATCACCTCTGTGCATCTTCGCCATGCATGCCACGCATTCGGCGAACTCCCCGGCGCTGGTGGTCACGGTCTGCATCGGATCGCTCATGCCGTGCCCCAGGTCGTCGCCCTTGAACTTCACCACATGGGCGGCTACCACCGCCTCCCGGTCGTGGCTGGTAACGGTGTGCATGGGGTCTTGCACGTCCAGCGGTCTGCCGCCGGTGTAATACTCCACCAGATTGGCGCAGGTCAGGCCGTAGCGGTTGGATGCATCCACCGTGTTGATAGGCGTCCCCAGCCCGGATGCCCGGACACTCTCCGTCTGCTCTGTATGGTACTGGATAAGGGACGGAGCCACGATACCGCCCGTGTGCTTGGCGGTGATGGTCTTGTATGCATCTCCCACGGGCGCGATATGACCGCCGCCGGAGTGGTTGCACTCCGCAAGGAACGGCGTCACCATCATCTGGCCGCCGCCTCCGCCGGTTCTCACCGTGTTCATCGGTTCGCCGACAGTCGCCCCCACGCTGTTGCTGTTGTCGGTCACCGTCACGGGAGCCAGCAGCGGCTTGCACAATTCATGTGCTCCTACCGCTGTAACAGTCGTCAATGGCTTTTCAATGTTCTGCGCAGCGTTCTGGAATTTCTGCTGTACGATAAACGGCTTGCCGCTGCGGATGGTGAACTTTTCCACACCGCGAATGACGCGCCGCATGGTGTTCTTCGCCAGTGGCCGCACCGCCTTCAAGCCATATCTTTCCATGATCTCTGCCTTGGATGCAAATACCGATGGGCAGGGCAGACTCCAGTCGATGATTTCCGCCGCGCTGCGCCACTTGGGCAATCCATCTGCGCCGGTCTTGCTGTGGGTGGGATTCGGCCACACAATGGGTTTCCCGTCGCAACGGGCAATCATGTAAAAGCGTTTCCGAGATGTGGGCGCTCCGTAGTCCGCCGCCACCAATTCCCGGAACTCCACGGTGTAGCCCAGCGCCTCCAGTTGGCTGATAAACTTCCGGAAAGTCGTTCCTGCCAGCTTCTTCACCGGCTTACCTCTACGCACAGGCCCCCAGGTCTGAAACTCCTCCACGTTTTCCAAGATGATGACCCGGGGTCGCATTTTTGCCGCCCAGCGCAGCGTAATCCAAGCGAGTCCGCGAATCTTCCGGTCTACCAATGCCGCGCCCTTGGCTTTGGAAAAGTGCTTGCAATCCGGTGAAAGCCACGACAGCCCCACCGATCGGCCCCGGCACACGGCTACCGGGTCCACATCCCATACGGACGCCTGCAAGTGCTCGGTGTATGGATGGTTTGTGCGGTGCATCCGGATGGCATCCGGGTCGTGATTGATGGCGATTGCCACCCGCCTGCCCGTGGCAAGCTCGATTCCGGTTGACGCGCCGCCACCGCCCGCGAAGTTGTCCACGATGATCTCGTCAATGAGGGATTCTTGGGCGTAGATCATTTTGTTTCCTCCATCAGGTCGAAAAGCGAAATTCCATCCATCTCCTGGATGCCGGTCTCACGGATTCTTTCCGCCTGCGCGCAGTTCTCCGCCGCCAGCCGGAAATAGCTGGATTTAAGCTCCACGCCGATATGTCTGCGTCCCATCAAAATGGACTGGTATCCGGTAGAGCCAATACCGTCGAATGGATCCAGCACAATGTCGCCGGGGTTGCTCCACAGTTCTACACATCGCTCGATTACGGGCAGTTGCAAGGGGCAGATATGTCGCTCGTCTTTTTCCTCCTTTGCGGATTTCCGGTTGAGGGTGTCACTCTGGTTGATATCCCACCACGCGGGGGATGCGTACTCCTCCCAAATAGGGGACGCAACCTGTTGCCACTTGCTCACGGGGTATGTGGCGTCGGTGTGGGTCACACGCTCCGGGTTGTCGCCGGGCTTGCGGAACGTTACAACATAGTCCGGGATCCCCATCCGGCTCATCGCGCTATCCTTTTTGATCTGCTTGTGCAGCAGCCCCAGGGCTTTTGTCCGCTGCATAGCCGTGACGGGATTCTTCCAGATGCAGACCTCCGAGTGGTAGATAAATCCGAGCGCCTGCATCCACCGGATCACGTCGCCCCGGAAGTCCCGGATTCCGATATACCCATCACGTTCTTTGCTAGTCGGTAGGTTCATGCAGTGGATGCTGACATTCCGCCCGGGCATCATCACTCGATACCACTCGCGGCCCAGGTACATATACTGCTCCGCAAACTCCTCGTAGCTCCGGCAATTTCCCATATCCCGGTCGCTGTTGGAGTATGTGTACAGACTGGCAAACGGGATTGATGTAACCGAGTAGTGGATGCTGTCATCCGGAATCCCCTTCAGCACCTCGCAGCTGTCGCCGTTGTACACCGCATACTCGCGGCCCACGGCCTGGTCGATAACTTTCATGCCGACTTTACCCATTCCGGGACAATCATCTCTACCTGCGGATTGTACGGTATCACGACCCGCTCCTGCCCCCGGATATCCTTTCTCAAAATCTCTTTGGTGTATCTCACCATATTTTCCTTCATCGCCGCCGCCTGGGCTTCCTTGCGCTCCACGTTGGCTTTCACCGCACCCTCGGCGGCAGATGTAACGATGTGCACGTTCACCGGCGATTCCTGGCCAAATCGGTAACACCTGCGGATAGCCTGATACATGGATTCGTAGCTGTCGGACAGCCCTACAAAAATCATGTTGTGGCAGTTCTGCCAGTTCATCCCGAACCCCGCAATCGACGGCTTCGTCACCAGCACGGGCAGTTCACCGGCGGCAAATCGCAGTAACGCAGATTCTTTTTCTTCCGGTTTATCGCTCCCGCGCACTTCTTCGCTGTTGGGGATGATCTTTACAAGGGATTCGCTTTCCGCGTTCAGGTCGCACCAGCACACCCACTGCTCTCCCGGGTCCTCTGCGATGATCTCTGCGGCCTTTGCGCACCGTTCCGGCATACTCACTCGTCTGGCTTCCCGGCGCTCCGTCAGCGTTTTGGCCCCGTCTCCGCCGAACAGGTTGTATGCGGTGTCGCACTCGCACTCTACGATGTGCTCCGTCACCGTCAAGGGCGGCAAAATGTAACCATCGTTGGGGTATCCAAGGTCTCCGGGGCAGGTGAGGACTACTGCCCATGTAGATACCCACTCCCAGAAGCGCTCCTCCGCATGGCCCTTCAACCTCCATTTACTGGTGTCGCTACCGTCGTGGATAAAATACGTCGCGAGCATCTCCGTCCGAGTCATAATACCCAGAAATTCCACTTGGTTCCCCAGTTCCATGTAGTCGTTGGGGGACGGCGTAGCCGTGCACGATAAACGATAGGGCGTGTTGCGGAACATCTCGATGATCTGTGTCCTCATCTTCCCCGTGTAGTTTTTCAGGATGCTTGATTCGTCGAGCACCACCCCGCCGAACGAGTCTCCATCGAAGTGCTGGAGCATCTCGTAGTTCGTGATATTGATTCCCGGGCCAATATCCGCCTGGCTTCTGCAAATTCTGGCGGTGTACCCAAACCTCTCCGCCTCTCGCTTGGTCTGCGCCCCGACAGTCAAGGGGGCTACGATCAGCACCGGCTCACCCGTCCGCTTTGCTACCTGGTCGGCAAACTCAAGCTGCTGGATCGTCTTGCCGTTCCCGCACTCCTCAAACAGTGCGGCCCGGCCCTTTCGTATTGCCCACCGGGTGATGTCCTTCTGCCACTCAAACATGTGCGTGTTCATGGCAGTTTTTCCCACATCAAACCCGCAGACCGGGGGGATATGTTGCTTCCCGGCGAGGAAGTCCGTGTAGCTCACCATTCCACCGTCACCTTGCCGCTCTCCGGCACCGCCACCCGCAGGAACATCGCCAGGTCCGTAAAACTGGTATAGTTAAACTCCATGCGGGCATGCTCCAGAATCAATCTCTTTCCGGATTCCTGAGCCTTAGGTTCTTCGGCGGGCGTCTCTGCGGCAGTCTGCTGTTCGGCGTTCGCCCACTCTGCAACCTTCCGGCCCCACAGTAGCAAATTCCCACCTCCTCGCGCAAACGGTGTCCCGGCGGCTTTTGCGGCGGCTCTTATGGTCGCGCTTGCCGTGCCCATTTCATCCGCCAGCCAGCTTCCAGTACCGCCAAAGCTCTGCATGTTACGAAAGAACTCGCGTTTCAGGTCCTCCGGCATTGCCTTGAACTCCAGCCACGGCATGGGCCGGGTGATGTTGTAGCTTTTCACTTCTCCATTTTTCTCCCTTCTTTGTTTCGCGGTCAGGTTGTCGCTGGGCAGCGTACACCCGCCGCGCTTTCGGCTGATATGCGCAAACGCGCCTCGCGCAGTGCGCTTTTTCTGCATGCAATCGTAGTCAAAGTCATTCATACCGGCTGATATACACCTCCGTCCGGGGGTTTTCCTTGTCGTACAGAACCCGGCTCCCGTCGTGCGACACGATGATACTGCTGTTGTCATCCGCCAGGGTCCCGGCATACACCAGGATGTCGTCGATAGCCTCCAGCAGGTTGGTTAAGTCCACCTTGCGCCGGGTGGGCATATAAAACAGGCACTTAACCTCCACCGGCTCTGCGATGGTCTCGCCGCCCTTGCAATGCCATGCGGCGGCCTGCTGGTATGCTTCATACTGCGCGGACGGAATGACCATCGGCGCACCATACCGCCCTCGCACAATGCGCTGGTGATTTTTCTTTGTCACCGGCGCGATGGGTATCACGATTTTTCGCACGTTTTCCCTCCTCAATCGACTACCCGGCCAGTAGCCGGGAAGAATGTCGCCTCCACCATGCCGGTGGGGCCTCGCCGGTTTTTGTCCAGGTACAGCTGGAGCATCACCGGGTCCCACGGATTCCCGTCCGATTCCGTCGGCGGTCGGTGCAGTAGCGTCACGGTGTCCGCGTCCTGCTCGATTGCGCCGGATTCCCGAAGGTTTGCCATGGTGGCCCGGAAGCTCCCGCCCCGATCGCTTGCGGCGGCTCTGTTAAGCTGGCAGAGCACCACCACCGGGATTTTTAGGCGCATGGCAAGCATTTTCAGCGCCCGGCTGTTGCGTGTGGTCGCCTCGTACAGCGTCATGCGTTTGCTCTCAGGCTCCATCAGTCCCAGGTGGTCCAGGATAATCAGCCCCGGGCGCTCTTTGTAAGCCAGCGCTGTAACGTCGCCCATGTCCATGTTTGGCCGCTTGTTAAACAGCAGCGGGAGGTCGGCGCATTCCGCCGCACCCTGCGCAAACTTGGCATATTCGTCCTCAGGGAGGGCCGCGCCGAAGATCAGCTTGCGTGAGGACATACCCGCCGCATTTGCCGTGATCCTCGCGGCGCAGTCCTCCGGATCCATCTCCAGGGAGATATACAGCACTTTCATTCCGCGCTGTGCGGCGCTGAGTGCGATTTGCATGGCCACGGCGGACTTGCCCACCGCTGGCCGAGCGGCGATGATATGCATCCCGCCGTTGATGTACCCGCCACCCAGCATTTTGTCGTAGTTTCTCAGCCCCGTGCGGCAAAATGGCCGCTCTTTTGCGGTGTAACTTTCGTCCACGTGCGTCTTTAGACCCGTAATGGCCTCTGCAAGGCTCACCACGCGTTTTGTTGACGCTGCGAGGGTAAGTTCACCCACCGTTTCTGAAACGTGCTGCAAGGCTTCCTGTGGGGCAATGTCGGCATTTCTCAATTCCTCGCCCAAATCACGCAGCCGACGGCCCAGAGAAGCGTCCTTGACGCCCCGGACATACTCAGGCAGGACGGCGGAGGATGAAACCCCCTCCATGCACTGTATCAGGAGATCGTTCGTGACCCCCTCGCATTCCCGGGCGGCTTCATCCCGGACGGTCGCTGCATCCGCCGGTTCCCCGGCGTCGTTCCGGCGCTGTATGGCGCGGAACACAGCGGCAAAGGCCGGGTGCAGGAAATCATCCGGGCGAAGCTCTGCGGCTTCCGGGTACGCCTCAGGGTCGATCAGCAGAGCGCCGATGGTGCTGTACTCGCACAGAAAAGCATCCATGTCAGCCCTCCACGATTTCCCACTCGCCGGTGTCGTGGTTGTACTTCCGAACCGGTTCGGCTGGTTTCGCCGGTGCTCCACGCCCACGGTCCTGCTCCCTGGAAAGCCAGGCATTCACGAACCGGAGAATCCCGCGCCTTGTTTTCCGCTTTGCCGGGTTGGCATTGAGCCAGCCTTTCATGGCTCTGAGCTGTTGCATAACGTCAACAGCCGGGTAAAGGCTTCCCCATTCTGCAACCTGTTCTTGCGTTACGGGATAGCTATCCCCATCATTCAGCGGAAGCTCGACGACTGGTGGCGCGGGAGTCGTTTTCGGCTCCGCGCAATAATCCCGAACGTAGTGAGGGATTATTATTTCTTTGTCTTTTTCTTCTGTCTTATGTCTTATGTTAGGCTTTGCTTTGCTTTCGTTTGTTTTATTTTGCTTTTGTTTGCTTTCAGCGGCTTTATTACCCCTGCCGCCCTTTGCCCCGTTCTCAGAGAGCCTGGCGGATTTTTGGGTGTCTCGGTCTATCGTGGACTTGAATACCGGAAACAGAATACCCTCTCGCCCGTCGAGTTTTGGATCGAGACCTGACCGCGCATATTCCAGTATGGCGATAAATAGTCTCCCTCGCTCGGCATCTGACAGGGCGGCTGTTTGCTCTATCCAGTCAAAATAGGCTTTGACATAGCAAGCACTCATGTTGTTTACTCCTTGCGCGGGATCAGGCAAACGCCCACATCGTGGTTCGTCAGGATTCTGGCCAAATCTCCAGCCTCATCTTCGGCCAGCCCGTCAACCTGGATTGCGTCGTTCTCGAGGGGGTCCGAAAAAATATCCTGGATGTTGATTGCGTTATGGATAATCACATCAAATTTCATTGTTCACCTCCGCCTCCACCCTTAGAACGGCAGGTCGCCGTCGTCCTCGATTTCACAGAAATCGTCGGCGGGTGCGAGCTGTTTCTTGCCCTCCTGCTTGGAGTCGCCGAAGTACATCCGGTCGGCCACCACTTCGGTGGTCTTGCGCTTGTTGCCGTCCTTGTCCTGCCAGTTTCGGACCTGCAAGCGGCCCTCTACGATGGCCATGCGGCCCTTGGTGAAGTAGTTGGCGGCAAACTCTGCCGTCTTGCCCCAAACCACCACGTCGACGAAATCGGTTTCCTTCTCGCCGTTCTGGGGCTTGAAGTCCCGGTCACAGGCCAGGGTGAGGGAAGCTACGGAGGTGCCGGTCTGGGTGTGGCGCATCTCGGGGTCCCGGGTCAACCGGCCCATGATGATGATCTTGTTCAGCATTCCGCCACCTCCAGCCGCTCCGTGTACTTCTCAATGTCGGCGGCCTTGAAGTACACCCGGGGATTGCCCCGGGCCACATGATAGCCCTGGAGCACCCCGTCACGCCGGAGCTCGTCCAGCATATCCGTGCTGATACTCAGCATCCGGGCCGTTTCCAGGCGAGTGTAAAGCATTTTCTTGTCCATGTCATCCTCCTAAATGTAAGATTTTCCAAATTCGCGGCGGAAGTCGTCCGCCGTCCATCCCTGTTCCCGCATGATGGTCAGCTGGCCATACCGGCGCAGTCTGCGCATCTGGTCCCCGTTGCGGTGCACGGCGGTTTTGCCGTTGCGGTGGCACCTGTCACCGCAGAGCCACACCACCGCGCCGTATTTCTCGCTTTTGCCGCGGTAAGAACCCCCGAAAATGTGGTGACGCTCCAGCGGGTCCTGTGCGCCGTTCCTGCCGCAAAGGAAACATCTTCTTTCACTCATCGTACTCCGTCCCGTCCGATACAAACTCCGGGCATTCTGTGATTCTGTATGAAGGTATCCTTCCGCACAGTAGTGTTGGCACTGCTGTCCAGCCGGGGATCGGCTCAAAACGTTTTGACCAAGAGCATCCGCCACATGCCTTGGCGCAGCCCCAGCACAATTGCGGCTTTTCAACTTCTGTAAAGATTGCATCCACGGGCCACCCAGCTTTCCAGCGCTTGCGGATTAAATCCGGGCTGATTCCGGTAATTATGGCCCAGTCACATACGCTCCTCTTCTCGCCGTTCCAGGTCAAGAAGGTCGGCGTAACCCGGTGTTTGATGCACCCGCAAGATTTCTTGTGCCCTCTGCGCAAATTCGCACCATTAGAAATTGTCTTATTGCCGCAGTCACACTGGCAAACCCAGCACGTGTTATTCCCCGTTGCCTTGAAAGAGATGGGGTATAGCGCTACCAGTTTCCCGAACCGCTGCCCGGATATGTCCTTGGTCCGAAGAAACGCGCGTTGTTTCATTTCGCAGCACCCCACTCTCTGTCAAGCTGACTGTCCATGAGCCGGATTTGCAGTTTCATGGAGTTGATTGCCTCCATAGCGGATTTGTACACCACTTCAGCACAGTCCCGCTCAAACCGCAGACCGGCTATCTGTGTGGACCCTCGGCAAATATCGGAGATGATCGTCACCGGCGTTCCCTTCTCGCGCTCCTCGAGGATGCGCCGCGCGAGGGCTATGCGGTAGGCTTTTTCAGCTTCCGCATATTTCTGCCCGCGTTTCTTCAGTTCCGCAATGGCCACGTCCAACATCCGGCTCTTGTTGCCAATCTCTGTAACCAAATCATTCATGACTTAGTCTCCGCATTGATGGCCCGCGCGCAAGCCAGGCAGAGCTGTTGCTTGTACTTGGCTGTGGACCTGGCGACGATATCAGCGACGGGCAATTCTCTCCCGTTAACCGTTTGGGGAAGGATGACGCGCCCGCACCTGTCGCAGATAGGGCCGTTAGGCTCCTGGGGTCTGGCTGGCCCTTTCCCTGTAGAGGGATTTTCTGCGCGAAGATGCCCATCCCGCTTAGGAGTCTCGTTGTACTTGCCGTACTTGCTCTGGTCGGTTTCCCAGTAAACATCGGCACCAAACCCAAGGGCCTTGCAAGCCACAGAGATTGCATCTGTCAGGGCCATCTTGAAGCATTCGTCGGAAGTGTGCGTACCATTCTTGTCTTTGCCAACGAACGAGTTACCGCCGGTCCCCGGTATTGCATCAGACCAGGTATCGCCTACCTTAATGTACAGGTTAATGTCCAGAAATGCAGCGATATCGCCATTTGCGCCGTTTTCAAGGCGCTTGTCTGTGATCTCGTACTTCCAGCCGATGCCGCAGGGGCCAAACTGCTCTGTGAGCGCCTTGATGCGCCACATGGGGTTGATGTCCGTTTTGCCCTTCAGTGGGCCTCCGGCAATGGGCTTCTTGGCATTCTCCGGGACCTTGCGCACGGCGTTATAGATTGCGAGATTGTCCATCACTTCACCCCCATACTGCGGCCCTGTACGAGCCGTGCACCGTCGATTTGCACACCAGACTTCATCAGCCGGGCCAAGTCAGTCTTGCTCACCGTGGGGGCCGGGCAGGAAACCTCATCCACGTGGTCGTTTGCCACCATCCACGCTACCGCAGCGGCCATGTCATCTATCTCAACGCTCGTGGTGTTGCGGAAGCTGACGGAGCACTTGGCCGTGGAGAACTTTTCCCCGTTGAGGACAGACTCCAGATAGCGCTTTTTGCTCTCTGCCGCGCGTTCCAGGGACTGACGGCGGGCGGCAAGCGACTTCTCCTCCTCCCGGATGGCCTTGGCCTCGGAGAGGTCGTTCTTAATCCAAAGGGCGATATTCTCGATCTTGCGGTCGCGCTCCATGCTCAGTTCCGCGAGTTTGTCAAAATCGAGGACTTCGCCGCTTTCCGCGTCTACGCACTCGGCGATCGCGGAATCAATCTGATACAGGTTCAAATTCTTTCTCCTTTCGCAATGTTGTCCAGCGTTGCGCCGTCCAGAAGGTCGGCCAGGCATTCGCGCTCAGGACGGCTGAAGTCGCTGACGAACAGCCGCAGAAGCCCCCTGATGCGCAGCTTGCACTTGCGGCATACCGGGCCATGTGCGTTCTTCGCGCCGTGGCAGGACGGGCACTCGTCAGCCGCGTATTCATCTGCCCCGCAGCGAGGGCAATAGTATGCGGTGCCGTCTCCGTATTCTTCAGAGTATTCCTGCTTGCGGATGGGTTCCTCAAACACAGCGTCGCACTCATCACAGATGTACATCATCGGGCCTCCTTTTCCGCCAAATGGCGTTTTTTCTTGTAGTACGCGTTATCCGCAGCAACCAGACCCGGGGTTTCCTGCCTGCGGCGTCTTGCGTATGTAGCGCGTTCTTCGCGGTGCGTCTCGTTGTATCTCCGGCACCGTTCGGCGTTATCGCGCTTCCGTTCGCGATCTCTCCTGCGCTCGTCGGATTTTCCGTCGTACCATCCGATGTGCTTGTACGACGCGGCAAAGCACTTTGAACTGCAATAATATGTAGTAGCCGCCTTTATCCCGTCACGAGGAACTTGGCGAACCCAAGGCGTATCGGCTGTCGTAGGAAACGTCATTCCACAGATCCCGCACTCCCGGATGAGCGTCCGGCGGTGCTCTACGTTTGGCCTCTTGCAGCTCATTTCCGCACCCGATCTTCCAGCAGGAGCCGTACACCCTGGCACAGGGTATACACCAGATCGTTCTGCCAGATATCCCGGGACATGGCCAGCCGGGTCATGCCGGTTTCGATGTCGTCCAGGGCTTCCACCATTTCACCCCGCTTGGCCGGGGGCTTCGGGGTCTGCGCCATCATCTCCCGGTGTGCGTCGTTGGCCTTAATCAGGGCCTTGATGTGCGTCCGCTGGTTGTCGATGGCATCAGCGGCTGCATGCATTATCGAGCAGATACAACTACCATTTACACAGTCCCACGGGCATAAGGTACATGAACCAGGCTCGTCCGCGCACTTCCGAAGTTTGTCCGCAATTTCCTGCGGGGCAAGTCGATTAATCATCGCTTGCCCTCCATCCAGTCCACCAGCTTCAGCAGCCCGGAAACGCATGCCCCCACGCCGATGAAGCAGAAGATCCATACGATAGTCATCAGATTTCCTCCCTTTCCTCAAGCCACTTGTCAACAAGTCGCTTGAAAATCATAAACACCCGGCTTCGGCCGGTTTCGATACACAAGCCGAACGGCAGTTTTTCGGCCTGAATCCCGTCGGAAAGCGTCTCCTTGGAGATTTTGACGCCGTTTTCCCGCAGATACTTTGCGGCCTCGTCGATTGTCATAGTTTTTACCATACTTTCCTCCTTGCAATTGCTCCACGGGTGTGGTATAATACCCGTGAAGAATCCTTGCCAATGCTTCTTCGCCGCCCCGTCAGGTTGCCGCCTGGCGGGGCATTTTTTGTTACTCAATCGGTTCCAGGTCCATCACCGTATCCGGGTACAGGGACCAGGAGCCATAGCGGGCCTTGCTGTACTGAGCCGCAAAAAGCCATTCGTTCAGCTCGATCTTCTTGGCGGTAAGCGCCGCGTCCTCTACGTCGTTCTCTGCGACATGGGATTCGATGTAGGCCTTCTGCTGTGCGAACACGCCGCACTCGGAATTGTTCGATACACGAACAATTGGGCAACAAATCAGAATTACGGCAGCGGCAACAGCTGCTATAATCCCCACAAAGAGTGTCCATACGTAGGATTCTCTGCACTCAAGCACGAACGCCACCGCGCAGACACCGGCCAAGACCACGCCCAAGATTATCCAATTTATCACTTACTTGTCCTCCTTTCTTACTTCTCCGCCGGTGCGGCGGCGTCCTGAATGGCCTGTACCGTACATCCGTACAGTTTGGCCAGCGCCTTGTGATACTTCCGCCCGGGTTTCCAGTCGCCCACCTCCCAGTGGGACAAACAGGACAGGTCAACATTCAGTTTCTTGCTGACCTGTGCCCGGGTTACTCCGGCATTCTCCCGGAGTTCTCTCAGCGTCAAATGCGTCTGCCTCCTCTCTAAATGTGTGAGTTTTCATTGACTGCGGCGGGGAAATGTGGTACCCTTTCGATAGCCCTTGTGGCAAAATCAAAGGAGGTGGCCTTTTGACCAAACTTTTGACCTTGCCCGTTCCAGACCGTGGGGACACGGCGTGATGCAAATGGGCTTTGCGGAACCCATCCCGCAAAAGTGAGCGGCACCCCCAAGAAGCACGGCTGTTTCATCGTGTACCTCTCGTAGAACCGGCAAGCGTCCACGCAGTGAAGCGTGTAAAAAAACGCAGCTTGCCACTGTCGGGTCATGCAGTGAAGCAGGTATCAAACTCACGCCGACGGTGCGGAAGGTTGCAAGGGTGTTCTGGTGAACAAATTTGGGGGAATACCGTCTGCGGAAACAGCCCGCAGACGGTTTTTCTATCCCCGCCGCAGTCATTGCCCCGGGCCTCACAAACGTGAGACTTCATACTTGACACGCCGCCCAAAACGCGTTACAATGACTCTGCCAAAAGAAATTGTTAAAGCCGCTGTTATGGGGGGCTGGTGTTTTTGTACTCTTTTTTCTGGGGCTTGTCTATATGATACCTCAGGAACTTCAAGTTTGCAATAGTAATCTTGAAGAAATTTAACTTTCGGCAAATCTTACAAATATGAGGTTTCGAAAATGGACATTGTGCTGGAACGAGTGTTGAGCCTTATCCCGAAAGATAAGTCCGGGAAATACGTTCACGGGGAGAAAGCCAAATTCGCAAAAAGCATTGGGTATAACGACGGTTCCATCGTCTCCATGTGGGAAAATGGTTCAAGCGTTTCGTATACCAAGAAGCTCCATCAAATCGCAAGCACATACAATGTTTCTGTGGAGTGGCTGGAGGGTAAAACCGACGATCCGGCCATAAAAAAAGCCCCCGGCATAAATGCCGAGGGGTTCGTGCCGACTATGAGGGATTGGGAAGAACAAGCCGAAAGCTGGACGGATGACCAGATTCTTCAGGCGATGCAGAAACTCGTGGAGATTCAGCAGAGGAGGCGCAGCGATGGGCGTTGAGCTGACAAGGAGTGCAAAAAAGGCGCTGGCAGCTCTCTACACGCATTACTGCCAGCGCCAAGCATACGGGCAGTCGAAGCAAAACTCCACATTCTTCATGCCGATTCCAGAAGCAATAAAGGATGGATTACAGGAGATTTGCGCTGCCGGATATGCCGAGTATTCGCCTTTTGGTGGTGTTATCCTAATGGATGCGGGCATCGCCTACATGGATAAGCAAGACCCGGAAACTGTCCTCATGTGGGATTTACATGACGGACAGGTCATAACCTAACTTGTTTTTCACAAATGCGGCAAAGTCACTGGCTTTGTACAGGTTAGGTGTAAGCAGGGCATTAGACACACTGAGCCGGACACCGCACATATCAGATTTGAAGTCAATCTTATCTCCGATAAGCGGTGTTCCATTTACGAGGACGAATGTCTTTTCTCCGTCAGATGCAATCAGGACTTTTGCGTTTGATAATTCCATGTTTTTCTAACTCCTTCCATAATCGTCTTTGTTCTTCCTGTGTGAGTGTCTGGACGGCGGCTATGAATAGTTCTCGCTTGCTGCACTCGTCCATTTGTTCTATTATATCATACTTTTCGCAAAAACACACGATGTATTTCCCCCTCGTAAAAAAATATTTTCACCTATTCCCCCAAATAGGACAAATACTGCATACCGCGTTGCCCTATAATAGGCAAACAAAGGGATAGATCTTGGGTTATGTTGGCCCTGCCGCCCCCGCACCGGGCGGCAGGGCCGATATAGCAGATAGCCCATCAGGCTGTCATATGCTACGATTTAAGCATAGCAGTGCCGCGAAACCCTGTCCACGTGCAATCCGGGGAACCGTGCGACCGATGTAGGGCAAATGGTCCCCGCATTTGAGATTCTGTCCCGCCACAGGTGAAATCTACTTTATGGAGGCGAATAACTATGTCTGCGTTGCAGGAAATCGCGGGAAACATTGAGCAATACCCAAAAAGGATTCGTGAGGCAAAGGAAAAGAAACGGTACACCATCAACGACATCGTGGATCTGTCCGGCGTGTCAAAGTCCGCCGTGTCAAAGCTCCTGGACGGATCACAAATGGACCCGAAGCTCTACAACTCGGTCGCCATGTGCATGGTGCTGGATCTGTCGCTTGACGAACTGTTCGGGTTGGACAAGCCTATAGATCACCCGGAATCTATGCAGGCCAGGATACATCAACTGGAGCTGGAAAACGCGCATTTGTCCGGTAACGTAAAAAGGCTGGAAGAAGTAAACGCCATACAGAAGGACCAAATGCGCACTCGCAAGCCGGTCATCTTCGTCCTGCTTGGTATGTGCGCCGTGCTGGCCATGTGCCTGGTGGCGTACCTGTTTATTGACTCGCAAATAACGGCCCAAGGGCTTATCCGCAACGGACAGCCCACCGCCGTGGCGTGGTTTGTTATTGTCATAGCAGTCACTGCGGTGATAGCCTCTACGGTCATCATTTCTATGGCCCTGCGCAAAAAAGTATGAAAAAAGGCCGTCCCACATGGGGCGGCCATGTCACAATATAAAGGAGGATACAATGAACTGCGTTAAGTGCGGTGGAGTTTTGCCAAATGGAGCTCTGTTTTGCCCAGCATGCGGAAAGCGGCAATCCAAACAATCCCGCAGGGCCATCAAGAGGCCCAACGGATCCGGCACGGTCTATAAACTGCAAGGCCGAAGGAGCCGCCCGTGGGTAGCGGCAAAAAGTAGGGTGATTATAGGATATTACCCCACGCGAAAAGACGCACTGGAGGCTCTGGAGCGCTTGGCAGGAAAAGATTTGACAGAGCGGTATAACATGACCTTCAGGGAAGTATTTGAAGCCTGGAAAGAGGAACATTATAAGGAAATAGGCCCCCGCGGGGTGGAGTCATATAACCGGGCTTTTGACGTGTTCCAGCCGCTCCACGATGCAAGATTCCGTAGCTTGCGGACAGCAGACTTTCAGGCGGTCATGGACAAATATGCGGATAAATCCCACAGCACATGCAGCAAGTACAAGCAGCTTGTTACGCAGATGTCCGCATGGGCAATCCGGGAAGAAATTGCCACAACAAACTTTGCAAAATTTATCCATCTGCCAGAAAACGTGAAAAAAGAAAAGGAAATCTTCTCCGACGCGGACATTGAGAAGCTGGAGAAAAACGGAAGCGACACCGCGAAAATTATCCTGATGCTAATTTACACGGGCATGAGAATCGGGGAGCTTTTCGGTCTCCCGCTGGCCGACTATCACGAAACCTATGTCATCGGGGGAGAAAAGACCGCCGCCGGGCGCAACCGGGCCATCCCCATCAGGCCAGAGGGCCGGGCATACTTTGCATACTTCGCTGCCAGGGCGAAGGGTGCGCTCTTGCTGTCCGGCTATACCGGCCAACAGGTACCGGCAAATTTCCGTCGACGGGATTACTACCCGTTACTGGAAAAGCTCAAGATCGAGCGGAAAACTCCGCATGCCACACGGCACACCTACGCCAGCTGGGCCAGAAGATCAGGCATGGCCACGGAGATTCTGCAAAAGATATTGGGCCACGCCGACTATTCCACAACGGCAAATATTTATGTCCACACAGATATTTCTGAGCTGATTGCAGCTGTAGACGCGGCTGATAAAAAATAGCGTGTTACTAACACGTTACTAACAAGAAAAATTGGGCTATAGAATGGTGGAACTTTTTTGCGGCAAAAGCAAAGAAAAACTCCCGATTTCTTACGAAACCGGGAGTTTTTTGGTGCGCGGTACAGGACTCGAACCTGTGACCCCATGCACGTCAAGCATGTGCTCTACCAGCTGAGCTAACCGCGCGGAACAGTATGTATTTTACACGGTTTGCCCGTATTTGTCAACAGTTTTCTTGCCAAGTTTCTTTTTTTTTGCTATACTTTTCTCAAACCACCCAGGAGGACAAACATCATGGAAAAAATCGCGCTGGTAACGGGCTCATCCCGGGGCATCGGGCGGGCCGTGGCGGCGGAGCTGGCCCGGCAGGGCTGGGCCGTATGCATCAACTATCGGGTCCGGGAGGACTGCGCCCGGTCACTGCTGGAGCAGCTGACGGCGGAGGGCTGCCGGGCCATGATGGTCCGGGCGGACGTGTCCCAGCGGGACCAGGTGGAGGCCATGGTGCGCCGAGTGGAGGACACCTTCGGCCCGGTGTCGCTGCTGGTGAACAACGCCGGTGTGGCGGGCCAGGCCCTGTTCCAGGACATCTCTGAGGAGCTGTGGCGCCGCTACTTCTCCGTCAACGTGGACGGCGCTTTTCACACCATCCAGGCGGTGCTGCCCCGGATGCTCCACCAGCACGCAGGCTGCATCGTGAACATCTCCTCCATCTGGGGCCAGCGGGGCGCCAGCTGTGAGGTGACATACTCCTGCACCAAGGCGGCGCTCATCGGCCTGACCCGGTCCCTGGCCATGGAGCTGGCCCCCACCCACATCCGGGTCAACTGCGTGGCCCCCGGGGTCATCCGCACGGATATGCTGGATGCCCTGCCGCCGGAGGTACTGCCGCAGCTGGCTCAGGAAACGCCCCTGGGCCGCCTGGGCACGCCGGAGGACATCGCCCACGCCGTGGCCTTCCTGGCCGGGGACGGGGCCTCCTTCATCACCGGCCAGGTGCTCACCTGCGACGGCGGCTTCATCCTGTGAAGAAAAGTTCCCGGAAACGGGTATATTTTCCTTTACAGAACAGCCATATCCGGCTATAATAGATAAGCTAAGGAATTTTTTTCGATAAGGAGACGACCGACTATGGCAGTCATTGAATACGACGAGTATAAACAGAAGCTCCAGGCCCTGGAGCCCACCCTGCGGGAGCTGGAGAAGGCCCTGGGCATCCCCAAGGACCGCCAGGAGCTGAAGGACCTGCAGGCCGAGACGGAGCAGGACGGCTTCTGGAACAACATCGAGCACAGCCAGAAGGTGTCCCAACAGATCAAGCGCCTGGAGCACCGCATCAGGAAATATGACCGGCTGGTGTCCGAGTGGGAGGACACCGTGACCCTGTGCGAAATGGCCCAGGAGGAGGACGACGCCTCCCTGCTGCCGGAGGTCACCGCCGGGTACGACAACCTGGAAAAGGAGATCAGCGAGCGCCGTCTGGCGGCTCTGCTGTCCGGCGAATACGACGCCAACAACGCCATTCTCACCTTCCACGCCGGTGCAGGCGGCACCGAGGCCCAGGACTGGACCGAGATGCTCTACCGCATGTACACCCGCTGGGCCGAGCGCCACGGCTACACCTATCAGCTGATGGACTACGAGGCCGGTGACGAGGCGGGCATCAAGTCCGCCACCATCCTCATCGAGGGCGACAACGCCTATGGCTACCTCAAGAGCGAAAACGGCGTCCACCGGCTGGTCCGGGTGTCCCCCTTCGACGCCAACGCCCGGCGGCAGACCAGCTTCGCCGCCGTGGAGGTCATGCCCGAGCTGGACGACGACAGCGAGATCGAGATCCGCCCCGAGGACATCGAAATGCAGGCCTGCCGCTCCAGCGGCGCCGGCGGCCAGCACATCAACAAGACCTCCTCCGCCGTCCGCCTGACCCACCTGCCCACCGGCATCGTGGTGTTCTGCCAGACGGAGCGCAGCCAGTTCCAGAACCGCGACAACGCCATGAAGATGCTGCGGGCCAAGCTGGCGGAGCTGAAGATGCAGCAGCACGCCGAAAAGGTCAGCGACCTGAAGGGTGTGCAGATGAAGATCGAGTGGGGCAGCCAGATCCGCTCCTATGTGTTCATGCCCTACACCCTGGCCAAGGACACCCGCACCGGCTACGAAATGGGCAACATCCAGGCCGTCATGGACGGCGATATTGACGGGTTTATCAACGCCTACCTGACCGCCGCCGCCAACGGCGAGATCAAGAAGTAAGGGACGCCAGCCGTCCATGACATCGCCGCTGCGCGGCGTACAAGCGTTTTGCCTGCGGCAAAACCTTGGCCGGGCGGAATTCATTTCTGACCGGCATGGTTTGATCCGGGGGCCCCGCAAAGCCCCGCTTTGCGGGGAAACGGCGATATTGATGGGTTTATCAACGCCTACCTGACCGCCGCCGCTAACGGCGAGATCAAGAAGTAAGAGCATTCCCCCAGAGGCGGACCGCCGGTCCGCCTCTGGTTTTTTGTTCCGGTGCTCTCGGGCCGGGTAGAACCCGGCCCCTACGGACGCATCCCGGAAGCCGCCCCGTTCCCTGCGGCGGGGCCCGTGTGCCCCGCCGAAAACTGCTGATTCCGGCAGTTTTGCAGCTTTTTGCAGGAAGAACCCCGCAATTTTGTGCAGTTTATTTTGAAAACGTCTTGCATTTCCCCCCGGGCAATGGTATAGTATCCCCAGGAGTTAAACTGCTCTAATTTAAGTCATCAAACCATAGGAGGTAACATCATGAAGAAATTCGGTCTGTTCGCCGCCGGTGTGCTGTTCGGCACCGCCGGCATCAAGGTCCTGTCCAGCAAGGACGCCAAGAAGGTCTATACCCACACCACCGCCGCCGTGCTGCGGGCCAAGGACAGCGTCATGGAGACCGTCACCGCCGTCCGGGAGAACGCGGAGGATATCTATGCCGACGCCAAGGCCATCAACCAGCAGCGGGCCCAACAGGAGGCCGACGCCGTGATCGAGGATGCTTCCGAGGCGGAATAAGCCATGAAATGCAGCATTCTCCATGAGTCCGCCGGACGGCTGCGGGTCCGCCTGCACTGCCCCGCCATGACCCTGCGCCAGGCGGACGTTCTGGAATACTATCTGCGGGCGGTGGACGGCGTCACGGAGGTGAAGGTCTATGACCGGACCCGGGACGCGGTGGTCTGCTTCGCCTGCGGCCGGGGGGACGTCATCGCCTCCCTGGCCGCCTTTTCCTTCCCCCGGGCGGAGGCCATGGATCTGGTGCCGGAGCACACCTCCCGGGCCCTGAACCGGGAGTTTGAGGACAAGCTCACCATGACCGTGGCCCGCCGCATGGTCTCCCGGCTGTTTCTTCCGGCGCCGGTGACCACGGCGCTGGCCGTCATTCGGTCGGTGAAGTACATCCGGGAGGGGCTTTCGGCCCTGTGGCATGGCCGCCTGTCCGTGGCCGTGCTGGACGCCACCGCCGTCACCGTGTCCATGGCCCGGGGCGATTTCGCCACCGCCGGGTCCGTGATGTTCATGCTGCGGCTGGGGGAGATCCTGGAGGAATGGACCCACAAGAAGTCCGTGGCCGATCTGGCCGGGGCCATGTCCCTGCATGTAGACCAGGTCTGGCTCCAGACCGGCGGCACCGAGGTACTGACCCCCATCGACGCCGTCCGGGCCGGGGACCGCATCGTCATCCGCACCGGCAGCGTGATCCCCCTGGACGGCCGGGTGTCCGATGGCGAGGCCATGGTGAACCAGTCCTCCATGACCGGCGAGTCCATGCCCGTGGCCAAGCGGCCCGGCAGCTATGTATACGCCGGGACCGTGGTGGAGGAGGGCCAGTGCGTGGTCTGCGTGGAAAAGGCCTCCGGCGGCGGGCGGTATGACCGTATCGTCCGCATGATCGAGGAGTCCGAAAAGCTGAAATCCACCGCCGAGGACCGGGCCTCCCGGCTGGCGGACCGCCTGGTGCCCTATACCCTGGGCGGCACGGCGCTGACGTACCTGCTGACCCGGAACGTCACCAAGACCCTGTCGGTGCTGATGGTGGACTTCTCCTGCGCCCTGAAGCTGGCCATTCCCATTGCGGTGCTCTCCGCCATGCGGGAGTGCAGCGGGCACCATATCTCCGTCAAGGGCGGGCGGTTCATGGAGGCCGTGGCCCAGGCGGACACCATCGTCTTCGACAAGACCGGCACCCTGACCTACGCCACCCCCAGGGTGGCGGAGATCGTGCCCTTCGGCGGCCGTGACCCCCAGGAGATGCTGCGGCTGGCCGCCTGCCTGGAGGAGCACTATCCCCACTCCATGGCCAACGCCGTGGTGGAGGAGGCCCGGGCCCGGGGCCTGTCCCACGAGGAGTACCACTCCCAAGTGCAGTATGTGGTGGCCCACGGCATCTCCAGCATGGTGGAGGGGGAAAAGGTCCTCATCGGCAGCGCCCACTTCGTGTTCGAGGACGAGGGCTGCCGGGTGCCGGAGGGGGAGGACGAGAAGTTCCGGACCCTCTCCCCTGCCTATTCCCACCTGTACCTGTGCATCGCCGGGGAGCTGGCCGCCGTGATCTGCATCCACGATCCCCTGCGCCGGGAGGCCCGGGACGCCGTGGCCGCCCTTCATGCCTGCGGCATCGGCAAGGTGGTGATGATGACCGGCGACAACCGCCGCACGGCAGAGGCCGTGGCCGCCGAAGTGGGCGTGGACGCGGTGTATGCCGAGGTGCTGCCGGAGGACAAGGCCGCCTTTATCCGTCAGGAAAAGGAAACCGGGCACACCGTCATCATGGTGGGCGACGGGGTCAACGACTCCCCTGCCCTGTCCGAGGCCGACGCAGGCGTGGCCATCTCCACCGGCGCGGCCATTGCCCGGGAGATCGCCGACATCACCATCGCCTCGGAGGATCTGTTTGAGCTGGTGACCCTGCGCCGGCTGAGTCAGGCCCTGATGGCCCGGATCCACCGGAACTACCGGTTCATCGTGGGCTTCAACCTGTCGCTGATCCTGCTGGGCGTGGCGGGCCTTCTGCCGCCCACCACCTCCGCCCTGCTGCACAACATGTCCACCCTGGGCATCAGCCTGAAAAGCATGACGGACCTGGGCCCGGAGCTGCCCTCCCCTACCCCAGCAGAGCGGTGACATCCGCCGCCGTCAGGGACGGCTGCAGGGCCAGGGTGATGCCGTAGCCCAGCAGGCGGCCCAGCTCCCGGATCCGCTGGTCGATGTCCCGGGGGGTCAGGAACAGCCCCGCCCGGGGGTCGGCGTCCACCACCGTGGGGATGCCCACGGCGATCACCGGCACCCCCAGGGTGCCCCGGTCCAGGGCGCTGCGGCGGTTGCCCACGCCGGAGCCGGGCACCAGCCCGGTATCCGACAGCTGCACCGTGGCGCACAGGCGGGCGCTGTCCCGGGCGGCCAGGGCGTCCACGGCGATCACCGCCGCCGGGCGCACCCGCTCCACGGCTCCCCGCACCAGCTCCAGGGCCTCCAGCCCCGTCCGGGCCAGCACCCCGGGACACACCGCCGCCACCGGCCGGAAGTCCGCAAACTGCCGGGGCATGGCCCGGATCATGTGCCGGGTCACCAGCAGGTTGTCTATGGACGCCGGGCCAACGGCGTCGCAGGTCATGGCCCGGTTCCCCAGGCCCGCCGCCAGCACCGGACCCTCCGGCAGCAGCGCCGCCAGCTCCCCCGCCAGGCACCGGACTCCCCGGTCGAAATAGTCCGCCTCCCGGCGGAAATACGGCCCCAGGTCCACGGTGACGTACCGCCCCACGGGCTTGCCCAGGGCCTGGGCCCCGTCCTCATCCTCCACCCGGATGTCCGTGACGGCATAGCCCTCCCGGGTCCGCTCCCGGCTGCGTACCCCGGAAATGGTCCCCGCTTCCGCCCCGGAACGGGCGGCCTGAACCGACTCCAGGGCCAGGTCCGTCCGCGTCGTGCTCATATCTATGGTCATCGCCCCCCCTGATGCTACCAAATCTTGTGGCTATGGCCCAGTTTCCCCCGAGGGGAGAGAAAATATGTGAAAAAGTGCAGAGAAATTTCAAAAAGTGCTTGCAATTTTCGGACAAAGCTGGTAAAATACTATCCTGCCTGGGTATTTAGGTGCCCGTGCACGAAAATTTATCGCCGGGGAGGTGTTTGGTTTGCCGAATATCAAGTCTGCTAAGAAGCGCGTGCTGATCGCCGAGGTTCGTAACGCTCGCAACAAGGCCAACAAGTCTGCGCTGAAGACTGCTATCAAGAAGTTCGAGGCTGCTGCCGTGGAAGGCAATCGCACCGAGGCCGAGGGCGCTTACAAGGTCGCAGTGAAGTCCATCGACAAGGCCGCTGCCAAGGGTCTGATGCACAAGAACAATGCAGCCCACAAGAAGAGCGCTCTGACTCTGAAGCTGAATCAGATCGGTTGATGAAACCAAGCCAAAGGACGTCCCGCCGGACGTCCTTTTTTATTTTATTCCAGCTCCTGCTCCAGGTTGTCAAACTCCGGGGCGGTGAAAAACTGCCCCAGGGTGATCCCCAGGCCGTCGCAGATGAGCTTGATGGTCAGCAGCTTCGGATTCCGGCTTTTCCCATACAGGATGTTCTTGATGCTGGACGGCGGCAGTGCGCTGACCGTGGCCAGCCGGTTGATGGTCATGTCATGCTCCTGGCAAAGACGAAGAATGCGGTCCCGGACCGCCTCGTTGGTTTTCATGCTGCACCTCCCGGACTTTTTCCTATAGCATATCCGAAAGGGCTTGCCAAAATAGGCTACGCGTGCTACTATAGGCTATGCGTAGACGATTTGGAGGTGCGAAATGGCGGACTATCAGAAAATGTATGCCCTGTTGTGCGGAGCTTTGGACGATGTGATCGACCCCTTGGAGCAGATTCCCCTGGCTATCCCCTATGCAAGCGTTCTTCGCCGCGCGCTGGAGGATGCGGAGGAGCTATACATAGAAACTGCGGACCCGGCGGAATAATCCGCAAATTTTCATGCGGAGGCTTGTGGATGATCCGGTTCTGTGATAGAATACAGGGCATTCCAATGTGTTTTTAAGGAGGTCGCCATGGGATTCACCTTTATTTTACTGCTTGCCTGTCTGGCCCTGACCGGCCTTGCGGTCATTGCCTTCCGGTCCGGGCGCAAGGCCCTGGGCGGCGGAGCGCTGGCCGTTATGGCCGTCGGCACAGCCGTGCTGGGATACCTGTGGGTCACGTCTCCCATGTGACGGAGGGGATTTATGGAAATCAGACAGCTTACCGATGCGGCGGAAAAACAGGCCGTGACGCGCCTGATTCTGGAGGCGCTGCCGGAGTGGTTCGGCATTCCGGAGGCCCGGGAGGCGTATATCCGGGAAAGCGCAGGCAGGATATTCTTCTGCGCCTATGACCGGAACAGGCCGGTGGGTTTTCTGTATCTGAAGGAAACGGGAAACGCCACTGTGGAGCTGTATGTCATGGGCGTTCGGAAGGAGTATCACCGCCGGGGTATAGGCCGCCAGCTGTTCCGGCAGGCCAGGGACGCCGCCGCCGGGGCCGGGTACGCCTTTATGCAGGTGAAAACCGTGCAGATGGGGAAATATGAGGAGTACGACCGGACCAACCGATTTTATCTGGCCCTGGGCTTCCGGGAGTTTGAGGTGTTCCCCACCCTGTGGGACGAAGGAAACCCCTGCCAGGTGTACGTCATGTCCCTGGAATAAGCCGCAAATTTTCCTTGACTCCCGGGGGGAAACGTGTTATTCTCAACCTGTTGCAGGCGATGATGGGTGCGGCAGCCCGGAGCCGCGGGAGGAAATGCCCGCCGGAGGCCCCGTTACAGGCACAAGAGTGTGGATGTATCCAAATTCAGGTGGAACCACGGACGTTATTTCGTTCGCCCTGAGCTGTTATGGCTCAGGGCGGCTTTTATTTTGCATCCAAAAACATCACATAAAGGAGATTTGACACATGAAAAAC
>OGME01000745.1_pt1 | contig 25757 bp, 19 predicted proteins | sample 1572981 | NCBI WGS metagenome assembly OGME01 (sample SAMEA2581902, study PRJEB24529) | metagenome | biome: Human gut stool | place: China | collected 2011
CGAACGTTTCCCATTCTCGCTAGAATGCCTCGCATCACATTTGCACGGCTGGTGTTTCGGGCGATTCTCCCGTCTGCATCAGTCGCTGCGCATCTATAAGAGAAGACCTATGCTTTCTGTTTCTGAGATCCGAACCCTTATTAAGGAACGTCCCGGCATTTCCCTTCGCGATCTGGCTCTGCACTTTCGCGTCTCCCCGGGCATGATGGAGATGATGGTTTCGAAGCTTGTCGACCGAGGCGATGTGGAAACCGTCGTGCCGACATCCTGCTGCGGCGGCGACTGCGGCTGCTCATCCGAGGACCATGGCAAGCATTACAAGCTCACGCTGAAAGCTTTCCGCGAAATGGAAGCCTAATTGCAGAGCAGCTTTCTTTAGAAACAATTATTTGCACAATTAGGAGTTCAGCACTTGCTAAATTCTCAACAAGTGTGCATAATTGAATTCTGTTGTGGTTCAGGTGGTCTTTCGTTTCCGAGAGACATCACTCGAACAGAGCCGCTGGAGGGAGTCCTCGCGGAACAGACGTGTTGCAAAGTCTGCTTTCGAACTCAAGAGGAGATGCTCAAGGAAAGCCGCCGGCCACAAACGAAACCGACAGGGTGCGATGAATTATCGCGCCCTTTTTGTTTTTTCGGCCGCCGCAAATGATTCCGCGCCACGTTCCCGCCCTTGCTCTCGGTACGCTTGCTCTCGGCGTCGCCGAATTCTCCATGATGTCGATTCTTCTGCCCGTTGCCGATGATCTCGGCGTTACGGTGCCTGAAGCCGGACACTTTATTTCTGCTTATGCGGCCGGCGTCTGTGCGGGCGTTCTCATCATGGCAGCTGCGGCGCGCAAGATGCCGCTCAAGACGCTGCTGCTCATCATTGTCGGCATCATCACGCTCGGCAATACGCTCACCGTCTTTGTCGGCAGCTATCACTTGATGCTTTTGAGCCGCTTCATTGCCGGGCTGCCTCACGGCGCCTACTTCGGCGCAGCGGGCGTACTCTGCACGCAGCTTGCCGAACCCGGCAAAGCCTCAAGAGACATGTGTCTGATGGTCGCGGGCATGACCATCGCGAATCTCGCGGGCGTTCCGCTCGCGAGTTTTCTCGCCTGGGCGGTGTCCTGGCGCGCAGCATTTGCCATTGCTGCCGCTGCGGCATTGATCACTTTTTCGGCCATTCGCATCACTGTTCCCAAAGTGCCGGCACTGCCCGACAGCGGATTTGCCGCACAATTCCGATTCCTGCGCAGCCTCGAGCCATGGCTCGTGCTTGGCGCGATTGGCCTCGGCAACGGCGGATTCTTCGCTTACTATTCATACGTCAATCCCGTCATGGAACACGTGGCCGCGGTTCCGGCTTCGATGATGTCCGTTGTCATCACGCTCGCCGGTGCCGGCATGGTGCTTGGGAACCTCTTCTGCGCCAAAATTTCATCGTCCTTTTCAGATGAATCGCTTGCTGCTGCTGGTCAGGGCGTATTGCTGCTCTCACTGGCTTCAGTCTTTTTTCTCGCGCACTGGAGTCCGGCAGCAATAGCACTCACAACGCTCGCCGCTGGCTGCGTATTTTTCATTTCCGGCCCCGAACAGGTCCTGATGATCCGCAACGCCAAAGAAGGCCAGCTGCTTGCCGCATCACTCGCTCAGGTATCCTTCAACGCCGGCAACGCCGTCGGTGCGTGGCTCGGCGGTTTGCCCATCGATGCGGGCAAAGCTGCAAATTGGGCGGCTATGCCGGGATTTTTTCTGGCACTCGCGGGTTTTGGTCTTCTTTTTGTCAACTGGCTTATTCACAGAGGGCGCGAAGAGGAACGCACCGCTGGCCGCATCGCTGCACTTCAAGATCAGATCCAGTCCAAAGCGCCTTAGAAAAGCCCATTGCGCATGACTGCTCCCCGCCCAATCCCTAACGGGTTGGGACGGAGGCTTCTCGCTTCATCGGCAGCCGTCTCGGTTTTCCGAAGTCTTACGTCGTCTCGACGAGCATTGAGACGGCGGGCATTGCCCTCAAGCCTCAGAACCGGGCGAAGGTTCCTGGCGGCCGTTGCTCAATAGAGACCTCAAAGCACGGCCGTTCAACGGCCGCCTGCCGATATTGTTTATGCATTTTTTCGCGCCCATTGCTTTGAGATTTTTTGGCAAAAGCATGGCTCAGTTTAGGCAAAGAACAAGAAGAACAAGAACTTAACATAACCTCATCGAACAACAGAACGCGGTTCAAACGGACAGAAACGTTCAGACCGCATTAGCGATGAGGTATGAAATGAAGCCGACTGCTGCGAACCTTGCCGGTCTTTCCAAAAGATGCAAACTCACCTGTGCCGCGGCAGCTGCCGGCCTCCTTTTTGCCGTTTCGGGAGCTCAGGCTCAAGCGCTGACGCCTAAGCAGGAAAGCATCATTCCGATCGCAGCGCTGACCGCCGAAGGAGATGCCGCCCGTCTCAAGACCGTTCTTGCGGACGCGCTGAACCGAAAGTCCATGACAGTCAACGAAATGAAGGACGTGCTCCTTCAGATGTATGCCTATACGGGGTTTCCGCGCAGTCTGACGGGGCTCGGCGTTCTCGTCAATCTGCTCGATGAACGGCATGCCGCCGGCATCACTGACGAAAAAGGACGAGAAGCGACGCCGCTGCCCGCCGGCACGAACATCCGAGAACTTGGCACGAAAACCCAGACGGAACTTGTCGGCCGGCCAGTGAAAGGACCTGTCTACGACTTTTCGCCGGAAATCGACACCTATCTCAAAGAGCATCTTTTCGGCGACATCTTCTCCTCAGACCTCCTGACGCACCAAGAGCGGGAACTCGCCACGATTTCGGCGCTTGCCAGTCTCCCCGCACCCGTACAGCTGCGCTCGCCCCTCAATGCCAGCCTGAACGTGGGTTTAAGCCCCGAAGCGCTTCGCGAATTTACCGAGATCCTTCGGCGCGATGTGGGCAGCACGGAAGCCGCACTTGCCCAAACAACGCTTGACGCTGTTCTAGCCCAGCGCGGTGCAAAGTAATCCTTTTTTAAGACTTTCATTTTTGGGACATTTCCTCATGACGACTTTGAAGAAAATCGCTGCAGCTGTGTGCGCTGCCGCCTGCATCGCCAGCGTTTCCGCCGCCCCCGACGATATTTCCAAGCTCAATCCTTATGGTTTGGTGTACCAGGGAGCCGTTAAAACAAACACGGCGGGTGAAGTCAATATCCATCCGGTGACCTACAGCCTGCACGGCATCAAGATCGCTGCCAACGTTTATACGCCGGCCAACTACGATGCCAAGCAGTCCTACCCGGCAGTCGTTGTTGCGCATCCCAACGGCGGCACAAAGGAGCAGGTGGCCGGTCTCTTCGCGCAGCGCCTCGCTGAACTCGGCTACATCACGATTGCTGCCGATGCCGCTTATCAAGGCGCCAGCGGGGGCGAGCCGCGCCACACCGACAAACCGCAGTTCCGTACAGAGGATATCCACGGCATGGCCTCGTACCTCCTCTCCTATCCCGGCGTTGATGCCTCTCGTCTTGGCGCGCTCGGCATCTGCGGCGGGGGCGGCTATACGCTCAATGCTGCCAAGTCGGATAAACGTTTTGCTGCGGTGGCAACCATCAGCATGTTCAACACCGGCCTTGTGCGCCGCATGGGTTATATGAATTCCGCCGCAGACACCGTTCAGGAGCGCCTCAAGGCCGCCTCTGACGCGCATGCCGCCGAAATGCTCAAAGGCGAAGCGGCGCTTTCGGGAACAGTGGACTTTGATGCGATTTCCCCTGAAGAAGCCGCAAAAATCCCGAACGATCTCTACCGGGAGGGGCTTGAATACTACGGCCGCACGCACCGCCATCCCAATGCCACGTTCTCCTACACAACCTCTTCGCTCATGGACCTCATGACCTGGGACGCGACTGACCAAATCGAACTGATCAATGTGCCGCTCCTCATGATTGCCGGCAGCAAGGCCGATTCGCTCTATATGACGCAGGATGCATTTGCCAAAGCTTCGGGCACAAGCGACAAGGAACTCTATGGAATTCCGGGAGCCACGCACATTAAGACGTACTACGTGCCCGAATACGTGGATCAGGAAGTTGCAAAGCTGTCGGAATTCTTCGGTCGCACCTTGAAGTAATCCGCAAAACGCTGCTCCCAATGCTTTGAGCATTAGGAGCAGCCTCAGGTCTTGAATTTCACCGATAGGAGACTTTCCCATGAAGCCTGCCCTCGCCCGCGCAGCCTGCCTTTTGTGCGCAGCGTTTGCTTCATTGGCTGCCCCCGCCGCTTCGGCTGGGTCACAAACCATCGTTCGTGCTGCCGAGCAGCAATCCGCGCCCGTCAATCCCGCGAACTTCACGGGCGCTGCACGCAGTGACGGCGCATTTCGTCAGCAAGCGCCTGCCCGAGTTTACGGCGGCTGGGTCACCTTTGAACCCGGATCCCGGACGCACTGGCACATCCATCCGCTGGGTCAGACACTGATCGTCACTTTCGGTGCCGGCCTCACTCAGGTCGAAGGCGGTCCTGTCCGCGAAATTCGCGCCGGCGACATCGTCATTTGCCCGCCGGGGGGCAAACACTGGCACGGCGCCAAACCGAATCAAGCCATGCAGCACATTGCCATCGGTGAACGTGCTGAAAACGAACAGGTTCAATGGCTTGAAGAAGTTTCGGATGAAATCTACCTGCAGCCGGTCCAAGCACCTTCAATCAAATAAACGGAGACCATCATGAAGGAACTTTTTGAAATGCTAAATGGTTTGTCAAATCGAAAGCTCAATAAGCGCAGTTTCCTGGCTGCATGCGGTGCCGCAGCTGCGGCAGCGGCGATTTCAGCCCCGTCGGCCGGTGCGGCCTCTGCGAATGAGCGCCGGATTGCCGTTATCTACTTCTCTAAGACGGGGCATACGCAAAGCCTCGCGGAATGTGTTTCGGACATGACGGGCGCCAAGCTCTTTTGCGTGGAAACGGTCGATCCTTATCCGGAGGAATACCGAGAAACGACGGAGATTGTGAAAGCTGAAATTGAAAACAATATTGCCAGACCGATCAAGCCGCTTCAGGTCAATTTGGACGAATTCGATGTCGTCATTCTGATGACGCCCACCTGGTGGCACCATGTCGCAAGGCCGCTTCAGACCTGGATGGAATCCGCGAAACTCGCCGACCGCACAAACCTTCTCATTCTGACTGCAAATACGCACGGGGGCGGCGGACGCATGCATACGCGCGAAGATTTTGAAAAATGGCTGCCTCAAAGCCGTCTCGGCACCCATTTCACCGTTTTTGGCGGGGTGAGCCGCAAAGACCGCGAGGTTCGGCGCTGGCTCGAAGAAAACAAAGTGCTTTAAGCGCGAAAACGCTCGGAGAATCATCCAAATTGCCGCATTCGACCCAATCACCATTGTTGATTCTCCGTTCTCCGACCTCAACAAACTGGAAGTCGCCGAACAGCTCAGCCAATGGCTGCACGCCAAACATTTAGATTGCTCTTGAATCGGAAGCCATAAAAATGACTCCACTCCAAATACCCTCTGCAACACTCTCTAACGGCGTCACCATGCCTAGACTGGTGTTCGGCACTTATCAAATCAAAGACCCGAAAATCTGTCAGAAGGCCGTTGAAGACGCGCTCGAGGCCGGCTACCGTGCCATTGACACGGCTCAAAGCTACGGCAATGAAGCGGCTGTCGGCGCCGCTCTGAAGGCCTGCGGACTTCCTCGGAGCGAACTCTTTATTACCACGAAACTCTGGGTGGAAGATGCGTCTGAAGCCGGTGCTCGCCGCGCCGCTCTTCGCTCCATGGAACTGTTGGGGCTTGATTACCTGGATCTTTACCTCATTCATCAGCCCGTCGGCGATGTTTTCGGTGCATGGCGAACGATGGAAGCGCTTTACCGAGATGGTCTGCTGCGTGCCGTGGGCGTAAGCAATTTCTCGCCGGACCGTTTGATGGACATAGCGCTCTCGAGCACTATTCGCCCGCAGGTCAATCAAATTGAAATCAATCCTTTTTGCCAGCAAAAGGATGCGCTCCCAGTCATGGCATCACTAGGCATTCTGCCTGAAGCCTGGGCGCCATTTGCCGAGGGCAGAAACGGGCTTTTCAGCAACGCAGTGCTCGCCGGCATTGCAGCCAAACACAACGCATCCATTGCTCAAATCGTTCTGGCGATGATTCTCAAAATGGGAACCGTCGTCGTCAGCAAGTCAGTAAACCCAGAGCGGATGCGAGAGAATATTCGTGCGGCGGAGGTGCGGCTCGACCAAACCGACATGACTGCAATGGCCGCGCTTGACACCGGGCGGAGTCAATTTTTCTCTCATCGCGCCCCGGAAATCATCAAGTGGTTCCACAGCCGTCACATCGAACACTAAAAGAATGCCCCTCTTTTGAATCAAGGATTTCGACATGACCCAAACAGCAGAAATTCTGAAAACACCGACGTCAGCTGCTCCGGAATCTATCAAAAAGTGTGCAGAACTCGCTCAGCTTGTCGAACGTTTCGTGGACACCAAAGGCGAATATGATGAACGCATTCCGGGGCTGCATATGTCCTCGCTCAAGGCGCCGATTTCCACGCCCAACTGCTTTTATGTGCTCTCGGTCGGAATGATTCTCAAGGGCTCGAAACGACTCCTGATTGGCGGAAAAACGTATGACTACGAAGCCGGTTCCATGCTTGTCACCTCTATTGATCTGCCGACATCGTATGAAATCGGAGCCGTTTCCAAAGACAATCCCTTTGTCTCGCTTTCTCTGAAACTCAGTCCCGCCATTCTGGCCGAGCTGCTCGCGGAGGATGTCTCTACTCTGAAGCCCGGTGAGCCATACGGCTTTGATGCAGCCCCGGAAGAACTTATCGAAGACTTTGAGCGGCTGCTGCGCCTTTTAGATCGTCCGGCACAAATTGCTGCGCGAGCGCCGCTTCTCATTCGAGACATTCATTATCTTGCCCTCACGAGTGCCGCCGGCAATTCGCTGCGCTCCCTTTATGCCCCCGGCTCCACCGGTCATCGCATCCGGCAGGCCGTCAAATGGATGCGGGAAAATTTTCGTGAAACCATCACGATCGAGCAGCTCGCCGGCATTGCCCACATGTCGCCGGCGACCTTTCACCGACAGTTCAAGGAACTCACCTCCTTCACGCCGATTCAGTATCAAAAACGGCTTCGGCTCTATGAGGCTCAGCAATTTTTAATGCGCGGTGACGGTGACGTGAACAGCGCGGCCTTCGCCGTGGGGTATGTGAGTCCGCAGCAGTTTAACCGCGACTACAAGCGCTTCTTTGGCGATGCGCCCGGGCGCGTCACGAAATCTTTTAAACAGTCGCTTCGTGACCGACTGTCAGCCGAAACAGACGCTTAAGGGTTGCGTTTGGTGAAGCCGCTCTGCGCAGCAGGCGCCGAGAAGCTTTGGGGCGCAATGGCGTCACTGCGGATTATTTTTCCCGAGTGCCCGGATTCTCTGCGGGCGCCGCCTTTTTTTCTGTTTCAGAGGACTTCGCAGCCTTAGTCTGCGGCTCGTCGCTGAAGTATCCCACCATTGCGCGCCAGTTGACGATCAGCATCAGCGCAAACACTGCAAGGCACTGGCCGGCATAGCCGGCCATGGCATAGGGCGTCATGACCGACGGCGAACCGTAAAAGGCATTGAAAAATGCCGGCGCACCGCCCGCAATTTCGGCAGCATGCAGTGCAAAGGCTGCCAGAGTCTCCGCATAGCATAGGAAAGCCGCCGCCATCAGCACCTTTTGGGCGCGAAAGCGCATCGGCCAAATCCTCGCACACATCAGAACGAAGATTGGAAGAATGGCGGGCAGAGCGGTAAGAAGCGTGCTGAGAATGAACTGCATAGCAAAGACACTGCACTTAGGGCAGCAGCGTGACATTCGAAACGGAGGCGCAATCGTAGCAGAGACGTTTCGTTGATTCCTGCCCGAAACGAGTGGAAAATGCCCGCAAAGACTGTCTGTTCTTTGCGGGCATTGCTGCCAGACCGGTACTTATTTTAGGTCAGCTGCCGATAAGGGCAGCCTCTCTCATTAAGCCTGCTTGGCAGCTGCGTCAGCAGCCGGCGACGGTTCGCGCAGCTTCATTACGCAGTGATAAACCACCAGAAGGGCCAGAATGATCAGCGCTACGGCGATGATCAGCTGCAGACCGCCTACCATGAAGACGAACGTACCGTCGGCCATGGAGCGGAAGATCCGCAGGCAGGCCTGAATCAGAGCAGTCATCGTCACCACAAACATGACGGTCATCGGACCATAAAGCATCCAGCCCTTGCGGCCGGTTGCCTTCAGGAAGACCGCGAGGCCAGTGAGCACCAAAGCCGAGAGAAGCTGATTTGCGGAACCAAAGAGCGGCCAAACCGACATGTAGCCCGCGAGGCAGAGCGCATAGCCCATGGCGAGCGTCAGGATCGTCGCGAAAACGGTATTCGTAAAGAGCTTCTGGATCGGTCCCATCGCTTCACCGGGGCCCGGGGTGAACAGTTCCTGCAGCGACATACGGCCGATGCGCGCCACAGCATCAACAGATGTCAAAGCCAAAGCAGAAACGCACATCGTAAGGATGCAGGCAGCAATGTCGGTCGGCACACCGAAGATATCGGTGAGGAATCCGGCGACGGACCCGGAGAATGTCTGGAAAGGCGTGCCCGCCGGAAGTACGCCGTTGCTCGCCGCGGCGCAGACGATGATCAGCGCCACGATGCCGAGAACGACTTCAACGCACATGGAGCCGTAGCCCACAAGACGCATGTCCTTTTCGTTGGCAACCATCTTTGAGGAGGTGCCCGAGCTCACGAGAGAATGGAAACCAGACACGGCACCGCAGGCGATCGTCACAAAGAGGATGGGGAAAAGATCCAGATTCTTGACTTCAAAACCCACGAAAGCGGGCATATTGAGCGTCGGGTTCTTGACGAAGACGCCGAGAACACCGCAGACAATCATGCCGATCAAAAGGAACATCGAGAGATAGTCGCGAGGCTGTTTAAGGAGCCACATCGGCATCACCGAAGCGGCAAACAGGTACGCAAACACCACATAGCGCCACGTAACGCTGTCCAGGTAGATCGGATTCGCGATGCCGACCCAGAGCATCAGGCACATGAGCACGATGCCGACCACGAGCTGAATGCCCGCTGTCGGACGGAACTTCTTCAGGTAGAGGCCAAAGAGCACCGCGACGAACATGTAAAGGAGTGAAATCGAACCTGCCGCCGCATTCGGCATGATCTGCGAGCCGTCCTTGGCAAACCCGTTGAAAGTGTTGGCCACCATGTCGCAGAAAGCCGCAATCACGAGCAGCGTGAAAAGCCAGCAAAAGAGCAGGAACAGACGACGGCCAGTGCGGCCGATGTAGTCCTCAATGATCATGCCGATTGAACGGCCGCCATTCTTAACCGAGGCGTAAAGGGCTGTGAAGTCCTGTACGGCACCGAAGAAGATGCCGCCGATGAGCATCCAGAGCAGTGCGGGAAGCCACCCGAACATCGCGGCAATAATCGGACCCGTAACAGGGCCTGCGCCCGTAATGGACGTGAACTGGTGCGCAAACACCGTCCACTTATTGGCGGGAGCGTAATCTCCGCTTTTATTTTCAACAGCCGGCGTCGGCCGGTTGGGATCGATCCCCCATGTCTTTTCGAGCCAGCGGGCGTATCCGAAATACCCGCAGGCCAGAGCGACGAGAGCGATCAGCATGACTGTCAGCCCATTCATTTCTACTTTGCCTTGGTTGAGTGACTTTGAAAATAATCTCGCCGTCCTTCTGTTGAGACCCCGAGGTCTCCTTGACAGACAAACGGCGAATTGAGCCGCCGAAAACAGGGTCTTCCGGCGGCTTCACGAAATGAATGGTAGACAGTTTTCAATACGATAGCAAATGCAACTTTTCTTTTTTAATCTTTTATTAGCGTTGATTTATATGAAATAAATAATGCATTATTTTTTTAATTGAAGTGCAATATGACCATTCGTAAGCAAATGTCAATCTGCCTGAGCAAAAGCGCTTAAGGGCTTTCACTCTTCTTTAGAACCTCAAAAACAACTTACGGGCGGTATTCCCCGCAAGAGGAACACCGCCCGTAAGTCAAAGATCCTTGGGGCAGCATCGCTTGGGTCTGGACCGAGCGCTTGGGCTGCCCTATGAAAGATCGTATTTTTAGCCGAGGAAGTACACCCCTACCAAGCAGATGAACATCACGGGAGCCGTGCGTTTGACGATCTCAAAAGGCGAAACGCCAGCGAGCCCGGCAGCGATGATCATGCCGCCGGCGAGCGGCGAAGAAAGACGACCGAAATTGCCCGAAATAGCGGCAAGATAGCCCAGACTGTCAATGGACATGCCGAACTGAGCGGCATGAGGCGTCACGGCCTCATTGAAGGCAAACGTGGCCGCGTCGCCCGAACCCGTCACGATGGCCATGAGATAAGGCCCTAAAGCAGCGCCCAATTTGGCCACTTCGTTGGCATGCGTGAGGTAATTGACGAAAGCATCGATCACGCCGCAGGCGCGCAGCCCGGCAGCGAATACGCCGGCAGCAATAATGATGCCTATGATGCTCGCATAACCGCGCCCCATGCCGTCAAAGAACTTCTTAGTCACTTCTGCCGGGCTGGTACGAGTGACGGCGATAGCATAGATAGCGCCGATCAGCATGGCGGTAGCCACCGACATCTTGAGCTGCGGCGCCCAAATGCTTGCGCAAACGAGGATCACGACCGGAAGAAGCGGAGCAATGGCAAAGAGAATGTTGGGTTTTTCCGGCAGATCAGACTGCTTGCTCTCAGCGCCGTCAACCTGAGAAAAACCTTCGCGGCGGAAATCGCGATAGACGACGCAGACGATGACCATCAAAACAATAGAGGCCAACGTTGCGCCGACAGTGACCGGCATCCAGCGGCCGATGAAGTCCATGATCGTGATGTCGGCGAGCTTAGCGATGAAGGCGTTGTGCGATACGCCAGGGCTGAGATAAGCGAGCGTAATCGACCCCACCACGCTCGCGGCAGCGATAGCCGGATGGAAACCCGCACGAACCATGAGGGGAATGATCGTCGGACCGACCGCAGCTACCAGTCCTGAGGTCGAAGGGATGGCGATCGAAATCAGTGACACGACGAGCATGCAGGCGGGCAAAAGCATGAGGCCGAGCTTTTTGAGCGGCTTCGTGAGGAGCGCCACAAGATGCACGTCGCATTTCGTGAGCGAGACAACGCTTGCAAAACCCATCGCCGAGCAGATGGCAATGATGAGGGTTGCATTCGTCATCGACTTATCAAACTGCTTAAAAGCAATCATCGGTTCGAGCGAAAGCAGCGCCATCAAAATACCCGCGGAGAGCAGGACTAGACGGGTTTCACAGCGTTTGATAAGCGCTGCAATAGCGCCGATAGTGACGACAAGCGCCACACCCATGGACCATGTCATATTGAGATATACCTTTGGTTGGGAAGAAACGACCGTTGGCAGAGCGTTGTTTCGCTTCTTTTTCCAGGGCCGCAAAGCGGAGGATTCTAGCGAAATCTAATGACAATTGCGCTAAGGTATTTTTCCTTAGAAAACAAATTTTTTACCTGCTTTTTGAAAACAGCTAATCGACTGTTTGATGGGTATCGGCGAGGCGAACGCATAATCCCCAAAGCATAATCACAGCAGTGAAGAAAACGAACGGCGCCGTCCAGCCGCCCGTTGCCTGCAAAAGCCGCCCGAAGATGAAAGGACCTGCGCCGGCAGCCAGATACCCGATGCCTTGAGAGAGCGTCGATACGGCGAGCATGGCTTGACTGCCCTTCGTATGCGAAGCCATCAAGAGGAAGGCCGCCGAGAGCATCGCCCCCTGTGCAGCTCCAGCGGCAACAGAGGCAGGAAGGAGCCATGCGCCGCCAGCGAGCCAGCCGGCAAGTCCGAGCACATAAAGGAGCGAAAGCACGGCGCCGGCAGTACGATCGCTGGGACAGACTTTGAAGAACTTCGCCGTCATCACGGAAGCGGGCAGTCCCGAAAAGAGAAAGACGAAAATCCAGATGCCCGTCGTTTCAAAACTCATTCCCTGAGAACGCCAATACGAAGGCATCCAGGCTGCGGCCGTATAAATCAGTGTGGATTGGAGTCCCATCACCCCCGTGAGGATCCAGGCCAAAGGCGCGCGCAGCGTCCGGCGAAGCAGTCCCAGCGGTCTCTCCTTATCCTCCGCTGGCTTTGGTGCAGAGCACCGCGATTCGCTTGACTGTCCTTGCGTCCTGCACTGCATCAGGAGCAGCCAAACCATCAGCGCCAGCAGGGCTCCCGCGGTCCAAAAACCAAAGGGCCAGCTCAAGCTCCCGCCCCAGGCAAAAAGCGGCGCAGCCGTGAGCCCGCCCACCGCACCGGAAAGCCCGATCATGCCGGTATAAAGTCCCATCAGCATGCCGATTCTTCTCGGCCAGCGCGTTTTGATGACGACCGGCATGAGCACGTTGAGAAGCGCAATACCTGCGCCCAGCAGGAACATGCCGCCCGCAAAAGCCGCCAGATTCGCAATGAAGCGAAGCGCAGTGCCGAGGAGCAGCAAAGCGAGCGCAGCCGACGCGGCTCCGCAAAGGCCTAAACGCGCCTGAAGCGCCGGAGCGAGAAAAGAACAAAGCCCAAAAGCGGCAACCGGCAGTGCGGCCAGCAGCCCGTAGAGGCTCCAGGTCGTTCCGTAGGCGGCAACCACTTCTGCGGCTACGGGACCAACGCCTGTAACAGGACCTCGCATTACAAATGCTGTCAACAGCAGAGCAATTAGTGCCGGCATCAGTGCCTGAGAGGAAGTCTTTTGCGCTGAGGCATCGGATAATAGTGTCATTGCAAGATTCTTTATGCTGTCACAGCGCCCTTAAAGTGCATTGAAAACAAATACATGCACATCATCAACGCCTGCGCCTCAATCGTAGCGGATAGTTACAGTTCGCATATAAACTGAACAATTGTTCAGGCTATCCTGCGCTATCGTGTAGAGTGTAGATCAAATCATATCGTTCACTCGGCGCCCGTCGCCAAATGAACCCCCTCCTACCTACGGACAAACCACATGCAGAAGAAAGTTTCCGTCATTGCCTTGTCGCTCGCTGCGGCTCTTGCTCTTGCCGGCTGCGCCAACGACGGCACACGCTACCGCGCAGACACCTACTACGCGGGACAGGTCAATCAGGTTCAGGAAGTCAATACCGTCCAGATCATTGCAGTCAATGCTGCCCGAGTTGCCGTCCCCAATGATGACAACCGTGATACCGCGAGAATGACTGGTGCCATTCTCGGCGCCATTGCCGGCGCAGCCATCGGCAACCACAACAATCATTCGACCTCTTCGCGCGTGATGGGCGGTCTCGCTGGCGGCGCGGTCGGCGGTTTGGCCGGCGATGCAGTCGGCGGATCGTCGTCCACGAGCTATACCGACGGCGTGCAGATCGTCTTCCGTACGGCTTCCGGCAAGGTGCTTCAGAGCGCACAGGTCGGCCGTCCCTGCGAATTCAAGACCGGCACGGCCGTTATGGTGTCGCCCACGCCCAACGAAGCGCGCATTCAGCCCAACAACCCTTACGGCTGCGGCCGCTGATACTGACGCTTAGCAGATTAAAAAGGATTGAATGATGAAGCTTCATACACTTGCCGCGCTGCTCGCGTCGACCATTGCTGCTGCGGCCGTTGCCGCACCGAGCACTGCCACCTCGACGCTCCCGCCCGGGGTCAAAGACATGAGCCCGGATCAGATTGATTACAACCTTCAGGCGATTGACGCCGCTGCCAAAGAACAGCAGGAATTGGCTCGTCAGAAAGAGGCCGCCCGCGCTGCCGCTCAAGCTGCTGCTCAGGAAGCCGCCGCCAAGGAAAAAGCAGCCGCTGAGAAACGTGCGGCCGCTGCCGCTCGAGCCAAAGCCCAGCAGCAAGCTGCGGCGGCTAAGGAAAAAGCCGCTCGTCAGGCTAAGCTCGACGCATATGAGGACAAGGTTCGCGAACTTGAACTTCAAATGAAGGAACTTGACGTGACTGAACGCCGAGCTCAAGTTGAAGGAACCGTTTCCGATGCTGCAGCTCGCTCGGAACTTTCACGCGAAAAAGCTCAGGTTGAGCTCGACCGCATGAAGGCCGAAGTTGAGGCACTGCGCGGTCAAATGAAGACTGCCCAGTAAGCCCAGTATTGCAAAAGCGGCGCAAGTACGCCTGCGCCGCGCCTTTCAAGCGCTCCGCCATCCGTGTCGGAGCGCTTTTTTTCTGTTCAAAATTCGAACCGATAGAGTAGATCCAGCGCCTGATTGACGCCGGAGACCGCTTCTAAGTAGAGCCGCGGCATCAGTCGATAACGAAGCGTCAGCGTCGCAAGCGAATCAAAGATGCCGACGCCGTACTTCACCTGCAGACCAGGAAGCAGATAGGCGGACACCACTACTTGCTGGGATTCCCCGCTGCCTGCTGTATCGATACCCACGCCGGAAAGGCCCACCGCGTCGCCGATTTCACTCAAAATGCCGCCGCCCTGAGAGGTGCCCAGCCCAATGAGCATGCTCGTCATCATGGCTGAGCTGCTGCCGTCTTCCGAGCCGAGTCCCTCGCCTCGCAGGAGATAGGAAAGCGCCTCTTCGTCGGACATGGAAGGTGTTGAAAAGAGCTGTACCACCGGTTCATCAGCCGTGCCGGTGACACGAATGCCGGCCGTCACGTCGTCCTCTGTAGACTCCGGATTGCGGATCGCTTCCAAACGAATGCTCGGATTGGCCATCGGACCGGAAAAAAGGAATTCACCGGTTTGAATTAAAAGATCCTGCCCGTAACCATGAAAACGCCCGCGCGGAATATTCATGCTGCCGAGGAGTCCCATGCGGCCGCCGCCCATCATGAATTTGAGTTTGCCTGAAAGCGAAGCATCCAATCCGTAGGCTTTGACACGCACATCCTTTTCACCAATCACAATGTCGACGTCTGCGCGTATCGGCAGACTTTCGGTCTTCGCAGCGATGGGGTTGAGATTGGCGTCGAGCATCACCTGGTCATCCGATACGGCGACCGCAGAAGCCGGGAGCTCATTGATTTCAATAAGCGCCGACGGAATCTCCACGCTGCCCGATGCGGATGCCGACTTGGGATCGGCCTCGATCTTCACATCCGCTTTAACGTCCAGCCGAATGGAGGGCGGCAGGGTCAGCCGAAGTCCGTCTGTCTTGACTCGAGCACTGGCGTGCCAATCCGTCAGGCTTTCCCAAGAAGCACTGCCGGAGAGTTCAATCTTCTGCAGTGTGCGGTCGGATGAATTCGTTTTCCCCGTCAGATTGGCAAGCGACCTCACCTCTCCCGTCAGGGTAGAAGATCGGCCGTTAAAACGCAGCTCCAGTCCTGATGGCTCCATATCGAAAGGCACCAAGTCGGCATTCACCACAACGTCCTCAAGCGCTGCACTGCCGTATAGTTCCGGCTTGATGAGCGTACCACCGGCGCGCAGATCGGCGTTAACAACACCCTCCGCTTTTTCCCCTTTAGAGAGAAACGGCTGAATAAAGGAAGGCGTAACGCCCGTTAAACCAAATCGCCCTTCGAGCCGACGCGTCTTCATGGGGTCAATGACGCCGACCTCTCCCCAAATGCTGCCGTTTCCTTTGGGCTTGACATCCCACGCGAGTGCAACGCGCTTTTCGGACAACAATGCATGCGCGCGCAGACGTTCAAGTTCCACAGGAATCCGCACACCCTGCCAACGGGTTGAATAAGCCAGTCCGTCCCCATTGAGATCCGCCATGCCTTCGGGCATGCGGCCATTGTCAAGATCCCATTTCAGCCGCACGCCGCCCGTCAGCGCACCCTCCAAGGTGTCACTCTTGCGCCGCAGATAAGGTTTGAAAACCGACATCGAAAGACGAGTCAAACGCAGCTCTGCTTCACCGCTGCGGCCCAGCACCAAAGTTTTAGGCGCACAGACCTCAGCATCATCATGCTTCCAACAATGTCCGGCAATCGTCGCCTGCGTTTTTGCAGTACTCCAAGTCATGTCTGCAGGAGACGCATTGGACCAGACCCCTGCGGGCGTCGTAAGAGAGGCTCGAGTCAGTCTGCCCGTCCAGTCGAGCGTATCGCGGAAGAATCCGCCAGTGAGCGCAACGCTCCCGCTCACGGGCTCTCCGTCGAGCATCAGTTTCAGCGCGTGAGCCGTCTCACGCCCTTGGAGCGACGCCTCCAGCTGGGGCATATTGACGCCCGGAGCAGTGAGCTCCTTCAGATTGAGAAGAAGCTTTCCGACCACTTCGCCTTCAGAGAGGGATCGAACGATGAAATCGAATTTTTCCGCTGCAGAGCTGCCCGCTTTTGGCGGCACGAGTCTTCCCGGCGGCATACGGCTGCTGATTGCCGAAGTGTCTGCTGTTTTTACGGCTGCCGAGGCTTCAGCCGGCGCAGCCGAAACGGATGGGCTGCTCTTCTGAACCGGGCGCTTGTAGGCAGTGAACGCCTTAAGCTTCAGGCGCTCAACGTCGGCATCTGGATTTGGAGAGTTGCGAAGATCGGCATAGAGGCCAAACTGCTCGAGCGCAAAAATATCGTTGTAGGCAAGCTTTTCGGCCTTCAGATCTGCAAGGATCACTGGATTAGCCAGACTTCCGTCGACATGGACGTCCCCCTTGGCTCTGCCGCTCAGCCCCGGAATCGTGTTGAGGAGTCCAGGCGCATCGAGCTTCATATCGAGCTTCACGCCCCGAAGCTCTTCAATGGATCCGGCTGCTGAAGCGGTGTTGCGACCCAATAGGACGTAGAAATCATCCAATTGCCAATTCAGCCCGTTTTCGCCTGCTGCTGCCAAACGGAGTTCGAGCGGCGCATTTTGCTTGCCAATAGCCCCCTTTACCTGACTCTTGGCGCTGAAAGCAAAATTGCCCGCCGTTGTCAATGACCCGCTTCCCGAGGCCTCAGCGGCGAGTTTCAGCGGGAAAGAGACAACCCATCCGCCCAGGTCGATATTATCGGCCTTGAGCGTCCCGCTCCAGGCGAGATCCTTCGGCCACTCTGCCGATCCTGCAGCTTCAAGCCGTCCCAACGGGGTTTCTGCAACGAAGCGGTCAATCCGAGCCCCTGAGAGCGTTCCCGAAAGGGCCGCATCAATCACGCCGGCAAAAGTCTTTTTCCCAGCGAGAATGGCTTGAGAAGCTGAAACCTCGGGCTTACCCGAGAGAGTGAATGAATACTTCCGGGCATCTCCGCCGGCGTGAAAAGCCAAATCACGAATGGTCCAGAAGGCATTTTTCAATGCTTCGGAAGCACCCGCGGACGCTTGTGCCGCACCAGCTTCTTGAAGCTGCGCAATCTTGTCTTTTTGCGTCTGGGCTGCCGATGCGGCATCCGGCAACACAGCCTCTTTTGCCTCCGCTGCGCTCTGAGCGGTTTGCTTTACAGCCAAAGCCGGGATCAAGAGCTCAGACGACGTCAGTGAGGCATTGAACGGGAGATACGGTTTAGACGGATCGGCTGAGAGTGAAAACGCCAGATCAACAGCCCCTGCGGCAAAACCCGCGAGCTTAAGTTCGCCGATAACCTCTCCCGAAAGACCCATCACCAAAGTGCTCTGGGGCGACTTGAAACGGATGCCGAGCAGCTTTCCCCAAGGCTCGACGTCCGCACGAGCTTCAAGGTGAACGGAAAGCGGCCAGGCATCAGCCAGTTTGGCCTCTGCGGATGCGCTGATGGAGAGTACGGAAGAATCAATCGCCGCGGCTTCAACCGAAAGAGAACCGTCCTTCTGAACCGAAGCGTTTTTAATTTCTGCTTTATTCAGCACCAACGGTGCCAAACCGGGCAGCGCCTGATCTGCCGAAAGTCCGGCAATCTGCCAATCTGTCATCACCAGCGACGTCAGCTTGGCGTCAAGCGGCACGGCTACAGCGGGCAGCTTAGTGACAAAAGGCTTTTGGAGCATTTCATCCAGGGCTTGGGCAAAGCCTTGAAGAGCCGCTGCGGAGGAAGCGTTCGCTTGCGCTAAGCTGTCTGAGGCCGTTGACAATTCATCAGCCTTAACCGCTGCGGTCTCCTCTGCGGTAGACTCCTCTGAGCCCTTTGCAAGCGAGACTCGGCCGCCGGTCAAATGCATGGCATTCACAGTCGCCGCACTGCCGCCGAATTGAAATTCAGTCGCTTTGAAAGCGTTGGAAGACAAACTGAAGGCTGGCGCTTCAATCATTAGGTCGTTGTAGGCAGCTTCGGGCAGGCGCAGCTCGCCATGGATAAGTTCTGCCGAGGCTGCAAACTGGCCCACCGTCAGCCGCAGATCGTCGATCTCGGTCCTGATCTGCAGGAGTGCCGCCTGCTCCAGAATGACGGAGAACGGCAGCTGCAGATCCGGCAGTCCGGCAGCATCGTCGGCAGGCGCATCCTCTGAAGCGGGAAGTGCCGTTGTATCCACTTTGATATCTGCCCCGACGACCTCCAACTTAGTGACGTGAAGAGAGTGCTGAAAAAGCGCCCGCCAATCCCAGCCGAGGTGCAGTTCATCAATCTTGGCCGAAATGCCCGGAGACATCCAGCCGATGCCCTTGAGCGTCAGATCATCCCATGGACCGGATATAGCCTGCGCCTCAAAGCCCGGGACGAAACGGACAGCCAGATTAAGCGCTGCTGAACGACCGCTTTCCGTACCGACCAGCCAGGCCGCACCCCCTGCGGCAGCGGTCAAAACCCCTGCCGTACCGATGAATGTCCAAAATGCAAAGCGCAGCATCGGACGACGTCTCTTCTCAGCTCTCTTGGAAACGTCCGTCTTCGGATCTGTGGTTTTGGTCGTCATCACTCAAAGCTCCGGTCCGAGACCAATGTAGAAGGCAAATCCCTTGTGATCCGGATCGCCGATCGGACGCGCAATATCCAATTTCACCGGGCCCACGGGAGACTGCCAGCGAATGCCTAAGCCCGCACCCGTTTTAAAGTGCGTAGAGTCCAAGCGGTCCACCGCCTCGCCCGTATCCACAAATGCCGCTCCCCACCAGGACCCCGTTACATTGAATTGATATTCAAGCGAAGCCGTGAGGAGCCGCTTCGCACCTCGAAGATCGCCCGATGCGTCACGAGGAGAAAGGGATTTGTAGTCATACCCTCGAATGCTGCGGTCGCCGCCAGCAAAAAAACGCATATCCGGAGGCACCTCATCAAAACTGCTCGATGAAATCCAGCCGAAAGCGTAGCGGCCGATCAATCGATGCCGCGCGGCATAGCTGCGAATGATGGCGCCTTGGGCATTGAATGCCCAGAAATTAATGTCTGACCCCCAAAGCTCTCTGGCGATATCGAGCGAGTAGCGCTGAGAGTCTCCCCACATCGGCATGGAACCGCCGCGCGAGCGTGTGCGGTTAAACGCAATCGTAGGATAGACGAGCATTGTCGTGGCATCCGTATCGCCCTGCGTGAAGTTGTCGATCAGCCAGTGCAGACCAATGGAGCGCTGCCAGCCGTCTTCCATATTCCAATAGCGAGTCGCCGCCAATGAGGTCTGCATTGACTTTGTGTCATTCAGATTGGTGTGCTTGAGGCCGCCCTGAGCCAGCCAAAACTCTTCGAGCGGGCTCTTCTGCAGCGGCATTTTGTAGCTTGCATCCATCGTCTGCTCTTTCCCTGACACGGTTGAAGCGAACGACAGACTATGACCGCGCGAATTCACCCACGGCTTTTCCCATTTGCCCGTAAAGCGAGGACCCGCATCGGTTGAATATCCGACACCCGTTTCAATAATGTTGCCTTTGCGCGGAGTGAGCGCCCCCGACATCGGCACGATGTGATTCTCGACGTCGGCCTGCTTAAAGTCGGGCGCAACAACGGCAGAACTGAACCATCCCGTATCTGCGAGATTCTCGTTTAACTGCGCGAGCTTCGGTGCGGCGTAGGGTTCACCATCCTTAAAAGGGACGAGCGGTTCAAGCATGTCAGCGTCAATTTGTCCGCCGGAAAATGAAACAGGACCGAAATGCCATCGAGGACCCGAATCATAGGCGAGCCGCCAGTACGCTTCCCGCCGTTCTCTCGATACGCCGAGTTCGTTTTTCGTAAAGCGGCCTTGAAAATAGCCTTTGCGGGTAGCAAGGCTCTGCACGGATTTCTTGAAGTCCTCATATTCACCGTGATTGAGCACGCTGCCTTTTTTCGGCAAATTCTTCCTGAGCACAGCAAAATCCGGATCATTGGCAGCATCCCCCTCGAGCGAGAGCTCCGCTCCCATCACTTTTACGGGGTCACCGGGCGTCACCACCACCGTCAGTTCGCGCGGATTGCGGCTGCCTTCTGCGGGTTTCGGCCCCCAAGAAAACTTCAGCTGCGGATCGTAATAACCCAAAGCCCGCAGTCCGGTGCGTACCCCGCTGCGCACTCGTGCTCGATAGCGCCCTTCGATGGTAATAGAGCCGATACCCATGGAAGCAAGCTGAGCTTCAACATTGCTTTTGAGGTCGCCCTGAAGTCCTTCAACCTTAACGGAAAAGGCGTCAGCAGCATGTACTGCAGTCGCTCCAAGAACGATGCAGAACAGGCCGACAAAGACTGCGGAGAGACGGATAGACGGCATCATGACGAGGCGTACGCTGCTAAATCTTGATGATTGGAACTCAAACAGGATTTCAAACGCCGCAGCTGCGGCACTGAACTGTTATCTCAGCGCTTTGCGCGACCAACGAGGCAGCGGCGAATCTTCTGCACCTGCAGCCCTGCGCGTAAGTTTGCGCGTTTATCAATTGTAGGAGAAAGGCGAAACTTCTCTTAGGCTGTGAAATTATTCAAGACAATTCTGTGAGGTTTGAACGGACAATAGAAAACCGGCCGAGCGTGCGTCTGTTCAATCCAGTACGCAGCCGCGGCCGGTCAGCTCGTCTGCCGCGAACCGCTGAGACCAGCTTAGCCGGCCTGCGGTTCGTGACATCAATCAAGCCTTCGGCGTTTCAGCCTTGACGACAGGTTTTGCCGCAGGTTTTTCTTCTGCCGTTTTGACTGCTGTAGCGGCTGGTTTAGCCGCCGGCTTCGCAGCAGGCTTGACCGCAGTCTTGACTGCCGGCTTCTTCACCGGTGCTTTGCGGACTGCCGGCTTCTTAGCAGCGGGTTCGGCCTTGGCCGGCGCCTTGACGGCTGCGGCCGCTTTGACTTCGGGCTTCACTTCCGTCTGGGCCAGAGCCTTCACAGTTTTAGGAGCCGCCTTTTTAACAGCAGGCTTCACAGGCTTCTTTTCCGCTGTTTGCGCAGCTGCCTTGGCAGCAGGTTTAGCGGCCGTTTGTTCCGTCTTAGCCGCCTTCTTCACGGAAGCCTCTTTGGCTGCAGTCTTTTTTACAGCCGGCGCTTTCGGCGTCTTGACGGATTTTTCCTCTGCTTTTTCGACCGCCTTCTTTTGGGCCTTCACCGCTTTGCTTGGTTTAGCGGCGACTTGCTCAACTTTCATTTTTTTCTGCGGCGTCACACTGTATTTTTCCGCAAGAAGCTTCACGGCTTCATTGAAGAAAAGCTTCACGGCATCTTCGGGTGCAAGTCCCATTTTTTCAATGGCGGCTCGAAAACCGGTGAGCTCTTTTTCCGAAAGTTCAATCTTTGTCTTGATCTTGATAATGGCCATGAATCTTCTCCTAATACCTGCAGCTTCAGCACAAAACTGATTGTCTCAGGCGGTTGACTGTTGTCCGCTCGAAAATGCGGCATGCGCCTCGAGCCTCCATCAAGAGCCTTTCCCAACCTGCAGCGTGATTGAAAGTGTCAATGCGGATTGAGAATCGCTTTGCTCATTCTGCCACTTCATTTCGCGAGCGAGAAGTCATGAACAATCAAAAAATCTCTTAAATCTCAGCAAAAGGAAACCGGCGCCAATCTCTGGCGCCGGTTGACATCTACAGCGGCTTCGTAAGAAGCCATCTATAGCAGTGTTGACAAGAAGACAGAGCTTTGAGCTCTGGAGTCCTCACTTCGTCTTCTTTTCACCCTTGCGCCACCAGAAAGGATCGTCTTGACGGACGGTTTCCTCGAGGAATTCACGCAGAAGATGAGAGAGAAGAACATTGTTCTTCGCGGCCAAGGCTTCGGCCGCAGTCTTCAGTTCAGTTGGAAGGCGGCAGCTAATGACGCCCGTCTTTTTGGCGGGACGCCCGCTCTGGCTGCTGCCGTCAAGAGTCATGTCCATATTTTCGCTCCGTGTTTTGTACTCTGCCGGATCCTTTGAGCCGGCATAGTCAATGTCCGAGACGCCGCCTCGGAGCAGTTCAAAATATTGGTGCGTCTCCACATCCCCCATGTAAAGCCGCACCACTCTGCTGGCAATCAATGTTGCCTTATCAGATTTAGAAGTAAAGATCAAATCTTTTTGTAGGCGGTCAACCATTTCAAACGCCGCATTGCGTTTTGCTCATTACAGGCATTAAGCACGCATTGTCTGAATAGTGTCTTCGGCCGCTTCCGCTACTTCCCTAGCGTATTGTGAGGCGCCCCGCGTGTTTTAGAAAGGGCTCTACCTCGGCAGGAGTACAATCAATTTGCAACCGAGCGTAACCAGATCAACTCTTGAAATCCCTTGGGGCGCAAACCTTTCGCGTTTTCCGGCCGGTTTGCACTCAGTCGCGGTGCGGGTTTGGCATCGGTATTGACAATAAGAAGCTGCATTCACTGCCTCAATTGAGGCGCACAATTATTGACATAAAAAGTTGCAATTGATTCGCGTAAATACTGTGACTGAATAACAACGCAGATAATCAGCTGATCCAACCCCGCATCTTTCTTCTCAACCTCACTATTTAATAGTTACAACCCTATCCGCAGGCCGTTCTTCCGCCTGCTTTTCCCATGCCGCAAGTTCCGATCCGATCTCTCCTCAAAGTTCTGACGATCACCCTCATCATGCATGTCTGTTCAACGGGGATGCGTTTTACGGCCACACTGGATGCCATCAATTCAGGTGCGTCAACTTTCTGGGTCGGAGCCATGCTGGCTTCAATTTCACTCGGTCCCATGTGCTTTGCCATCCCCTCGGGGCGTTGGCTGGATCGCGGCGGTCCCCGAGGTCCGCTTGCCGGAGCCCGCATCGGCATGATGCTTGCCGGCAGTTCAGTGCTTTTATTCCCTGCCGCTCAATACGGCATCGCTTCACTCTTTGCTGCGGCGACGCTGACGGGATTTTCCTTCATGCTCACGAATGTTGTCGTTCAGCGGCTCACGGGCGACGTTAGTACCCCAAAAACCAGGCAGCTTGCTTTTACGGCACTTTCTCTCACCACAGCCACCAGCAACCTCGCCTCTCCGGTAGCTGCCGGCTACCTCATTGAGCATTTTTCATATGCTGCAGTCTATATGTGGGCTCTGGGGCTGCCGCTCCTGCTTTCAATCGTCCTCCTGTTCCCGGGCATGCGCCGGCTGCTGAACACAGCAAGCCGCAGACGAAAAAAGTTTCTGGAAGCTGACGGGCAAACCAACAAAGAGCGCAGCGGATCTGCCATGGACTTTCTCAAAGATCCGCCGATGCGTGCCGTTCTCTGTGCTTCGGTGATGATCTCCATTGCCTGGGAAGTCGGCAATCTGCTGATACCGGTTTATGCTGACAGTGTTGGTTTGTCACCCTCTGAGATCGGCTGGGTGCTCGGCAGCTTTGCTTGTGCCACCTTTGTAGTGCGCTTCTGTACGCCCATTCTCCTGCGCTACGTGCTTGAGTGGCACATGATCGTCCTGTCGCTTTTCTTAGCGACGCTCGCCTTTGCAGTCATGCCGTTCACGCACAACCCGTATGCCTTGATGGCCGCTGCTTTTCTAGAAGGTCTCGGGCTTGGAGCGTCATTGCCCAACATGATGTCGCTCGTCTACCTCTTCGCACCGCCGCATCGAATCGGCGAAGCTATTGGCCTGCGCATCACAGCGCTCAATGCCGGCAAATCCATTTTTCCGCTTTTTGCGGGCTTTCTCGGCACGCTGATCGGCGCCGGCGGTTCCATTTGGGTACTGGCTGCCTGCACTGCGGGCGGTTTCGTTTATGCCGCCTGCGCAGCGAGCGAGGTTTTAAAGCGCATGCGCGCATTGCGTATCGACGGCGAATACGCGAAAAAGTCCGTGGCGGGCGACCCGCATGACCACCAGGAACTTCATCACTGACGACTCCGCACTTCTGCGCTTGTTTTATCGAGCGCTTGGAAGCACCCGCGTTCATCAAAATACGGGCGGTCGGTTTGGGCTGAACTGTTCGCTCACAACAACAGATGTCTACAAAATGCCGTTCAGCATCAAGTGAAGCGTTCCCGAACATTTGATGCATGTCGAATATCTTTTCAACTTAAGCGTTAAAGGGGTTTTCACCCATTAAGATGCCGGCATTCGACAAAGCCATGGCGCTCGCTTTAAGACGCCCCCACCGACCGCTGTTTCATTATTCCCGCCAATTTTCCGGCAGGCGGTCAACGCTTTACCAAGTTTTCTCTCATGTACAACCCGAAATCTCGCCGCGCGGACGAGTTCATCAACCGCGAGGAAATTGAAGCCACTCTGAAGTGGGCCGAAGAACACAAATCTGACCGTCCGCTGATTGAATCCCTGATTGACAAAGCCCGTACGGCCAAAGGTCTCACGCACCGTGAAGCCGCCGTGCTGCTTTTTTGCGATCTTGAAGACTGCAATGAACGCATCTTTTCAATCGCCCGTGAAGTCAAGGAAAAAATCTACGGCAACCGCATCGTTCTCTTCGCGCCGCTCTATCTCTCCAATCACTGCGTGAATACCTGCACCTATTGCCCGTATCACGCTAAAAATAAGAACATCGTCCGCAAGAAGCTCACGCAGGAAGAAATCACCCGCGAGGTGGTTGCCCTTCAGGACCTCGGTCACAAGCGTTTGCTGCTCGAGGCTGGCGAGCACCCCAAGTACAACCCCATCGAATACATTCTGGAGTCGATTAAGACCATCTATTCGATCAAACACAAGAACGGACAAATCCGCCGCCTGAACGTCAACATCGCCGCGACGACGGTTGAAAATTACCGCAAGCTTCATGATGCGGAGATCGGCACCTATCAGCTCTTCCAAGAAACCTACCATCCGGAGGAGTACAAGAAGCTTCATCCAAAGGGACCCAAGGCTGATTACGCTTGGCACACAGAAGCGCATGACCGCGCTATGGAAGGCGGCATTGATGACGTCGGCCTCGGCGTTCTTTTTGGTCTGACGCTCTACAAGTACGATTTCGTCGGCCTTCTGATGCATGCCGAGCATCTTGAAGCCGTCTGGGGCGTGGGGCCGCACACCATCTCCGTGCCGCGCATCTGCCCGGCCGACGATATTGACCCGCACACCTTCAGCAATGCCGTGCCCGACGCGATCTTCCTCAAGATTGTGGCGCTGATTCGACTCGCCGTTCCCTATACCGGCATGATCATGTCGACGCGCGAAAGCGCCCGCATCCGTTCTGAAGCGCTTGAACTCGGTATTTCGCAGATTTCGGGCGGTTCTCGTACATCCGTAGGCGGCTACACCATTGCCGACATTCGCGACATTGAAAATTCCGCTCAGTTTGAAACGAATGACCGCCGCACGCTTGACGAGGTCGTCCGCTGGCTCCTCGAGAATCACTACCTTCCGAGCTTCTGCACGGCCTGCTACCGCGCCGGCCGCACGGGCGACCGTTTTATGGAGTTTGCAAAGAACGGCGCCATCGCCGACTTCTGTCAGGCCAATGCCATCCTGACGATGAAGGAGTATCTGTGCGACTACGCTTCCCCCAAAACGCTGGTCGAGGGTGAACAAGTCATTCAGCTCGAACTCCCCAAAGTGAAGAATGAGAAGTTCCGC